>ENA-OPLX01000836-OPLX01000836.1-human-gut-metagenome-genome-assembly--contig:-NODE-836-length-12974-cov-1.876306_pt1 | contig 12974 bp, 20 predicted proteins | sample MGYA00241447_ERZ501726 | MGnify/ENA primary metagenome ERZ501726 (study PRJEB25962, sample SAMEA2042617) | human gut metagenome | biome: human gut; feature: human-associated habitat; material: faeces...
GCGGTGTTGATTTCGTCAATATAAACGCACCCAAACTGCGCACCGAGAACCATTTCCCACTTATCCCGACTGCTGTAACCGAGAATATAGATAATTTTGTCCTCAAACTTGATATGCGGCAACTTGTAATCCTTGTCGCCGTTGCCGCAATAGACAGCGTTGCGGTGCAAGTCAAGAATACCGTTGTCCTGCTGAATTATAGTTTCCTCAGCCTTGCCCGTAGTTTTGGCGGCAATTGCGTGAAGCTTCTTCGGCGACTGCGACACCATTCGCATAAACTTAACGCCTGCTCCGACGGTAGTTTTGCCGGACGCTGTAGTTCCTTCAAGAAATTCAGCCGACACATTTGTTGTGTTGATAAAGTCGATATACTTTTGTGACAACGGGAATTTGTTACTCACTCAGTCCCTCACCACCCAACTGTCTGAACACATCTGATAGCTTTTCGGACTGCTCAACCTTTGCGTCAACCTTAACGGTGTATTCACCCGTCATCTTGTTGAGCGTGTCAATCGCCCTTATTCTGTCGGAGGTGTCCTGCCCGTCATTCCTTGCAATGTCGGACAAAGCAACCTGTCTGTCCTTTGCACTCATAATGCGCTCGTCCTTGAGCTTATCGGAAAGCTCCTTGATGTACTCTGCAACTCTCACATTCTCTAACAATTTGCAGGCATTGGCATTTGCGTAATTCTCGGAATATCCCGCCATAATGGCACTCTGAACGGTGTTACCGCTCTGCGCATAATATTCCGCAAACTTCCTCCGTCTTGCATTTAATTTGTCTTTCACGGTATCACCGCCCTTTCTAAAAATAAGCAAAAGAAAAGACAGCACATTTCTGTACTGTCTTTAAACACAGGTTTCCGGAGTTGCACCGGAATCTGTAAAAACTGTTTTCCTATTTAAACTATCCCCTGCGTTTATAATATTATATCAATAAATTTCTAAATATTCAAGTGTTTTCTTTCCCATTTATTCAATAATACACTTACATATTTCTGTTCTTTATCAGTCAATTGACGATCTCCAATTTCATTATGTTCATAACCCAAATGGGTATGTGGCATCATTCCATTATGAGGTCTACCTTTAACGTCAATTTGTTTTATTCTTTCGCCGTAGTTGTCATAAAAAGTAACACTTTTGATGTTGCTCTGTTTGTCAAGAGTAGCATACACTCTATTTTTTGTCATAGTTTCCATAGGAGCTTTTATCGAAGTATTACCATTCATACGAATTACTTTTATTTCACCAAATTGAGCAACTGTGTGATATTCTGTACCGTACTTCTTTCCCTTATCACTTATCCCGCTTGAAGAGCCTCTTCCGCCCATTATAACACCCTTTTGAATTTATTATGATTTAATTTTCTTGCCTGTTTTCCAGTCAATTCCTTGTTTTGCCAGTAATCGTCTTGCGGCTTGTGTCGATTGATTATCAGGGTGCCCGTGAGCAGTTGTTAATCTTCTTTCTGTAGGTGTCTTATCTCTAATCACACCCTTACTTACCAAAGATTTGTATTCCTTTCTTGCACTCGCACGCTTACTTGAATAATCCGCATTAGCTTTCAAGACTTCTTTCTCAAACTTTTCCTGTCCGCGCTGTGTTTTCAAAGCTCTGTTTCCTCTAAGCTTATCAACCGTATAACCACTTGAAATATCCCCAACTCCTTTTAATTTAAGGAATTCATCCTCGGTAATAGCATTTGAAGGAATACCGACTGGGTTTTTGATCTTTGGGATTACTCTAAAACTTCCGCCTCTTCCACCCATTATTTTGACCTCCTGAATTTTTCCTGAAACGATTTGATGTTGATGATGTTTCCCATACATTCTTCGGGGACTCTGCCGTAGAAGATAATTGTTTCAGGCTGTAAGCGTTCAATCATTTCTTTGTAACCTTTCAAAAACAGTTCTTTTGATTCCGTACGGTTCTGCGTTCCAACACTTGATACGGCAACCGTACCACCCAAAGGCTCGCCGTCAAAACACCATTCAAAACTCTTTTCATCACTCCAACAAATTGTAGGTATCACCTCAATACCGTAGAGCTGTAAATATGCACCTATCCAATGTTTGCGATAGTGATTATAAATTTGCAACGCTGTCGGATAATCAGTGTAAAGACTGAAATCAGGCGACAACACACAATTTTGTAGCTTTTCAATGTACCTGTCGGGTGTATTCCACAACCTCTGAAACTGGTAATCTTCCAAAAAGAAATGCACACCGCAGTTGTTCTGCTTACTGCTCAAAACTTCATTAAATCCGATAAAGTTGTTTTCTGTAATTTTTGTAGGCTCAATAATCGGGATGTCATATTCTCCTGCACCCTGAAAAATCGCTCTTGTGCTATTTTCGTAACCTGTACCGCATTTGTCTTTATACATCAATTTCACCTCACAACACAAAACCGCCCTCAAACGAGAGCGGTCTGTGCGATTTTTATCTTAGGAGAGTTTTACATATGTCCTGTTTGTCAAACTTTCATAATACCATTATACGCAGGGTAAGGGTGACATTCAATGACATTTCAAAATAATTTTACGAGAAATTGAACTTTTTTCGGAACGCCTGTAACGCTTCGCCGTGCAATCTCAGGGTATGCCTTACGCTCATTTCCATACTCTCGGCAATATCCTCCCACCTCTGACAATTTATGTAATACTCGGTCAAAATTGCAATGTAACGGTAATCGTCAAGTGCGTTGATTTTACTGCGGATTTCAGTTTTCAACCGCACAAGATTGTCAATTTCCCGATTGATTTCAGCCTGAAGGTCTGCAATCCTGTCAACAATCCGCATAGGGTCATTCACTCCCGATGTCTTAACAGGCTCGTTCTGCTTAACCGATACCTGTGCAATATTCAGCCTAAGTTTCGACAGCTCGTGTTCTTTCGTTCTGATCAGCTTATCCGAAACCCTGACCGAATATAAATAATCTTTAACCGTCAATCCGTATCACTCTCCTTATTCATTTTTGCACCGCAATAGGGACAATATGGATACAAATCAATGTCCTCGTAAAAAGTGAGAAAGTTGCCACACTCAGAACATAAATAATTTGCATAACCGACACCCTCGCTGTCATATTCCCAACTTCCGTGCTTAATCTCTTGCATATCACACACGGTTGCTTCGTTGGGTTTACTACCGTCAACTTCGATAATATGCTTAACTGTTTCGGCATTTCGTTTTGAATTAAAGTATATCGTGTTTACACTACCGTCTGCGAACGGTATATCCAAAGCATAATCACCGGATACCTCACGGATTTTTAATTCTTTTTCAATCATTTTTCACTCTCCTTTAATTTTTCGGTTATTCTTTTGGTTAAGCCGTTTTCGTTGGTTAGGCATTCCAAGGCTTGGAGGGCATTGATTACGGTTTGCTCGTTGGTTTGGGACTGATACATCTTACGGACGAAGTCGGCGCTTTTCTTTACATTATCCATAATTCTTTGTGAGAGCATACGGTATTCGTCTGCGTTGTTTCTGTCACGCTTATACTCCGTTCTGAGCTTGTCCTGCCATTCAAGGCAGATGTTTATGTCCCAGCCTTTATGACGGTTGTTGTAGCCGACCTTTGCAAGCCTTGAAAAGTATTTATATTCGGGCGGAGGAAAGAATGAGTAATCAAGCTGACCGTCAATTGCTTTATCTTCAAGCTGTTCAAACACCTGCGGATTGTTAAAATCATATTTTTTCATATTACCTCCTGCGGAGGCTTGTGGTGGGTTTGGTGCGATTTTAAAGAACCCTTTCTATATATATATTAGTTTATTTTTCTTATACGAAAGGTTAGAAAAACCCGTAAACCCTCCTCAAGCTACCACACTAACAATCTTTATAAATTGAAATTCCGTTGAAATAATTGAAATTTCTTCCCTTTACTTTTTCAAATCGTTTGGCAAGTTCGGTGCTGAATTTGGTATTTGACATACAATATTCGTTGTTATCCCCTGCCCAGCTTGTATAGGCGGCATAGAGCGTGCTTGCCTGAACCGAACCCTCTAACACACATCTGTCCTCGATAAAGGCGGAAATGACATCCATTTCACGCTTGTACTCTCTCACGCTCTGAAGAACGGCAGACGGCATTTTCAAACCCTCTCTTTGCCACAGAATACAGCCGTCAATACACCATTTGAAAATTGCTGTCATTTCGGCTTTGAGCTTATGCGTAAGGTTCTTATCAACCTTATCCTCGGGAATCTGAACATTGAACGGTATCATATGTATTCTTCGCCATATGCCCGTGTCGGTGCCTCTGATAATTGGTTTATGATTTGTCGCCATCCACAGCTTAAACTCGGGCTTGAACTCAAATTCCTCGCTGTACAGCTTTCTTGCCGTTACGGTATCGTCACCCGTAAGCTGTTTGAGAAGTCCCTCGTTAATTCGCACGCCCTCGTTCGGCTCAACCGAGGTGACAAGTCTTGCGCCCTTTAACCGTGCAATGTCGCTGTTTATGGCACTGCTCTGAGAGTTTCTTACCATAATTGTTTCAGGCTGAATGTTTGCGGCATAATCGCCGAATACATCACGGATAACATCAATGAATGTACTCTTGCCGTTTCGTCCCGTGCCGTAAAGGAAGAATGCGCATTGCTCGGCTGTTGAGCCTGTCAGACTGTAACCGACCGCCTTTTGAATGTAGCGAATAAGCTCCTTATCGCCTGCAAAAATATCATCAAGAAATGCAAGCCAACGGGGACACTCTGCCGTTTGAGAACAGTCAACCGAAGTAATCTTTGTGAAATAATATTCGGGATTATGCGCCCTCACTTCGCCGTTTTTAAGGTTGATTATTCCGCTTGGGGTGTTTAATGCCATACGGTATTTATCCATTTGTGCCGGAAGTACGGGGATATGGTGTTCAACCTCGTTGAGCATTGCTTTTTTTGATTTGTTGGAACGGCTTACTTTCATATGCTTTTCAAATGCTTTTGACATATCTCCGCCGTTCTCCTCATCAGCTTGCAAGTACAGCCTTGCTTCGGCTTTCATAGCCTCAACGCTTTTGTCTGCCATTCGCAAAACTACCCCGATATTGTCAACACACCACTTCATTGAATTGTAGTAATACCACTTTTTCTCGGTGTAACAATACCTTACATTATCGCCGAATAAATCAACGAACCTGTCGGCATTACCCATATCGTCAAGGTCAACACCGAAAAACGGTGAATTTGAGAACATAAAGCCTATACCCGAATATTTGGCAGATTCTCTGACTGCTGTTTCAAAGTCCGACCAAGTGTCCGAGTTATTCGGCATTGCAAAGCCACCCGTTCTTGGATTTATCGGCTTCTTTGAAATTCCGCTGTGTGATTTCGGATCTGGATATGACTGCCAGCACACCCAGTTTTTGTAACCTTTCAATTCCTCGGGAACTGCAAAATATTTATTTTTATTTGGGTTTAAATTTGTAAAGCCCATTTTTTCACCTCCATATATAAGGAAAAACACGGTGAAAATTGCACTGCTTTATGCAATTCCCGAAGAATTTTTTTAAAATCAGAACGGCAAATCATCGTCAATCGGCATATCAACAAAGCCCTGATTTGCTGTCTGTGCAGGTGCATAACTCTGCTGTGGCTGTGCATAGGTCTGAGCCGTTGAACTCTGCGACTGCTTAAAAGTATGCTTTACTGTCGGAAACTTAGTCGGATTGAGCCAGCTGACTTCTTCTCTTTTTTCGCCGTTCCATTCGCCGTGCTTAATCGTTACACGAACAGGCTTTTTAATGAGTTCTTCAAGGAACTGTTCAAGGCTGTCGTAATCCTTGCCGCTTTGCCGAGAGCCATAACCTGATTAAAACCGTAGCCCTTGACCTGCTTGTCGTTCTCGGTAGGTTCTCTGCGTTTCCACAAAGTGTGGAATATATGTCCGTTTTTGTACCCCTGCTCAACATCGTTTCGGATAATGAACGAAATGTTCAGGCAGGTTTTTTCCTCGCCTTTTGAATTTGTGTAGTCACGCTCCTCTGCCTTTGCTATAAGACACTCATAATCGCCCTCGGGTTTGAGTGAGTTAGACTGTGCCGCCTCACTCCAATTTGCTTTAAATCCCATAATTTTACTCCTTTGTAATTAACTCTATCGCCTCATCGGCACTTCTGCACACTCCTGCAACAGCACCGTTGAGTTTCATCATCTGTATAAATTTCTGTTGTTTTTCGGTTGGCTTGCCTTTGGGAGTTTTAACCTCGATAAAAACCGCCCTTCCGTCTGATTTTCTGACACCGAACAAATCCGAAAATCCGGGCGGAACTCCCGTATTGAAATATCTGCCGTCCTTTGTAAAGCCTGCACCTACATTTATACGGAAAATATCGCAGTACGGTGCAATTGCAATACGGATTTTGTTCTGAATTGCGTGTTCTTCTGTCAAGCTATCATACCTCTCTTTCGTGCCTGAAAATATGCCCAGCCTGTTTTGTAGCCGTGGCTTTTTGCGTATGCAAGCAAGTCCGCATAGCTGTGGCAATCATCGGGTGTGCTGAAATCAAGCTTGAATCCCTCAACCTTAATGAGCTTTGCGGTGGTATCGGTTTCAACGGTCCTTTCGGCTGTCGGGAAAACATAACCGCAATGCGGACACATGGCTTTCTGCCCTGCCGGCGGTGCTGAAAATGTAAAGAAACATTCGGGACATTGTCTGACCTTTTCCTCCTGCTCCTTTTCGATTTTTTTAACACTCAGCTTTTTGCGTTTTTCAAGCGTCCATTCTCGGTCGTCATCAGGCATTCCGTGCCTTGCATAGTTGCCCACATGGTCAATGATTACCGCCCTTTTGTTTGGCTTATAACGCATACACCGCATTGACTGCTGAATGTAAAGCGTAAGGCTGTGAGTAGGTCGGAGCAGAATTGTACATTCGCAGTCAGGCACATCAAAGCCCTCTGAAATCAAATCCACATTGCAGAGGATTGTAATTTTGCCGTTTCTGAAATCGGCTATAATCTGTTCTCTCTGTGCCTTCGGAGTTGCTCCGTCAATATGCTCGGCTGAAATTCCTGCGTCACGGAATGCCTTCGCTGTTGCAAGACTGTGCTTTACCGAGGAACAGTAACAGACGGCTTTCTTACCGTCTGCAAGCTGTTTGTAATATTTGATTACATCGCCGAATACCGTGTTTTTTATCATTGCCTTTTCAATGTCGGCGGTGACATACTCGCCCATTTTGGTGTGTAAACCCGTAAGGTCGGCAACACTCGGAGCATAGTAATCATACGGGGCAAGGCAGTTATGTTTGATGAGCCATTTTGTACTCACCCCGATTATGAGCTTGTCGTTGACATCGCCCAAACCGTCACCGTTTAATCGGACAGGTGTTGCGGTGACGCCAACCCTCGGAACATCCGAAAAATGTTCGTAAATGCGTTTGTAGCTTTGTGCAAGGCTGTGATGATTTTCGTCTGTGATGATAAGTGCGGGTTTTGGCAGGTTTTTCAATCTTCGTGTAAAGGTCTGTACCATACCGATTTGGCACAAATCCATAAGCACACCCCAGCGGACAAAGGTTCTGAATATTTGGTCAACAAGCTCTCTCCTGTGAACAAGGAACAGCACCCGTTTCCCGTTCCAAGTTGTTCGTCTTGCAATTTCTGCAACAATGCAGGACTTTCCGCCACCGCACCCAAGGACAATGCAAGGGGCTTTGTAACCCTCTCGCCAAGCCTGTCTTACCTGTTCAACAAGGTCATTCTGATACGGTCGAAGTTGCATTGTCTGCACCCTCTCTCTGCTTTTCCTGTTTCTTCTGCTTTATCAGCTTTGCAACACACTGCATACAGAGTTGTCTGCCGTAATTTTTTGTTGTGCCGTCAATGATCTGTTTAACGGTGCGTTTGCCGTCCGAAAGTATCGGTGCTTTGCACTCATCACAATACTGTTCGGGTTGCATTGAATAGTATGTTCTCAATGCTTCATCAACAATTTTAAGGTCATTTGATATGTACATTGAATCAAACAAGCCTATCGGACTTTTACAGGTATCGTTACCGTCCGTTTGTGTTGCAAAAAGATACTTGCCGTCAACGACAACAGTTTTTAAAACCGTGGTAAACATTCCCTCGACCGAGATTTTTTCGTCAAGCAACTTGCCGATTGTTTTAGCTTTCTGTCTGCCGTTTTCGTCGGTTTCAATATGGCTGAGAAAATAAACAATCGTGTCATTCGGGAGAGTTTCGACCTCTTTTACAAGCTCCCAAAAATTTTTACCGATATCGGTAAACTTCTGAAAGCCTGTTTCCTTGGCTCTTCTCATATACTCGTTAGCCATGAGATACTGTGCGTCATCAACTGCAATTGACTTGCATTTCTGCTTTTTGATAAAGTCCTCAATATCAATGTAGTTGTCGGAATTGATTGAAGAAGTGAATTTGGTCCTGAACGGAAGTGATTTTCCATTTACATTCACAAGAGCAAGTTCATTTGCTTTGAAATTTCTTAAAGAGGCAGATTTTCCGCTGCCTGAATATCCTAAAACCAATATAGGTAATCCCATAAATAACACCTCACTTAATACTTAACGACTGCTTGGCTTCCATATGTACGAAGGGGATTTCTTCGCCCTTTTTGCAGAGAGCCTTGACATCATTCTTTTTTACTTCGGGCATACTGTACTTTAAGAGGTGATCAAGGTTGTGCTCCTCCGCCCACTCAACAAATGAAATTTCATCATCAACAACAAGGCTCGGAGCGTTCTTTTTAAGCGACATAACCGCTCTCGGCATATCAATCTTCTGTCTGCCGAGTGCCTGCATTGACTTAAACAGATAGGTTTTAAGACTCTCCGCCTGTTTTTCTTTTTGTGACTGTCTTTTTGCAATTGCCGCCTTTTCGGCTTTAAGCATTTTAGCCTCGGCAAGAAGCTGTTTATAGTAGATTGCAATGCTCTCAGCTTTCTCGTCAAATTCGCCCTCAATACCAGTGAGAGTATCGAACCACGCTGTCAACATCTTGTTGCGGTATGCGTCCACATTGGCAATAATGTTGCCGTCATCATCAATCGGCATTCCGTCTGCATTCGTATCGGGTTCCCATTCACTGATTGCATCGTACTGACTGAATAAATCCGAGAACATCTCGGTAAGCTCATAAAGTTTCATTTTCGTTTCTCCTTAAAGATTTGTGTTCTGTATGGCAAGTGCATTGATAAGATGTTCAACCTTGCCTTTGAAAAATTCCTTGTCCTGTGACTGCTTGGCGAAATCGAGCATACGGACAAAGCTGTCATATGCAATTGAAAAGTATGCCTTAAAGACATCCTTGTCATCTGATGAACCGTCGGCAGTCTGAACATTTTTCAGCCTTTCTTCATACTCCTCTTTCTGTTTGCGAAGAGCCTCCTGCTTTTCATCCTCCAGCTGTTTTCTGACTATTTTTTCGTTATTGCGATACTCTTCTTCGAGTTCGTCATAATGCTTAATGTTCTCCCTTTCCAAAGCCTTAATCGTTTCATTAAGTCTGCGTTCATTGTCGCTCGGCTCTGCAACGGCGACTTCGATAGGACGGTTTTCAAGCTCCTGAACTTTATTCGTCAGCTTGAAATTTTTGTTTTTTTCCTCTGCAAGCTGATTTTCAATATTGCGATAGCTTTCTTTTGAAGTGTCCGCCTGCTGTTTGTAATAGTCGGCGTCTTTCTTAGCGTTATTGAGCTGTCGGCAATAGTCAATGCTCTTGTCGGTTGCCTCCTGTTTTTCGTCCTTCAGCCTGTCAATTTCGGCTTTTAACTGCTTGACCGTTGTGTTTTCAAGGTCAAGCTTTTCGGCGATTTCAGCCTGTTCGGGTTCGCTTATGGTAGCAAGCAACATCAACTTACTTTTGCTAATTTGTCCAAACGTTTGGACATTTTCAGGATTTATTTTTTCTACAATAGAAATATAGTTATATGCGTTACTGCGTTTCATGCCTACTTCATTCTCGCAGTAGTCCTCAAAGTTCTGATATCCAAGCTCCTTGTACAGCTTGTTGTCACGCATTGTTTTAAGTCCGTTGCACATATCCCATATGTTCTGCTGTGCAAGGTTAGCGCTGACAATTATCTTCTGATGCAGTTCAATTGCCTGTTTATGCTGTTCGCTTACTGTTATTTCTGACATTTTTCAACCTTTCTTCTTGATTTTTTGAGTAAGAAAGGATATAATCAAATTTGTGATATTTGTTATATCCTTGCTATCCGTTGAGGCTTTGCAGAGCTTCAGCGGATTTTTCTTTTTTAGTTGACATTTGAAACACCCATACATTCAAAATTGAATGCTTCGGATTCAGGCGTTTCAAGGGCTTTGAGCTTGCGTTTTAGCTCTCGGTTTTCGAGACGATAACCGCTTGACGCTGTTTTTTCGAGTGCAAGGTCCGTTCTTGCGTTTCTCAGTTCAATGCTGAGATGTCTGTTCTCTGCTCTGAGGTTTTCCACATCTTTGAGCAGCTTTCTTTTTGTCGGGTAATTTCTTAACCGCATTTGTTACACTCCTTTCAACGGGTTTGAACCGAGAATATAATTGAGAAACGGTATTCTCGGAATACGGATAGATGTGCCGACTACAATTACATTGAATCCCAATTTTTCGGGTTCGTCCTTTGCCTGTTCACGCAAGTTTTGCGGAGCAACTCCAATAGCCTTTGCGGCATCTTCCGAGAGCAGATAGACATCACTGCTATCCATAATTTCTTTGATTTTTTTGTTCATCTGAACTGTGTCCATATGTACACCTCCTTAATTTTCGTTGGTAATTTTGTCTGAAACGATTTCGACTGATTCAACATCAGCAACGCTGAGAGCCAGTTTGAGCAGTACAACCTCGCTGACCGTTCGTGTTATCTGATAGCTTGTAACATACGGAATTTCTGTTCCGTCAATTTCAAGAAGGAACTTGTCCTTTGTGTCAATAAGTTTAAGTTTTGCCATTTTCTCACCTGCTTTTCGATATTTTATTGCTTTACACGACCTTAAATGTTATGATTAACTATGAAAGGAGGCATAAATATGAATGATATTTTATCGTGGTTGACTTTAATAATATCCGCAGTTTCAACCTTATGCACTTTGGTTCTGTCTTGGATATTATTTAAAAAGGAACAGAACAAAACCTATCTGAAAGAACGATATGAATTAGTGATTTTCCCCATATTCAACCTGCTTGAAGAACATTTGTACAAAAAGGAAATTACTTTTGAAATTAAACAAGCCGTTGAAAAATGCGAAGATATTATTGCCGATAATAAACTTATCGCTGGCGGAAAACTCAGCTATGTATTTTCTCTTCCATTAGATAAAATTAACTTTCAAAGCATTTCAAAATTAGTCGACAAAGAATATGACGATTGTTGTTCTGCTTTAGGAATTCCTTTAAGACCGTTAGATAAAAAGATGTATACATACAAAACACGAAACATAAAAGTTTTGATATTAGGAATTACTAAATATTCAATGCCATTTATTGCAATTTCACTATTATCAGCAATTTTGATTGCATTATTTGAATACTTCTTTCTTAAAGGATAACCTCTGCTTTGATAAGCATTGCTGTAATCAGCAGAAGTAAGATAATTGCGTTGAGAATAAACACTACAAACATTAAAAACTTGTTCAATTTTCATTCTCCTTTGCCCACTTAATCAGATCCATAATTTGAGCGTCGTGCTTATCAAGGTAGCTGTCTATTGTTTTATACAAATGGGCGGCTACTATTTTTATTGCTAATACTGCTGAAGCAAAAGCTGTGCAAAGCATTAGCAGTCCTAAAATTATTATTACTTCCGTCTTTCTTCACCTCTTTTCAGCTAAGTCCGTTTAATGGGACTGTGATTGTGGTATTATTGATTGTATTGCAAATATCTTTTGCAAATGTTATAATCGAGCAAAGGAGCTGATTATATGTGGGTAATAATTAGTGGTATTTTAGGCATTGCAGGCTTTTTAATATCTTTAATAAACCTGATTAACTATTTTGTTTCGCACAAAGTGAATTTGGAAATCACAATGCTTGAATACGCATACAAATTAGGCGTGCAGGGAAAGAAAAGACTTTTCATTCATTATAAACTTAACAATAAATCGCAACTGCCTATTTCTGTTACCGACATTCAATTAGTTCTGAACGGCATAGAGTACACCGAAGATTACAACACCCACGAAGTTAATTCTTATCATCACAAGGCAAAAGGTGTTGATGAGTATGTTCCGACATACAATGAACATCTGCCTATCAATCTTGAGTGCCTACATTCTCATTCGGGTTACCTCGTTTTTGTAATTCCTGAAGATAATTCTCCAAATCTCGATAAAGGTCTGACTTTTCAAATTCGCACCAATCGGAATAAGGAAGTACAAAAGAAAGTGTCATTGAATGAGGTGGTAACGCTCCGCTCCACTCTACCTTATCAAAAGTATAAAAATCTTTTTCTAAAGGATAAGGCGGAACATAAGGTGCACTGACAGTCTTGGCGACTGTTGGTGCTTTTTCTATGTTGAATAAATTATTAAAAAATCCCATTTTCTCACCCCCTTAATATAATAGTTGCATTTATGCGACAAACTGACTAAAAAAAATAGCCTGTGCCTCATCACCTGTTAATCCGAGAATTTGTGTGATAGCGTCTGCCTGCTTAATGGTAAAATCCTCACCACCGTTAGAAAGTTTACGATACATCGTACTTTTGTCGATACCGATACTTTCAGCAACCTTTTCAGGGGTTAATCTTTTCTCCTTGATAGCCCCTTTCAGCTTATCAACATTAGTCAATTTTATCACCTCCAGTTTTTATTGTGTTGCATTTCTGCGACAACTATATGATACCACCCTTGTAAGTTATTGTCAATATATTTTTCGCATTTTTGCAAAATTATTTTTATTTTTTCAAAAAGTAGTTGCATTTTTGCAACCGTTATGTTATAATACTGTACAGTAAAGGAACGGTGGCGGCTGTTTCGACTCCCTTGAGAAAGGGGGTGATTGCGTGGAATA
>ENA-OPLX01000847-OPLX01000847.1-human-gut-metagenome-genome-assembly--contig:-NODE-847-length-12780-cov-3.919450_pt1 | contig 12780 bp, 13 predicted proteins | sample MGYA00241447_ERZ501726 | MGnify/ENA primary metagenome ERZ501726 (study PRJEB25962, sample SAMEA2042617) | human gut metagenome | biome: human gut; feature: human-associated habitat; material: faeces...
TTCGTTCCTATCTGCTCCAGAATCCAGAAGTCCATTACCGTTTCAACGGCAAAGAGTATCATCTCCGCTTTGTGGGATGCAGCCTTTACCCACAGGGGTATCCGGCTATCGTAAACCAACTAGGAAATTTCAAGGGAACCAATCTCCTTGCAGATATCGGAAACGGAACCATGAACATTCTGTATGTCAACAATAAGAAAGCGCAGGAGAGCCGATGCTGGACAGAAAAACTTGGTGTAAACCAGTGCATGATTGCCGCAAAGAACGCTGTTCTGGACAAATTCGGAGTGAAGATTGAAGAATCCACAGTAGAACAGATTCTGCGGTTTGGAACAGCTGACATTTCAGCACCATATCTGGATTGTATCAGTTCTATTGCCAGACAGTATGTGGCAGAACTTTTTTCCACACTCCGCAAATATGAATACAATCCTGACCTAATGCGCCTGTATGTAGTTGGCGGCGGTGGATGTCTGATCCGTAACTTCGGAGCTTATGACAAATCACGAGTCACTATCATTGATGACATCTGTGCCACCGCCAAAGGTTATGAATCTCTGGCTTATATGAGCCTGAAAAGGAGGGGATAAACCATGCAGAACAATATCCGCAACACAAACCTGCGCTTTAATCTGGACAAAGAACAGCAGCGGAGAGCCTGGGAATATTTACAGACGATGGACAGGCAGAATTTTAAATCTTACAGTCAGGTAATCTCTCTTGCACTGGTAGATTATTTTGATCGCTACTACCGCACACAGGCTGATCCTTATCTGGAAACAAGAGAACGGGAAGAACTTTTTGTGAAACAGATTGTAGATGCAGTGGAAAACAGTCTGAAACAGGCATTGCCACTTTTTCTTTCCGGACTGACTGCAGGCATGGCGCAAAGGGAGCCCAAAATCAGGGCGTCCTTTCCAGCACCTGAAAATTCACAGCCAGATAGTGATGTAGACTGGGATTTTCTTGGAGAATAAACCCTTTTGATTGGAGGTGAACACATGACTGACTTTCTGACAGCAGACACCAACCTGCCATCTTATATGATGTTTCCCCGTTTCCTTCTGGACATGGAAATAAACGAAACTGCCAAAATGCTTTATATTATCCTGCTCGACCGGGCAAGGCTTTCCCAGAAAAATGAGGGCTGGTCAGATACAGATGGTCATGTGTTCATTTACTTTACGATTGAAGCACTGGCAGAAGTTCTCCACAAAAGCCAGATGACTGTTAAAACTGCTCTGGCAGTACTGGAAAAACAGGAGCTTATCTTCCGAAAACGGCAGGGACCCGGACAGCCTAATCGGATTTATGTAAAACTCCCAAAAGAAACCATCCACTATACAGACAGATTTCTTTCCCTAAGACAGACAGAAAACTGTCCTATTGACAGACAGGATTCCTTCCCTGATACAGACAGAAAACTGTCTGGTAATAAGAAAGAGATAAAAAAGAACAATTTAGAAAAAAGAGGGAGTAAGGATCCACTCTCACCCTATGGAAAATTTCAAAATGTTTTTCTGTCAGAAAAAGAGCTTGAAGATATCCGGCAGACAATCCCTGACTGGCAGGATTATATTGAACGCTTATCCGGTTATATGGCTTCTACCGGAAAGCAATATCAGAACCATGCAGCTACCATCATCAGTTGGGCAAGACAGGATCATCCTGCTTCCCGGCAAAGGAATTACGAAAGTGAGGAATACGAAACACTATGACAAGATTTACAGAAAAAGAAAATGCTATAACACCAAACAGAGAACTTCAGCCTGATGAATATTTTAACAAAACAGACCACCTGATCTACTGTTCCAAATGCAATACGCCAAGACAATGCCGGCATGAATTACAGGGAAAGGTTCTTATTCCTTCCATCCGCTGTAAATGCCAGCAGGAAATCTTTGAGCAGGAAGAGGCCCAGAGAAAACTTCATGAAAAACAAATGGAAATAGAGCATCTTAAAACCAGCGGCTTACAGGACAAAGCACTCTATGACTACACTTTTGCCAGGGATAACGGCATCAATCCGGAAATAAAACTGGCACACAATTATGTAAGCAACTGGGAAGAGATGAAAGCAAACGCTTCCGGACTTCTCATCTGGGGTAATGTCGGTACTGGAAAATCTTTTTTTGCAGGCTGCATTGCCAATGCCCTTCTGGAAAAAGGCGTTCCTGTACTGATGACCAACTTTTCCCGGATTCTGAATACCCTTACCGGAATGCATTTTGAAGACAGAAACCAGTTCATCAACAGCTTAAACCGCTACAGTCTTCTGATTATTGATGATCTCGGAATTGAGCGGAACTCTGACTTTGCACTGGAACAGGTATTCAATGTGATCGACAGTCGTTACCGCAGTAAAAAGCCCCTGATCATAACGACCAATCTCACTTTATCAGAGCTGAATAATGCCGCTGATATCGCACACAAACGAATTTATGACCGTATTCTGGAGAGATGTATTCCTGTCCGTATCAATAACCGGAATATTCGTCAAGACAATGCAACAGCTAATTTAAAACAGGCGAAAAAAATCCTGTTGAACAATCATGCTCCGAACCAGAATTGACTCGAAGAAGTATAACACAATGATTACTTTTCACTGACAGTGGTACTACTTTCTTTCCTCATTTATTACCAGAAATATGCCACTGTCAGTTATCTAAAACCATAGTACCAAACCAAAAGATTTTAAAACCAAAACTGCCCGGATACGGGCATAAAAAGGAGGTGCCAGATATGGCAGATAAAAGAATCATGACACCGGAAGAAAAAGCACTTTTACAGGCAAGACACCGCCAGGAAGAAGCCGAAGCAAGAAATCGCAAAAAAGAACGTGATGCCAGAACACACCGATTAGTCCAGGAAGGAGCCATTCTGGAAAGTATTGTTCCCCATATTAAAGAAATGGATTTAGATTCCCTGAAACGGGAGCTGATGATCCGGCTACGGGGAATGTAAACGCACAAGTTCTACTCCCGAAGGGCGCACTTACTCACCACCTGATAAATCAGGCAGTGGTATCCCCTTCGGGGCTCGTGCGCTCTGCCGAGGGCTTTATCCGCTGTTGCAGGCAACATCGAAAGGAGGTGCCAGATATGGCAATTTATCATATGCAAGCCAAAGTCGTCAGCCGTGGTTCCGGTCGGTCTGCTGTTGCTGCTTCTGCTTATATGAGCTGTAGCCGCATGTACAATGATTATGATGGCATTCAGCATGACTATACCAGAAAGCAGGGTCTGATCTATCAGGAAGTGATGCTTCCTCCAATGGCTCCATCGAAATGGAATGACCGGGAACAACTCTGGAATGCTGTGGAAGAAAACGAAAAGACCAAAGACAGCCGACTTGCAAGAGAATTTGTTGTCGCACTCCCCGTTGAGTTGGATAAAGGCAGCAATATTTCTCTTCTTCAAGATTTTATTAAAAAGAACTTTGTAAATATGGGGATGTGTGCTGATTTTGCCATTCACGATACAGATGGTCACAATCCCCATGCTCACATTCTTCTTACTGTCCGACCACTAAATGAAAATGGAACATGGCAGTATAAAACGGAAAAAGAATATCTCTGTATCAAAGATGGGGAAGAAAAAGGATTTACTGCTTCTGAATTTAAAACTGCTCAAAAGCAGGGATGGGAAAAGCAGTACCGCTATAAAGTCGGTAAAAAGAAAGAATATCTGACTCCATCTTCCGCACATGAAAAAGGATATGAACGGATTGATAAGCACCCAAGAGCAGCCGATATGGCAGACAGAATCCTATTTCCGAACAATGGAACAGTGATGAACAACTTTGTATCTGGCGGGCAAACTGGGCAGATGCCGTAAATAAAATGCTTGCACGTAATCAGATAAATGCTACCATTGATCACCGCAGCTTTGCAGATCAGGGAATCGCCGAACAGCCAACCATCCATGAAGGCTACATTGCCCAGAATATGGAAAAGAAAGGCATGATAGCAGACCGCTGTGAAATCAACCGTCAGATTCGTGCAGATAACAAAATGCTCCGAGAATTAAAAGCAAAAGTAGCAAAACTGGCTGAAGCTGTAGAAAAGTCTATTCCGATAATTGCAGAAACATTGGAAGTAATCCGAAATCACATGATTTTTACACAATATCATTTGCTCCACAATGAGATGCAAAAAGAAGTGATCCATGACTGGATGAATCATTTTAATCCAATACTGAATAAATACAACACCGTTAAAAAGAAACTCAAAGCTAAAGTTACAGAACGGAAAGAACTGAATGTGCAAAAGGATAAAACCAGTATTTTGAATCCCATCCAGCATATAAAATTAAATCAACAGCTTACCACTATTACCGAAGAAATCGAAGAACTGAAATCAAGGAAAGAGCAGCTAATCTTCCAGGCAGAATGCTCTACAGATAAAGATATGACGAATCTATCCAAGAAATACGACCAGATGAAGAACAATCTTGATATCCTGGATTCTCAGGACATCTCGCTCAAAAAACAGCTTGAAAAAGATGCCGACGCTTTCCGGGAAGAAAAATTTCGTCCTGAACCTGAACAGTATACAGAATTGCTGGACACCAGAATCCAGATACGTCCTGATTTTCGGGATAAGCTGATCGAGCAGCTCAAAGGTACTTTTGGTAAGTATTATGACTATCACCGCCGTGATATTGCAGCCGATGAGGTGGATTATCTCAATGTGGAGGATCCTGATGTTTTCTCCCATCGTGCATGGGAACTTGAATATCAGAGGAAACAGGAGATGCGGCGAAATCAGCCTGCCAGAGCTAAGAAAAGGTCATATGATATGGAATTATAATCATCATCGAGTAGATAATATGCTCTTACAACTCTCTTGTTTAAAAGGCGTATGGATTTAAAAGTTCCATACGCCCAATTCACTTTAACCAGTTACAATCTGCCATGTTTTCTTGTATAAAACCACATTCATTATAATGCTGAGATTCTTTGTTGCATATCAATAACTTGAACTTTACTATTTTTAAGAACTAATCCATACGAAAAATGAATCGTATTTCCTCCCACTGGTTCAAATTTAACATATTGTCCACATATATTTCTATTACGTTCACCAAATATTTTCTTTATCTTTTCTGGCAATACACTATATATCGGACATGACACATCTATAGTATAAAATCCATTTTTCATAGGATTACCTCTGTCACTAAACCATTCACTTATTGAAATTCTATTACCTGCTACAGATTTACATTGAGCTGTATATTCTTTGCCACGTAATGTAAACATTAATGGGGTTTCCTCTGGAATATTAGAAGATACTTGAAATCTTATCTTTCCATCATTCATTTTCCAGCTCAATGAAGCTTCAATCTTCAATTCCTTTCCATTAATAGGTTGTTTAGGTTCTAATTCCTCGGGCAATGGCAATAAATCTCCCATCTCAACGTAATGATTTTTATAATACCATCTACCATATTTCTGTATAAATCCCCATGATGACAAATAATTGCTGTTTAACTGATCTATAGTAGCATCCGAAAACTGAAATCCTCTTTTTGAATAATCTACTCTTGAATATGCACGTAAAATTTTAATAATTGGTATATGATATTTATTATAGGCATCTATATATGGCAAACATTCAATATCATAAATATTATCCGAAGCATTCTCATAAGATTTTCGACGAGCACATATGAATTCATATATTTTCTCATCAGTAACCTGTTCATTGACTGGTTGTGGCGTAACAGAAAAATAAAAGTCTCCCACTAACGAAGAATATTCCCATGAAAGCTGTTCTTCTCCGTATTGGCTAATTGATATTTCTGACACTTTATTTCTAACAAATTTAAACATTTCTTCAATTTTCAAATTTGGAATAAGCATAGCATCTTTTAAAACTTGTGTATATAATCCATTACTACATTGTCCATCAAATGCACTACAGTCAGCGCTTGTAGAATAAGCAATCATAGTACCTTTAGGTGGATTATTAAATGGCGCAAAGCCTGTTAAAAATCCCCTCCCCATAGCAAAAGGATTATCTCGACATGCATCCAATATACATATTAATGTTTTTCCCTTATATGAAGATGCACCTTCTAACAGCGAATTTAAACAATAACAAGAGACCATTGTCTTGCTTTTATCACTTAACTTTAAATCAATAGGAACGATAAAATTTTTACCGTCGATTTGCATACCATGCCCTGCATAAAAAAATACCCCTACAGCATATTCATCTAATGCCTGTAAAAAATCATTAACAGATTTTTGAATATCTATTAAATTTGCATCCATTATTTTTGTAACATCAAAATTTAATTTATTCAAAATACTAGCAATATCGTCAGCATCATTCTTAGGATTATTCAATTTCCCTACATTTGAATAATCAGAATTACCGATTACTAATGCAATTCTATCCATTATTCTCACCTCTGAAATTATCTTACGTTTTATTTCATAATTAAAAATTTTAAATTCATTTCTTAATATAAATTTTAATCTGTTATTTTGATCATACCACCTTCTTAGCCCATTTTATATAAACTCTTACAAACACTGAAAAGCTCCCGAAGGAGCTTTCCACGCTTTAAATATACACTAATTCTTTCAACACAATCTCTTCTGCAGCATTCCGGACATTATTTACCGCTCTAACCCATTCCATCTGGTCACGAGCTTTCAATTCTTCCGTAATGCCCTGCCTCTCCATCATCTGACGCACCAGAATATCCATTCTCTCCTGTGCTTCATCGTCCACAGTATTCAGATGTTCTGTCAGTCTGTCTTCCAACATATACAGTGAATACATTGCCGGACGATGCTCTTTCAGATATGTTCTCCGTAGCATTCCATATTTTCCATAATGCGGTTCTTCATCTGTACTGACAAGATTCGTCAAGCGATTAGGCATTTCTGCTAATGAGCTGTTTTATCCTGACGCTTCGGAACAGGAAAAGCAAGTACAGCATTTCATGGGAAAGTTTCTGGCCTGTACCGAGGATGAGCGGCAGATTATCTTGAAAACACTGGATTATATGGCGGAGCAGTTTATCAGCCGACGTTACAAATCCTCCGATCCACAAAATTATGAATAAAACCAGCAGGGCAAAATGCAATTTGTTTCTGCTGGTTTTATTTTGCCTCCGGCAGTAGACGTAATTTTTCCTAGCCCAATCAATCGCCACTATTTTGTTTCCGGTATTCAGCCGGTGCAATCTTCATGACATCTCGAAATGCTGTTGCAAATTTACTCTGATTCTCATATCCAACCTGGCTGGCAATTTCTGCTATGGTTGCCTGCGTCTGACGAAGCAGAGCAGCGGCCTGTTTCATGCGGTACACTTTCATATAGGTTCCAATGGGCTGTCCATAAACTCCCTTGAACGTATCCTTTAAGGTTGCCGTATTGATAAGATACTCTTTGGAAAGTTCCTCAATCGTTGGCCGTTCCTGCAAGTTGGAGATAAGCCGCTTGTGAATGTCCCGTACAATCTCCACCTGGGGAGAAGTATATAACTCTCGCTGCTTTTCTTTATTTACATCCACCATACACAAGAATAAGAGAAGCTCCTGCACCTTCAGCATGAAGTATGGCTTTTGCAGGCGATCCGGTACGGAATACAGTTCAGAAAAGATATGCTCAATCTCATCCTTGGCCCGCATGACAAAGCATGAGCCATCGGCACAAAATTTGTTTTTGAAATCTGCAATACCAATACCGCTCTCGGCGAGGATTCCAGGCGGATTTTGAGAAACCAGCTCCAGATCAAGCACTACTGAGATTCCGCGATAATGTCTCAAAGGAAAGGCCATTTCAGAAGCACAGTTATCCATTGTATGAATGGAAAGATCCCCTTCTCCGAGGTACAGGCAGGAACCGCTTTGCAATACGCTCCCTTCACGCCCTTCCCGGCAATGATTGATCTCCAGCACATTCTTATCAATGGTTCCGTCCCAATAACAACTCGTTGCTTCAAAATCATTGTAAATAAGCTGGATACCGGGATAAACCTGATAGACTGTCATAAGCCCCAGGCCATCCTCACAGTCCATTTTATAGACGGTGCAATATCCGTCATTATCTTTTGGAATAATCGCAGATAACCCCGTAGCATTGGTGATAGGGTTTTTGTTCATAGTATTCATTCCGTTATCTCGTATTTGTTCTGCCAGGATTCTCCTGGCGTCTTTTATTATATAGTTTTTTCTCATTTTATACCGCTCCAATCGGCAGGATGTGCAATCCAATCAGAAAGCAAATTCTATTATAGTGCAGCCCTGCCGAATGTGCAAATATACGAAAAAGCCGATGCCCTCCAAAACGGAAAACATCGGCTATATGCGAGATTTTATTTGCTGCAATATTCCTTTCCTACACAACCGGAACAACTGCCGCTACAACAAGAACCATTTTTGCGGTTCTTATGGATTTTTCGCACAGCCCATATTGCATAGAAAACAATCCCGATAAGGATTATACCAGTAACAAGCATCTAAAACTCCTTTCTGACTGGAAACTCACAACTTATTAGCTTTGGGTCTCCGATCCTCTTTTCAAAATCCAAAGTCCAAATGCGACCACTGATAAAATGGCCGCTGAACGAAGCACTTTTCCAAACGTCATATTCATACCTCACAGCAAAAGTCCAACACGATAAACCACAAAAGTAACAGCCCAGGCCACAACCAACTGGAACAGGGCCGAGAACAGCATCCACCTTGTACTGCCGGATTCCTTGCGAATTGTAGCCAGGGCCGCTGCACAGGGAACGTAAAGCAGGCAGAAAATCATCAGGCAAAACGCATTGAGCTGTCCAAAACCGGCTGCACCCAGGATGCCGACCAATGTATCCATTCCCGCGCCGGAGTTGATATTGGGAATCCCAAACAGAACGGCACAACTGGACACCACAACCTCTTTTGCAGAGATGCCAGCTATCAGAGCAACCGCTATCTGCCAGAATCCAATCGGTGCAAAGATCGGTACAAGCCAATGGCCCAGGATAGACCCGAAGCTGTCTGCCATTTCCATAGTATAGCCATGCGGCCCAAAGTTCAGGATCACCCACATAAGGATAGATGCTACAAAGATGGTAGTACCTGCTTTGGTAAGGTAGTCCTTTACCTTTTCCCATACATAGATTGCCACAGTTCTGGCGCTGGGGGCCTTATATTCCGGCAGCTCAATCAGCAGATAATTTTCCGATTTTCTCCGGTCAATCAAATGGATGATCGCCGCTACCAGGATAGCGACCACCAGGCCGATCAGGTACATGGAATAGGCCACGAGCATGGCGCGTTCCTGAAAGAACATCTCGGCAAACAAGATGTAGATTGGCAGACGGGCGCTGCAACTCATAAAGGGCGTAATCAACATGACCTTAAAACGGTCACGCCGGTTTTCCAAAGACCGTGAAGCCATGATTGCCGGAACAGTGCAGCCAAATCCCAAAATCATGGGGATAAATGCCCGTCCGGAAAGTCCCAGCTTGCTCATAATCCCTTCCATGACATACGCAACACGGGCCATATATCCGCTGTCCTCCAGAAAGGCCAGCGCCAGAAAGAGGATAAAAATATTCGGAAGGAAAGTCAGGATGCCTCCCACACCGGCGATGATGCCGTCTACCAGCAGGGAGCGCAGCACTTCATTGACCCCGACAGCAATCAGTCCATCGCTTATCAATGCCGACAGGCTCTCAATTCCTAATTCCAGGAATCCTTTCAGCCAATCGCCAATGGTAAAGGTCAGGAAGAACACCGCCGCCATGACAACGAGGAAAATCGGGATGCTCCAAAACTTATGCGTCAATACACGGTCTGCCTTTTCCGTCAAAGCGTCTTGACGATCCTTATTGACCAGAATCTCCCTGATGATTTCCTCAATAAAATCATACTTCTCATTGATAATGTCGGATTCATAGTTCCGGTCGATCACATCCGGCATATTGACCGGATAACGTGCAGAGATTTCCTTATCCTGCTCCAGCAGCTTAATGGCGTGCCAGCGGTAATTGGACAGGTTCGGATGTTTCCGCTTCAGCTCTGCCATGATAAGATCAATCTTGTCCTCAATAGCATCACTGTAAACCATTGCGTATTCTGAATGGTGGTCGTGCCGGTGTTTTGGAGTATATTTATGATGATGAATCAGACACTCCGGATCTTTACAGTCTTTATGGTGCGCGGCTGCATGAAGCAGCACATCCAGTCCTGTCCGTTTTCTGGCTGAAACTGGAATGACCGGGATGCCCAGCATTTCCGGCAGTCTGTGTGTGTCAATCTCCATGCCGCGCTTTTCCACAATGTCCATCATGTTCAGCGCCAGCACAACCGGCTTGCCCAGCTCCAAAAGCTGCAAAGTTAAGTATAGGTTTCGCTCCAGAGCGGAAGCGTCCGCAACATCAATAATCACATCGACTTCATCGCTTAGTATAAACTGTCTGGATACCTGTTCTTCCATTGTGTAGGAGGTCAGGCTGTAAGTGCCAGGAAGATCGACCAGTCGAATATTCAGATCATGGTCTTTAATGGCACCCTCTACTTTCTCAACGGTTACACCTGGCCAGTTTGCCACTTTCAGATTTGCACCGGTGTAAGCATTGAAAAGTGTTGTCTTTCCGCAGTTCGGATTTCCGATGAAGCCGATAGTCAAATTTTCTCTCATCGGAATTTACCCCACTAAAATATTCTTTGTGATATTGCGCCCAAGTGCAAAGCGTGTTCCCCTGACTTTCACAATCAGGACACCCCGACTTTTGCTGTTCAGAACAGCGATAGAGGTTCCACGGGTCATCCCAAGGGCCTCCAAACGCTTTTCTATATTGACAGGCAGATCAATATCCTCAACTTTATATTCATTTCCTATTTTTCCATCGCAAAGATACATGAACGCTCCCTCCTCACCGATTTACGGAAGAAGTCTCCGGCAGCTTGCCAAACTCATAAAGCATCATAGAAACGGTAATAACCACCAGAATTGCATCTGTCAGAGCAATCGCCAGCCATACGCCACGAATACCCATGCCGCCGATCATCGGAAGAACCACGCAGAGAGGAATAAACAGAATAATCTGGCGGAACAGCACCAGCCAAGTTGCCTTTTTCGCCTTGCCCAAAGACTGGAACAGGGTTACGGCAATCATAAAGCTGCCTTGCAGGACATAAGTGCTGAACATGATACGGAAGTTGGTTGCACCCGATGCCGCGATACCCGGCGTTGTCAGGAACATGGATAAAATCTTCTCTGGAAACAGCTCGGCAGGAATATAGAACACCAGCGACAGCAGCGTTGCAGCAGTAATAAAAACCCTGGTCAGCGTCTTTACCCGGGCATAGTCCTTTGCACCATAGGTTGTACCGGCGGCAGGCTGGAATCCCTGACTGATCCCCCACAGAGGAACGAAAGAGAAATTCCAGAAGCGGAGCGCCGCACCTAAAAGAAGCTGTGAAGTTTCCCCGCCATAGTTCGATGCCACACGATAGATCACTGTCTGCTGTACCAAGGTCAGAATCTGCATCAACAGAGCAGATACCCCGACAGAAAGAACCTGGGGAAGCAGTTCTCCGTCAATGCGGATGCGCCCAATCTTCACATGAGGACTTTTTTTCTTGAAATACCACAGCGTAATTGCAGCCTGGACAAACTGGGAGAAAATCGTTGCATAAGCAGCCGCCTCAATGCCCATACCGTAGGGATTCAGGATACTGATAAAAATAGGGTCAAGAATGATATTCAAAATAGCGCCGCTGGCAATAATCGTCATTGCCTTTTTAAGCTGGCCTTCTCCGCGAATGACCATGTTTGCACTTTGAAAAAAGTTTACAAACAAGGAACCGGCAAAGATAATCCGTAAATATTTTTCCGCATAATTCAAAATGTTGTCGCTGGCTCCGGTCAGGGACAAAAGCTGGCGGGTGAACACCATGCCTACCACTGTATAGATAACGGACAGCAGAAGAACCATAGCAACCAGGTTGCCCATGATCTTCTTAATTGTGTTTTCATCCTTCTTGCCGATAGCGCGGGACAGTACCGATGCAGAACCCACGCCCAGCATGGCCGCTGAACCGGCATTGATAAGCGTCAAGGGATAGGATACCGATATGGCTCCCATCTGCACGTCACCGACCATCTGGCCGACAAAGATGGAATCCATCATGTTATAAAGCCCAACGACCACCATGCCAAGAACCGCAGGGATGCTAAGTTCAATCATCAGCGGCCAGGGGCTTTTTGTTAAGAGCTTTGTTCTTGTGTCAAGTGCCTGTTTCATCACTCTATTCCTCCTGGTCTATTTTAATTTCGAGGTATCCAGCAAAGCGCGCCAGTGACGTGCCTTGCTGGATTAGCCATATCTAACTAACCACTTAAAGTATATAAAATCCGGGCTTCTTTGTACGCTCCCAACCGCAGGATTTACAATCCAATCTGAAACGAATTTAGGAGCGGAAAGGACATAAGGCCCTTTCCGCTCCCGTTGTTACTGTATCATTTTTTCCAGTAGTTTCAGGGCTTCCTCAAGTTTTGGATTTACGGCGTCCGTTTGCAGGGCCTCCCGGACGCAGCTTCGTATATGGGCTTGCAAAATCTGCTGATTGGCGCTTTTTAATAACGCCTGTGTAGCAAGAAGCTGATTGGAAATATCCACGCAATAGCGATTTTCCTCAACCATTTGCAGGATACCGTCAATTTGTCCTCTGGCGATTTTTAGCTTGTGAACAATATCGCCTTTCTTGGCCTTCATAAACGGCCCGTTACTGGATACTGACGAGCTGATAGCCAGCGTCCTC
>ENA-OPLX01000860-OPLX01000860.1-human-gut-metagenome-genome-assembly--contig:-NODE-860-length-12656-cov-1.668677_pt1 | contig 12656 bp, 7 predicted proteins | sample MGYA00241447_ERZ501726 | MGnify/ENA primary metagenome ERZ501726 (study PRJEB25962, sample SAMEA2042617) | human gut metagenome | biome: human gut; feature: human-associated habitat; material: faeces...
AAAGTACCAGGTATCCGCCGCGATCGGTCTGTTCCGTTTCCGCTGAAAGATCCATATTTAAAAGATGTTACAAGTGACTATTTCCCGGCAAATCAGGTTACAATAGAAATTGATCCTCAGGTTGATAAAAAGTATATCTGCCTGGGTGTGTTTACATTGGAAGGATGTATGCCCATAGATATAACTGTGCAGAAAGGAAATAAAGCAACCTTTATGAATGTAGAACCCGGAATTTTGTTTCAACCGCTATATGATAACGGGATGAAGTGGGTGGCAGCCGGATACCCTTTCCTTGTAGACGAAAAGGGAGAGGTGAAGTATCATAAACCCGATTGCGCTGTGAAAGGAAGTATGGATTTGAACCGTAAATTCTTATTGCGACAATATCTGAAAGATTATCTCAGCGCTGTAGTGGGGGATAAGATAGAGGGAGCCAATCATTCGGATTTTTCGGATGCCTGTCTGTTGCATCAGATAGTGGATACACCTAAGGTAAGCTATCAGGTAGCCTATCCACAATCCCGGAAGAGATACCGGTATATACGTTATACTTCGACCCCCGAAAAAACACTTCAACTGGCGGAATTACAGCTTTTCCGAAAAGTGGATGATCAAGAGAAAATAGCGGCTAAGGTCATCGATGGCAGTAATGCTTTTATTGCAGATGACCGGTTTGATCGTTTTAAAGTGAATGACGGTGATGGATTAACCTTTTTTCTTACGAAAGAGAAGGGAGCATTCGTTACACTTGATTTAGGTAAGCCGGAAAAGATTGAAAAAATAGTCTATATGCCTCGTAACGATGATAACTTCATTCGGTTAGGGGATCAGTATGAACTGTTTTATCAGGATGGATTTCGTGGTTGGATTTCTTTAGGCAGGCAAGTAGCCTCAGAATTAACATTGCACTATGACAATATACCCCAAAATTCAGTACTTTGGCTTCGGAATTTATCAAGAGGGAGAGAAGAAACCGTATTTCGAAACGAGGACGGTCGGCAGGTTTTCTTTGTAAAGTGGTAAAAACAGGAAAGAAACAGATCAAAAAAAGAGGAATTTCTTTTATTTATTTTGTAAAATAGACTGTAAATCGCTGAATGGTTTGATTTTGTTGTTTTTTGACCGGATATTAGCTTCCTTAATCTTATTTTTTCTCAAACTTTGTAAGGTAAATCAATGTAAAAAGTATGACTATAATGAAGTTGAGACTGGGAGTTCGTGGGATGATGTGGCTAACCTTGGTAATTATGATGTGGGGCATCATATCTTGTCGAACTCAAGAAGAGAAATGTCTTGAAGAGGTTTTATCTCTTCCGCTCGCCAATAAAGAAGAACTACAAAAAGTACTGGATCATTATAAAGATGACAGCCTGAAGTATCAGGCCGTTTGCTTTCTAATCAGGAATATGCCTTTTCATGCAGGATACGAGGGAAATGCTTTGAAGCATTATTACCAATATTTTGATATTTACGCGCAAGGAAAATTAGGACCGCACGAAGTGATTGATTCTTTAAAAGAAAATTCGTTTTCTGTTTCGCAATTAAAACGGATAGAGGATATTGCCAATATTGATTCTTCTTTACTGGTGCAGAACGTGGATTGGGCTTTTAAGGTGTGGAGAGAGCAGCCTTGGGGCAAGAATGTAAGTTTTGATAATTTTTGTGAGTTTGTTCTACCTTATCGATTGGGAGATGAACCACTTGGATTCTGGAGAGAAGATATTTATAAACGCTATAATCCAATATTAGATAGTATCCGGTTGTTGCCTCAAGCTCAGGATCCGTTGGTTGCTGCAAAGGTGTTGATGGATTCGCTTGTTGTGGAACAATCCCATTTTACCGGTCTGTTTCCCGCCGGTCCGCATTTAGGTCCTTCAGTAGTGTCATGGCGTGCGGGGAGCTGTCGCGAGTTCGCCGATTTGGTAGTGTATGTAATGCGTGCTTTGGGTATTCCTTGTGGGACAGACTATATGGCGATGCGTGGAGATAATAACGTGCCGCATTTCTGGAATTTTACATTGGATAAAGATGGAAAAACGTATATTACGGAATTTCCCGATCCTAATTGGAAACGGGCTGTGAGTATGTATAATCCTAAGGCAAAGGTATACCGGAATACGTATGGCTTAAACTGGAAAGATGTAAAGAGACAACAGGGAAAAATGATGCATCCGGCGTTTCGAAAACCTCTATATCAGGATGTCACGGCTGTGTATGCCGACAGCTTGAATCGTGATCTGGTAGTGTCTTCTGATATTTTGTGTAAGGAAGTTCACAAAGGAGATATTGTCTATTTTTGCCTTTCCACAAGGATGGATTGGGTACCTATAGCATGGACTGTTTTTGAAGAAGACTCATTGCGCTTTCAAGATACGGAAGGTAGTGTGATTGGTTGTTTGGCTACATGGAATGGAAAACGTCTTGTGATGCAGTCCGAGCCGTTTACCTATGATAAAATGTCAGGAACGATTGCTTTGCTCACTCCTCAAAGTGAAAAAGAAGATATAACCTTGTATTTTAAGTTTCCGCTGTTCTGCGACTTAGGTATCCTTCGTATGCCCGGAGGAGTTTTTGAAGGAAGTAATGATTCGCAGTTTCGCTCTGCAGATACATTGTATTATGTAAAACAATGGCCTTTCCGCTTGAACAACACTATTTTTCCGGAGAAAGAAAAGTCTTATCGCTATGTTCGGTACAAGGGGCCGAAGGGGAGTTATTGCAATATAGCAGAGATGGCTTTCTTTGAAGATACCTCGGATACGTTGGCGTTGAAAGGGCGGATCATCGGAACTCCGGGTTGTTTTCAGAAAGACGGCTCGCATGATTATTACAAAGTATATGATGGCAATCCCTATACTTATATGGATTATAAGACTCCTGATGAGGGGTGGGTCGGATTAGATTTTGGCATTCCCCACCGGATAAAGAAATTTACTTATATTCCTCGTAATTCGGATAATTTTATCCATAAAGGAGATGTATATGAATTATTCTATTGGCATGACAAGAAATGGAATTCTTTAGGTCGGCAAGTGGCAAAAGCAGATTCTTTGAATTATGTAATTCCGAAAGGGGTAGCCTTATTTTTAAAGAATCATACGCAGGGAAAGGACGAACGGATCTTTAAGAAGACCGATGGGAGACAACAGTTTTGGTAGAAGAGAATGAGGATGGTATGTCGTCATTACTAAAGCAAGAATATCTGCCGGACTCTGTCTCGGTTTATAATCAAGAGCCAGATATTTTAAAAGAGATAAATAATGAATGTTAGATGTTTTTTATGGGGGATTTTGTTTATAACTGTATCAAGTTGTATAGAATCTGATAGGATTATGCATTATGCTCAATTTGAGCATACCATAAATTTGAAATCCGATAGAATACAGGTTCCTTCGGTGTTATTGTATTCACGGAGTTTAGTTTTATGTGATAGTAATCTGGTAGTATTCAATGAAAAGATGGATACCATGTTTCAATGCTTCCATTTGCCGGATTTGACCTTTCAATATGGTTTTGGAACACAGGGGCAGGGACCGGGTGATTTTTTTCTTCCTTCTATTTCTCCTGTGGAACATAAGAAGAACGGTTTTGTCATGTTAGACGGAATTAACCTGAAACATATTAGTGTTGAGAAAGACAAAGCTATCGTACAGACTTCGACTTTAAATTATGGATTTAATTGTTTTAATGACTTGATAAGTATTTCCGATAGCAGTTATTGTTGTAATGGAGGTTTTGAGAATGAAAAAGAATTTAGGTTTCTTTATCCTGACGGAAATCATGAATCATGGGGAGAATATCCTGAAACAGAGGAACGTTTCGGATCTGTTTTGGGCAGGAATCAGGCGTATATAAAGATGACCGTCGCTAAGCCTGATAAGAGTTGTTTCGTTTCGTTCTACCAACATATACGCCGTTTCAGAATTTATGGTAAAGATGGAGAATTAAAAAGAGATGTTATTTTAGATATTCTTCCCGGGCAAGAACGTCCTGAAGTGGATGATTATTTGAGATTCATACATCCTATAAGTGTCTATGCAACGGACAGTTATATTTATACATTAAATCTGGATATGACAACAGAGGAAATTGAGAATCGGAAAACTACTCCTAACATCCAAGTATTCGATTGGGAAGGAAAGCCACTTACACAATATAAACTCGATTGTTTTATTAACACTTTTGTCGTTGATGAAGTTGCAAATAAGATTTATGGAGCTTTTGTTGAAGACGAAGATCATATTTATGTATTTAATTTACCCCGATTATGAAATGGATGATTTTGATTTTTTTGAATTTTTTGTTTTGTGCCCAACTTGTTGGGCAAGTATCACGACCCGATAGAAACCTTTTGCGTGGTGAGACGTATGTGATTGAGGTGCCGAAAGGATGGAAACGTCCTTCTGCTGTGCATTCTTGCAATGATGAACCTTTGAAACGCGTTAATGGGAAATACGAAACTACAAAGTTTATGAGAGTATATTCAAAACGTAAAGATCGTTGTGGTGCGGTATTGACCATTATGGAAATACAAAAATGTGCATCTTTTCAGGAAATATTTAAGGAAGACAGTATTTGGGCATCGACGGATACTACGCAGGTGAAGGTGATATATAAGTCTGTCAATAGTAAGAATGGGGTTAAAAAGATGGCTTTTACTTCGTATAAGGCAGAGCGTCATCCGGAAACTAACGAATTATCTGCTTTGCAAAAGGCTGAATGGTATTTGCAGGGGCGTGAAAATGTATATTATATCAGTTTTACGTCTTGCTCATTGTTTTTAGAACTGCTACCGCAGATTAAAGATATTGTGGCGTCGTTAAAGGAACTTTAAGTAAAACATTTGGTAATGTTTTTACGAATAAGATGTGTTTATAATTTAAAATGTATTATTTTTGCGAGTATAGAAAAGAATATCGCAATAAGTAGCCTTGACTAATATATGTGGAAGAAGTTGTCGCTGTATGTTTGTTTAATAACTATTTTGTGTTCTTGTCAGAAACAACGTAGTGCTTATGCACCTCCTACGTTTCCGGAAGTAAAGAAAATACATGCTCATCGTTTGTCGGACGAACTCCTGATCAGCTATCCTTTGGATATGGCTGTTAGTGAGGACTATATCTTTATATTGGCTTTGGCAGATAATGCCTGGTTGCAGGTATATGATAAGACTACAGGGCAACTGCTTGGAAGTTTTGTAACAAGAGGGCAGGGACCGGGTGAAGCGACTACTGCGAACATGTGCTATTATAATGCACGTGAAAAGAAAATTTCTGTGTATGACGAATCTTCTATGAAGTTATTGACTTATCAGTTTGATAAAGACGCTGATCATTGGGGAGCGTTGATAGAAGAACGGTCTTTTTATGATTTAGGAGGTACAGTACGCCGGGTGTGGGAACTTCGGAATGGTAGGTTTTTGGTAGATGGTCAGTTGGGAACAAAGTCGGATCAGCAAAAACGTTTTCAGATGTTGGCAGATGCAAAAGTGGTGGCTGATTACAATGATTTTCCTATAGATACTCCGAAAGAACGTTCCGTTTGGTCATCGCCAGCAATTGCGATATCTCCGGATTGTAAAAAGATGGCCGTAGGAACTTTATATGGAGGAATCCTTGAATTATTTGATTTATCACAAAACATAGAATTAAGAGCAATCCGAAAATTTTATCCTCCGGTCGTGCAATATTTATCCGGAACTATCCAAAACACAGAGGAGACTGTTTGGGGCTTTTCTGCGTTATGTGCTACAGATGAAAGGATTTATAGTGTATTTATAGGTGACAAGAATCCCAATTTATTTAATAACTTATCCGTTTTTGATTGGGATGGCCGGGAATTAATCAAATATAATACTGATTGCCTCGTTTTGAGAATTTGTGCTTCAACTCAGGAACCAAATAAACTGTATGGGATTGCTTTTTCTGAAACTCATGAATTTTATCTGGTCTCTTTTTCCTTGGGTTCTTGACAGGGGATCGCATTAAAATGTATATATATATGAAGAAAGAGGTTTGGATAAAACTGGTGAAACGAATCGGGAACTGGATTGTGAATATCTGTTTCTATTCTTGTGTGGCTTTTGTTGCCTGGATGGTATTGCAGGTGTTTTGCCTGACTTCTTTCAAAATCCCCTCCAATTCAATGGAACCGGCATTGCTTTCGGGAGACAAAATACTGGTGGATAAATGGACCGGTGGGGCACGTCTGTTTAATATCTTTGCGTCATTGCGAGGAGAAGAAGTGGATATCTATCGTCTACCGGGTTTCGGATCGTTTCAGCGGGACGATGTGCTTGTTTTTAATTTCCCTTATCAGGATGGGAGCGACAGCATCGGATTTGATATAATGAAGTATTATGTGAAACGGTGTATTGCCTTGCCGGGTGATACTTTGGAAATACGTAAGGGCTATTATAATATAAAAGGAATCACAGACAGTGTGGGGAATGTGCAGGCGCAACATCGGATTGCACGTGTCAGAAGGGAAGATTCACATGGGATCGTGATGGATGCTTTTCCGTGGGACGGACGTCTGGGATGGACCATTCAGGAATTCGGACCTCTTCCGGTACCGGCCAAAGGGCAGGTGGTGAAAATAGATACATTGTCTTGTTTGCTTTACGGAAGATGGATCCATTGGGAGCAGAAGAAGAGACTGCGGCAAAAAGGAGAGGCGGTATGTCTGGGCGATCGTGCAATAACGGAATATAAGTTCACAGAGAATTACTATTTCGTATCGGGAGATAATATGGAAAATTCCAAGGATTCACGTTATTGGGGAATGTTGCCCGAATCATATATTGTAGGTAGGGCATTTACAATATGGCGGTCGGACGATCCTTTACGGGGAAAGATTCGTTGGAACCGGGTATTTAAAAGAATAAAATGATGAGGGAAAAAGTAGATTATATGCATATTATACTTCGTGGAGGACTTCTGGCAATGGTATGTGCACTGCTGTCTGTGGTATGGGTAAATGATCCGATGCTTCCGGCAGGTGAGTTGTCGGGGCAATGGCTCTATCTGGCAAAAGTTGCTATGGGAGCTGCTGTCGGTTGGGTGGTGTTGGCCTTTCTCTATTATAGAAAGGGGTATGCGACCTGGGTGGGGGCTGATTTTTATCAGGTCGTTATTTGGAGTTTTATTGTTTTGGCTGCTTCTGAGGCTATTTATGGCTTGAGGCAGCTTTATGGTTTTACTTCTTCCCATCATTCTCTGTATTCCTTGACCGGATCTTTTTTTAATCCCGGACCGTATTCCGGTTATCTGGCTATGATATTTCCTCTTTGTCTGGATCAATGGTTACGATTACGGAAAAGGGAGAATAAAAATTGGATGGAATGGACGGGATATTATGGGGCCGTGGCAGTATTGTTTCTTATACTCTGTGTGCTTCCTGCGGGAATGAGTCGTTCGGCATGGGTGGCTGCTCTTATTTCAGGTATTTGGGTATATGGAGTGCATAAATCCTGGCCGGTACGCTTGAAAAGAGTGTGGATGCGCAAAAAGACAAAGGTGCTGGCCGTCACCTCTGTGTTATGTATAGTTGTGTTGGTCGGAGGAGTCTGTTTGTTTAACCTGAAAAAAGATTCGGCCAGCGGGCGACTGTTCATGTGGAAAATCAGTAGCCGTGCCATTGCAGAGAAACCATTTACAGGCTATGGCCAAGGAAATTTTGCACTGGCATATGGGACAAGTCAGGAAGCTTATTTTGCCGAAGGGAGTTATTCGCCTCAGGAAGAATTGGTGGCAGGAAGTCCGGAATATGCTTTTAATGAATATTTGCAGATAGCACTCGAGTGGGGGATACCCGTATTGCTTTGTTGCCTGGTTTTTGCAGGATTTTGTCTACGGAGAGGTGTGGAACTGAAACGTTGGGGGCCTTGTGGCAGTGTGATCTCTTTGTTGGTATTTGCTTTTTCTTCTTATCCGATGCAATTGCCTGCTTTTGTTATTGCATTCCTGATTTTACTGATGGCTTGTATTGCAGGACGCTTTCTTGCCTGGCAACTGGCGTTTGCTTGTGTGTTGGGATTTTCCGGATACCATTGGTGGCAGGCAGATGTGCATCAAGAGTGCAAGGACTGGGCCAACTGCCGTATGTTGTATCAGGCAGGTGCTTATCAAAGTGCAAAAGAAGGCTATGAACGTTTGTATCCGAAATTAAAGGGAAGAGGGGCCTTTTTGTTTGAGTATGGGCATTGTTTGCATAAATTAAAGGAGGCGGATGCTTCGATTCTATTATTGAAAGAAGCTTCTACCCGAAGTTGCGATCCGATGATACTAAATATTATTGGTAAGAATTTTCAGGAAAAAGGAGAATATGCTCAAGCTGAAAAATGGCTTTTGCGTTCCACTCACTTATTGCCGGGAAGGATTTATCCATATTACTTGTTGGCGAAGCTGTATGCCTCGCCTGGATATTTACAGCCCGATAAATTCCATGAAATGGCGGACTTGGTCTTGACCAAGGAACCCAAAGTACAGTCGACAGCCGTACGGGAAATGAGGGATGAAATAAGGAAGTTAGTTATAGATGTAAGTAACGAAAAAATCGTAAATAACAGAAATGTAAATGATTAATATGTTTTAAATGCAAGAAAAAGTATACAATTTCTTTTGCGTTTCTGAAGATTAGCAATTATATTTGTGACTGTATGCTAATAATATGAAATACATCATATATATATGTCTTGGAAATAAGACATCAAATAAATAGAATTTGCTATGATAAACAGAATAAATGAACTACAAATAAGATTCGGGAATGAAATGCGGTTTTCCTATCCGAATCTTGACGGATTAATTGGAAGAAAAGTTTTTTGTCCACCTATGTAAGTAACGTAAAAATCGTAAATTGCTAATAATTAATGGATTTAAGCTTCTGTGTTATCCGGAATTAGTCCACCATTTATTTTGAGTTTTAGAAAGTAACCAACTATATTTGCAATCATAATTAATAGAGAAAAAGTTTAATAACATTATGAAAAACCAGTATCCCTTCTATACGCTTTGTCTGGCATTGACAATGCTGACAGCTTGTTCCGGTGAGAAGAAAGAGAGTGCTTCTGAAAAAGGAGTGGAAACCGTGTTGCCCGACACGAAAAACGAGGTGTCTGTCATGACGCTCAAAAAGCAGATATTCAATCATGAATTGGTGAGTAATGGAAAAATTTCTGCCCGGGGAATGGCTGACCTGAGATTTGAAAGTGGTGAAGTGATAGCCCATATTTGGGTAAAGAACGGAGACCGGGTACGAAAGGGGCAGAAGTTGGCGGAGTTGGATAAATTCAAACTTGACAACCAGTTGTCGCAATCGGAAGACGCTTTAAAAAAGTCGGAATTGGAATTGAGGGATGTACTTATCAGTCAGGGCTATCCGGCAGACGACATTAGTCAGGTACCCGAAGAGACAATGAAGCTGGCAAAGGTGAAGAGTGGTTATGATCAGAGCAAATCACAATATGAAATGTCGAAATACAATGCAGAGCACGCTACTTTGACCGCACCTTTTGACGGAGTAGTTGCTAACCTGTTTTCGAAACCCTACAATCTGGCCAGTACTTCGGATGTATTCTGTACGGTGATCGATATGCAGGGGATGGAAGTAGATTTTACTGTACTTGAAAGTGAGTTGCCATTAATAAAGAATGGAGATAAGGTAGTGATCAAGCCCTATTCGGATGCCGCAACAGTACACGAAGGAAGTATTTCGGAAATCAACCCTTTGGTAGATGATAAAGGAATGGTGAAGGTGAAAGCCCGGGTGAACGGGGCCGGTAAGCTGTTTAGCGGGATGAATGTACGTGTCAGTGTACATCGTTCGTTGGGAGAGCAGTTGGTGATTCCGAAAAGCGCAGTTGTACTTCGTTCGGGCAAGCAGGTTGTATTTACCCTGAAAGATGGGAAGATGGCCCAATGGAACTATATTCATACCGCTTTGGAAAATGCAGACAGTTATAGTGTGGCCGACGGGCTGACAGAAGGAGATACGGTCATCGTAAGCGGAAACATTAACCTGGCACACGAAGCTCCGGTCACAATCATTGAATAAGGATGAATCACTAACACAGAACAATTATGATTAAATTCCTGATACAACGTCCCATTGCCGTATTGATGGCTTTTACGGCTTGCTTCATAGTGGGGTTGGTGACGTACTTCACATTACCGGTATCGCTGTTGCCGGATATCTCCATCCCGGAGATTACCGTACAGGTATCAGCTAAAAATACCTCGGCACGTGAATTGGAAAACACAGTCGTGAAGCCTGTCCGTCAGCAATTGATTCAGGTGGCTGCCCTAAAAGACATGACCAGTGAAACGCGTGACGGTGCGGGTATTATCCGGCTTAGTTTTGATTTTGGTACCAATACGGACCTGGCATTCATAGAGGTTAACGAAAAGATTGACGCAGCTATGAACTACTTGCCTAAAGATACGGATCGTCCGAAGGTGATCAAGGCAAGTGCTACCGATATTCCGGTATTCTATCTGAATCTGACTTTAAAGACAGACAGTGCTTATGAAGAGACGGATCAGCAGGCTTTCCTGAATTTATGTGAGTTTTCAGAATCGGTAATCAAACGCCGTATCGAACAGTTGCCGGAAGTGGCAATGGTAGACGTTACCGGTTTGCTGGAAAGACAATTGCAGATTGTACCCGATATGGATAAACTGGCTATGCTTGAATTATCCATTGAAGATATTGAGACGGCTCTGGCGCAAAACAATGTAGAGCCGGGAAGCATGACCGTACGGGATGGATACTATGAATATAACATCAAGTTCTCAACTCTGCTCCGTACTGCGGAAGATGTGGAGAATATATATATCCGTAAGGGAGATCGCATCATACAGTTGAAAGAATTTTGCCGGATAGCGATAGTACCGGTCAAAGAAAAAGGAGTATCTGTGTCGAACGGTAAAAGGGCCGTGACGCTTGCCATCATTAAGCAGGCCGACGAAAACATGGACAATATGAAAGATGCTCTGTCGGAAACAATGGATTATTTCAAAAAGATCTATCCGGATATCGAGTTTAGCGTGAGTCGTAATCAAACCGAACTGCTGGACTATACAATATCCAATCTTCAGCAGAATCTCTCACTCGGTTTTGTTTTCATTTGTATCGTTGCCGTACTCTTCTTGGGAGATGTCAAATCTCCATTCATTATTGGGCTGAGTATGGTGGTGTCTATTGTCATCAGTTTCTTGTTTTTCTACCTGTGTAAAATGTCTCTCAATATCATCTCCCTGTCCGGACTGATCCTGGCACTGGGTATGATGATCGACAGTTCGATTATCGTAACGGAAAATATATCGCAATACAGGGAAAAGGGGTATTCGTTGCGGAGAGCCTGCGTGGCGGGAACAAGTGAGGTGGTGACTCCTATGCTGAGTTCTTCGTTTACGACAATCGCCGTATTTGTACCTTTGGTATTTATGAGTGGTATCGCGGGTGCTATCTTCTACGATCAGGCTTTTGCCGTTACGGTAGGATTGATGGTCTCTTATTTCACCGGTATCATGTTGCTTCCTGTTCTGTATATGTTGGTCTATCGTACCGGGATCAAAGGTGGTCCGAAGTGGTTGAGGCTGAAAATTAATAATCCTTTGAAAGAACATACTCTGGACCGCTTCTACGATAAGGGTGTCGACTGGGTATTCAGTCATAAGACGTTGAGTGTATTGTTCTGTGCCATCTCTTTTCCGTTATGTATCTTCTTTTTCTACTTTATCGATAAAGAAAGAATGCCGGATATCGACGAAAATGAATTGATTACCCGTATTGAATGGAACGAAAACATTCATGTAGACGAGAATCAACGCCGGGTCGACGAATTGTTCCGTGAGTTGCAGGGAGCATCTGTGGAGCAGACAGCGTCCATCGGATTGCAGGATTACATTTTGAACAGGGAACAAGAGTTGTCGTCATCGGAGGCGGAACTTTATTTTAAGACCGAAACCTCGAAAGAGATTGCTCCGTTGCAGGAACAAATTTATCAGAAGTTGAAAGAACGTTATCCTTTGGCTGTGATTTCATTCTCTCCTCCTGAAACAGTTTTTGAGAAACTGTTTGTGACCGGTGAGGCTGATATTGTGGCCGAATTATATGCCCGCAATAAAGACAGGGCACCCGGCCCCGGTACTTTGCGTGGATTGGAGCAAACATTCGGTCAGAAGACAGGAATACCTCCTACAGGTATTGCTTTCGAAAACCAATTGAACCTCAGTATTAATCAGGAAAAGCTATTGTTGTATCAAATCTCTTATAACGAGTTGTATCGTGTGCTGAGAACTGCTTTCAAGGAAAACAGTGTAGCTATGTTGCACTCTTATCAGCAATATCTGCCTATTAGCATTGCAGGAGACGAAAAGACGGTTAACCAGGTTCTACAGGAAACCTTGATTCAGACACAACCGGACAGCAAGACGGGAGAGGTGAACTTTATTCCCTTACGGGAGCTGATAAAAGTGACTCCCGCAGAAGATTTGAAGAGTATTACAGCCGGAAGAAATGGGGAGTATATTCCTTATAAATTCTATGGAGTGGAGAATGCGGAGAAGTTGATGACCCAGGTTAAAGAAACATCTAGCGAGACAGGAGATTGGGACATCGCCTTTTCGGGAAGCTTCTTTTCCAATCAGAAG
>ENA-OPLX01000865-OPLX01000865.1-human-gut-metagenome-genome-assembly--contig:-NODE-865-length-12611-cov-2.235107_pt1 | contig 12611 bp, 10 predicted proteins | sample MGYA00241447_ERZ501726 | MGnify/ENA primary metagenome ERZ501726 (study PRJEB25962, sample SAMEA2042617) | human gut metagenome | biome: human gut; feature: human-associated habitat; material: faeces...
GGCTGGCCGCCGGCAGCTGGGGATTAAACGGGGTCCCGACAAGGTTCATAACGGCGAGTTTTTCTTTCGCCTCGCTGACGGTCGCGCACTGGCTTAAGATCCACGGAATAAATTCGAACTGGGCGACATTTTCAACCCCGTCTTTCATATCCGCATATGCCGCATTGCCGACAAAGTTGAGTCCGGCCATGCCGAGCCCTTTTTCGTTCATGGCATCGTAATATAACGGATAATCCCCGGCGACATGTGCCATGCCGATGATCGCATAGTGGGAGTCGTGCGTGCCCATATGGCGGAACGGGATCGGGTAATTGCGCGGGGTGATCGTGATCTCTTCTCCATAGGAAAATTCATAGTCTAAGGTTCGTCCGAAGTAAAATCCTTTTGTTTTGTAAGTTGCTGCTGTACACATAAGAGAAAACCTCCATTCCTGTTGTGAACAAAGAACTGTCGTAACTGTGAGGGTACTGAGCAGTTACGAACTGCCAATAGAAGACTGCGCAGATGCCCGGACAGATACCGAACTGCCTGCCAAAGGTGCAGAATGGACTGCATGTCTTCTGAAATGAGTTTCGAATCAGTAAGAAATCGTCTGCAGCTGCTGATCCGCCTGGACTCGAACGCGAAATGACGGCAAAAGCGGCTGCACGTGTGGACAAAGAATGCCCGTACTGTAATAGTATACAGCATTCCCTGAAAAAATTCATTAAAAAGATCTTTACAAAAACACTTTAGTATGGTAACATGATAACACGATGAAAATAGAGAAACAAAATCGAATACAAAAACGCGACATTCAGTTTTAGGATAGGAAAAAAGTCAACGGAAACCGCCTGATCAAGGGCAGGCAGATATGAGGAGGACAATTATTATGAAGAAAAGATTATTAAGCGCAGTTATGCCGTCCGCAATGGTACTTTCTCTCGCAGCATGCGGAGGAGCAAAGACAGAGACATCTGCTGAGTCCAAAGAGGAGACAACCGCAGCTGATACATCCGCAGCAGAGGAGACAAAGCCAGCAGGCGGCACACTGATCGTTGGTTTTGACCAGGATTTCCCGCCAATGGGATTCGTTGGTGATGATGGAGAGTACACAGGATTCGACCTTGACCTTGCAAAGGAAGTTGCAAAACGTCTTGACTTAGAGTACAAGGCACAGCCGATCGCCTGGGACTCCAAGGATATGGAGCTTGAGTCCGGAAATATCGACTGCATCTGGAACGGATTTACGATTACAGGCCGTGAGGATGATTACACATGGACTGAGCCGTATATGGCAAACAAGCAGGTATTCATTGTAGCAAACGATTCTGATATCAAGAGCCAGGCTGATCTCGCCGGAAAGAATGTGGAGGTACAGGCAGATTCTTCCGCTGAGGCAGCATTAAAGGAAAATCCGGACCTCACAAACACATTCGGACAGCTTTTAACAACGGCTGATTACAACACAGCGTTCATGGATCTGGAACAGGGCGCTGTTGATGCCGTAGCGATGGACGTTATCGTTGCAGGATATCAGATCAAACAGAGAAACGCAGATTTCAAGATCCTTGACGATTCCCTTTCCGAGGAAGAGTACGGTGTTGGCTTCAAGAAAGGCAACACAGAGTTAAGAGACAAGGTTCAGGCAACTTTAGAGGAGATGGCAGCAGACGGAACACTTGCAAAGATCTCTGATGAGTGGTTCGGTGAGGACGTTACAACGATCGGAAACAAGTAAAAACACGCTTTGCGAGTTTCCACTTGTTATCGCGACAGTCGCCAAGGTCCCGCGTAAGCGCGGACTTTGGCTCGTTGTTCGCATAAATAAATGATATTTGACACATATGTCAATATCATATAAAATGGATGCAGGATTCAGATTACGGGAACCGGTTGACAGTTCCCGTAATTTGTCTTGTTTAAAAAGAAACTTTACAAAAGCACGGTCAGATGATATGGACCGTGAAACCATGAAGGAAAGCAGGTAAGATCGTATGGGTAAAATGACAATCGGGCAGATGATCGCTCAGCTCGGAAGCGGTATGCTGATCAGTACGCAGATCTTTGTGATCACGCTGCTGTTCTCCCTGCCGCTCGGGCTTGTTGTAGCGTTCGGGCGCATGTCGAAAAACCGCGTGATCAGCATGATCGTAAAATTTTATATCTCGATCATGCGTGGAACTCCGTTAATGCTGCAGCTGATGGTCGTTTATTTCGGACCATACTATCTGTTCCATATCAAAGTCGGGAGCAGCTATCGTCTGACAGCGACATTCATCGGCTTTGTGATCAACTACGCCGCGTATTTTGCGGAAATCTACCGCAGCGGCATCCAGTCCATGCCGGTGGGACAGTATGAGGCAGCACAGATCCTGGGCTACAATAAAGCACAGACATTTTTCAAGATCATTCTGCCGCAGGTCATCAAGCGGATCCTGCCGTCGATCACGAATGAGGTTATCACACTTGTGAAGGATACTTCTCTGGCGTTCACGCTGAGCGTTGCCGAGATGTTCTCGATCGCGAAGGCGCTGGCGGCTTCCCAGACAAACATGATCCCGTTTGTGGCAGCCGCGATATTCTATTATGTCTTTAATCTGTTCAACCTGATCGTGGCGGTCGTTATGGAGTGGATCGAGAAGAAACTGGATTATTACCGGTAGGATGGAGGTGTTCGGATCATGAATCTGTTAGAATTAAATCATGTGGAAAAATCATTTGAAAATTTATCCGTGCTGAAAGATATCTCCATCAGCATCGGTGAGGGCGAGATCGTATCCATCATCGGACCATCCGGATCCGGAAAATCAACGCTGCTTCGCTGTGCGACGATGTTAGAAAAAATGGATGGCGGCGAGATCGTCTATCTTGGGAAAAAGGCTGCATGGACAGACAAGGACGGACGTGTCGTTTATGCGGACAAAAAGGAAATGAAGGAGATCCGGAGCCAGTATGGCCTCGTATTCCAGAACTTTAACCTGTTCCCGCATTATTCGGTCTTAAAGAACATCACGGACGCACCGATCCATGTTCAGAAGCGCGATAAGGAGACTGTATATAAGGAAGCGAGAGAGCTTTTAAAGAAGATGGGACTGTCGGATAAAGAAGATTATTATCCGTGCCAGCTGTCCGGCGGACAGTGCCAGCGTGTGGCGATCGCAAGAGCCCTGGCGCTGAACCCGAAGATCCTGTTCTTCGATGAGCCGACCTCGGCACTGGATCCGGAATTGACGGCAGAAGTATTAAAGGTGATCAGACAGCTGGCAAGTGAACATATGACCATGATCATCGTAACCCATGAGATGCAGTTTGCCAGAGAAGTATCCGACCGCATTATTTTCATGGAACAGGGTGTGATCGTGGAGGAAGGTTCTCCCGAAGCACTTTTTACAACGGAAAATGCCCGGGTTCGGGAATTTATCGGAAAGTTGCAGTAAAAATATATTGATTTTTTTTCGCAAATCTGTTTATCTATTAGGTGTGGGTGTATCTTGCCCACACCTGTTTCAATAAAAGACTGAAAAACATAAGAATGCGAGGACTGATGGTATGAGCGTACAGGAAATGAAACCGATCAAGGAAGGCAAAGTTCGTGAGATCTATGACAACGGAGACACCCTGATCATGGTGGCAACTGACCGTATCAGCTGCTTTGATGTGATCTTGGACAACACAGTAACAAAGAAAGGAACTGTATTGACCCAGATGTCGAAATTCTGGTTTGATATGACTGAGGATGTGATTCCCAATCATATGGTATCTGCTGATGTTAAGGATATGCCAGAATTTTTCAGACAGCCGAAATTCGACGGCAACAGCATGATGTGCAAGAAGCTGAACATGCTCCCCATCGAGTGCATCGTTCGTGGATACATTACCGGAAGCGGCTGGGAAAGCTACAAGAAGAACGGTACCGTATGCGGTATCAAGCTTCCGGAAGGTCTGAAGGAGGCAGATAAGCTTCCCGAGCCCATCTATACCCCTTCCACCAAGGCAGAGATCGGAGATCATGATGAGAATATCTCCTATGAGCAGAGTGTGGAATATCTGGAGAAGCGTTTCCCCGGCAAGGGCGCAGAATATGCGGCCAAGCTTCGTGACTATACCATCGCTATTTATAAAAAATGTGCGGATTATGCACTGACCAAAGGAATCATTATCGCAGATACCAAGTTCGAGTTCGGACTGGATGAGAACGGCAACATGGTACTGGGGGATGAAGTATTGACTCCCGACAGCTCCCGTTTCTGGCCGGTAGACGGCTACGAGCCCGGACATGGCCAGCCTTCCTTTGACAAACAGTTCGCCCGTGACTGGCTGAAAGCCAACCCTGAAAAAGGCTGGAAGCTGCCGGAGGACATCGTGGAGAAGACCATTGACAAATACCTTCAGGCTTACAAGATGCTGACAGGCAAGGATCTGTAGGGTACGGTTTTTTAGTTTTTTTTTTCACGGGGCAGGCAGGAAAGGTAAGGCTTACAAGTGACGGACAACATTTATATTCAGACAGAAAATAATGACAAATTAAAGGAAGAATGTGGCGTTTTCGGCGTGTATGATTTCGACGGACACGACGTGGCATCCACGATTTATTACGGCCTTCTGGCATTGCAGCACAGAGGCCAGGAAAGCTGCGGTATTGCCGTCAGTGACACGAATGGGCCCAAGGGCAAAGTCTTAAGCAGCAAAGACATGGGACTGGTCAATGAGGCATTTACACCAGAACAGCTGGAGAAGTTAAAAGGTGACATCGGTGTGGGACATGTCCGCTATTCTACAGCGGGAGGATCCACCAGAGAGAATGCACAGCCTCTGGTACTGAATTATGTAAAGGGTACTCTGGGACTGGCCCATAACGGTAACCTGATCAATGCGCCGGAGCTTCGAAGAGAACTGGAGTATACCGGTGCTATTTTCCAGACCACCATTGATTCCGAGGTGATTGCTTATCATATTGCCAGAGAGCGTTTGAATTCCAAATCGGTAGAGGAAGCTGTGGGCAGAGCCATGACGAAGATCAAGGGAGCCTATTCCCTGGTGGTGATGTCTCCCAGAAAGCTGATCGGCGCCAGAGATCCTTATGGATTTAAGCCGTTATGCATCGGCAAGAGAGACAATGCGTATTTTCTGTCCAGCGAGACCTGCGCTCTGGATACGGTAGGTGCCGAGTTCGTCCGGGATGTGCTTCCCGGCGAGATCGTGACCATTTCCCCGGAGAAAGGAATTGAGTCCGATACCACCCATGTATTAAAGCCTGCGGAGACCGCCAGATGTATTTTTGAGTATATTTATTTCGCCAGACCCGACAGCTTTATCGACGGCGTCAGCGTATACGATTCCCGTATTCTGGCCGGAAAGTTCCTGGCTATGGATTCCCCGGTGGATGCGGATCTGGTCATCGGCGTACCGGAATCCGGCAACTGCGCAGCCATGGGATATTCCATGCAGTCGGGAATCCCTTACGGCATGGGCTTCGTGAAAAATGCCTATGTGGGCAGAACCTTCATCAAACCGAAGCAGAAGAGCAGAGAAAGCAGCGTTCAGGTCAAACTGAACCCTATCCGGGAAGCCGTGGAGGGCAAGCGTGTCATCATGATCGATGATTCCATTGTCCGCGGCACCACCTCCGACCGTATCGTAAAGATGTTACGGGAAGCCGGAGCCAAAGAGGTACATATGAGAGTCAGTTCACCGCCGTTTCTGTGGCCCTGCTATTTCGGCACAGACGTTCCGGCGAGAGACCAGCTGATCGCATATAACCGTTCCATCAAGGAGATCAGTGATCTGATCGGCACGGACAGCCTGGATTATCTGAAGATTGAGAGACTGGAAGAACTGGTGGGCGGTAATCTTGGCATCTGCAAGGGCTGCTTTACCGGAAAATACCCGATGGAACCGCCTGCGGAAGATATCCGCGGAGAATTTGACAAATAAACAATAACTATTCAGAAAACCGCAGAATAAGAAAAACTGATACGTCATGCCTGCATGTAAGTAGCAGTTTTCTTATTTGTAAGGTGACTCGAGTAGAGTCACCATCCCACACATGAACAAAATTAGCTGCGAAGCAGCGGGAAAGTATGAGAAGCATACGGTTTTGTGAATGTGAGGGATGGGTTTTGAATGGTTGCAATAAATTAGAAAATAAGAGGAGCAGACAAATGAGTACAGGTACAGACAGATATCAGAGCCCGTTATCCGAACGCTATGCAAGCAAGGAGATGCAGTATATTTTCTCCCCGGATATGAAATTCCGTACATGGAGAAAGCTGTGGATTGCACTGGCAGAGACGGAGAAAGAGCTGGGACTGTCCCAGGACGGTAAGCCCGTTATCACAGATGAGCAGATTGAGGAACTGAAGGCCCATGCTGAGGACATTAATTACGATGTGGCAAAAGAGCGTGAAAAACTGGTACGTCATGACGTTATGAGCCATGTGTATGCATACGGACAGCAGTGCCCCAAGGCAGCCGGAATCATCCATCTGGGCGCAACCTCCTGCTATGTGGGTGACAACACCGACATTATTGTGATGACCGAGGCACTGAAGCTTGTCAGAAAAAAGCTGATCAATGTTATGAAGGAACTGGCGGATTTCGCTGATAAGTATAAGGCACAGCCTACCCTGGCATTTACTCATTTTCAGCCTGCACAGCCTACAACCGTAGGCAAGAGAGCAACGCTGTGGTTACAGGAGTTCTCACTGGATCTGGAGGATCTGGATCACGTTCTGGGTACCATGAAGCTGTTAGGCTCTAAGGGAACCACCGGAACCCAGGCTTCTTTCCTGGAACTGTTCAACGGAGATCAGGAGACCATCGACAAGATCGATCCCATGATTGCAGCCAAGATGGGATTCAAGGAGTGCTATCCTGTATCCGGCCAGACTTATTCCCGCAAGGTGGATACCAGAGTAGCAAACGTGCTGGCCGGTATTGCGGCATCCGCTCATAAGATGAGCAATGACATCCGCCTGTTACAGCATCTGAAGGAAGTGGAAGAGCCCTTCGAGAAGAACCAGATCGGCTCCTCCGCCATGGCTTACAAGCGTAATCCCATGAGAAGTGAGCGTATTGCTTCCCTGTCCCGTTATGTGATGGTGGATGCGCTGAATCCCGCCATTACTTCCGCAACCCAGTGGTTCGAGAGAACGCTGGACGATTCTGCCAACAAGAGACTGTCTATTCCCGAAGGCTTTCTTGCCATCGATGGTATTCTGGATCTGTGCCTGAATGTGGTAGACGGACTGGTAGTATATCCGAAGGTAATTGAAAAGCACATGATGAGCGAGCTTCCTTTCATGGCTACCGAGAATATTATGATGGATGCCGTAAAGTTAGGCGGCAACCGTCAGGAACTGCATGAGCGTATCCGTGAGCTTTCCATGGAGGCCGGACGCAATGTGAAGGTAGAAGGAAAAGAGAATAACCTCCTGGAGCTGATCGCCGCAGATCCCGCATTCCCCATGGGACTGGAGGAACTGAAAGCATCCATGGATCCGTCCAAGTATATCGGACGTTCCAAAGAGCAGGTGGAAGCTTTCCTGAAAAATGTGATCAGCCCGATCTTAGAGGCCAACAAGGACTTACTGGGTGTAAAGGCCGAGATCAACGTATAAACGTTTTCTGCTGAAGTAATTTGTGGAAACGAAAACTATTCAGAACCTCATTCATCGGTGATCTTTTGATGTTTACATGGCTCTGAATCGTTACAGAATGATAAGAAAGCAGGAGACGAAAATGGGTGGATTTTTTGGAGTCGCAGCAAAAGAAGACTGTGTGTTTGATCTGTTCTTTGGAACGGATTATCATTCCCATCTGGGAACCAGACGTGCCGGCATGGCAGTCTACAGCAAAGAAGAAGGTTACAACAGAGCCATTCACAACATAGAGAATGCACCGTTCCGTACGAAGTTCGACAAGGATGTCAATGAGATGCACGGACATCTGGGCATCGGCTGTATTTCCGATTTTGAGCCCCAGCCGCTGATGGTGCGTTCCCATCACGGAACTTATGCTATTACCACCGTGGGCAAGATCAACAATACGGATGCCATCATCAAGGATCTGTTTGCAAAGGGACATTCTCATTTCCTGGAGATGAGCGGCGGTGACATCAATGCCACGGAGCTGGTGGCGGCCATTGTCAACCAGAAGGACAATCTGGTGGAGGGCATTCAGTACGCCCAGGAGATCATCGACGGTTCCATGACCTTACTGATCATGACACCCAAGGGAATCTATGCGGCCAGAGATAAGATGGGCCGTACTCCGGTGGCAGTAGGCAAAAAGGAGGGGGCTTATTGCGTCTCCTTTGAGAGCTTCGCTTATCTGAATCTGGGATACCAGCCCGTGAGAGAGCTGGGACCGGGAGAGATCGCCGTGGTGACACCGGAAGGTGTACGAACCCTGGTGAAGCCCGGCAAGGATATGAAGATCTGTACGTTTTTGTGGGTCTATTACGGATATCCGTCCTCATCCTATGAAGGCATCAGTGTAGAGAAGATGCGTTATCAATGCGGTGCCAAGCTGGCGGAGCGTGATAATGTAAAACCGGATATCGTAGCAGGAGTGCCGGATTCCGGTACCGCTCATGCAGTGGGATATGCCAACCGCTCGGGAATTCCTTTTTCCCGTCCGTTTATTAAGTATACCCCCACCTGGCCCAGATCCTTTATGCCGACGATCCAGACCCAGAGAAATCTGATCGCAAAGATGAAACTGATCCCGGTACATGATCTGATCCAGGATCAGAGTCTGTTGTTGATCGACGATTCTATTGTCCGCGGCACACAGTTAAGAGAGACCACGGAATTCCTGTACCAGAGCGGTGCAAAGGAAGTACATATCCGTCCGGCCTGTCCGCCTCTGTTATATGGCTGCAAGTACCTGAACTTTTCCAGATCTTCTTCCGAGATGGATCTGATCACCCGCCGTGTGATCAAGGAGATTGAGCAGGAGGGCAGAGAAATCGATCTGAAGAACTATGTGAATCCCGATACTCCGGAATACGAGGAGATGGTAGGACGGATCTGCAAACAGCTGAAGTTCACCACATTGCAGTTTCAGAGATTGGATGATATGATTGAGTCCGTGGGCATCGGCAGAGAGAAGCTGTGCACCTACTGTTGGGACGGCAGAGAATAATGCGAAAAGAACTTCTAATCACTCAGAGCATAGGTTCTTTCGTGAAGAAGTTCTAAGTTTCGCATGGCAAAACGCTACGCGTTTTGAATATAGATGTAGGTTATATAAAATATAATAAATATTGATTTTACTTATACCATAAAGTGTTGTATACTGTAAAGGTGTGAGAAAGAGAAGCAGGAGTTTCTTTGGATCACCCGGAATAAGATATTGGATGTAGATTTATCACAGAAACTGTGGTAAAGAATGGAGGAAAACATGGTAAAGGCAGTTGTAGGAGCCAACTGGGGCGACGAAGGAAAAGGAAAGATCACAGATATGCTGGCAGAGAAAGCGGACATTATCGTACGTTTTCAGGGCGGCGCGAATGCAGGACATACCATCGTGAACAATTATGGTAAATTTGCTCTGCACACCCTTCCTTCCGGTGTATTTTACAATCATACCACCAGCGTGATTGGTAACGGTGTGGCATTAAACATTCCGATCCTGATGAAAGAGATCAAGTCTATCACAGACAGAAATGTTCCCATGCCCAAGATTCTGGTGTCTGATCGTGCACAGATGGTAATGCCTTACCATATTTTATTTGATCAGTATGAAGAGGAGAGACTGGGCGGTAAGTCCTTCGGATCTACCAAGTCCGGTATCGCACCTTTCTATTCTGATAAGTATGCGAAGATCGGTTTCCAGGTAAGTGAGCTGTTTGATGAAGAACTGCTGCAGGAAAAAGTACAGCGTGTCAGTGAGATGAAGAATGTCATCTTAGAGCATCTGTATCACAAGCCCATGATCGATCCCGCAGAGCTGTTAAATACCCTGCATGAGTATCGCGATATGATCGCACCTTTTGTATGCGATGTATCCGCATTCTTAGATAAGGCACTGAAAGAGGGCAAGACCATTCTGTTAGAGGGCCAGTTAGGAACCATGAAGGATCCGGATCACGGAATTTACCCCATGGTAACTTCTTCCTCCACGTTGGCAGCTTACGGCGCCATCGGTGCAGGTATCCCTCCTTATGAGATCAAGCAGATCGTTACCGTAAGTAAGGCATATTCCTCTTCCGTAGGAGCAGGTGCTTTCGTATCTGAGATCTTCGGTGACGAAGCAGATGAATTACGTCACCGCGGCGGTGACGGTGGTGAGTTCGGTGCAACTACCGGACGTCCCAGACGTATGGGATGGTTCGACTGTGTTGCCACCAAGTACGGCTGTCGTCTGCAGGGCGCTACCGATGTGGCATTTACCGTACTGGATGCACTGGGATATCTGGATGAGATCCCTGTATGTGTAGGGTATGAGATCGACGGTGAAGTTACCACTGATTTCCCTGTTACCTACAAGCTGGAAAAGGCAAAGCCCGTACTGAAAAAGCTCCCTGGCTGGAAGTGCGATATCCGCGGTATCCGCAACTTCGATGAACTGCCGGAGAACTGCAGAAAGTATGTGGAATTCATTGAGGAGCAGATCGGATTCCCTATCACCATGGTCAGCAACGGCCCTGGAAGGGAAGATATCATCTATCGTGAGAGTCCTTTGAAGAAATAAATGCTGTCAAATGCGGAGAGATAGGATAATCTTTGATGGAAAAAACATCTGTAAAATGTGAATGAGAATGGAAAGGGCATGGTGCTGGTATGAGATCAGCCCGTGTCCTTTTTGGTATACGATGAATCCGGCAGGAATTTTGATTACACAGTATCTGGCTGAATGCAAACATTCGTAGAACGCAGTTTTGCATGGCTCTGAATAGCTACAGATTTTTACTGTGAAGGAACAAAAACCAGTGTCTGATAGTAATTTTGAGATGGAGACAGCGAGATATGATCAATAATCTGGAAGCGTATAAAGTATTTTATTATGTGGCAAAATGTGGGAGTGTGACCAAAGCGGCCGGGGAACTGTCAATTTCACAGCCGGCGGTCAGTCAGGCCATCAAGCAGCTGGAAAATACCCTGGATGCCGCCCTGTTCCACCGGGCGGCCAAGGGAGTACGGCTGACCAGTGAGGGAGAACTGTTGTATTCCTATGTGGCAAAAGGGTACGAACAGATCGAAATGGGTGTGAAGAAGGTTCACCAGATGCAGAATATGGAACTGGGAGAAGTCCGCATCGGTGCCAGCGATATGACATTGCAGTTTTATCTGCTTCCCTATCTGGAAAAGTTCCATGAACAGTACCCCGGGATCAAGGTGATCGTCACCAATGCGCCGACACCGGAGACATTGAATTATTTAAGAGAGGGACACATTGACTTCGGAATTGTCAGTACGCCGTTTCCGGAGAGACCTGATATTCAGATGATACCGGTGCGGGAGATTGAGGATGTCTTCGTGGCGGGAAGAAGATTTTTCAGCTACAAGAACCGGACGCTGGATTTTCAGAAACTGGAAAGTCTGCCTCTTATTTTCCTGGAAAAAAATACCAGCAGCCGCAGCTACATGGATGAATTTCTGGCGGGAAACGGGGTATATGTGCAGCCGGAGTTCGAACTGGCCACCAGCGATATGATCGTACAGTTTGTGAGACGAAATCTGGGTGTTGGCTGTGTGATGCGGGATTTTGCCAGAGATTATGTGGAATCCGGCTTGCTTTTCGAACTTAGATTCAATAAAATAATACCGAAGCGTCAATTCTGTGTCGTTAGGAACACGAAGATGCCTATGGCTCCGGCGGCGGAGAAACTGTTGGAGATCATGGAGCTGGCCAGACAGGAAGAAGCGAAGATATAAAAGTGACGGCAAAAAGAGGATATACCGGCGGAAACGGAACTGCTTTGACTAGTAAAACGAATAGGAGAGAAGAGTTATGATACGCAATATAATTTTTGACATTGGCAATGTGTTGACAGACTATCGCTGGGAGGGATTTCTGGCGGACAAGGGATTTGATGCGGAAATGATCAAAAAAATCGCAAAGGCATCTATTATGCATCCGCTGTGGGCAGAGTATGACCGCGGTACCTGGACGGACGAGCAGGTTCTGGCTGCATTTGTAAAGGATGCACCGGAACTGGAGAAAGAACTGCATCAGGCGTTCGAGAATATCGCTGGCATGGTAACCCCCAGAGCTTACGCTATTCCCTGGTTACAGGAACTGAAAGCAAAGGGATACCATGTGTATTATCTGTCCAACTTCTCACACAAGGCAGAGACAGAATGTGCGGAAGCGTTGAATTTCCTGCCGGAGATGGAAGGTGGCATCCTGTCCTACAAGGATCAGCTGATCAAGCCCGAACCGGAGATTTACCAGCTGCTTCTGAAACGCTATGGATTAAAGGCAGATGAGAGCGTTTTCCTGGATGATACGCTGGTGAATGTGAAGGCGGCCGAAGAACAGGGTATCCACGGCATCCACTTCCTGACCAAAGAGCAGGCGGAAGAGGAACTGCGTAAGCTCGGCGTGGACTGCTAAATGGTTCGTAGCGGAGGGAGCCTTAGACCGGACGAACTCCCGAAGTGGCAGAAAGCCCTCAGGCA
>ENA-OPLX01000882-OPLX01000882.1-human-gut-metagenome-genome-assembly--contig:-NODE-882-length-12397-cov-1.931940_pt1 | contig 12397 bp, 10 predicted proteins | sample MGYA00241447_ERZ501726 | MGnify/ENA primary metagenome ERZ501726 (study PRJEB25962, sample SAMEA2042617) | human gut metagenome | biome: human gut; feature: human-associated habitat; material: faeces...
AGTTTATAAGCTGAATTTTTTATTTTTAAATAGAGCACAGCAATAAGTGCATCTATAAATAATACTTCTCTGTCACTTCCTGATCCATATATACATCCTCTAAAAGTTTTCAGCAGTCTATACCCGCTAAATATCCCTGTTTTCACAAAATCATTATCGCTCATGCAAATTTGGGATAATATTTCATATTCGCCGGCATATTTTATGTTTTCATCTCCTCTTAAAATCTGTGTCAACACATAATCTATCCCATGAACATCCAAGTCAATATTGGAACTTATACGGGAGCATAAAACTTGCGAACTGCCATTATAGTCACACAAATAATAAACTACGGCCCCCAATAACAAATAATATTCCTGACTTCCATTATAGAGTTTTGATTCTACATAACTATCAAAAAATTTAGCTGCAAAACGTAAATTCTCCTGATAATCTTTATAAGCGAAGTCTTTCCCTTCCATACTGTTTATAATGGCCTCAGAAAAGTCTCCGATGATGGCTATTGCTGAAATGATTAGCTGATTTACTTGTTTTTCTGTAGTGCCATGAAGTTCATTTGGAATATGGTATTCATACATTTTTGCTTTAGCACGAATTTTTTTTAAATAATACTGTGAAGTACTTTCAATTAACACTTTGCTGCCCTCCTATACAATTCGTCAATTAGTTCTTTTAAATTCTGATTATGAATAACCATTAGTTCTAAATTTTCTCCTTTATGGTCTTTAGTAACTATATTTACCATATCCTCTGCTACAAATTTACTACTCGTCAAAACAGCAGATGCACCATATTTAACTATGTACGGTCTGTCTGCCAAATTTTGAAATCTTCCAATTATAGATGCTTTCTCGGTTTGTCCTGAATCTTTTAACCTTCTTTTCACAGCATTCAACGATTCAGCATATCTTAATATATCCTTTCCCGAATCATCAATTGCATCTTGTAATCTCTGATATCCTTTTTTCCCATTCTTATAATCTGCCATTCCTTTCACTTCAATCACAAACACCTCGTCTGTTTTCGATGGTTTTCCATCCATTTTAAATCCTAATACATCGCTCCCTGGAGTAGACATATTACGATTTGTTTTTCTGCAATATCTAGTTCTAGGCACATAATAATTTCTAACAAACTCTATATAATCTGCAATTAACAGTTCACAAAAATCTCCTACCCTAGTCGATGGACCAGGTCTTTTTTTTGTATCCGGAAAAACATCATTAATCAAAAATTCTTCTCTTGTCTTTCCAGTACCTTCTCTGTCGAAATCTAAATCTTCTAATGTCCGATAATTGTTCCTAAAGTGGGTAGCCCACTCATTTAATATTTCTTCGTTATCTTCAGAGACTAAATTTAACACGATAATTTCTTTTCCATCCTTTGTATAGCGGTTATTTTCTTTTTCATACCAATCCATATATTTCATATTTAATATCCTCTTAAGTAAACTAATTTACCTGCTGCTTCCGTTACACATTATCCTAATTTCTGTACTAATCAGTATACTGCTGCCCTTCAGCACCTCCATCCTTTATCTTATCTGTATTATATCATTCTTACTTGTAATATGAAATGTTTCCACTTTAGTTAGCAAACTTTTGAAAAATGAGTTCTTAAATTCCACACACTCTTTTCCTTTTTCCTCTTAGATTTAGAATTATTAACTTAATGACATATTACCGGAGTTAAAATATTGTCCTAAAAGGGGATATATCAATTAAACAGTCTGTTTTATTTGTTGTAGAAAAAAATGACTGAAAACAGACCAACCTCTCCTCAGCCATTTAAAATTTCGTATAGTAATCCTTTCAATAGGAAAATGTATAAAGGATAATTGGTAGTTATCCAGTATCTAAATGATATTAGATAATACCTTATTATCCTTTGGTTATGGAATAAACGAAAATCAATACTTAGTTATCATAGCAATATTTTGCACTTACATTATATCTGAACGAGTTGAAATCTATTTTGTAGCATTTACAAAAAAACACAGCATTCTCTCTTCATGTGGACATAAAAAAGAGAGAATGTCCCATATCGACTCCTCTCCAATAGCTTCTATTCATTTAAGATATTTGCAATACATAAACTTACTTTTTTTCCAAGATTCTCTGTATCTCTTCCGCACTATCTAATATGGGAATAGACGAGGCAGGTAGGCTCCATACTGGACCTTGACTGGACATTTCCAGTGCGTTAATAAATACTTCTGCCTTTTTGGTGGCTTCAATCGCAAGTTCTGTAAGGATCCTCGATGCAGCCATATAAAAGCACTTCTTTTCTTTCATATCTAAAATAATTCTTTCGTAAGAAGATCCTGCGGCATTTTCTATGCGCAAAACCTGTACTCTCCATTTTTATTTATGTAGTAAAGTTTGATCCAGCATGTTTTTAATTTCATCCGGAAGACCGTCTATCGTTGCATTTTTATCTAAAAACAGTAAATTTGTATATTTTTTCGCATCATTCGGCGCTGAAAAAATATGAGTTACGGTATATGCTGTTCTACTTTTAGAGAAGCAATCTTCATCTCGCAACGATTCTACTACAAAACAATCGCCCTTTTGCTGCCCCTTATCATCATACTCTTTATTTAAGCATAGAGTAAAATTAAGATCTGTTGTGCCAAACTTATAAGTTCTCGTGTCTGTAACAATCTCTTCCAGCATAAATCCTTCTGAACCAGCTAGCATTGCAATCTGTCCGATATGCTTAATCTTACGCTTACACAATGAAAACGGGTGCTGCGGTGTAAAAAATATCTGCGAAGCTTGAAGCATCTTTTTTGCTGCATAACTATAAAACTTTTTTGCTGAAAGGTTCGTGGCCACACCTGTCAAGTGCCTAAAATTGGCAGCTTTATAAAGCACCTCGATATATCTGCCTTCAAATACATATAGAAATCTTTTACCTACTAAATGCTTCCTATACAGATCAGCAGCCACTTTAATCTCCTGTACAATCTTCTCCCTATCCTGTTGTTTTCCCATCTATCTTTTCCCAATCATCACTATAGTATAAAAAACAGCACTGGACAACTTTTCTGTTATCCAGCGCCCATAATCTTAAAAAGCGGTTTTATGCTGGCTGTCAGCCGCGACATCCTTCCGAATGTCTAAAATGTCGCCGGTATCATTAAGTCCCCGGCGCGGACTCACCGCATCTCCCTGGTGTGGGCATAATGCCCTTCCGAGTATCGAATAGTCCCAGTAGGCTGTATCTAATTATGGGAAGATTTTTCTATATCGCAGAAAAAAGTTTTACTCCCTCACTTCAAGCCACTGGTCAATGTTTTTGGCTTCATCATAATCAAGATATAATGACCATAAAAGGGGCGTTACTTCCATTTTTTTCACTGTGATTTCATAACCTCCAAAATCACATTTCCGGTTCACTTCCAGAGTTGTCGGAGGCTTTACTGTACCCAGAGTCCATTTAAAATCCCATGTTCCATCTGTAATAACAGTCTTATCATAATCCCCTTCCTCCGTAAGATTCTTCAATGTGATTTCTACAGTTTTATTACTCAGATTATAATCACTGTCATAAGAAATCCCTGCTGTGAAATATTTAGAATGTGCCGAATCCTGATCATAGTTCAGCAGATTATCCTGGCTCACACCTGTACTCAGGCTTCCAAATCTGTCATCATCTTCTGCATATACTTCTTTTCCATCAATTTTAAAATGTGTCATCTCCTCAAAAGAAGTATGATCAGTCATAGAAATACTGTCCTCTGTTTTCACTTCAAAAAAAGCATACAGGAATCCCTGATCCTGAATAGAATCTGTCAGGGTAACCGTCACACCATTTTGTGTTACAGACTGGTCTATATTCTGAATATAGTTTGATTCCTGCATCGTTTCCTGCTGTTCCTCAGAGGGTTCCAGTCTTTTTAACAGATGGTCATTCCATTTAAAGAACTCTTTTGCCGCCACTGTTACTCCCATGCCTGTACAGATCACTGCTGCTGCAATCAGTAATCGGCCACTGAATCTTTTTCTTTTGTATTTTTTATCAACTGCATCTGCCTGCTCAATATGTCTCAGTGTCTCTTCAAATTTCTCATGAAAATCCTGTGGTACTTCCGGTGCTATATTATTCCATTTGTTCTCTAACATGACATTTTCCCCTTTCCTGTTATTCTCTTTGATAGTTTGCTGTTTTTCCCAGGCATCGGTCTTTTCTCTTCTTCATCGGATAACTGTGCTTTCAAAAACTCTCTTGCACGGGAAAGTCTGCTTTTAATCGTTCCTTCCGGAATATCCAGAGCCTCACTGATCTCTTTCTGTGAGAATCCTTCTAAATAATACAATGTTACCAAAACCCTCAGATCCTCCGGAAGTTCCATAATCGCCATATACAGATGACTGTATCTGTCCTCCTTAGTCAGCCTCATATTGTCCATATATTCTTCATATGGAATAACATTTTTTCTTTTCCGAAGAATCCCATTGCATTCATTGATCAATATCTTTGTGATCCATGTTCGAAAATACTTTTCTTTCTTTAAGGTGGGAAGTTTCTCATATGCCTTAAGAATTGTTTCCTGCACAGCATCCCCACAATCAGAATCATTCTTCAGAATGGACTTTGATATATGATACAGCATGGCTTCTGCATCCCGAACCTCCTTAATAAATACATCTTTTGTCATAACTTTGTCTTCTCCTTTTGTCCAGCCGAATTACTACACGTGTTTGCTTTTTTACTTTTACACTAATTAGATGCACCGAGAAGAGAATTGGTTCTCATAAAATTATCTCAGGATTTTGTAATTTAAAAAATACAGTTTGCACATATACAATGATACAATAAAAATGTAAAAATTATAGCAATTCCTACACGAAAGGGGTCATGTTTTATGAGAAAAAGAAACAATTTTATTTCTGTGTTTACTATGTTTCTGGCAATTGGTTTTGCAATTATTTTCTCCAGACCCGTAAAAGCAACGGCAAATGGGGTCCAATTAAAAGCAAATCGGACATACACAGCATATGATGTTACCGGTGATGGAACGAAAGATAAAATCAGAATCAGAGCAGCCAATCAAACCGACGATGAAGCATATTCGTCACTTACTGTATCGGTTAATGGAAAAACAGCTTACAGATTAAAAAATACACGTTTTTATAATGTTATAGCAAATATTTATACATTGAAAAACGGACAGCCGTTTTTATATCTCTATGCACCAGCCGAGAATGGTGACGGACCTGTATGTGCATTATTAAAATACACAAACGGAAAGTTCAGAAAGGCCCTTGATTTCACTGAAATTATGGCAGGATACGGAAACCATCGCATAGGTGAAGTTACCAACTTAAATGGAAATAAGATTGTAATTACAGAGAGCATCGTTTCTTATTCTCTTGGTATCAATGCAATTAATTTCACCTACGAATATGTCAATGGAAAATTTGTTCCGACAAGCAGATATGGATCTTACAAAGAAATATATTCCGCAGATGGAAGCAGCCGATATTTCACAGTAAACAGTGATCTTCCGGCGTATACCAGACCAGGCGCTACTGCGGTGAACACAACACTGAAAACCGGATCATTAACAAAAATCATTAAATGCGCACTCATAAATCGAAAGATGTATATTCAGTTAGAATGCGATGGAGAAATCTATTGGATTAAAGCGCTGGAAAATCCACCGATTTCTGATAGCGAAAGACAATTTATGGAAGTTAGATATGCAGGATGATATCATCGAAAAAAAAGTTTCATACTCCCATAATATCAGGAATAAGCTCGCCTGCACCTTTCAGTTTAAAACCCTGAAAACAGGTTCTGTCCTCGATAACTAATGACATATCTTATATCAGTTTTTTCTGTTTACACAAAACTTGAAACGCTCTCATACATAATGCAGCTATGGCACAAAATACACATCCCCATATAAGTATCGCTACCTGCAGTACTTTTTCATCCGGCATAAAAAACACTCCTCACATTCGTCACTTACAATAAGTATTACACTTTACCGTGTAAAAGTCAACCTTCCAAAAAAATCCCGGAGTACATTGTCATACTCCAGGATTTTGTCGTCAACCGGATAAAAGCAACCGCATTCGCTACATAATTCTACACCAGATAACTGCTTCGCAGTTGATTCAGTTAAAGCTCTTCCCCGCAGGATTCAATCACTTTTTTGTACCAGTAAAAAGAATCTTTGCGGATTCTAGAAAAGTCTCCAGTCCCGTCATCATTTTTATTTACATAGATAAGACCATAACGCTTCTTGAATTCTCCAGTGGAGGCACTGACAAGATCTGTACAGCCCCAGCAGGTGTAGCCGATCAGATCTACTCCGTCATGGATTGCTTCCTTCATCTGCTCTATATGGCGGCGCATATATTCAATACGGTAATCATCGTGAATCTTTCCATCCTCTGTCAGCTGATCCACCGCCCCAAGACCATTTTCCACGATCATGATCGGAATCTGATAGCGGTCATAGATCTGGTTCAGAACATAGCGAAGACCAGTTGCATCGATCTGCCAGCCCCAGTCGGAAGCTTTCAGATATGGATTTTTCAGATTGTCACTTCCATTTCCGGCCGTTTTCTCTCCGTCCTTTGTCACGCTGACACAGCTACTGGAATAATAGCTGATAGTGAAAAAGTCCACCGTACCCTTCTTGAGGATCTCTTTATCCTCCTGAAGAACCTCCAGCTGGATTCCGTGCTCCTCAAAGTATCTCGCTGCAAATCCCGGATAATATCCTCTTACATGAACATCACCGGCAATGGAATTGTGGATCTGCCCAAACTGCTGTGCATATAAGATATCATCCGGATGGCAAGTATATGGATAACCATTGTGATAAGCAAGCATACAGCCAAGCATAAACTCCGGATCAATCTCATGAGCCATGGAAACTGCAAGTGCACTTGCTACCAGCTGGTGATGCATTGCCTGATAACGGCTCTGCTCACATACATCCTTCGGGTCCAGCATTCCTGCACAGAATACCGCCCCAAAGTCCTGCGTCAGCATATTGATCTCATTAAAAGTCAGCCAGTATTTTACCTTACCTTTATATCTCTCAAATAAAACCTTTGCAAATCGAAGATAGAAATCGATCATCTTACGATTTTTCCATCCGCCATACTCCAGAGAAAGATGAAGGGGATTCTCATAATGAGAGATCGTTATCAGCGGCTCAATGTTATATTTTCTCAGTTCGTCGATCACATTGTCGTAGAACTTAAGGCCTTCCTCATTTGGAGTTTCCTCATCCCCATTTGGGAACACTCTGGACCAAGAAATAGAAAAACGATATACCTTAAATCCCATCTCTGCAAAAAGAGCAATATCCTCTTTCCAGTGATGATAAAAATCAGTCGCCTGGTGATTGGGATAAAATTCTTCCGGTAACGGTGCCGGCGGTGTAAGACGACGTTCCTTATCCACACTTCCTCCTGTCAGGATATCTGCAATGGACGGGCCTCTGCCATCCTCATCCCAACCGCCTTCATACTGGTTTGCAGCAGTTGCTCCGCCCCAGAGAAAGTTTTCCGGCATACGATTATAATTTTTCATATTTTAATTTTCTCCTTTTTACAAACATCAGGCGGATCTGTTATCTCCGCCTGATGTTTCGTTGTTATTCTTATACAATAGTCAGGAATTTATCTCCTGCATTTACAGCTGCATCTTCTTTTTCCATGCATACTGCTTTGATATAATCAGAAATATTGGTCACAACAACCGGTGTGATCAGATCATATCCTTCTTTCTTAATGGCATCCATATCGAATTCCACAAGAAGCTTTCCTTTTTTTACCTTATCTCCATCAGAAACATGGGATTTAAAATATTTGCCATTTAAATTTACAGTATCAAGTCCGATGTGGATCAGAATTTCTGCTCCACTTTCTGTCACAAACATGATTCCATGTTTACTGTCCATGATATTTGCCACCGTACCATCTGCCGGTGCATAAACCTTACCTTCTGATGGAACGATTGCTGCTCCGTCACCTAAAACCTTATCCGCAAAAGTTTTATCCGGAACATCGGAAAGTGCTTTTACAGTTCCTGCTACCGGTGCACAAAGCTCGATCTTGTCTACAAGCGGAGCACTCTGCTGTGCAGGCTGTTTTTCTGTATCTGTGTTCTGTACTTCATCCTCTGTCTCAGCCTTTACATCCTCAAATCCGAAGATAAGCGTAAGAACAAAAGCAGCTACAAAAGATACCACGATCATAATGATTCCATAAATCAGATTGCTTAATCCCTTCTCGCCGATAAACGCCGGGATCGCCATGATACAATTCTGTGCAATGTAAAGAGAAACCTGAAGAAGTCCTCCTACGATACCACCGATTCCGGCTGCGATGGAAGCTGCTACAACCGGTCTTTTCAGTTTCAGTGTAACATACAGAGCAGGCTCTGTGATACCCATAAGAGCGGAAACACCGGCTGCACTTGCCAGCTGTTTCATGTTGCTGTCCTTGGATCTTACAGCTACTGCAAGAGAAGCTCCGGACTGTGCAAGGTTAGAGCATACCTGAGATACAAAAATCAGTGTATCGGTACCACCGGTTGCAATGGCATTCAGTCCGATCGGTGTCAGCGCATGGTGCATACCGGTCATAACGATGAACGGGAAGGTTGCTGCAAGGATACCTACAATAATGAAACCAAGTTTTACGGACAGGAAGTTGATGGCTACCGCAAGTCCGTTACCAATAATTGTTCCGATCGGTCCAACTACGATCAGGGCGATCGGTGCACTGATCAGAATTACCAGTGTCGGGTTCAGGATCAGTTTTACCATTTTCGGTGTGATCTTATCAACCAGAATCTCAATATAATGTGTGATCCATACCATCAGGATAACCGGAATAACGGAATAAGAATAAGTTGCTTTTGTGATCGGCAGACCAAACAGTGTGATGGCCGCATCACCAGCTACCATAGTTACAAAGGTAGGGCTTAAGTAAACACCGGCAATAAACAGCGCCAGTGACTGGTTCACGCGGAAAACCTTGGCAGCATTTGCTGCGATCAGGAACGGCATGAAGTAGAAAGTAACATCTCCGATAAAACTGATCACCTGGTAGGTACTGCTTGTTTCTGATACCAGATGAAAAGTTGTCAGCAGGCTAAGTACAACTTTGATCATACCAGCTGCAGTCAGGGCAGGGATCATCGGGGTCATACATCCGGTGATGGCATCGATAACTTTTGAAACAACACTCTTTGAGCTGTCAGAGTTCGCTGCCGGTGCATCATCGGTAGGAACGCCTTTGTCTTCCAATGCCTTGTAAACAGCGTTTACTTCGTTTCCTGCGATAACCTGAAACTGATCTTCATGCCAGTTAACGCCGGAGATCTCAGAAAGCTTTAAGATCTCTTTCTCGTTGATCTTCGATCTGTCTTTCACATAGAAACGAAGCCTTGTCATGCAGTGGAACAGACGGGTGATATTATCTTTTCCGCCCAGCGCTGCAATCAGTGTGTCTGCAGTTTTTGCATAGTCCTTTTTCATTTGGGGACCTCCTTTAATAATAAATATTGAAATTTATATTAAAGGTCTTGCCTGAAAAGATACGCACATGGCACGTATTTCAGTAACAATCCATTAACACCTAATTTATAAAACAATCTCTTTTCACAGATTTTTCAGACGTTTATGGTCTTCTGTGATCTTCTGGATATGAATCGTCAGATACAGCATTTCATCCTCAGTCATAGCGTATTTATATTCCTCTTCCATCATAAGATAGATCATTTTTACACAGCCGTAAGCTTCTCTGTACTGCTCCTTGATGATCTTGAAAAGCTCCTGATTCTCATCATAGTGAAGCTCTTTATGAAGGAATCTCTGGGCAAAATATTTCAGATGCGTGAGAAACCGCTGATAATACAGATTATTCTCCTGAAATTCCATATTGTCATAATACTTCTCCACGATGTCCAGGATCTGATGTACGATAATGGAAATCTGATAGCTGTCCGTCTTGCCGCCATCTTCCGCATTCACAAAATGCAATGCAAAAAATCCTGCTTCATCTGCAGAAAGATCTACCTCGAACATCTCATTTACCTTTTTCAGTAATTCCAAGCCGATCTCATATTCCTTATGATAAAGCTGCTTGATATCCAGAAGCAGCATATTCTGAAGGCGGATCCCGTTTTCAAGTCTGGAGATCGCACCCATGATATGGTCGCTAAGGGAAAAATAAATACTGTCATTTAATTTCATCCCCTCTTTTTCCTTCACATCATTTACAAAAGCTTCCACAAAATCCAGATATTTTTCCGGAATAGCAGTCAGATAACCCTGTATCTCCTTGCTGATCTGGGCATTTTCCGCAGTAAAGATTTTCTCGATCCTGGACTCCTCCACTTGCTGTCCTTTCTTTTTCTGAAAGGCAATTCCGCAGCCCTTTACAATAACTTCATGTCCCTGTCCATCCCTGGACAGTATCAGATTATTATTCAAAATCTTATGGATAACCATAGTCCTGTTCCCCCGCTGCCAAACAAATAAAAAAAGACCATTACAGTATATAGAAAACCTATTCCTATACTACTATAAGGTCTTGCCTGACGATAAATAAATATTTCAGTAACAATCCTTCTGATTCGTAACTATTTAATAACTGTACGTAATAATATCAGAAAAAATATATGTTGTCTATCTGGAATATTTAATAAAATATTTATAATATTTTTGTGAACTTTGACAAAATCCCCTGATGATCCTGCCATACGGATCAACGGGGGATTTTCTGTTCAGCTTTTTATTCTTCAGATCTCTTTTCCCTTTGTCGCAACGGCATGTACAACAAACGGTACAAACAATGTAATAAACGCCGCATATCCAAGGTATGCATACCATCTATATGTATGGGCAAGAGATCACTTATTTTTGCTTTGTCTATACATCCCAAAAACGAAAAAATTTCCCTAAAAACGACCTGATTTTCCCAAAAACAAATAAAATCCCCAAAAACATATAAATTGTGTAATTGGGAAATAATGTTTGACTTTCTTAAAAAACCCAGTATTTATGCGGCTTTTGGCATAGTGAATTTCGCATTGTTTGTAATTTCATATGTGGCATCATAGAAATACCACATGTTCTCTGCATCATTATATTCTCCTTTGCTTGTATCAGCGGATAACTTTTTCACCTCATCCGGTGTCATTTTAATTGGCAATGTGACTGCAATCTTATCTTTTAAGAGCTGCTGTCCAGCAACAGTTTTCACTTCTGTGATTTCATAAATAACTGTATTCTTATACCACAGTCTTCAATCTGAATCAATGGCAAGGGCTTACGCCGGCAAATATGCCCCATTGACACAGTTTCAGTCTGTTGTATAAAATGAGCAAGCAGAACAAGAAGATGTTCTGCTAACGCTATATCATTCATGATTGTTTAGCTTTGTAATGAGGATGTTAGTATTAGGTTATAAAGCATTTCAGTGTTCTTACAGAATATGGGTTTTAGAGCGGATGCCAAAGTACAATTTAACATTGCTACATGCCACATTCCATATTTTATGAAGAAAAATAAGAAAATTACAGATTAAATATATAACATAAAGACTTTCTTATAAAAAAGTGGTAATATGCCATAATCAAATAAAGACAGTGCTGACAGCCACTTTCAGCGGTACCACTTTTTTCTTATTCTGCCATATTTGTGGTATATTACGGTTTTAGAGTGAATGATTCTTCTATTTTGTAACATTGAAAAAGTCATTTATGGATCAGTGTAAATAATACAAAATAAAAGAACTGATGGCCATATGCATGAAGCAGTGATATAATTACCAGCTCTTTTAGTGTCTGTATCGTATTAACACAGTTTCTACCTATTACAAAGAGAAAAATGAAATCTCTTGCAAATAGTTATTCGGTAGTGTAAAATAGTTTGTGTTTTTGGTAAAAAATAACTCCTTTTTGGTAAGAATTCAGATATGACAATTCTTATCGAAAAGGAGTATTTTTATGCCGGTAGCTAAGGAACAGATTCGACAGATTATTGCTGATAACAACTTATCCAGTGTTGCTGATGTCTATTCCCTCCTCAGGGACAGTTTTAAGGATATCCTCCAGGAGCTGATGGAAGCGGAACTCGATGCCTCCCTCGGTTATGAAAAGAATCAGAAAGGGGATTCCGTTTCCTCTAACAAAAGGAACGGCCATTCCCAGAAAACCCTGAAAAGCCAGTATGGAGAGTTCCAGATTGACGTCCCCAGAGACCGCAACGGGGAATTCGAGCCGAAGCTCATCCCCAAATACCAGCGGGATATCTCCGGCATTGAGGATAAGGTGATCTCCCTTTATTCCAGAGGCCTCAGCACCAGGGATATCCATGACCAGCTTCAGGACCTCTATGGGATTGAACTGTCCG
>ENA-OPLX01000890-OPLX01000890.1-human-gut-metagenome-genome-assembly--contig:-NODE-890-length-12285-cov-3.405070_pt1 | contig 12285 bp, 10 predicted proteins | sample MGYA00241447_ERZ501726 | MGnify/ENA primary metagenome ERZ501726 (study PRJEB25962, sample SAMEA2042617) | human gut metagenome | biome: human gut; feature: human-associated habitat; material: faeces...
ATAATCTTTTGAAGGATTATGGTCCTTATATTAAGAAACATCTTTCAGCTGCTTTAAAGAAAAACAAGAATCTGACAAAGCAGATCACAAAAGGAAAGAGTGATGCATTATATGGATTCGGAGGCAATGCGGCAGCAACCAATGACGATCACCAGTCTTTTATCTATACATGGGACATACGCTGGGATCTTTATAAACAGCTTGGTTATCCGCAGGTAAAGAATCTCGATGATTTAGGGAAGCTTTTAAAAGATATGCAAAAGATCTGTCCAAAAGATGATTCCGGTAATAAGACATATGGGCTTTCTATGTGGCCGGACTGGGATGACGCAATGGTGATGTATGTAAAAGCAGCAGCAACAGCATATTTTGGATATGATGAATTAGGTCTTGGATTATATGATTCAAATACAGGAGAATATCATGATGCCTTAGAAGAGAATGGTCCATATCTTACAATGTTAAAATTCTTTAACGGTTTATATCGGGATGGACTGATCGATCCGGATTCCATGACACAGACCGTTGACCAGGTCGGAGAAAAAGATATGTATCTTCTCCACCATGAGGAAATAGAATCCCTTGCCAAAAATATTCCGGGTGTGAAAAGAATCCGGTTTTTCATGACGTTTGGACAGAGTTATCTTACACACATGAAATGCCTTGAGGATGTGGGAATGCTCCGGACAGACCCGATTATGGTAGACGGAAAAGAAGTGGTGCCGTTACAGGTGTTAAAAGAACTGCTTCCGGATCCGGCATCACTTGGACCACGGACAGTAGGGAAGACAAATATCGGATGTATTTTTAATGGGATAAAGGACGGAAAAAAGAAATCTATTTATATTTATAATGTATGTGACCATCAGGAATGCTACAAAGAAGTGGAATCACAGGCAGTTTCCTATACAACAGGAGTACCGGCAATGATAGGTTCCATGATGGTTGTGACAGGACTCTGGAAAAAGCCCGGGGTATTCAATCTTGAGGAGATGGATCCGGATCCGTATATGGAAGCACTGAATAAATTTGGTCTTCCATGGAAGGTAGTTGAAAATCCGGTATCCGTGGATTGTTACAAGACAGCAGACCCTTCTGTTCATATGGATTGAGCCGGAGGGAAGGATGAAGATTAATGAACTGAAAACTCCCTGCTATGTGATAGATGAGGGAAAACTGACAGAAAACCTGAAGATTTTGCATCATGTAATGCAGAGAACGGGCGCAAAGATCCTTCTTGCACAGAAAGCATTCAGCGCATTTTGTGAATATCCCCTGATTGGAAAATATTTAAGTGGGACGACGGCAAGCGGGCTGTATGAAGCACGTCTGGCACAGGAAGAGATGGGGAAAGAAAACCATGTCTTCTGTCCGGCATATCTGCCGGAAGAAATGGACGAACTGGTAAAAATATGTGACCATATTGTTTTTAATTCCGTTTCCCAGTTTCTGGTTCATAAGGAAAAAATCAAAGAAGCAGCCGCAGGGGTAAGTACAGGACTTAGAATTAACCCGGAGTGTTCTACACAGGAAGGGCATGAGATTTATGATCCGTGCGGTACAGGTTCAAGGCTTGGTCTAACGAGGGCAGAGCTTGACAAAGCCATACAAAACGGTTTTGACCTGTCGCAGATAGATGGGTTTCACTTCCATACGCTCTGTGAACAGAATTCGGATGCCCTGGAAACGACACTTGTTGCTGTGGAAAAAAAGTTTGGAGATCTGCTGTACGGACGGAAATGGCTTAATATGGGTGGCGGACATCATATCACAAAAGCCGGTTACGACATGGAAAAACTGGAGAACTGTATCCGGCGCATGCAGGAAACATATGACCTTGAAATTTATCTTGAGCCGGGGGAGGCAGTAGCCCTGAATGCAGGCTATCTTGAGACAACCGTGCTCGATATTGTCGAAAACAATGGGATAAAGATACTGGTTCTGGACACTTCAGCGGCATGCCATATGCCGGATGTACTCGAAATGCCGTATCGTCCGCCGCTTAAGGACAGTGGAAAAGCAGGGGAGAAAGCATATACGTACCGGCTTTCTTCCTGTACCTGTCTGGCAGGTGATGTGATCGGTGATTACTCATTTGATAAAGCGATAAAAGTGGGTGACAGGCTTACATTCTGTGACATGGCAATTTATTCCATGGTCAAAAATAATACGTTTAACGGTATGCCGCTTCCGGATATCGCGGTTATGGGGGCGGATAAAGAATGCAGGGTAATCAGGAGATTTGGATATGAAGATTTTAAAGGAAGGCTGTCCTAGCCAGGATGGATTTCATATGCCAGCGGAGTATGAACCGCATAAAGGGACAATACTTATATGGCCGAAACGGCCGGGTTCCTGGATATATGGTGCAAAAAAGGCAAGAGAGGCTTTTGCGGATGTCATATGTGCCACTGCGGAATCCGAGACGGTATATCTGCTGGTGGAAGCAGGGGAGCTGGATCATGCACAAATGATCATTGAAGCTGTCCGGAAAGAAAAAAACTATCAGAAAAATTATCCGGTCCATTATATGGAAATTGCATCGGATGATGCATGGGCGAGGGATGTCGGACCGACCTTTGTTGTCAATGGGCAGGGGCAGGTACGGGGAATTGACTGGTGTTTTAATGCATGGGGTGGAATCTGTGACGGATTGTATGCAGACTGGGAAAAGGATGATAAAGTAGCGTCCTCTTTTTGCCGGAAGACAGAATATGATCTGTATGATGCGCATCCGTTTGTGTTAGAAGGCGGGGCAATCCATACCGATGGAGAGGGAACCATCCTTGTGACAGAAAGCTGTCTGCTCAGCAAAGGCAGGAATCCGGAACTTTCAAAAGAAAAGATCGGACAGAAGTTAAAGGATTATCTTGGGGCAGAAAAAATCATCTGGATTCCATATGGAATCTACAACGATGAGACAAACGGACACATAGACAATGTCTGTGCATTTACCGCTCCCGGACATGTGGTGCTTGCGTGGACGGAGGACCCCAAAGATCCGCAGTATCCCTTGTCATCTGCAGATCTTGCAATATTGGAAAAAGAGACAGATGCCAGAGGGCGGAAGCTCATAGTCCATAAAGTCCCGGTTCCGGGGAAGCCGGTTTGTATAACGGAATATGAACTTGCTGGTTTTTCCTTTGAAGAGGGGGAGGAGCAGCGAAAAGCAGGGGAGCGGCTTGCCGCAAGCTATGTTAATTTTTATATTACAAATGGAGGAGTCCTGATTCCCCAGTTTGAGGATGAAATGGATGCAGAGGCTGTGAACATCATAGGGGGGCTTTTTCCCGGAAGGAAGGTATACCCGGTTTACGCACGTGATATTATTGTCGGTGGTGGGAACATTCATTGTATTACACAGCAGATACCGGCTGATTCCGGGAGGATGGGAGGAGCATGATATGAGAAAAACCACAGTGGCTGCCATACAGATGGGCTGCGGCAGCGATGTAAAAGAAAATATAGAAAAAGCATCGGAACTGATCAGGGAGGCCGCTGCACAGGGGGCGCAGGTCATTCTTCCCCCTGAACTTTTCGAAAGACCGTATTTCTGTCAGGAGAGAAGGTATGAATATTATGGATATGCAAGAACGCTGGAGGAAGATGATGCTGTCATCCATATGAAAAAACTGGCAAAAGAGCTGGAAACGGTGATTCCGGTGAGCTTTTATGAAGCTGGGGATCACAGACAGATGTTCAATTCCGTGGCAGTCATTGATGCCGATGGAAGTGTGCGCGGCATTTACAGGAAAACACATATTCCGGACGACCATTATTATCAGGAAAAATTTTATTTTACGCCCGGTGATACAGGGTTTCGGGCATTTAAAACCAGATATGGGACGATTGGGGTTGGAATCTGCTGGGATCAGTGGTTTCCGGAGACGGCAAGAGGCTTGGCACTAAAAGGGGCGGAACTCCTTTTCTATCCAACTGCAATCGGAAGCGAGCCGATACTTGGCTGCGACAGTATGCCGCACTGGAGACGGTGCATGATGGGGCATGCGGCATGTAATCTTATGCCGGTCATTGCTGCAAACAGGATCGGGACAGAAACCGTGGAACCGTGCGCGGAAAATGGACAGCAGAGCTCAGCCCTCACGTTTTACGGTTCCTCTTTTATCACAGACGCAACAGGGGAAGTGACAGAAGAGATGGACAGGGTATCAGAAGGCTTTATCCTGCATACGTTTGATCTGGATGAAATAGAAGAAGAAAGAAGAAGCTGGGGGCTGTTCCGGGACAGAAGACCGGAAATATATTTGAAAGAATAGTGATGGTGCAGCTGCACATATAGAAAATTTCTGTCATATGATAAAGCATACCTGAATAAAATGAAAGGATGCAAAAAAAATGGCAATATTTACCAATCAGGCACAGCTCCGCTATGGAAACGCTGTAGCCAATTCCAACGTTGCAGTGGGAGAAATCCTTGAGGTACTTGCCGCAACCAAAACTGCGGTACGCAAAACATACGGGCAGAATGACCGTGTCACCTATGTTGTGAGCATAGTGAATTCTGGAAATACAGCCATGACAGGACTGACGGTTGCAGATGATCTGGGGGCATATGCATTTGGCACAGACACACTGGTGCCACTGACGTATGTGGCAGATACCGTGCGTTATTACAGCAATGGAATCTTACAGACAACACCGGCAGTCACGGCAGGACCACCCCTTTCCGTTTCCGGGATCAGTGTACCGGCGGGGGGAAACGTGACCATTGTATATGAGGCAGAAACCAATGCGTTTGCACCTCTTTTGGCGGAATCGGAGATTACCAACACGGTGACCGTTTCCGGAGGGGGAATTACACCGGTTACCGCAAAGGAAACCGTCATCGCGGAAAGTGGCCCGAAGCTGACAATCACCAAATCCGTTAGTCCGGTTCCGGTTACGGAAAATGGAACACTGACCTATACGTTCCTTATCCAGAATACCGGAAATACTGCGGCACTGGCGGCAACCGGCGCAGTGGTGACAGACACATTCGATCCGGTACTTTCGAATCTTGCGGTATCGTATAATGGAACGGCATGGTCGGATCCGGCAAATTATTCCTACAATGCCACGACCGGTACTTTTGCGACGCAGGAAGGGCAGATTACCGTACCGGCAGCAACCTTCACGCAGGATGCCACAACCGGCGAGTGGACAGTGACACCGGGGGCAGGCACACTTACCGTAACCGGAACAATCTGAGTTTTCTTTTCAGGGGATTACCACGAAATGGGTGGTAATCCCTTTTTTGCGTGACATGGCGCAGTGCTGAGTGAACAGTAACGTGGTGCTTGCATTTCCGGTATAGTTATGGAATAATTAAAAGAAAACATATAAATGCAAAATATAAAGTATAAAGGACAGGGTGAGAAACTGAAAGATGAAAAAGTATATGGGGAATAAAAAGGAAGTACTTTTATTTTATCTTCTGATGATTGCGGTGATTGGCTGGTTTGTGGTAGCGGAGACAGTGTATCCGTCAGAACGTATCAAAGCTTCTAGACCGGAGAATCTTGCATACAGGGGGACATTTACCTGGCAAAGAGATCAATGATGACCATTATGGATAGAAGCGTATTATATCAGATTAACGGTCTGGAGAAACCACAGAAAATCAGTGGATTTTTAAAAGAAAAAGGGTATTCCCGGCAGAATCTTGTGGATCTGCGCAAAGACGAACAGGCAATTTGCCTGAACGGGACGTATGTACATATGAACCACATGCTTGCAGAAGGAGATGTTCTGACGGTATGGATTCGGGAAACGGAAAATTCCGGACAGATCCGTCCGGTAAAACTGCCGTTTGCCATCGTTTATGAGGATGAGGATCTGCTTGTGATCAACAAACCGGCAGGAATGCCGGTTCATCCATCCCGCGGGAATCCGGAGAATTCTCTCGGCAATGCACTGGCATGGTATTTCAAAGAGCAGGGGGTTCCCTTTGTGTTCCGCTGTATCAACCGGCTGGACCGGGATACCTCCGGGCTTACTATTGTGGCAAAACATGCGGTTTCTGCGGCGATCCTCGGGCAGATGGTGCGGGCAAAAGCCGAGCAGGGACTAAAAGCACCCGGGATTCACCGGACGTATCTTGCGCTTGTGGAGGGAAAGGTTGTGCCGGTTTCCAGCGTCATTGATGCACCGATTGCCAGACAGGAGGACCGCTGCCTGCGCCGCGTTGTTGATTTTAAGCGGGGAGACCGGGCGGTGACGCATTACCGGGTTCTGACCGGATGGCAGACCGGAAATGCACAGAAGTTCCGCAGTCTGGTAAAACTTCAGCTGGAGACCGGGAGAACCCACCAGATCCGCGTGCATATGGCATATCTGGGACATCCGCTGGTGGGGGATTTCCTGTACAACCCGGCATACGGGGAAAATCAGATTGACCGTCGGGACGATGAAAATTCCGGGGAGAGACATTTTTCCTGCGGAAAGACTTTTTCCTGTGAGAGAGGGCAATATGATATTGGCCGTCAGGCACTGCATGCCTGGAAACTTTCATTTTTCCATCCTATGACAGGGGAGCCGATGGAGTTTACGGCTCCGCTGCCACCGGATATGCAAAGGCTGATACCAGAAGAAGCATTGCCTTCTGTGTAATCATAACAGGGTAACATGCACAGATGTGGATTATATGCGCTGTGCACAGATATCCTGCAGGCAGCAGTGCTCACAGTGCGGAGTCGTGCGTGCGCTGCAGATGTCACGTCCGTGCAGCACAAAGCGGTGACATAAATCATTCCCTTCTTCCGGCGGAATGATTTTCCACAATTCCATTTCCACCTTTTTTGGCTCTTTGATATGGTCGACCAGACCAATCCGGTTACACAGACGGATGCAGTGCGTGTCCGTCACGATGGCCGGTTTTCCAAAGACATCTCCCATAATCAGGTTGGCACTTTTACGCCCGACACCCGGCAGCTTTAACAGGGCATTAAAATCGTTTGGAACATTTCCACCATACACATCCCGCAGCATCCGCATGCAGGCACTGATATCCCTTGCCTTGCTTTTTCCCAGTCCACAGGGACGCACAATTTCTTCGATTTCTTCCACAGGAGCATCTGCTAAAGCATTGACATCCGGGAATTTTTCATATAGTTTGGGTACGATCATATTCACGCGGGCATCCGTACACTGTGCCGCCAGCCGCACACTGACGAGCAGCTTCCAGGCCTCATTGTAATCTAAGCTGCAGGCCGCATCCGGGTATGCCTGCTTCAGTCGCGCAATCACTTCCAGTGCCAGTTTCTTTTTTTCATCTATATTCATCATCCTATATTCTCCGTAACTTTCTGTTATGTGTAAGCAAATTTATTATACCACGTGCCAAAACAGAAGCAAATGGATTTGTGATCCTTATCCTGGTACCTTATCCTGGTACTTATCTTTTTCCAACACACAGGAAGAAGGGAATCATTTCTTTTGAAAGAACAAATTTGCAACTGCTCCGGAGTTCCATCAAATAACGCAAATAGCGTAATCCTGCAAACCCGCAAATACGTACGTGAAATCAGGACCGGAGCTGACTTGCAGATTTTTCTGGAAAAAGAGAATGACTCCCTTATTCCGTCGTCTTGAAAAAAACTTATGTTTAAACCAATTCCCCTCCCGAAAAAAATATGCTATATTGAAGTAAATTTCTGGAAAACACAATGGAGGAAAACATGGAGAGAATCAATGCAGTCACCTTTGCACCATTTTGCGCAAGAGGTACATTTGAAAAAGAAGAAACCAGACAGAGCTTAAAGCTCATGAAAGAAAAGACGGGAGCAAACTATGTGATTTTTGCACCGAACGGTGTGCAGAAGACAGCATTTTCCGAGAACATTGATTACCGGACCAAGCGGAATGTATCGGATGAGGAGCTGACTGCCATGATTGCTTACGCAAAACAGCTTGGCCTTAAGGTGGCGTTAAAGCCAACGGCAAACTGTGAGGACGGAACATGGCGTGCACATATCAATTTCTTTGATGAAGATGTCGTGTGTGAACCGAAGTGGAGCAATTGGTTCGCCTCTTACCGGGCATTTCAGGAACACTATGCCGGACTTGCGCAGCAGTGCGGAGTGGATCTGTTTATTGCAGGCTGCGAGATGGTGCAGACCGAGCGCCGCGAAGCGGAATGGCGGGAAGTGATTGCGGCAATCCGCCGGAAGTATGATGGACTGGTTTCCTACAATACGGATAAGTACCAGGAACACAATGTGAAATGGTGGGATGCGGTAGATGTGATTTCATCCAGCGGGTATTATCCGATTGACGATTGGGACAATCAGCTGGATCGTATTGAACAGGTGGTAAAGAAGTTCGATAAGCCGTTTTTCTTTGCGGAAGCCGGCTGTATGTCTGTGAAAGGTTCCAATCAGGTGCCGAATGACTGGGGCGTGCGTGGGGACTATGATGAAAAAGGACAGGCAGACTGGTTTCAGGCGATGTTTGATGCCTGCGAAAAGAGAGACTGGGTAGGCGGATTTGGCATCTGGGAATGGGCTGCATGGCATGGAGACGGCAGAAATCCTGTCAAAAGAGGGGATTATGAAGTCTACGGAAAAGCGGCAGCAGACATCATCTATCGGAAATTTTCACAAGTTTCAGAATGAAAATTTAGCTTAAATTTCGACTAAAAACATATTTACACAAACTTAAATTATGGTATACTTAAATAAAAAGCTGAATAGAAGGGGGACCCGAAATGAGTTATATGGATACATACAAAAAATGGTGCACAGACAGTTATTTTGATGAAGAAACCAGAAAAGAACTGCTGGCACTACAAGGAAATGATGCAGAGATCGAGGATCGTTTTTACCGTCAGCTGGAGTTTGGTACTGGTGGTCTGCGCGGGGTAATCGGCGCAGGAACAAACCGTATGAATATTTATACGGTTCGTCAGGCAACCCAGGGACTGGCAAACTATATCATTTCGCAGAACGGACAGGACAAGGGAGTTGCGATCGCTTATGATTCCCGTATCATGTCCCCGGAGTTTTCCGATGAGGCAGCAAGATGTCTGGCAGCCAATGGCATCAAGGCATACATTTTTGAATCTTTAAGACCTACCCCGGAACTGTCCTTTGCCCTTCGTACGCTGGGATGTACCGCAGGTATCGTAGTGACTGCAAGCCACAACCCTCCTGAGTACAACGGCTACAAAGTATACTGGGAGGACGGCGCACAGGTAACCGCTCCTATCGATAAGGACATCATCACCGAAGTACAGGCCATCAAGGATTATCATACCGTGAAGACCATGAGCAGAGAAGATGCGGAAAAAGCAGGCCTCTATCAGGTGATCGGTAAAGAGATCGATGACAAGTACATGGCTGAGCTGAAGAAGCAGATCATTCATCCCGATGTTATTCAGGAAATGGCTGATGACATCAAGATCGTATATACTCCGTTATGCGGTACCGGTAACAAGCCGGTAAGACGTATCCTGTCCGAGCTGGGATTTAAGCACGTCTATGTAGTTCCCGAACAGGAGAATCCGGATCCAAACTTCACCACACTGGATTACCCGAACCCTGAGGATCCCAAGGCGTTTACATACGCACTGCGTCTGGCCAAGGAGAAGGATGCGGACATCGTTCTGGCAACCGATCCCGATGCAGACCGTCTGGGTGTGTATGCCAAGGATACCAAGACCGGCGAGTATGTGGCATTTACCGGTAACATGTCCGGTATGCTGATCGCAGAATATATCCTGAGAGAGAAGACTGCTACCGGCACTATGCCCGAGAATCCCGCACTGGTAACCACCATCGTTACCACCAATATGACCAAGCCCATCACCGAAGCTTATGGTGTAAAGCTGATCGAAGTACTGACCGGCTTCAAGTTCATCGGTGAGCAGATCAAGTTCTTCGAGCAGACCGGCAGCAACAATTATGTATTCGGTCTGGAAGAGAGCTACGGCTGTCTGGCAGGTACTCATGCAAGAGATAAGGATGCAGTTGTAGCAGTTATGTGTCTGTGTGAAGTGGCGGCTTACTGCAAGAAGCACAACATGACTCTGTGGGATATGATGGTATCCATGTATGAGAAATACGGTTACTTCAAGGAGACCCAGTACACCATTACCATGAAGGGTATCGACGGTGCAAGACAGATCGCCGAGATCATGGATAAGCTTCGTAAGAATCCGCCCAAGGCATTCGGTGACCTGAAAGTGGAGAAATTCCGTGACTATCTGAACGATGTAGTCATCGACATGGAGAGCGGCGAGAAGACCACTACCGGACTTCCCAAGTCTAATGTCCTGTATTTTGAGCTTCCCGACAATGCATGGTGCTGCGCCCGTCCTTCCGGAACCGAGCCCAAGATCAAGTTCTACATGGGTGTTAAAGGTAACAGCATAGAGGATGCACAGGCCAAGGTAGAGAAGCTGACCGAGGATGTAAAGGCTGTACTGTAACCACTATGAGCAAATAGCATGATGTCGGGGTCAAAATCCCCACAGAGGCAGTTCTGCAAATGGGGCGCTACGAAGGTTATAAAGAAGAACAGGACGGAAGATCGTCGCTTACAGGCGGCGATTTTCTTGTGTAGAGACAGGAGAAACTTATGAAAAATAATATTACTCTGATCGGCATGCCGGGTTCGGGAAAAAGTACGGTAGGCGTGGTTCTGGCAAAGCGCCTGGGCAGACGTTTTGTGGATTCGGATCTGGTGATCCAGGAAAGACACGGTAAATTATTGCATGAACTCATCACGGAACACGGCGTGGAGGGCTTCTGGCAGATCGAGAGCAACGTAAATGCCTCTCTGAATCTGGAAAACAGCATCATTGCCACCGGCGGAAGCGCCTGCTACGAGCCGGAGGGCATGCAGCATCTGCGGGATATCAGCACCGTGGTATATTTGAAGCTTCCTTATGAGGAAGTGGAACAGCGGCTGGGAGATCTGAATGCCAGAGGTGTGACCCTGCAGCCCGGTCAGACATTGAGGGACCTGTACGAGGAGAGAACCCCTTTGTATGAAAAATATGCGGATCTGATCATAGACTGTAGCAGAAAAATGCTGCGGGATGTAGTGGCGGAGATTGCTGAGAGATATAAGAAACAGCCCTGACAAGATCACATAACCGTAAAGCAGCAAGGAACGAAAAATATAAGGAATGGAAAATACAACTATGGAAAATACGAGAACAAAAACTACGAGAAACAGCCTGATCCTGCTGTTAACGGCTGCCATCTGGGGCATGGCGTTCGTCTCCCAGAGCAAGGGCATGGACTATATGCATCCGTTCACCTTTAACGGTGTCCGTTCCCTGATCGGTGCCGCCAGCATTCTGGTGTATATTCTGATCAGCAGAAAGATTGCAGGGGACAAAGCTGCGCCCCTTGACTGGAAACTGAATGTGAAAGCAGGACTTTTGTGTGGCATTTTCCTAACGATCGCCAGTACCTTGCAGCAGTTCGGTATTAAATACACCAGTGTCGGTAAGGCGGGATTTATCACAACGCTATATATCATTTTTGTCCCCATGTTCGGTATCTTTCTGAAGAAAAAAGTGGCGCCGGTGGTCTGGGCGGCAGCAGTCATGGCAGCCGTGGGCATGTATCTGCTCTGCATGACCGAGTCCCTGCGTCTCGGAGCCGGAGATATCATGGTATTTTTATGTGCCATTGCATTTGCCATACAGATCATGACCGTTGACCATTATGCAGCAAGAATTGACGGAGCTGTGGTATCCTGTATCCAGTTCACGGTCTGTGGAGTGGTCTGCTGCATCGGAGCACTCATCTGGGGACAGCCCACCTTCGGTCAGTTGCAGGAAGGCCTGGGAGCCCTGTTATATGCCGGTGTTTTAAGCTGTGGTGTGGGTTATACCTTACAGATCGTAGGCCAGAAAGGACTGAATCCTACGGTGGCGGCACTGATCATGAGCCTGGAATCCGTCATTGCCACGATCTCCGGATGGATCGCCTATAAGATCGGATTTCTGACTACTGATCAGACACTGACAGCCAGGCAGATCGCAGGCTGCGTTATCGTATTTGCGGCGGTGATCCTGGTACAGCTTCCGCCGGAATGGTTTCGTTTTGGCAAAAAGAATGCATCAATAAAGAATGCATAATTTTAAGAAAAAGTGCAGAGACTGTCCTTAGACAGATAGTAAGGGGGAAATGCAGAGAATGGATTATATCAATGCTTTCTGGGTGGGCGGCCTGATCTGTGCTTTGGTGCAGATATTAATGGAAAAAACGAAGATGATGCCGGGACGCATCATGGTGCTTCTGGTGGTCACCGGTGCGGTGATCAGTGCCCTTG
>ENA-OPLX01000892-OPLX01000892.1-human-gut-metagenome-genome-assembly--contig:-NODE-892-length-12268-cov-3.695570_pt1 | contig 12268 bp, 16 predicted proteins | sample MGYA00241447_ERZ501726 | MGnify/ENA primary metagenome ERZ501726 (study PRJEB25962, sample SAMEA2042617) | human gut metagenome | biome: human gut; feature: human-associated habitat; material: faeces...
CCCCCAGCGCACCGAACCAGTCGGCATCCAGTGCGTTGTTCATCTTGTTGCAGACCCATGCCGGCGAGAATACTTCGCCCTTTTTGCGGGTGCGCTGCTGCTGGGTGTCGGTCTGCTTCATCATCCGGGGCAGCACCACCTCGTAGTGGGTCAGCCCGAGCTGCTGCGCGGTGATGGGCGATTTATCCGTCACCGACTCGTACATTACCGTTTGCAGTTCTTCCGGCGGGTCGGTTGCCCAGATGATGTTCTTACCGGTGGAGCGGTCTTTTAGAAGTGTATCCAGCACCGCCTGCACTTCCGGTGCGTGAAAGTCGATCAGTTGTTCCAACGGGGATTCCCTCGCTTTGCCTTAGCGTTGTGGCGGAAGTAGTATTTTTGTACTAGTTCCGTCCTATACTAGCATTATAGCTACTTATTTGTACTATATCAAGCACTTTAAATGCGGCTTTCGTCAAAAACTAGTAGAATTCTCTATACTAGTAGCATGAAAGGTGGTATTGATAATGCTTGGAGAGCGACTGGCAGAGATTCGAAAGAACTACCATGACACCCAAAAGAGCCTTGCGGACAAGCTGGGGCTTACCGTTTGGGCTGTCAGCGCTTGGGAGCAAGGACGCAATTCGCCGCCCAGCGATGTGCTGCTTGCCATCTGCAAGCTCTACGGCACCTCCGCCGACTACCTGCTGGGCCTGACCGACATCGACCCCTCGGACGAAGCCCGCAAACAGCGCCAGCGCCTGACCGAAGAAGAACAGAACGAGATGCACCGCTACGAGGAATATTTGCTCTGGAAACGCAAAAAATAAGCCGCCCAGCGAGACCGTAAGGTCGCTGGGCGGCTTATTTCGCCTCTTGACAAATACGTAAAATACGTATACAATGAAGATGTAATCCTGAAAGAAAGGAGGGGCACTCACCATGCCGATGACTCCCAAGCAAATGATTCGCTTGCTGGAGCAGAACGGCTTTGTTTTAGTCAGTGCAAATGGGTCACACTACAAGTACCATAACCCAACTACCAACAAAACCACTGTCGTTCCATTTCACGCAAAGGATCTGAAGCCCGGCACCGAGAAAAACATTCTCAAATTAGCCGGACTCAAAAAGTAAGAATATGACGATTGTAGACTTCATATTCTGAAACTGCGAAGCACTGCATAGACTATTCTACAATTTCCAACCAATAATGTCGGCCTGTTAAGTAAAGGTACATTGATTGTTTGTTAAATTATAAAGGTGAGGTCACATTATGAACGCTATTTTCTATCCTGCAATTTTTCACCCGGAAGAAACCGGGTACTCTGTTGAGATTCCCGATATTGAGGGGTGCTTCACCCAAGGCGACACCATGGACGAAGCTGTCCGCATGGCACAGGATGCCATTGGCCTTATGCTGGAAGATTGCAAAATCTGCCCGGAGCCTTCTGTCCCTTCTGCACTCCATGTTGACCCGGAAGATTTTGTGGTGATGGTGCCTTTCGATATGGAAGAATACGAAAAGCGGTACAGACCCGTAAAGAAAACCCTTTCCATTCCCGGCTGGCTCAACGATGCCGCCGAAGCGGCACACATCAACTTCTCCGGCGTCCTTCAGGATGCGCTGAAAGAGAAACTCCATTTGGCGTAAGTATAGCTATAAGTACAACAACAGCCGCCCAGCAGTTGACCATTATGGTCATGCTGGGCGGCTGGTTATATATTCAAAAAAACACCTCTACATTTGCCGTCTGGAACCCGGTCATATGTAGAGGTGTCGCTTAATTAACCTTTAGGCGGATACGGGTCATGCCCATGAGAATCGCGCTCACGAATCCTACCGTTTTCTCCATGAATGAAAAGTTCAGATTCCTGGTTACGCGCAATGTCACGAGCGATGTCAATGGCTTCCTTCTGTGTTTCAGTACGAACTGTTGCACGAGAGTTTCCCGCTCCTTTGACCTGCCAGCCACCATCCGGGTGAGGAGTTACGTGCTGATTTTTTCCCATCACTAGCCCTCCTTACACACGCGGCAGATTCAGAAGATTGTCACGGCTCGTTCCATTCGCCTCAGAGCGAACATACTTTTCGCCGTAAGCACTCAGTGCCGGAATGACGTACGGATAGGGAGCGATGGCAACTTGAATCGTCCGCGGGTTCTGATTCAAGTAATCATACACTTCGCTTTTCTTCGCAAAGCGATAAAAAGGATAGCCCTCAATGTAAATCGAATCGATTTCCTGAAGGTTGTTGGATGTTCTGCATCCGGGTTTCATTTGAATCTTCGCTGCGTACATACTGTACTCCTTTGACTGCATACGCAGTCCTCACAGGTGATTTTTCGGATATACGCAGCAGACAATAGAAAAAAGGCTGGTTTTTATGGGTCACTTTTCGTGACTTTTCCATATTGAACCAAGCCTCTATATATGATATAATATAACACGTGCTAAGTGCCTTTAGAATTATATCTTACTTAGAGGTTTAGTTCTATATGGCTCAGTCTACAGCGTAATCTTGATGGGTTCCAGCCATCATGGTTACGCTGTTTTCTTTTGTCTGAGGTATTTTTTATTATAGCACATTTTTTGGCAGAATTCAACACCGAGTGCTAGTCGGTTGTTTCAACTTCCTTTAGAAGCTCATGAAGCGATTCGCCCTCTTCATCTTCTTCCTCTCGCAACTGAATCATCATTTCAAGACGCCGACCAATTTTCTGGTTGATTTGATATGCTGTTTTCAACTTATCCAATTTTCCCTGATCGGCGGTTGCCATCATCATCTTAGTTGCAAGTGTATATGTGCTAAGTGCTTGAGAAAATGTTAACGACTCAAACAGTTTGCCGAAAGCTTCCTCCTTAGAAAGGTGCTCTCCCTCTGCATTTCCCGATTCAGCGGCATCTGCAGATTCTTTGACGATCTTCTTCGCATCCTCATCGAGAGGTTTCTCATAAAAATACTCTGGCCCTATGCCGTAGTATAGTGATAACTTTTCTCGATTAGCAGAGGATGCAATAGAGTTCCCAGCTTCCCAGTTGGCAACCGTCACACGATTCACGGCAATTGCTTTTGCGACCTGCTCCTGTGTTGCTCCGTAGATTTCGCGGATCTGACGGAGATTATTGATCTCAGCCATGGTCTCGCCCTCACTTTCCAAGTGTTATTCTACCACATTCTTTGCAAAAAATCAAGCGCTTTCGTAGCCAATTTGTAGTATTTTGTAGCTTTTATTTGTTTTTTGTAAAGATCAACCGTAGTGTCACCGCATCTTAGCGATATATTTCCGCAATCCATCCTCCGTCCGAATATTATACTTCTCATCCACCTTTTTGAAGTACGCCTTCATCGCATCCAGCGAAATCTCCGCATGAGAAGTTTCGTCCGGCAGAAAGCCCTTCCGGGCATCCAGCCAAGGGGCTTCTTTGTGGGTGATGCTTTCCAGAACCTTCCCGCTGTACATCCCAAAGGTGTCCAGCACCCGGTCTACCACCTCTTTGGCCTCCGGGTTAAGCGGCAGAGCGCTCTCCTTCAGCGGCACAAAGCGGTCATCGTCAATGGGGTTGTACTTAAAATCCCGGAACAGATTATAGACATTGCGATACACCGGGCCATGCACCCACGCTTCACAGGGGGCATCAAACAGCGGTTTGTCATAAATCGCCGCATAGTTGCCCTGAATATAATACAGCAACTTTTGCAGGGTCAGCGGTGTCACCTCATGCAGCGCCGAGAAGATATAGGCGATCACTGCCAGCAGCTCCACCGGGACAGCCACATAGAGATTTTCCAGTTGCGTTGCAGCCGTATAGGCCTTTTTGTAGGCGGTCTCTCCGATCTTCTCACGGTTTTGGTCCAGCAATTCCTTCATATAGGAAGCCGATGCCAATGCGTGCAGCATGATATCCGAGTACTCTTTGGACGGCACCTGCCCGGCAAGATAACGGGTGATGGTCACTTCCCCAAAGCCCAGTGCCAACGACAACGGTGCTTTGCCGATATTGTAGAGCTTCATCAGGCGTTCGATGTCCTCCACCGTGATGATCTCCTCCGCTTTGCGATACTGCTCATCCATTTCCTTTATGTTGTAGTCCATTAATCCAGGAAAACCAATTTCACGTCCACACTCAGAGCAAACAAATGTGGTAATCTCAAAAGTATAGCTTTTATCTCGGACGCTCTGATTGATTTTCACTTTTCGCGGCATGCAGGCTGTTTCTCTATGGCAATTTATGCAAAACGCACTTCTCCTTTCCATGTGTGATACCTCCTTAATTTCGCTCATTTTATTATTCTTCCTTTGAATTATATAATACAAGAAAAACCACATCATGTATTTCTACACGATATGATTTTTCCTATAACCCCCTTTGTTGCTTGCTATACCCATAATCAATGAAAATACTTCTTCACTGGATGTTTTGCTTCATGAAAGGATATTACAATTACATAGTTATCGATTTCTTTATTAAATTTTATATATAGCTCAATTTCTTTTTCTTGTCCACTATCTCGCTCAATCAAGTTAACATTTTTCCCAAAAACGTAAAGTATTTCATTTGCAAAACGCTTTTTTCTATTTTTTACTGCTTCCGAAAAGTCCAACGGTGTAAGACTGTAAATTATCTTCTTAATTTCTTCTTCAGGAAGCATATATTGCCATGAGAGCTTAAGGTTTTCCTCTCGATTCTCATTTCGTTCTATCTCATACCTATCTTCTCGTACCGCTTGTCTCACAATAGACAAATACTCTTCAATATCCGCAATGCTCAAATTCATTAACGTCACTCCTCACTAGAGCATGATAGAAATATTCTTGTTTACTATCATTATATTAAGATGATGGCATTTTGTCAATACCCAATCATCATTTTCTCAAATAAGAATCTCAGGCAATCAATATTATGTAGAAACTATCAGCACGTTTTCCCTTTTTTCAAAACTCCCGGACGCAAAAAATCGGCACCCGCTTTTCAGCGAGTGCCGATTTTGTTACCCTATAGTGCGCTTTGATTTTTGGCGTAAGTGGCGTAAGTTTGGCGTAAATCCGTTTTTTCGCGCTCCAAAAATCAAGGAATCATGCGGCTTTTTGGCAGTTATTAGTACATGCCGCCCATACCGCCCATGCCGGCCATTGCTGACATATCAGGAGCTTTTGATTCTTCCGGAATATCAACAACTGCTGCTTGAGTTGTAAGAAGCATTGAACCTACAGATGCTGCATTTTCAAGAGCACTCCTTGTAACTTTTGCAGGGTCTACGATACCTGCAGCAAACATATCTGTATATCTGTCAAGAAGAGCATCGTAACCATATGCATCTTTTTCAGCTCTTACATTTTCAACAACAACATCAGATTTTGCACCTGAGTTGAAAGCAATTGCTCTCAAAGGTACGTCAAGAGCTGCTGTCAAAATCTTATAACCGCTCTTTTCGTCATCTGTTTCAAATGTAATAGTGTTCATCTTAGATTCAAGTTCTTGCTGAACTCTTATAAGCGCAACACCGCCGCCTGGTACAATACCTTCTTCATTAGCTGCTCTTGTTGCGTTAAGTGCATCTTCAATTCTTAACTTTCTTTCTTTAAGTTCAATTTCTGTAGCAGCACCAACTTCTATAACAGCAACACCGCCGGCTAATTTAGCCATACGTTCCTGCAATTTTTCTTTATCGTATTCACTGTCAGAAGCTTCAATTTGTTTCTTGATCAAGTTTACACGTTCTCTTACTGCTTCTTTTGTTTCATCACCAACAACGATAGTTGTTTCATCTTTAGTAACTGTTACACGTTTTGCAACACCCATCATATCTGTTGTAATATTTTCAAGTTTGATACCGAGTTCTTCTGTAAACATTTGACCGCCTGTTAAAATAGCGATATCTTCAAGCATAGCTTTTCTTCTGTCGCCAAATCCAGGAGCTTTTACTGCAACAGCTCTTAAAACTTTTCTCATTGTGTTAACAACCAATGTTGCAAGAGCTTCACCTTCAACATCTTCAGCGATTAACAATAATGAACGTCCATCACGTGCTACCTGTTCAAGAACAGGTACTAAGTCTGCAATTAAATTAATCTTTTTGTTTACACAAAGAACATATGCATCATCAAGAACTGCTTCCATTCTTTCTGGATCAGTTACAAAATAAGGTGAAATATAACCTTTATCAAACTGCATACCTTCTACAACCTTTAAGTTAGTACCGAAAGATTTGCTTTCTTCAACAGTAATCACGCCATCGTGCCCAACTTTTTCCATTGCTTCAGCAATTAATTCACCAATTTCAGAGTTGTTACCGGCAGAAATACCTGCAACCTGTGCAATTTCTTCTTTTGTGCTTACTGATTTAGACAAATCTCTAATCTTATTGATTGCAATATCAACAGCCTTATCAATACCACGTTTCATAGACATTGGATTTGCACCGGCTGTTAAATTTTTCAAACCTTCTCTAACAATTGCCTGAGCAAGTACAGAAGCTGTAGTTGTACCGTCCCCGGCTACATCGTTTGTTTTAGATGAAACTTCTTTAAGAAGCTGTGCTCCTGCATTTTCTAAACCATCTTGAAGTTCAATTTCTTTTGCAATTGTAACACCATCGTTAACGATTTGAGGTGCACCAAATTTTTTTTGTAAAATTACATTTCTTCCTTTTGGTCCGAGAGTAACTTTTACTGCGTCAGCAACTGCATCTATACCTCTGAGAAGCGATTTTCTAGCTTCTTCTTCAAATACTATACGTTTTGCCATTTTTATATCTCCTATTACCTAATTTTTTAAACTAATACTGCTAGAGCATCTTTAATTGAAAGAATTTTGTACTCTACCCCATCCATTTTTACATCAGTTCCGGCATATTTAGCATAAAGGATAATATCCCCAACGTTAACGCCCATAGGTTCTTTTTCGCCTTTATCGTTAGTCTTGCCTTCTCCAACAGCAACAACTTCACCCTTTTGAGGTTTTTCTTTTGCACTATCCGGAATAAATATTCCGCCGGAAGTCTGTTCTGTATCTTCAATTACCTTAATAACAATTCTGTCTTGTAACGGTTTTAATGCCATAATATAATCCTCCTATTTATTTACATTTATATTTATATAATAGATTTATATTTTTTTTGAAAAAATTAAGGAAATTTTAATATTTGAATAAAATAGCAAAATTTATTTTTCACGAGTTTTAGGTGTAATATAAATAACTGTGAGGAGTAAATTTACAATGAATATAATGCCTATTTCGACAAACAATTCAACTACTTTCGGGCAAACACAAGTAAAAAACAAAGAAAATTCTTACTTATGCGTCTGCAGGACTTACGGGTTTAGGAATTACAGCTTGTGGGGCTAATTATGAAGGTCTTAAGAATTGTGATGTGTTTGAGCATATTGACAAAAAAGAGCTCTTTGAAGCTTTTTCTACAGAGTATTTAAGTAATGTTCAGAAAATCTCGAACACAGAATATACTGCCGATATTGGATATAGAACTACGGGCAACTTTGATGCAGATGTAAAAGGTGATATACAAGGAAGTATCTATATCAAAAAAGATAAAAATGACCCAAATCATGTTATAGGCAGAGTAAAACTTGTCGAAGTTAATTCATACCTAGAATTTTATGATGAGCCCAATTGCTTTGGTGGAACTACAAGCAGAGCTAACAGAATTACATACAAAGCACCTTATAAAGATTTGCATTTTGATGCAAAATTAATAAAAGACAAAAATAGTGATAATTACAAAGTTCAACTAAAAGTTACAGATGAAAATAACGAATATTCAGAACATACCCTTGAAAAGAACAAAAGAGGTATTTTCTTGGACGGAGAAACTCCGTTTAAAGAGGTTCATCGTGCAGAAAATTTAACAATGTTTGTAGCTATATCAACTGCTGCTGTATTTACACTTTTGGGGCTTGGTCTATGTCCTAGCAAAGATAAATAAATCTCGCACATAGTTCGCAGGTCGGTTTTACTATAGCGACACAAATTATATTTCCACTTAAATTTTTTGAAAAATTTTTCAACACTATTTAAACAGTAAGTTTGAATATTAAATAGCAAATTTTATTTTTTCATGGTTTTATATTAAAAAAGGAGTATAATATGTCAGAAATAATGGACGGCGGGATACGTTTTGAAAGTGTCAGACGCAACGCATACTGGAACAATGCGCATCTTGATACCCGTTTTCGTGTTGCAAAAGACTGCACAGATGATGCAATAAATCATTTAATTGACTGCAAAGAAAACCCGACTATCGGGCTGCTTGCAAGAAAAAAACACCGCACAAATAATTATCCGGATTGCTTTAAGAGAAACCTTAAAGATCTATATAAATCCAAACATGTAAAAGAGGCTGATAACGCTTTCAAGGAAACTTTTGCGTCACTTTATCCTAAAACGGGGAAAGCACGCAAATTCCTTATTGAAACGAACAGCATTGTTTTGAACTATGTTAAGCCAATTAAAAAAAATATGCGCCGAACTCTCTTCAAACTTTTCAACTAATTTATATAGCCTATAGGTTGTACAAATATACCCCAAAACATTAAAAAAGTCTTTTTTTTTCACAATAAAAAACACCTTGAACCGTGCATTTTTAAAAAATATATGTTTTTACATATATAAATAATGAGGATGTTTTATGAATAATATTAAATCAATTAATAACATTAATGTCCATAGTTTAATCTCTTTTAAAGATAAACAAAATTTCAATAATGCCAACACAACTCTTCCCCTCTTTAAAAACAAATACTTTAATAAAAGGGTTAGATGCTAGTGCAAATTATAATAAATATAAAAAAACAAATATGACTGAACATTTTAATATTCCAGATGATATTAATCTTGTTGAAAGTGAAAAAACATTTAATAAAACAACAGGACAGATTGTAATAAAAAATGAAAATATTAATGGAATGAAATTGTATACATACGAAAAAGATGGTTCTTATACATATGAAGAATATGACAAAAATAACAATTTATTATTTTTACAAAGTAAAAATATAAAACCAGACGGAATTTATCTTAAAATTATCAAAGAAAATACTAATTCTAATAACATAGAAGGAGTTCAAGCTTTATACAAAGACGGAAATCTAGAACACATTGGAAAGTTTAAAACTCCATTAAAAACTTCTGAATCAGGTTTCCCATATGAAGAAATAGGTTATTACCCAAAAACAAAAACTTATTGCATTGAAAAAGTTGATGCAAATAATAATATCAGAATGCAAAAATTTGATAATAATTTAAAACCCCAAAACCCATAATTTATCACCACAATCCCCCCCCAGGTTGTCTTGAGTCGCTCGCATTAAATGAGTCTACAATTTTTCTTTTCAGAAACTTCGTTTCTTCCAAAGAAAAGTCCTTCGCTCTCTGCTTGCTCCTCTCTAAACTCTTCACTTAGTTGGTTCGAGTCTTAACTTAAAAAATTTCAAGCATAGAAAATGTCAGGACAAGCCCGAGTTTTTTCTTTGCAATAAAAAACTCCCCAGGTTGGACTCGAACCAACAACCTACCGGTTAACAGCCGGTTGCTCCGCCATTGAGCTACTGAGGATTATTCAGTCTTATTCAATTCACTTTATTATACTAACAAATAAAAAAAATTTGTAAAGGGGGGTAAATAAAATTTATGAGTTCACATGCCAAAATCTTCATACAACTTAACTCTTTGCAAAAATTTATTTGTCGATGGTATGATAGAAATATCAAGGAGAGATATTACAAAAAATGAATTATCACAATATTACAAAAGATGACATGCTTAACGGCGACGGTTTAAGAGTTGTTTTATGGGTTTCAGGATGTACGCACCATTGCCATGGATGCCAGAATCCAATCACCTGGGATGTTGCAGGAGGTATTCCGTTTGATAAAGCGGCGGAAGATGAGCTTTTTGAAGCACTTAGCAAACCGCATATTTCAGGAATTACTTTCTCTGGGGGAGATCCGCTTCACCCGTTTAACAGAGATGAAGTTTTTAGATTAATAAAAAAAATAAGAAAAGAACTTCCGCAAAAAACAATTTGGCTCTATACAGGTTTTCTATGGGAAGAAATTAAAGACATTCCTGATATCGCAGATATTGACGTTATTGCTGAAGGAAAATTTGTTATGGAGCTTCTTGATCCAAAAATTCACTGGGTGGGAAGTTCTAACCAAAAAGTTATTGACGTAAAACCAACTCTTGAATCTGGAGAATTAGTTTTACACAATACTTAAAAAAAGAAGCCTTAGGGCTTCTTTTTTTAAGTATTGTCACATTTTATTAAGAAATATTTTCCAATAATTAATCATTTGATATAATACATAGCATGAGGCTATGGTGTGTTCAGGAGGGAAGTATGAAAGAACGCGAAAGTAATGTATTATCTTTATTGGAAGATAAAACTAATATATACGCGCGAAAAATTGCGTTAGGCATGAAAACACAATTTGGTTGGAAAGAGCTTACTTATGACGGTCTTGGCTTAATGTCAAGAAGACTTGCTGCATATCTTATGAACGATTTGGGAATACAAAGAGGAGAAAAACTCGCTATTCTTTCTGAATCTAAACCAGAATACGGAGTCTGCGTTTTTGCATCCGTTATATCCGGCCTTATTACCGTTCCGCTGGATATAAAGCTTACGAAATACGAACTTCAATCTATTCTAACAGACTGCCTGCCTTCTGTTATGCTTGTATCACAGAGTTATATTGACAAAGCACTTGAACTACAGAAAGTAATCCCTTCACTTAAGCATATTATTGTAATGGATGAGCACCCTGTTAATGAAAATCTGCAAAGTATTTATACAATACCAAATAATTATACCTGCAAATGGAGACACCGTTCCAGAAAGTCAGTAGTTTTTATAATTTACACTTCTGGAACAACCGGCAATCCCAAGGGTGTAGAAACAACCTTTGGAAACATGCTTGCCCAGCTGAAAGACTTGAAAACAGCATTTAATCAGATATTGCCTTACGGCGATGTAAGAGTATTATCAATCCTTCCTATGAATCATCTTTTTGAAATGACAGTAGGCTTTTCAACATTTTTGAACCTCGGATTTTCCGTATATTATACACACAACCTCAAACCTAAAGATATCCTTAATACAATGAGAGATAGAAAGATAACGTTTATGGTTGTTGTTCCTGCTTTCTTAAAACTGCTTAAGACTGGTTTAGAAGCAGAGATGAAGAATACTTCAAAGTTTTCACAGAAGATGTTCCCAATTCTTTATCATTTTGCTAAATTTGTACCATTTATTTGGGCCAAAAAGCTAATGTTCAGAAAAATTCACAAATGCTTTGGCGGCTCTTTCAAAGGATGCATGTCAGGGGGGGCACCGCTTGATTTGAACGTAGCAAAATTTTTCCAGAGAGTCGGAATTCAAGTATATGAAGTTTACGGTCTAACCGAAACAAGCCCGATTGCAACAATTAATATAGAACGGAACAGGGATTTACGTTCCGTAGGCAAACCTCTTCCTAGTTATGAGGCCAAAACAGACCCTGAAACAGGAGAATTATTACTTAAAGGTCCCTCTGTAATGAAAGGTTACCATAACCAACCTGAACTTACGCGTGAAGCAGTTGATGAAGATGGCTGGTTCCATACTGGAGATATTGCAAAAATTGATGAAAGCGGAAGGGTATACATCACAGGCAGAATTAAGAATATGATTGTTCTCTCCGGCGGTAAAAAAGTTTTCCCGGAAGAAGTAGAATCTGTGCTTGAAAAAAGCGATTTGTTTTCAGAAGTCTGCGTTTTCGGAGTTTCAAGAGAAGGCGGAGCAAAAGACGGTACTGAAGATATTGCAGCAGTTGTTGTTCCTTCAGAAGAACTTAGAGATAAGTATAACGATGAAGAACTTGACCAGTTGATGAAGGGTGAAGTAAAACGATTATCGCAGCGTCTTACACCATACAAACGTCCTATAAATATTACAGTGCTTAAACAAGCACTTCCTAGAACGGCTACCAGAAAAGTACAGAGGAAAAAGGTTAAAGAACTTATTCAGGCATAGGAGTTCAAACATGAAATTTGACACAAAATTATTACACGCCGGCCATAATCCTAAAGAGCATCAAATGTGTATAAATGTGCCTATATATCCGACAACCGCATTTGATTTTGACGATGTTCAGCGCGGTGCAGATTTATTTGATTTAAAAGTCGAAGGTGATATATATACCAGGCTTTCTAACCCGACAAATAATATCCTTGAGAAACGCCTTGCCGAACTTGAAGGCGGAGTCGGAGCTTTATGCTTTTCATCAGGACA
>ENA-OPLX01000895-OPLX01000895.1-human-gut-metagenome-genome-assembly--contig:-NODE-895-length-12226-cov-3.899680_pt1 | contig 12226 bp, 13 predicted proteins | sample MGYA00241447_ERZ501726 | MGnify/ENA primary metagenome ERZ501726 (study PRJEB25962, sample SAMEA2042617) | human gut metagenome | biome: human gut; feature: human-associated habitat; material: faeces...
CATTCACATCGCCGAATTCTTTGAAAAGAACACATTTTCCTTCCATAACAGGCATAGCGGCATATGGCCCGATATTGCCAAGTCCTAAGACAGCACTTCCGTCGGAAATGACGGCAACAGTGTTTGCCTTCATGGTATAAGTGTAGGCTGCTTCTTTATCTTCTGCAATGACTTTACATGGTTCGGCAACGCCCGGTGTGTATGCAATTGCAAGGTCCTCTCTGGAGTTGACCTTTGATTTTGCGATCGTTTCTAATTTGCCATTCCACTCTTTATGCATGGCTAATGCTTTTTCTTTTAAATCCATGATATGAACTGTCTCCTTTATGTAAATATTCGTTTTAAAGCTCTGAAAGTAATGATAACATTTCCTTTTTTATTAATCAAGAAAATTAGGACTTCCTATTTCGTAAAAAGTGTTGTATAATAAATTGCAGTTATAGATTCATTTAGTCGATTCAGACGTTGTTCCCAAATGATACAATTATGATTAAGGAGTCATTGAATGAGAGAAAAATATGAAAGCTTATCAGCAACGGTTTTGCGTGATTTAGCAAAATCAAGAGGAATTAAAAGCACTTCCACAATGAAGAAAGCCGATCTTGTAGAAGCAATGCTTGCAGAGGATGCGAAGAAGGAAAAAGAAAAAGCGGCAAAAGAATCGGAGAAAAAACAGGAACAGTCAGCTCCTTCCGAGAAACCGGAGAGAAAAAGAGCAGATTCAGCAGAATCAGCCAAAGAGGGATCAAAAGAGGGAGAGCGTGAGGAAGCAAGCCAGGATGATACGATCAAGAATCTTGACAGCGGAATCACTGTGAATGGAATTCTTGAGGTTATGCAGGATGGATTCGGATTTATCCGTTCCGACAATTACCTGCCGGGTGAGAATGACGTTTATGTGTCTCCATCCCAGATCCGTAAGTTCAACCTGAAAACAGGCGATATTATCTGTGGTAACACAAGGATCAAAACACAGCAGGAGAAGTTCTCTGCATTATTATATATCACAACGATCAACGGTTATCAGCCGGGCGTGATCCAGCAGAGAAAGAATTTTGAAGACCTCACACCGATTTTCCCTAATGAGAGAATCCGTTTAGAGAGACCGGGCAGCAGTGTTGCAATGAGGATCGTGGATCTGATCTCACCGATCGGTAAGGGACAGCGTGGTATGATCGTATCCCCGCCCAAGGCTGGTAAGACCACACTGTTGAAGGAAGTGGCAAAGTCTATTTTGAACGGTAACCCCAAGATGCACATGCTGATCCTGCTGATCGATGAGCGTCCCGAGGAAGTTACCGATATTAAGGAAGCAATCCACGGAGACAATGTGGAAGTGATCTATTCCACCTTCGATGAGCTTCCCGAGCACCACAAGAGAGTATCAGAGATGGTGATCGAGCGTGCAAAGCGTCTCGTAGAACATAAGAAGGATGTCGTGATCCTGCTTGACAGTATCACCCGTCTGACCAGAGCGTACAACCTGGTGGTTCCCCCCAGCGGACGTACTCTGTCCGGTGGTCTCGATCCCGCCGCACTCCACATGCCCAAGAGATTCTTCGGTGCAGCCCGTAATATGCGTGAGGGAGGAAGCCTGACCATTCTGGCCACCGCACTGGTAGAGACCGGAAGCAAGATGGATGATGTGGTATACGAGGAATTCAAGGGAACCGGTAATATGGAAATGGTTCTGGACAGAAAGCTGTCCGAGAAACGTATTTTCCCGGCTATCGATCTGGCAAAATCCGGCACCAGAAGAGAGGATCTGTTGCTGACACCGGAAGAACTGGAAGCCATCAATATCATGCGTAAGGCCCTGAATGGCTTAAAGCCCGACGAAGCTACCGACCGCATCCTTGATATGTTCTCCCATACCCGCAATAATGTGGAATTTGTGAATATGGTGAAGAAGAACCGGTTTATCTAGGCAAGAGATAGAAAATTGACAAAAATTGGAAATGATGGCAGAATATATACCTTTACGATGTGTCATAATTGTGCTACAATTATGGCATAAAGGAGGTGCTATTATGCCATTGATCATGCCAATCAGAGATTTGAGAAAAACAAGTGAAATATCCGAATTAGCACATACAAAGCAGGAACCGATTTTTATTACTAAGAATGGCTACAGCGATCTGGTAGTGATGAGCGCAGAACTTTATGAGCATTTTGCGCGAATTCATAAAATCGACCAGGCTATCTGTGAGGCGGAAGAGGAAGTTGCTGCGGGTGCGGATACGATGGATATGGATGTCGCAATGGAACGGCTAGACAAAAAATATTATGGTTAAATACCATATAAAGTTGTATCCGAGAGCATATCGTGATATGGAAGAAATCTACAGGTATATCGCCATAGAAAAACAGGTTCCGGAAAATGCAAAAGCACAAACAGACAGAATTTGGAGAGCGATAAAAAACTGGAGACTTTTCCCGGTTCACATCAGGATAGATTAGAGGGAAAGTATGCCGGAAAGGGGTATAAACAGCTTCTGGTCGATAATTATATGGCAATTTATAAGATTGATGAGACTGAAAAAACAGTTTATGTCATTACAGTGCAATATCAGGGGAGAAATATGTAAAAATAGGTCTTGCGTCGTGTAAACTCTTATGGTACAATAATACCGCTGTTTGTGGTTCCATAAGCAGTGAGGATGAGAACAAGAACTTATACACGACATTTTTATAGAGAGGTGAAAGAAATGAAAGAAGGAATCCATCCCGCTTACTACCAGGCAACTGTAACCTGCAACTGTGGTAACACATTTGTAACCGGCTCCACCAAGCCCGAGCTTCACGTAGAAGTTTGCTCCAAGTGTCATTCATTCTACACTGGCCAGCAGAAGTCTGCAAGAACCGATGGCCGTATTGATAAGTTCAATAAGAAATACGGTGTTAAATAAGATTGCAAGCGAAAGGTTGAGGTATTCTTATCTCAACCTTTTCTTGTCGTATAGGAAACTATGTTCCTATTTAATACTGCATTTATAAGGATGAGGTTTTATGGCTAGAAGAAAGAGTCGTTATTCCGGTATCGGCGGACAGGCCGTGCTGGAAGGCGTTATGATGAAAAATAAAGAGAAGTATGCGGTAGCGGTCCGCAAGCCGGACGGCGAGATTGAAGTGGAAGTGGAGACCTATCAGGGTCTGGCTCACGGAAGTAAGTTCAAGGAGCTTCCCTTTATCCGTGGTATCTTTAATTTCCTGGATTCCCTGATCCTGGGAACCAGAGCATTGAATTATTCCGCTTCCTTCTATGAAGAAGAGGAAGGCAAAGAAACGAAATTCGATAAGGCAATGGACAAGATGAGCGGTGGCAACGGAGAAAAGCTGCTGTCCGGTATTGTGACGGTGATCTCTATTATGTTGGCAGTAGGCATCTTTATCGTATTGCCGTATTTCATTTCCTCTCTGTTTGAGAGCTTTATCCGCAACCGCTCCCTGATGGCGATTATTGAGGGTGTGATCCGTATTGCCCTGTTTTTACTGTATGTATGGGGCATCAGTGCCATGAAGGATATCCGCAGACTGTATCAGTATCATGGTGCGGAACACAAGTGTATTAACTGTATCGAAAAAGGCAGACCCCTTACGGTGCACAACGTGATGCATAGCTCCAGGCTGCACAAGCGTTGCGGAACCAGCTTTATTTTCTTTGTTATGCTGGTAAGCATTGTGCTGTTTTTCTTTATTCAGGTGGACAATGTAGCGGAGAAGGTGATCTTTCGTATTCTGCTGATGCCTGTTGTGGCAGGAATCTCTTACGAGATCATCCGCCTGGCAGGGCGCACGGACAATATCTTTATTAAGATTCTGTCGGCTCCCGGTATGTGGATCCAGCGTATGACCACCAAGGAGCCGGATGAGAGCATGGCAGAGGTAGCTATTGCATCTGTAGAAGCAGTATTCGACTGGAAGAAATATTTACAGGATACCTTCGGCTACGAAGTGGACGAGAGCTGGATGAAAGATGAGGCTTCCGCAGAGCCGGAGGATTGAGATGACCTATCGGGAATGTTACGAACAGGGCTGCCGCACCTTACAGGCAGCGGGAATCGAGGAAGCTGCACTGGATGCGAGACTTTTACTGGAAGCCGTGTGCGGTACGGACCGCAACGATCTGCTGGTGCACGGCGAACAGCCGGTGGCACCGGAAGCGGAAGAAAAGTATCTGAACTGGATCCGTCAGCGCGCGGAGCATATTCCCCTGCAGCAGCTGACTGGTGAACAGGGGTTCATGGGGCTGACTTTTAGCGTCAATGAGCATGTGCTGATCCCGAGGCAGGATACCGAGATCCTGGTGGAGGAGGTACTGAAGGAACTCCATGACGGGATGCGTGTGTTAGATATGTGTACGGGATCCGGATGCATTCTGTTAAGCCTGCTGCATTACAGCAATGATTGTGAAGGACTGGGTGTGGATCTGTCAGCTGAGGCACTGGAAGTGGCAGGACGGAATGTCTTGAAGGTGCTTACCCCGGAAAAAGCGGAGCATGCGCATTTTTTACAGAGCGATCTGTTTGAAAAGGTGGAGGGAAAATTCGAGATCATCGTGTCGAATCCGCCTTATATTGCCAGTGCGGAAGTGGAGAAACTGATGCCGGAGGTACGGGATCATGAACCCAGGATGGCACTGGACGGTACGGAGGATGGTTTATATTTTTACCGCCGTATCATCGAAGAAGCAGGAAAACATCTGGTGAGCAGTGGAATGCTCTTTTTCGAGATCGGATATGACCAGGGACAGGCTGTATCGGAGCTGATGCGCACCGAAGGGTACTGCGAGGTACAAGTGGTGCAGGATTATGCCGGTCTGGACCGGGTAGTTTTTGGAACGTATGTAACAGTTCAGCCCGCACCATTCGCAAAGTCGCGCTGACACGCTTTCCGTCACTTCGTGACTACCTTTGCTCATAAACCTGGCGCTTAGTTCATGAACATATTCGTTCACAAAATCATGCAAGCATGATTTTTGCTCTCCAATATGTTCATGGCTGAACTGTTACAACTTATATTGAGAGGAATTAGTTATGTTTGACAAGTTAGAAGATTTATTGATTCGTTTTGAAGAGATCATGGGCGAGCTGCATGAGCCCACGGTCACGAATAACCAGGAACGTTTCCGCAAGCTGATGAAGGAGCAGAGTGATCTGACTCCCATCGTGGATGCGTATACAGAGTACAAAAAGTGCAAACAGGATATCGAAGATTCTCTTTCCATGCTGGAAGAGGAAAAAGACGAAGAAATGCGCGAGATGATCAAGGAGACATTAAACGACAGCAAGAAGCGCGTAGAAGAGCTGGAGCAGGAGCTGAAGATCCTGTTACTGCCCAAGGATCCTAATGATGACAAGAATGTGATCGTGGAGATCCGTGCCGGTGCCGGCGGCGATGAGGCTGCACTGTTTGCAGCGGAGATCTATCGTATGTATGTGCATTATGCCGAGAAGCAGCGTTGGAAGGTAGAGTTGATCAACGTGGATGAGATCGGTATCGGCGGTATGAAGGAAGTACAGTTTACCATCAGTGGACAGGGTGCTTACTCCAAGATGAAGTATGAGAGTGGCGTACATCGTGTACAGCGTGTGCCGGAGACGGAATCCCAGGGGCGTATTCAGACATCAACCTGCAGTGTTGCAGTTATGCCGGAGGCTGAGGATGTGGAAGTGCATATTGACGACAAAGACATCCGTATCGACGTTATGAGAGCATCCGGAAATGGTGGACAGTGTGTCAATACGACGGACTCTGCTGTGCGTCTGACGCATTATCCGACCGGTATCGTGATTTACAGTCAGACCGAAAAATCACAGATCCAGAACAAGGAGAAAGCGTTTGCACTGCTGCGTACCAAGCTGTATGATCTCGAACTGCAGAAGAAGCAGGATGCAGAGTCTGAGGAACGACGCAGCCAGATCGGAACCGGAGACCGTTCCGAGAAGATCCGTACTTATAATTTCCCACAGGGACGTGTGACGGATCACCGCATCAACCTGACATTATACAAGCTGGACAAGATTCTTGACGGAGATATCCAGGAGATTATCGATGCATGTATCGCGGCCGATCAGGCGAAGAAACTTGCAAAAATGCAGGATGAAAACTAATCTGTCCGGTTTATGATGTTCGTTTTGCTATAGGTATTAGCAGATAAATGTAGTTGGTATTTTCCGCCAGTTAGAGAATTATCAAAATAAATTGTAATATTGCTTGGAGTGGATCAGAGTCAGCCGAAAGGCTGGCTCTGCTTTTTTGCTTTTTTTCACAGTCTGGTGAATAATTGTATAGCCCATGAAATTTTTTAAGAAAATTAGTATAAGACAGCTTAAAGAAGAACAGACAACTCCATAATATTGATGAAATGGTTAGCGTTTTGTGATATAATTAACCTTAAGTTTTTATAACTAATATTAAGTACAAAATTTGAGAGAACATAGATGAAGGTACAGATTATTGGACACCTATTTTGAGATAATCAATAAGAACACAGCTAGAGAAAGTGTTCAGCAAGGAGTTGGCTGATATATGAATGCGATAAATTCCAATGAGCAGATGATACAGAAAATTAATGAAGTTCTCCAGAACAAGAAGGATGCAATAGTTAATATTATTAAAGTAATTGTAAATTTATAGTAACACAAATACTGGAATTAACGGATGATAACGGTACAGCGAGCAAAGCCGGTTATAAAAATATATGTGAAATAGGTAAAGAACGTATCCGTAGAGCAGGAGATAAAATCAGATCAGACCATCCAGATGCAGACATCGATATTGGATTTAAAGTATTTAGAACTGCCGATACCAATATAAAGTGGAATTCCATCATGGATATGGGACAGATCAATGTTAATCAGCTTGAGTATGCACCAGACCTTGTTGACTTCATGCCAGGTGCCAACGACATAGATATCGTATATGAATTGATGCTTCGTCAGCGTGATGTAGCACTTTCAGAAACATTAGAGCAGTTATCCGATATTGGGAGTCGTACATATCTCTATGCAAGCAGTTATTTGGTATGCTTGGAAATAACAATCACAGAGGATTTAGTTTCAAAACTTGCAAAGCTTGACCCATTGCCAATTAAATTTATTTTCAGAGATTCGACATTTAAAGATGATATTTCTTTAAAGGATGAGACATTCAGAAAACTGAAAGCTCTTATTGAAAAGAATGCAGGAGCTAGCAAACCTACATATACAGTGGAATTTATATAGAAAATATGGCAGAGATGTATAATCTGCCGTAAGGAGGCAGGCAGATGAATGAAGTTATGAATAGTGTAAATAATGTTATTATGGATAATTTTCATAAAACAGACAACATACTAAATGATGTTCAAACTATTATAGAAGTATCACAAAAAGAAGCTTATCGTTCAGTAAATACAATATTATCACAAAGAAATTGGTTGATTGGATATCGAATAGCAGTGGAAGAATTAGCTGGAGAAGAACGGGCTGAATATGGTGTAGAAATTATTAAAAATTTATCAAGGTACCTGACTCAAAAATATGGAAAGGGATATGACAGGAGTAATTTATATCACTGTTTAAGATTCTACAAGGCTTTTCCACAGATTGTCGACAATCTGATATTAGACTCACATGGTCACATTATCGTACTCTTCTTCAAGTGCATGATGAAACAGCTCGCAAATGGTATGAGAAAGAAGCCTATGAGCAGACATGGAGTGTTCGTACTTTACAGAGAAATATTGATAGCCAATATTATTATCGTATGCTTCAATCACAGGATAAAAAAGCTGTAGAAGCTGAAATGAGAGAAAAGACATCCTCATATCAAAATGATAAGCTTGAATTTATAAAAAATCCTGTAGTAGTGGAGTTTTTGGGATTAACGCCAGATGCATCTTTTAACGAGACAAAACTTGAGTCAAGTATTATAACAAATCTGCAGAAATTTCTGATGGAAATGGGAAAAGGATATGCGTTTGTTGCGAGACAGCAACACATCCACACTGAGAAACAAGATTATTATATTGATTTGGTGTTTTATAATTATATTTTGAAATGTTTTGTATTAATTGATTTGAAGACAGAGAGGATTACGCATCAGGATGTTGGGCAAATGGACATGTATATTCGTATGTATGATGAATTAAAAAAAGCGCCAGATGATAATCCAACACTTGGAATTGTATTATGCTCGGAAACGGATGAAGATATTGCAAGGTATTCTATATTACATGGAAATGAACAGTTATTTGCAAGTAAGTACAAATTGTATTTGCCGACAGAAGAAGAATTGCGTGAGGAAATAGAGACACAAAAGGCTATTTTTTATTTGCAACAAAAAGATGCAGAAGAGGAAGCAGGAGGAGAGCCAAATGCCTAAGCGTATTATATTTCAATTTGAGGATGATCTGGATTATCAGATACAGGCGATTCATTCTACAGTGGAATTGTTCAGAGGGTTATCAAGACATGTTGATGGAATTTACAGGCCGTCACGAACACGCAAATTTGGTGAGGGTGATCCTGTCAGAAACAATGACATTGTTGTTGGTAGCAGATTGTTGGAAAATTTGCGTAAGGTGCAGTTAGCAAATGGATTATTTGCTGATAATGTCCTTGCTGAAGGTAATAATGGGCTGACCTGACTGATGTGGAAAAAACAAGATTCATTGCGGAGAACTTCATTTTAAAGCAGTATCCGATGATACGAAGTTTGATTGGGTAAATGGTTATGAGGATTTTGTAAATAAGTTTGGGGTTGCTGAGAGTGATTAAGGAGTGCATATGCTTGAAATACCAGATGACTTTGAAATAAATAGAAGTGTCATTAAGGAAAATAGTTCCTTCCAAGAGTTGAATACATTGCTAGAGGAAACAAGAAATTTCATGTATGAAATGAGTTTCTTAGCATATGGCAGAGATAACATAGTTTTACATAAAGTCGGAGTTATCAGTGGAAATCAGATTCTTGATTCTGTAAGTAGAACGGCAGAAAGTATTCGATATTGCTGCCTGAACGCTAATTTTGCAGATGCATATTCACTTTTGAGAAAATATAGGGATAATGTCTTTTATTATATTTATATGCTGACAGTTGGAGATAAGACAGATTTTATGAAGTATGTTGAATTAAAAGACCTAGGCAAAGATGAAAGTAATATTTATGATTGGATCAGAAATCAACAAAACTCATTGTTTTTATATGAATAACCCTAATATGAATTGTGGATGAAAAGATTAGTAATATAAGTGATGAAGAAAAGGAGCAACATTAAATGTAGGAACTATAATTTGACGCGTGACAATAAAGTTCATAAACCCTATCTTGCAAAATTTGACAAAAACGGTAATAAAGGAAGAAAACATGAGTAAGAAACACAAACATATTTCTGCAACGAAAACAACAGAACAAAAGGCAGTACAACAGTCACAGCAACCACAGGAACTGACACCACAGAAGCTGAATCAGCTTTTGGAGAAAAATCCATTTGCACAGCTTCTGGGAATGGAACTGCTGGAAGTGCGGGAAGGCTATGCTTACGGAAGAATGCGCATGGATGAGCATTTTACGAATATTTACGGTGGAATGCATGGCGGATGTGCGTATGCGCTTGCTGATACGCTTGCTGGTTTGGCGGCATCCACCTATGGCAATTATGTTACAACGATTGACGGGAAAATGAATTATCTGGAGGCTGTGAAAGATACCGGCTATGTGTACGGTGAGGCAGAAGTACAAAGACAGGGAGGACGGATTGGCGTATATACCGTGAAACTTATGGATGAGAATCAAAGAGTTCTGGTTACAGCCGATTTTACCTATTACCGGACAGGACAGGCGATTGACCAGCAGGGATAGGGTGTTTTCAAGGTGTCTGATTTGGAAAAAATCAGATGCCTTTTTCTTTTTGCTTGTTTATCGCGTTAAAGTATAGTAGTGGTAAAATATAAAAATACCAAGGAGGAAAAATTATGGGGAAAGGAAGACGGGAAAAGGTTTTGGACAGCATCGGAATATTGCAGCAGACGGTGAATGAATTTCAGATATAAATTGTTTGTAAAATAAAAACAACTTAATAAAAACAGAAAAGGCGGTCATATTTATGAAAAAATATTTCATGAATATGACCGCTTTATTGTTTGAAAAACGGTTAATATAAAAGAAAAAACAAGATATTATCTGACAATACTGCGCTGAATAAATAATAGACAAATTATCAGACAATAGAACGAAAAAAGTGATTTACAAGCGACGGTTATAGGAGTAAAATGAGAATCAGTTAAGAAAAAGCAACTCATGAATGATTTACAACGAAAGGATAGTTCTATGAAAGAGCAATGGAATGAGAGCACAGCAACCGCCAAAGGATTATATGATCCGAGTTTCGAACATGACAACTGCGGAATTGGTGCTGTGGTAAACATCAAAGGTATCAAGACCCACCAGACCGTGGAAAATGCCTTGAAAATTGTTGAGAACTTAAAGCATAGAGCCGGAAAAGATGCCGACGGAAAGACCGGAGATGGTGTTGGTATTCTTCTTCAGATTTCCCATAAGTTCTTTAAGAAAGCGACAGAGCCGCTTGGAATTAAGCTGGGAGAAGAGAGAGATTACGGCGTCGGAATGTTTTTCTTCCCACAGGATGAGTTAAAGACCAATCAGGCAAAGAAGATGTTTGAGGTAATTGTCGAGAAGGAAGGAATGGAATTCCTCGGATGGAGACAGGTACCGATTCATCCGGACAAGCTTTCCGACAAGGCCAGAGGATGTATGCCATGCATCATGCAGGCGTTCATCAAAAGACCGGAAGATGTGGAGAAGGGACTTGATTTTGACCGCAAGCTGTATGTGGCACGCCGTGTATTCGAGCAGTCCAACGATGACAGCTACGTTGCTTCTCTTTCGAGCAGAACGATCGTATATAAAGGAATGTTCCTTGTAGAGCAGCTGCGTCAGTTCTTCTCCGATTTGCAGGATAAGGATTATGAGTCTGCAATTGCAACCGTACATTCCCGTTTTTCTACCAACACAAATCCAAGCTGGGAGAGAGCACATCCAAACCGTTTTATTGTACATAACGGTGAGATCAACACCATCCGTGGTAATGCAGACAAGATGCTTGCCCGGGAAGAGACGATGGCGTCCGGCAAGCTGCGCGGGGAATTCCAGAAGGTACTTCCGGTCGTCAACACCGAAGGATCTGACTCCGCAATGCTGGACAATACACTGGAATTTCTGGTAATGAGCGGAATGGAGCTGCCGCTTGCGGTCATGATTGCAATCCCGGAGCCCTGGGCCCACAATGATACGATTTCCCAGGAGGGACGCGATTTCTATCAGTACTATGCGACGATGATGGAGCCTTGGGATGGTCCTGCTTCCATCCTGTTTTCGGACGGCGACCTGATGGGCGCTGTTCTGGACAGAAACGGTCTGCGTCCCTCCAGATATTATATTACAGACGATGACAGACTGATCCTTTCTTCTGAAGTCGGTGTCCTGGAAATTCCCGCAGAGCATATTTTGAAAAAAGAGCGACTGCATCCCGGTAAAATGCTGCTGGTGGATACTGTAAAGGGCGAAGTCTTAACAGACGAAGAAATCAAGGAGACCTACGCGAAACGGGAGCCTTACGGCGAATGGCTGGATTCCAATCTGGTTACGCTGCATGAGTTAAAAATCCCGAATGAAAGGATTCCTTCTTATAATAAAGAAGAACGGGCGCGTCTGCAGAAAGCGTTTGGTTACACCTACGAGGAATACCGGGAGGGTATCTGCTCGATGGCGTTAAACGGAACCGAACGGATCGGCGCGATGGGTGTGGATACACCGCTGGCTGTCCTTTCCAAAGAATATCAGCCGTTGTTTTATTATTTCAAGCAGCTGTTCGCGCAGGTAACGAACCCTCCGATCGATGCGGTCCGGGAAAAAATCGTCACTTCCACAACCGTATATGCCGGCAAGAACGGAAATCTTCTGGAAGAGAAGCCGGAAAACTGTCAGGTACTGAAGATCAACAATCCGATCCTGACCAATACCGATCTTCTGAAGATCAAGAACATGAATGTGGACGGATTTAAAGTTGCAGAGATCCCGATCACTTATTATAAGAATACGAGCCTGGAAAAAGCCATTGAATATCTGTTCATCGAAGTAGACAGAGTCATCCGTGAGGGAGCGAATATCCTGATCCTGACAGACCGGGATGTAGATGAGTATCATGTAGCAATTCCGTCCC
>ENA-OPLX01000901-OPLX01000901.1-human-gut-metagenome-genome-assembly--contig:-NODE-901-length-12154-cov-2.264815_pt1 | contig 12154 bp, 10 predicted proteins | sample MGYA00241447_ERZ501726 | MGnify/ENA primary metagenome ERZ501726 (study PRJEB25962, sample SAMEA2042617) | human gut metagenome | biome: human gut; feature: human-associated habitat; material: faeces...
CGAACCGACGCCCGATATGCTGCCGGGCGGCCAGCCTACTTTTGATAGTTACGCCATTCAGGCGAAAGCTTACGTTGCTGAAAGACGCCATTTTGTGACGGATGATCATGTGGCTGAAATCGAAGGCAACTCGCCTTTTGAAATCCAGCCTAAAAATCCGAACGGCCAAGCCGTATTAATGATTCACGGCCTCGGAGATTCCCCTTGGACGTTTACCGATATCGGAAAATCTTTGGCCGATCAGGGATACTTAGTTCGAGCGATGCTTCTTCCCGGACACGGTACGCGTCCTGCGGACATGATCGGCGTGACCTCAGAAGAATGGACAAAAGCCGTTAACGAGCAAGTCGCTCTTTTGAAAAAGCAATACCCAAAGATTTGGCTGGCAGGTTTTTCTACAGGCTGCAATCTGGCTTTAGATTATTTAGAAGAACATCCCAATGATGTTGAAGGCTTGATTCTGTTTTCTCCGGCAATGCAGGTCAGAACCTCCTTAATCAAGCTGGCGCCGATTGTTGATTTGTTTGTGACTTGGCTCAAAGCGCCGGATAAGAAAACTGCCGGAGACGCACCATTCAAATACAACACGGTACCGATGGATGCCATTGTGGCGTTTAAGCACACCATGGATACATCCAACGACTATCTGATCAAAAACAAGATCACGAAGCCTGTGATCGTCATGATGAGTCAGCATGACAGCATCATCAATACTCAGTCTTTGGTTAAGGTTTTTGATAACGCTTTGACGAATCCGGCCTCTAAGATTATTTGGTACGGAAAACTGCCCGATGGCAAATATACCAAGAAAGTCGTTGCTAAGCCGGATTATCTGCCTGAGCTGAGAATCAAGTCGTTTGCTCATATGTCCATTCCTTTCTCTCCCGACAATGTCTGGTACGGAAAGGACGGCAAGTTCCGCTATTGCCGCAACAGTGCTTCCGCTAAAGATGTTCAGGACTGCCGAAATGTTCCGGATGTCTGGTATGGGGCCTGGGGTACGCACGACGGTGAGCACAGCTTTGCTCGTCTGACCTACAACCCTTATTTCGACTGGCAGGCAAATCAGATACTCAAAGTAATGAAAAGCGGAGAACAAAAGCCTCGAGCATCAGGCATTATTGAAAAAGTTGAACCGCAACAGAAGGAATTAAATTGAAAAAGCTTCTCATCGTCGCTGCTTTCCTTTCGGCCCTGCTTCTCGCAGGCTGCTCCGATAAGGAAGTGGCCAGTGTCTCCTTAGGCGTGTTTACGTTCAAAGACATCAAATTGGATGCCTTTACGGATCCTCAGGTTCCGGGCGTCACTTGCCATGTGGCTTACATCAATTCTCCGCTTCAGCTGAGCGATCCTTCTAATAGCTCGGTTTCCTGCGTAAAGACCGGTGAGATTACTCAGGCCATGATCGACGGAATTGATAAGAGCGCCGACGGAGAAGTGGTTTTTAAGAAGTCTCAAAGCGTCTTCTTTAAAACTTTGAGAATCCGCAGAATCTTTGACGCAAAAAACCAAACGCTGGTTTATTTGAGCTACTCCACCAAGATTGCAAACGGAAGCTTTAAACACTCCATATCTTCCGTGCCTCTTTGGGGTTCTCAAGCCTATAAGCCGGAAGGCTACCTAGTAAAGAAATAAGCTGAAGCAAAGTGTAGTCACTGCAAAAATTCTCTGTTAGCATTGAACGCACTTCGGTTTTGAACGGACAACTGCCGATCCTCGAAGCCTTGTAGGAGTTGGCTGGAACGGCGGTTTTTTTGAGGATATTGAAATGAAAGAAATTATCACTACAGAAAACGCCCCTGCCGCTGTCGGCACTTACTCTACCGCCTACAAATGCGGCAACATGGTCTTCCTTTCCGGCCAGCTGGGTTTAGATCCCGTTTCCGGTGAACTGCCTGCTTCCTTCGAAGCTCAGTGCCGTCAGGCTTTCCGCAACGTTTTTGCGATTGTTAAAGCAGCCGGCGGTACGCCGACATCGTTCGTCAGACTGTCTATCTCACCGATCTGGACAATTTCGGCGTTGTGAACAAAGTGATGTCTGAAATCTTCTCTGCTCCTTATCCCGCAAGAAGCTGCGTTCAGATTTCCGCCCTTCCGAAAGGCGGCTTGATCGAAGTGGAAGCGACTGTCGTTCTCGACTAAGACTTCTTACTGGGGAATGCCTACCAGGGCGTTCCTCTCGGCAGGAGCCGGTTGACCATATCGCGGATTTTAGGTTCTGAATCAGAAGCCGGATCCGCTAAGGTTGCCGGCTCTACGTTTTTTCTAAGATTGACGATGTCAGTCGGATGCCCTTCTGTTGTTAATAACAGGCGAGCGTCTTTCAAGTAAGCCAAGTTGTAATTGGCTTCGTAATAAACCGTGACAGGGCAGCTCTGTTCTGTTTTTGAAACGGTTCTGACTGTTAAGCCCTTATCTTGAATCGCTTGGCGTAAAGCAATAAAAAATGAAGGAGGCACGTTTTTATTGTCGACCAAACACACTTCCTTAAAACCGAAAGAGTCTCTTAAGTAGTAGTCGGTTGAATCCGAAGCACAGCCTGTAACTAAAACACAGGCGCTGCAGATCGTTAGGAGCGGGATTGCCTTCATTTTCTTTGCTATCGAATGATATCTTATGGTCTGATTCTAGCCAATCCGATTCAAAAAATTCAACCTTTTTACCCAGCGCAGCTCCTAATCTGATTTCTTTTCCGAAAAAATCCTTTTCCAATCGCAAGTTACAGGTTTTAGGAAAATAACGATGTGCTATTATTTTTTCTTTTTTAGAGGCCGGGCAGTCGTGAGGTTCAAATAATTTTTGACTTCTTTGCCTTTTCTCGAGTTGCATCCTTTAAATATTACGCAAATGGCTTACCCTAAATCTCCTGCTATCGCTCTTTGGAATCCTGTTTGGACAGTTATTTTGTCCTATATCTTTACTCCGGTTTTCGGAGCATTTCTTCAAAGAACCAACTGGAGCGAAATGGGAGAGCAGGATCGCACGGCCAACAGCCATATGTGGATGATCCTCGGATTAGTCTTCATGTTCGGCTATCTTCTGCTGGAACCATGGCTTCCCGAATCCAATTTTGAAGATTTCTACTTCTTAGGTTCTTACACTTTGTTTTACGCCGCTTGGGTTATTTTTGACGGCTGGGCTCAGGTGCCTTTCGTTCGTGACCGATATGGCGATAACTATCATCACCGCCTCTGGGGCAAACCGATTATGCTCGGTGCCGGCGGGCTGGTTCTGTGGATGATGATGTCTTTAACTTACGTGATTGCCGTCATCACTTTATTCCCTGACGTTCTGCCGCCTCAGCTTCCTCCGAGCCCTTAATCTATGTCCGGCTTCTTTGATAAGCTTCCCGAAATCTCGCCTAAAAAACAGGCTCCAGCGGAAAAAACCGTTTTTGATCCGTATGCGTTTCTGAATTTAAGGCCGGAACCACAAACGGCGGAGGATCGTTTCAAAGAAGCCAAAGAACTGCTTTCTGCAGAATCCAACACGGCCATCCAATATCTCAAAGCCGCAGCCGAAGAAGAACACGCTGCTTCTTTAGATCTTCTCGGTATGCTTTATGCCACCGGCCAGCTTTTAGAGAAAGATCCCAAACGAGCGGCCGACTTATTTAGAAAAGCAGCCGTTCTTGGGGAAACGAGCGCCAAATTCCATTTGGCTATGGCATTGCGCGAAGGGTTCGGGGTTCGCCGAAACCTAGAAGAATCTTTTGCATGGCTTCGTGTTGCCGCAAAAGAAAAGTCTCCCGAAGCGATGTTTGCTCTGGCCGAGGCCTATGACCAGGGTTTGGGCGTTGAAAAAAACGCCGAGATTGCTGAGACCTTCTTTAGCCAAGCCGCTTTAAAAGGAGAAAGGCGCGCCATTATGCGAATGGTCCGCCTGACTTCCGAAGGGCCTCATCTCAATCCTAAACTTTGTCTTCACTGGCTGTTTAAGGGAGCAGCGGTAAAAATTCCTGTCTGCCTTCTTGCCGTAGGGCGCTATTGGCTCGAGACGACGCCTAAAAATCCCTCCAGGGGACTGGGCTTTTTAGAGGAAGGCGCGTTAACCGAAGATCCCGATTGTCTTCTCGAACTGGGATTTTTCTGGTCTAGCGGCAGATTTGCGCCTACTGACATCGTGGCGGCCATTGTCTATTGCCACCTTGCCTCTACTTTCGGCAGCTGGAAAGCAGCGCAAAAACTCTCCGAACTTCGCACCTTGGCGCAAAGAGAACAACTGATGGAAGCTGCGGGCATCGCAGCCTTCCCGAGTTCGCAGCTCGTTGTACAAGAAACAATTAAGCGCCGCAATCACGGCGCTTAACATGCTAAACAACGCAGCAGCAGGATTTGTTAGCTGTCTTCCCACTCAATCGCTCTTTCTTCTGCCTTGAGCGGATGAAAGTGCCTCTGGTAAGAATCCCTCAATTCTTCAAGACAAGTGGAAGCCAACGGCGCAATGTCTCCGGCCAGAATGCCGGAATTCAAACCGTCGACAACTGCACCGTGGAGATAAACGGCGGATAAAACGCAGTCCATCAATTCAAAGTGCTGAGCAAACATGGCGCCGATCATTCCGGAAAGGGCGTCGCCGGATCCGGCAGTTGCCAATGCAGGAGAACCTGTCGGATTGATCCAGCTGACGGAGCTGCGCTGAGTCACAATCGTTCCTGCTCCTTTCAGAACATTTACGGCTCCGGTGAGAATACCTAAGTCAAGGGCGCGAGAAAGACGGTCTTTATTGATTTCTTCTACGGGCAGCCTGAGGATCCGTGCGGCTTCGGCGGCATGGGGCGTCAGAACCGTATGAGCAAATCGGTGTGTTACTAAGGACAAAATCTCTTCGTCCTGAGCAATCATCGTCAAAGCGTCTCCGTCGATGACCAAAGCAGCTTTGGATTTCAGGCATTCAATGAACCGCTGTTTTGCCTGATCGGTAAAGCCCAAGCCTGGACCGATGACGATGGCATCCATTTCATCAATATTGATTTTGACGGGGAACATTAATTCTGGGCAGAACGGGTCAAGTTTCATGTCCTCTTCTAAGAGTTCGACATAAACGCGGCCGGCACCCATATACAAACCTGAACGGGCAGCAATTAAAGCTGCTCCGACGGTTCCCTTTCCTCCGCCGATAATGCCTAATCGACCGTAATCGGCTTTGGAAGTATTCTTTAAGCGAGGCGCGCAGACATGCTTAAAGTCCTTGACTTCGAGGAGGCTGATTTTGGTAAGCGGAATGGAAATACCGAGGTTATCCATTTTGACGCGGCCGCAGGCATCCGGCCCAAGGCCGGTAAAGAGCCCTACCTTGCCGCTTAAGAAAGAAATCGTTGCATCGGCCTTGCAGCCTGCTCTGTCACCGACCCAAGTGCCGGTTTCTGAGTTCAAGCCGGAAGGTATATCCAAAGAAACGTGCAATGCGCGTCTTTCGTTAAACCACATTGCTGCATCGAGGAATTCATCTTTAAGGGGGCGCTCCAAACCGATGCCGAAAATCGCATCTACGACAATATCGGCCTTCGGTGTGTCGTAAGGATCGGTGTAAACGGTTCTGCCTAGCTTTTCCCACTCCGCCAAAGCAGCCTTTGCCTCTTCGCTCTTAGGTGCTTTGCCGGCGACCTGGACGACGTTGACGTCGTATTCTTTATTTAAAAGTTCGATCGCTGTTCGGTACCCGTCGCCGCCGTTGTTGCCCGGACCGCACACCACTGTCACTCGGGCCGGAGCAGGATAAAGATCGGAGATGAACTCAGCAGCGGCTTTGCCTGCCCTCTCCATAAGAACTCCGGGTCCTAAGATACGGGCGTATTTTTCCTCGAGTTCTCTTAACTGAGGAATCTGAAGTAAGGAAACCGACATTGATTATTACCTTTAAAAAGAAAGGAGACTGCCGGCTCGGACAGTCTCAAAGAATATTCGTGAAACTATTTTCGTTTAACAAATCGCATCGGACTATAGGGCGTCGGATCGATTGCCGGCGTCTTTTTCTCAATAATATCCGAAAGAAGTTCTGCGCAACCCTCAGACAAAGCCCAGCCGTTCAATCCGTGACAAACATTGAGGTACAAGCCTTCGAAAGGTGTTTCCCCACAGGACGGGAGGCTGTCCGGATGGACAATACATTTGCCGATCCAGTTGGTGGATTCGGTCCATTGAGCCGCTGTGGGCAGAAGCTTACAACTGGCCTCATAGATTTCTTCGATCACTTTGTCTGTCATATCGTGAGAAGATTCTCCGAGCCAATAACGACCGCAGACTCTGACGCGATTGCCTAAACGGGTAACAAGAAGATCTTTATTGTCAAAAATAAGCGTGTGCAGCGGCGGAACATTCATCGGATCGATGGTTGCCGTCACGGCCCAGCCTGTCAGCTGCATCGTCGGAAGGTCAAGCTTGCCTTCAAGCAGCGGCTTTGTACCTAAATTACTGCAGAGAACGACGGCATCACTGGCGATTTCGCCTTTGTCCGTCTTCACACCGACGGCCTTATTGTTTTCGTCAAACATTAGGCCCGTAACTTCGGTGTGATACATCATGGTCAGATTCTTTTGGCTGACATTGATGGCCTGAATCTGTTTAGAGTAATAACAGCCGTTGCCGGAGAGTTCCTGGGGGAGATAAGAACATCCCAAGAAAGGATCAGGAACGTTTTCCAGAGAGGGATCGATTCTTGAAGATTCTTCTCTAGTCAGCCATTCACCGGGTTTTTCGCTTTCTTCTTTATGAGCTTCTTCCCATGCCTGGGCATTTGTAAAGACACGAAGCAGACCGTAGACTTGCTCAAAAGACAGATCTTCCAAACGAGCATGGAATTCGGTTAAACCGACACTGTAGCGTGCCAAAGTCATTAAAGAGTCGTGATTTGCGGCCCAGACATCCGCACTTCTGGCGTTAGCTAAAGCGCGAAGGAATTTCATCTGTCCGATGGAAACATCCCAACCCAAACGACGAGTTTTTGCGAAAATGGAGGCCAAACCGGCTTTGCCTTTAAAGGGAGCACAAAGCATCTGTACGGAAATAGGACCCATAAATCCGGCCATTCCGAAACTGCATTCCTGATTCGGCGTCGAGGCTTTCTCGATCAATGTAACGTTATGACCGCGCTTTAAAAAATTATGAGCACACGCAATACCCGTGACCCCTGCTCCGACAACAATGATATGCATTGGTTCTCCACCTTATAATGTGCAGATTATTTTAACTTATTTGTATTTTTGTACAAACCGTGAGCTCTAAAAACCTTCTCACCATTGATGAGCTTTCGCAGGTCTCGGGACTTAGTAAACGAACGATTCGATACTACGTTAACAGCGGGCTTTTAGACCGGGCGACCGGCGAAACAAAAAATGCCCGTTATGACGCAAGCCACTTAGAACAGATAAGAAACGTTAAGGCTCTGCAGGAACAGGGTTACACCTTAGCCCGCATCGTTGAGCTCAAGCGCCAGACGCATCAGGAAGTGCTGAATCGTCGGGAGATCGGCGAGCCTCTAACGGTGATAGAGATTCCTGTAGACCCGGGAATATCTATTGAATTTCGGCAGGAAATATGCGGATTGACGCAGCCGCAAATTATTAAACTTGCACAAGCCTTTTTAGAAGTTATCAAGTCTGAAAAAGATAAAGCAGCTCAGGAAGAACAATAATGAACCAAAACAGCTCAAAGCTGATGGAAGACATCAAAAAATTTCTCACCGGAAAAAAGACGAATTACGTAGAGATCGGCGGCCATCGTTTCGCTGAAAATATCAAAGTCGGTCAGAACGCCTTAGTTTTAAACGGTACCGGCGTTCGTACCCAAAGCAATCAGCCGATTTATGCCGTGGCTTTGTATTTGCCTGCTAAAACGCACCGACAGGACACTTCCAGAGCTTTATTGGGCGCTCGCCGAGTGCAGATTGTCATATTGAAGCCCTTAAACGCTGAAGATTTTATTTCTTCTATGCGCGAGGCGATTGCCGAAAATAACGACGAGACGTATCAGAATTTTATTGAGAACGAACTTCTTCAAATTGAAGAGTTTATGAAAGACTTGACCAATTTAGAGACCGGTGATGTCGTCGATGTCGACTGGCTGCCCTCACGCGGAACGTTTGTTTTTTACAACGGTCAGCTCATGGGAAATCCGGTTCGCGGCAAAGCCTTGTATGACGCGGTTCTTTCTATCTGGCTCGGCGACAACTCTTTAGAAGAAAAGCTTCGCGAAGGATTGCTGAGCCTTCCGAAAGAGAAAACCGAAAATTGAGGATTGCAGAGAAAGCCTGAACTTCGCCTTCTCTGCTCCCGAATATGGCAAAGCCGCCCGAACGGGCGGTTTTTAGTTCACTGGAACCTATTCGAAATTACTTAACGAACTTCGGATGGATCAGGTTCTGGGTATTGAATGTGGCATCCCATTCAGCCTGAGTCATCAGGTGCTGTTCGTCAACAACGATCTGGTGCAGAGACTTACCGGTTGTGTAGCCTTCCTTAGCGATGGCTGCGCACTTCTGATAGCCGAAATGCGGCTTCAGGAGTGTAACGATACCGATGGAGTTCATGACATAGTCTTTGCAGCGTTCGGTGTTGGCGGTAACGCCTTCAACCAGTTTTGTACGCAGTGTGTCGCATGCGTTGGTCATAACTTTCATCTGTGTGTACAGAGCGTATGTAATGACCGGTTCCATGACGTTCAGTTCGAGCTGGCCGGCAGAAGCAGCAAGCATCACTGTTGTGTCGAGACCGATAGCAAGGAAGCTGGCCTGGTTGGCAACTTCAGCAGCAACCGGATTGACTTTACCCGGCATGATGGAAGAACCCGGCTGGAGCTGAGGAAGGTTGATTTCCTTCAGGCCGCAGCGAGGACCGGAGGCAAGCAGACGAATGTCGTTGCAAACCTTAGTCATCTTGACAGCCAAGCCCTTGATAGCGGAGGACAGAGTCATGTAAGCGCCGCAGTCGCTGGTAGCAGCGATCAGGTCTTCACTGTTCTTGAAGTCGATGCCGGTCAGTTCGGCAAGGTTCTTAACAGCAAGTTCAGGATATCCCGGAGCAGCCGTAACAGTGGTACCGATAGCGGTAGCGCCGAGGTTGACGATCTTGAGGTGTTCCTGGGCAGCGCGCAGGTTTTCAATTTCGTCATTGATGGTGAAGCCCCAGCCGTGGAATTCCTGACCCAGAGTCATCGGGACAGCGTCCTGGAGGTGGGTACGGCCCATCTTCAGAGTCTGATCGAATTCTTTATCTTTGGCATAGAGTGCGTCGCGGAGTTCTTCAGCGGCCTTGATAAGGACGTTGGAGCGGAGGATGCAGCTCAGATGGATAGCGGTCGGATAGGTGTCGTTTGTGGACTGACCGAAGTTAGCATCGTTGTTCGGGTTAACGATGGAGTAATCGCCAAGCTTGCCGCCGAGATGTTCGATAGCAAGGTTGGAGATGACTTCGTTGGCATTCATGTTGGTAGAGGTACCGGCACCGCCCTGCAGCCAGTCAGTGATGAACTGGTCGCGATATTTTTCGGTGTTGTTGATGAGCTGGTCGCATGCCCAGATCATTGCGTCGGCAACTTCGGGTTTAACAACGCCGAGTTCTTTGTTCGCCATAGCAGCTGCTTTTTTGACATAAGCAAAAGCGATGATGAAGTAGATTTCCTGGTTGTTCTTTTCTTCAGTGATGAAGAAGTTTTCTTTACCGCGAAGAGACTGAACGCCGTAGTAGGCATTAGCCGGAACTTCTAAGTCGCCAATAAAATCGTGCTCAATACGAGTCATTGTTGCTCCTGTTTTGAATAATGAGAAGTCTCAAAAAACCGCCCTCTTTCGTCAGTCCGAAGACCGTGGTCATACGATTGAGTGGCTGCAGGCAGTATCGTAACAAATTGTTTATTTGCATGGGAATCGGTACTGCTCAAACGGGGACTAAAGTAGCACAGTTCATGAAAATTCTCTAGAAAAATTTTCTGAATTGTCGATAAATCAAGGGTTTTTACCTAGAACTTTCGTTTTAAGTATCATCACTTCACGGCATGTGTTGTTTCATTGCCGCAACAAACAAAAACCCCTACTGATTAAGGTAGGGGTTTAGGTCTTGCTAGGACGTTTTGTTACAAAGTAGGATTAGTCGAGCTTGAGCTCCCGAGTTTGATACTTGATTTTGGGCTTAACCACGCCCGCTCTGGGTTTAAGCCCAAAAAATTTTACCGTCGACGTAGCATAAATGTAGTACTATATGGTATAATTGAGCTATCTTGGTCATGGAGGGCGGCGATGCCTCTGCACGTTTCAATTGTTTCGGTTAAGAATTACAAGTACATCCGTGTTTATTCAAGCTATCGAAATGAAAAGGGACAGCCCCGCTCCAGACTTATTGAAAATCACGGCCGGCTGGATACCGCTCTCTCGAAGGATCCTCAATACGTTGAGAAATTAAAGGAACGTATTGCCAAAGAAAATCAGCTTGAGGCGAGCACTAAGGCTCAAGAAGTAGAAAAACAAGCCAAAGAGAGAATGGATAAGCTCTCCCAAGCAGCCCAAGGACTCAACGACAAACCCGGATGTTTTAAGACTTACAACGTCGGCGCGGCACTTATCAGAAAAGTCTGGTCTGACTTGAAGCTTCCTGAGATGTTCAGGCATTTACAGCGAAGCAGAAAAATTGGGTATTCGTATGATCAGACGGCTTATTTGCTGACAGAGCAAAGACTGCTGCAGCCGGCGAGCAAGTTGAGAAGCTTCGCCAATCGATCCGGAAGCATTATTGATCACGCAAAAGTCGATCACCTGGAAGATTTATATAAAGTTCTGGATCTTCTCCAAGAAGATAAGGCCACCATCGTGAGGCATCTGAACCGAGAAATCCAGAAGAAAACCAAGAGAAAGGTAACGGCAGCCTTTTACGACGTAACCACCTATTCCTTCGAGAGTCGCTGCGTATCTGACTACAAAGACTTCGGCATCAGCAAAGATCATAAGGTCAATGAAGTTCAAGTTGTTCTTGGGTTGATGATGGACGAAAACGGCATACCTATCGACTACGAGCTTTTTAACGGCAATACCAACGAGTTCGGAACAATGGTTCCGCTCATAGAGAAAATAAAGAAAACTTATCACCTCAAGCAGCTCATCGTCGTAGCCGACCGCGGTCTTAACAGCTGTCAGAATCTGTTTGATCTTAAAGACATCGGCTGTGATTTTGTTATTGCTCAAAAATTCAGAACAACCTCCGAGCACTTGAAAAAGCAAATTCTGGACCAAGAAAACTGGCAGGACTTCGTTTACAACGAAGAAGGCGCAGAGGTCTGCCGATACAAGACGTTAGACGTAACGCAAGAGCTATACGAGATGAGAGAAAGCCCGACGACGCATCGTAATTACAAGACGTCAAATGTCCTTGGCACTATGAATCTCAAATGGGTTGTCTCACATAGTCCCTCAAGAGCCGCAAAAGATAAAGCAGATCGAGACAGGGCCATAGAAAAAGCCAAGCAGGCGGTCGCGGATCCAAGCCGACTTAAAAACAGGGGTTACAAGTCTCTCGTCAAAGTGCCGAAAGGCAAAGGCTCGCCCACGATTAATTGGGAGAAGATCAACGAACAGGCGAAATGGGACGGTTATTACGTAATCTGTACTAATTTAAACATATCTCCGCATGATGCTACTGCGATCTATCGAAAGTTATGGCAAATAGAAGACTGCTTCAGAGTAAGCAAGACATACCTCGAGGCTCGTCCCTGCTTTGTATGGACCGATCCTCACATCTACGGTCACTTTCTGAGCTGCTTTATCAGCCTGGTCATTGAAAAGTACATGCTTTATACCTTTAAGAACGAACTGGGCAAAGAAGAGATAACACACGAGAAGATGCTGGGAGCCTTGAGGACAGCTGAGGTTGTCTATGACGATATCAACCCTCAGGTACCGTTCTATATGAGGCTTTATGAGGCCGGTTTATTTGATCGGATGTCGGCACTGTTTAGTTTGGAAGTCCTTAACCGAGTTGAGGTCCCGTCAAGCTTAAGGAGGAAACTGCATTTACCACTGACAAAGGTTGTAGCTACGCCGACGTAAATTTTAAAATTCTGAGAAGCCCGATGGATTCTAGCTCCTCAATGGATAAAGCCAGAATCCACTACCAAACTCGGGAAAAACCGCCCTCTTTCGTCAGTCCGAAGACCGTGGTCATACGATTGAG
>ENA-OPLX01000911-OPLX01000911.1-human-gut-metagenome-genome-assembly--contig:-NODE-911-length-12082-cov-3.767689_pt1 | contig 12082 bp, 12 predicted proteins | sample MGYA00241447_ERZ501726 | MGnify/ENA primary metagenome ERZ501726 (study PRJEB25962, sample SAMEA2042617) | human gut metagenome | biome: human gut; feature: human-associated habitat; material: faeces...
TGGGATTCCTTACCCTTAAGCAGCTCGTGACGCCCCTTTTCCAGATACACGCTCAAAGCCTGCTTGGCCGGTTTTCCAAAAGGAACCATGCGCTCCTTCTGTCCATCCCTGCAGGTGATGTAACCCACCTGCATGTTAAGATCCGAAAGCTCCAGCCCGATTAGCTCTGACACCCGTATGCCCGTGGCGTACAAAAGCTCCAGCATGGCCTTGTCCCGTATCTCCTTGGATGTTGTCATGCCGGGCTGGTCCAGCAGAGCGTTGACCTCATTGACACTCAGTATGACAGGGGCCTTTTTCTCAATTTTGGGCGCTTTCAGGAGTTCTGCCGGGTCCTTGTGGATTCGTCCTTCTTTGAACATGAAATTGAAAAAAGCCTTCATGGATGCCAGCTCCCTGGATATGGTGGTCGTGGCCTTCCCCTCTTTTTCCAAAAAAAGGATATATGAATTCAGACTGGTCTTAGTCACCTTTTCAACTTCTGTTATTCCTTTATCCTCCAGAAAGGACGCCAGCTGCATCAAATCTCTCTGGTAGGAAATTTCCGTGTTCCTGGAGGTCTTTTTCACATCCCTCAGGTAGCTCACAAAGCTTTTTATATCGGACGTCATATCGCTATCTTCCCCTAACCCGTTTCTCACAAAAAGTGGCCCAAAATCGTATGCTGACTATCATTATATCTGCATTTTTCTATAAAATCAAACACATTTTTCCCACTTTGGACCCCATTTTCAGGTGATTAACATAAAACATACAACATGTTGGAAGGGGGTATTTTTGTATGTCAATATGTTGTTAAGCAATGGTAAAATTTTTTTCTCACATAACTCAAAAAAACATCAGATTCCCTGTAATCCTCACGCTTTAAATCAATCATATCACCGTGGGATATCCCCCTGTGCTTACGGTTGGAAAGGGTTCCTTTAAATTCGCCCCACATGGCGGACTCCGGTGTCACCAGCCCGTCGTTTTTACCATCCATGGCCCGGATGATAAGGCAGGGAACTGTTTTTCTCTTCTTCACGTACATCTCTCCTTTTGGAACCCTAGAATAACAGCAGAAGCGTTCCCGCGGTCAGAAGAACCAGACCTGCAAAAGATTTGCGGTCCAGCTTTTCCCCCAGGAATATTCTGGAAAACAGTATGGTCACCAGAATACTGAGCTTATCAATGGGAACCACGATACTGGCAGGCCCGTCCTGCAGGGCCCTGTAATAACACAGCCAGGAAGCTCCTGTTGCAAACCCCGAAATAATGAGGAAAAACCAGCTCTTTGGCGCAATTTTCCCCAGATGCTTCTGCTTTCCCTGAAGGAACACCAGGAGCCAGGCCATTGCCAGCACCACGCAGGTACGGATGGCTGTTCCCAGATTGGAATCAATGTTTTCAATGCCGACTTTTCCCAGAATAGAAGTCAGGCTGGCAAAGATGGCAGAGCCAAGCGCGTAGAAGAACCAGCTCCAGCCTTTTTTCCCGGAATTCTCAGAAGAGGTTTCCTTTTTCGTGATCATCAGGTAGGTTCCCGCGCCGATCAGCACCACGCACAGAAGTTTCAGTGGGCTGATGCTCTCATGCAGGAAGAGAAAAGCGAGAAGAATGGAGAGGATGGCACTTGATTTATCGACCGGGACCACCTTATCCACATCTCCGATCTGCAGTGCACGGAAGTAGCACAGCCAGGAAGCACCGGTGGCAAGTCCGGACAGGATCAGAAATGTCCAGGTTTTGGCAGAAACATTTCCGATGTCGTGTTGTGCCCCGACCAGAAATACCATGATCCATGAAAAAATAAGTACAATAATGGTGCGGATCGCCGTAGCTGTATTGGAATCGGTATTTTTGATACCGCATTTCGCCAGTATGGAAGTCAGTCCGGCGAACAGAGCTGACCCAAATGCAAATAGAATCCACATATGCAATTTCCTCCATGGGACAAGCGTAAAATGTTTTGGGGCATTTGTCAAAACTTTTTTCTTGTGATATGATAATTTTATCTTTTTCAGAGGTGACAGAATGTTTGAAAAAAAACAGATCATATACAGTGAAACACAGGGAGTCTGTCAGGTAGAAAATATTGTTTCGCTTTCCGCATCACGCAGGGAGCGCAAAATTCCGTACTATGTGCTGCGCCCGGTATTCGACAAATCCAGAGTATCTTATATTCCGGTAGAAAACCATCAGGTAAAACTGCGGGAGTTGTTTACCAGGGAAGAGGCGGAGGCACTTCAGGGAACGGAAGAAATGAAAAAAGATGAAAAACTGAGACAGGCCGTGGAGTATGTATTAGGAAAAAAGGAGGGATAGGATGGCACAGCAGCAGCCACAGCAGGCAATACATAAATTTGTACTTGGAAATAAAGAACTTGAAGGAAAGACAGCGGAATTCCAGTATGACAAAGGCTGGTACAGCATTACGGATATTGTAGGGGAGGAACGCAACGTAATCTACAAATCCCGCAATGCGCAGGAAGCCTATATGAAATGGAACGTATATATCGGCCGCAAAAAAGAGAGACCGTCATCCGGCAAAAACAGCGATGCGGATCATGGAAGCCGTGCGGATGGAAACAGAGCAAACGATTCCCGTGAGCATCGGAGCCGTGATTTCCGCGAAAAGCGTGACATGACGGATCGGCGTGGAAATAACCGGGGACGTCATTGACATATAAAAACAGCACCGGGCAGGTCAAAGACCGCGGTGCTGTTTTTGTTTAAAAAGTGAGCGGAGAGCATGGGATTCGAACCCACGTTGCGTCTATTCGACGCAAACCGCATTTCGAGTGCGGCACCTTCGACCTCTCGGACAACTCTCCCTTGAAATTCATCTCCGATGAATTTCCTACGTACATCGCTTCCGCGGAGCGGAACTTTCATGCGATGTGCTCCTTGAGGTATAGCGTAAGCTATATCTCCTACGTACATCGCTTCCGCGGAGCGGAACTCTCATGCGATGTGCTCCTTACATAGTATACAGAATTTACATACATTTTTCAAGTCACTTATCTTGTGAACGGACAAAAATTATACTATAATACAGATGTGTATGTGAAAACATTTGGTACACAATAAGAGAATATGCAGGAGGAAACGTGCATGATGAAGATCGGAATGCTTACCAGCGGCGGAGACTGCCAGGCTTTAAATGCAGCCATGCGTGGTGTTGTAAAAGGACTTACTACGAATGTAGACGAACTGGAAATTTATGGATTTGAAAATGGGTACAAAGGGCTGATCTATGAACAGTACAGAATTCTTACAGCCTCGGATTTTTCCGGAATCCTTACCAGAGGTGGAACGATTCTCGGATCTTCCCGCCAGCCATTCAAGCAGATGCGTGTGCCGGATGCGAACGGATTAGATAAAGTAGAGGCAATGAAATCTACCTATTATAAGTTAAGACTGGACTGTCTGGTCATCTTAGGCGGAAATGGAACGGAGAAGACGGCAAATCTGCTTCGCGAGGAAGGACTCAATATTATTCATCTTCCAAAGACCATTGACAATGATATTTACGGAACAGATGTGACATTCGGTTTTCAGAGTGCAATTAATATAGCGACAGAGACCATTGATTGCATCCATACAACGGCTGCTTCCCACAACCGTGTATTTATTGTAGAGGTGATGGGACACAAAGTAGGATGGCTTACCCTGTATGCAGGAGTGGCAGGCGGTGCCGACATTATTCTGCTCCCGGAGATTCCGTATGATATTGACAAGGTCGTGGATGCGATTCATAAGCGTACAAAAGACGGAAAAGGATTTACGATTCTTGCAGTTGCAGAAGGTGCAATCTCCAAAGACGATGCACAGCTTACCAAGAAGCAGTACAAGGCAAAAGTTGCATCCCGCAGGTATCCATCGGTTTCTTATGAGATTGCAGATCAGATTCAGGAGAAATGCGGTGTGGAAGTCCGCGTTGCGGCAGTCCGTGTCCATACGACAGAGTATTATGTACCCGTCTTGGATCTGCCGCTGCCCAAGCAATTATGGATGGAAAATTTGGCTGCATGATCGCCATGATCAACAACAAGACCAAATGTGTGCCGCTTGGAGAGGTGGCAGGCAAGTTAAAGACGGTTGATCCGGACAGTCAGATGATTCAGGAGGCAAAACGGATCGGTATCAGTTTTGGAGATTAAATTTCCTGATATCCGGCAAAAAGGAGAAGAAAAATGTCTTACACGGCTTTATACCGTAAGTTCCGTCCGCAGGAATTCGAAGATGTCAAAGGACAGGAACACATTGTTACAACATTAAAGAACCAGATCAAAGCCGATCGCATAGGACATGCTTATTTGTTTTGCGGTACCCGGGGTACCGGAAAGACGACAGTTGCAAAGATTTTTGCAAAAGCAGTAAATTGTGAACACCCGGTAGACGGAAGTCCCTGTGGAAAATGCCCTGCATGTCAGGGCATTGCCGCCGGGACTTCTATGAATGTCATAGAGATTGATGCGGCATCGAACAACGGCGTGGACAATATCCGGCAGATCCGGGAAGAAGTATCTTACCGCCCGACAGAGGGAAAATACAAGGTTTACATTATTGATGAGGTGCATATGCTGTCGGCAGGCGCATTCAACGCGCTGCTGAAGACGCTGGAGGAGCCGCCGGCATATGTGATTTTTATTCTTGCGACAACGGAAGCACACAAGATCCCGATTACGATTCTGTCCCGCTGCCAGAGATATGATTTTCACCGGATTTCCATTGATACCATTACCGATCGTCTGGCGGAACTGATGCGTACCGAACAGGTGGATGTCGAGGAGCGCGCACTGCGTTATGTGGCAAAAGCCGGGGACGGTTCGATGCGTGATGCGCTGAGTCTGCTCGACCAGTGTATTGCTTTTCATCTGGGGGAAAAACTCACCTATGAAAATGTGCTGGAAGTGCTCGGTGCAGTGGATACGGAAGTGTTTTCCGCACTGTTGCGCCAGGTGCTGGCAAAAGATGTGACCGGTGCCATCCGGACGGTGGATCATTTGGTGGATCAGGGACGGGAACTGGGACAGATGGTGAACGATTTTACCTGGTACATGAGAAATCTTTTGCTCATCCAGAGTGCGGATGACATGGAGGAAGTGCTGGATATGTCGGCAGATCATCTGGCAGCCCTGAAAGAAGAGGCACAGATGGTGGAGCCGGAAACACTGATCCGGTATATCCGGATTTTCTCAGAGCTGTCCAGCCAGATCCGGTATGCGGCACAGAAGCGCATCCTGCTGGAGATTGCAATTATCAAGCTTTGCCGTCCGCAGATGGAAAAAGATCTGTCGGCACTCAATGAGCGTATGGATGATATGGAGCAGAAATTAGAAAGCGGGGCATTTGTTTCGGCAGCACCACAAAGTGCAGCAGTTCCGGCAGCAGGTGGCACACAGGCTCCGGCGGCACAGGCTCAGGAGAAAACACAGCTTCCCAAAGCCATTCCGGAGGACATTAAACAGGTGATGAACAACTGGCGGTCGGTCATTTCGGAGATGGGAGGCATCACTAGACAGTATTTAAATCAGGCGGTGCCGACGCTTGGACCGGCGGGAGAACTGCTCCTGGTGTTTGACGATGCCAACGCGTTTGCCTATCTAAGCGACAATAAGGCAGGGTGTATTGATCATTTGAAAGAAATGATTGCGCAGCGGTGTGCAAAGCAGGTGGAAGTGCAGCTCCGTTTAAATGAAGGAGGACGCAGCGCAGCCAATACGGTACCGGATTTGCGGCAATTAATCAATTTTGATATTGAGGAAGAGAACTTCTAATGGTATGATAATACAAGATTCGTAAATAACTGAAATTAGAAAGCAGGAGGACCCCACATGGCAAAAAGAGGTGGATTCCCTGGCGGTATGCCGGGAAATATGGCGAATATTATGAAACAGGCGCAGAAGATGCAAAAGCAGATGGAAGAGGCGCAGAAGAATTTAGAGGAACAGGAAGTTACGGCAGCAGCAGGAGGCGGAGCCGTGGAAGTGACGGTTTCCGGCAAGCATGAGGTGACAAAGGTAAAACTGGCAGAAGAAGTAGTGGATCCGGATGATATTGAGATGCTCGAGGATCTGATCATGGCAGCGACAAATGAGGCGATGCGTAAAATTGACGAAGCTTCCCAGCAGTCCATGTCACAGATTACAGGGGCATTAGGTGGAGGACTTCCGTTCTGATATGGATTATTACAGTCATGAGATTGCAAAATTGATTGAAGAACTGTCTGCACTTCCGGGAATCGGAGCCAAATCCGCACAGCGGCTGGCATTTCATATTCTGAATATGCCACAGGATCATGTGGATGCACTGGCATCGGCAATTGTTTCTGCAAAGAAAAATGTCAAATACTGCAAGTGCTGTTATAACCTGACAGATCAGGAAATTTGTCCGATCTGCAGTGACACATCCAGAGATCACAAGACGATTATGGTGGTAGAAAATACCCGCGATCTGGTTGCCTATGAAAAAACCGGAAAATACAGCGGGGTCTACCATGTGTTGCATGGTGCAATTTCCCCCATGCTTGGAATCGGTCCGAACGATATCCGGCTGAAGGAACTGATGGTGCGTCTGGAAAAAGATGTGGATGAGGTGATTATTGCAACGAATTCCAGTCTGGAAGGTGAGACAACGGCGATGTATATCAGCAAACTCATCAAACCGACAGGGATTAAAGTGACACGGATTGCCAGCGGAGTGCCGGTTGGCGGAGATCTGGAATATATCGATGAAGTAACTCTTCTGCGTGCATTGCAGGGGAGAACAGAATTATAAATATATAGCTATTCTTGTGTTTAAAGGAGGAAAGGACAAATAATGAATCATTTAGAATTGGAAAAGCTTGCGAATGAAATCCGTAAGAGCATTGTAACGGCAGTGCACAGCGCAAAATCCGGTCATCCGGGCGGATCGCTGTCTTCGGCAGATATTTTTACATATCTGTATTTCGAAGAGATGAATATTGATCCAAAGAACCCGAAGATGGAGGATCGTGACCGTTTTGTATTGTCCAAAGGACATGTAGCACCGGCTTATTATTCCACACTTGCAGAGCGCGGATTTTTCCCGAAGGAAGATCTTGTGACACTGCGCCATACAGGTTCGTATCTGCAGGGACATCCGGATATGAAGCATATTCCTGGCGTTGATATGTCCAGTGGATCTTTGGGGCAGGGAGTTTCTGCTGCAGTAGGTATGGCAGCAGCCGGAAAATTTGATCACAAGGACTATCGTGTATACACCCTGACCGGAGATGGTGAGATTCAGGAGGGACAGATCTGGGAGGCTGCTATGTGGGCAGGACACCGGAAGCTGGACAATCTGGTAGTGATTGTAGACAATAATAATCTGCAGATTGATGGGGAGATTGACAAAGTATGTTCTCCGTATCCGATTGATAAGAAGTTTGAGGCATTTAATTTCCACACGATCGTGATTGATGGAAATGATTTCGACCAGATCCGTGCAGCATTTGAGGAAGCGAAGAAGACCAAAGGTCAGCCGACTGCCATTATTGCAAAGACCATCAAAGGAAAGGGAGTTTCCTTTATGGAGAATGAAGCCGGATGGCATGGAAAAGCTCCGAATGACGAGCAGTACGAAATCGCTATGAAAGATCTTGAGAAAGCAGGTGAAGCATTATGTCAGAAGTAAAGAAAATTGCAACCAGAGACAGCTATGGAAATGCATTGGTAGAACTTGGAAAAGAGCATGAGAATCTCATCGTGCTCGACGCAGATCTGGCAGGTGCTACCAAAACCTGTATTTTCCAGAAAGAATTTCCGGAGCGCCATTGGGACTGCGGTATCGCAGAGTGCAACATGACAGGTATTGCTGCAGGATTATCTACCTGTGGGAAAGTTCCGTTTATCAGTTCTTTTGCAATGTTTGCAGCCGGACGTAACTACGAGCAGGTTCGCAACTCCATTGGCTATCCACATCTGAATGTAAAGATCGGAGCTACCCATGCAGGAATTTCGGTCGGAGAAGACGGAGCTACCCATCAGTGTCTGGAGGATCTGGCTCTGATGCGTGAGATTCCTGGTATGGTAGTGATCAACCCGTCGGATGATGTGGAAGCACGCGCAGCAGTACATGCAGCATATGATCATGTGGGACCGGTGTATCTTCGGTTTGGACGTCTGGCAGTGCCGGTGATCAATGACAGACCGGATTACAAGTTTGAGATCGGAAAAGGAATCGTATTAAAAGAAGGTACGGATGTAACCATTTTTGCGACAGGACTGGAAGTGTCAGAGTCCTTAGAAGCTGCAAAGATGCTGGAGAAAGATGGAATTTCTGCAGAAGTAATCAATATCCATACCATCAAGCCGATTGACGAGGAACTGGTTGTTGCATCTGCAACAAAGACGAAGAAAGTCGTAACCGTTGAGGAACATTCCGTAATCGGTGGACTTGGAAGCGCGGTAGCGGAAGTATTGTGTGAAAAGGCACCGACAAAGATGATGCGTATCGGCGTGAATGACCGGTTTGGAGAATCCGGACCGGCGGTTGAGCTGATTCATAAATATGAACTGGACGCAGAAGGAATTTACAAAAAAGTAAAAGCTTTTGCAAAATAATACAGCAAGTACAAAGGAGGCTGTCGTATCGAAGGATATGGCAGTCTTTTTTTGCCTGAAGTCTGGAAATATGTCCGGTAGTGTCGTACGATTTTTTTCATGCCTGTCAGGTTTTTCCAAAATTCTACCGGATGGTGGTGATACTATATTCTGGAAAAACGGATAAGGAGGCAGGATATGATAGATATTGCAGAAGGACCGGGACGTGACCTGAAAAATATCAGACAGATCGGAACACCGGCAGAGGGGGATCGGATTTACATAGAAAATGCGGCGTATGCCAGGGTGCATGAAGAAACTTATGAGGAGCGGAGAGTGTTTATCTTTATGGGGCATACAGAGTGCGAGCAGGGTGTATATATGACCTTTGTAGAGGCTGCCATTCCGGTAAGGGATATGGAATTTTCACAGAATCTGCCGAGATGGGGAACGCATGCGTGGTCGGATGTATTCCGTGAGATTAAGAGATCTTATGAGAATTCCATTATTGTCGGATGGGCATTGGATTGTAAAGGATATCCACCACGCCTGACAGCAGAACTGGAAGCTATCCACAGAGAACAGTTCGGAGGTGCACATCAGGTTCTTTTCCTTATGGACAGTATGGAGGGGGAAGAATACTTTTATCTGCATAAAGGCAACCGGCTGCAACCGAAAAACGGGTTTTATATCTATTATGCAAGGGAACTGCATGAGATACGGATCCCGGATGTGACGATTGAACTGCCGAGACGTGGAACCCGGCAGATGCTTCCGGAGATTCTGACGGAGAGCAAAAAAGAGAACGAAAAAGAAGAATGCAGCAGTTCAAAGAGCGAACGCAAACCAACGTCGTATGCGATGGCTGCCGCAATCGCGTTGCTTTTAGTTCTGGCCGGGGTCGGAATCTGGCAGCAGCGAATTCATATTCCGGGTCTGGAGCAGACCGTGGAGACGATAGGGGAAAAAATCCGCCATGTGTCACAACCGGCAGAAGTCCTGGTGGGAACTGAAAAAAATATAGTGGAAGAACAGACGGAGAGCGCAAAGAGTACGGAAACCATCAGTGAACCCATGCAGCTGATACCGATTGAAGAGGTTCCGGCGGGAGCGGTGAAAAAGGCAGAGGAAGCGGTTCCTTCCACACAGCCGGCCGAGGAGAAAGAAAAACCTGTGGCGGTAGAAAATACACAAAATTATTATGTGGTACAGCAGGGGGATACGCTGAGTGGGATCTGTAAACAGGCATACGGATCAATGAAAAAATTAAAAGAGCTTGAAAAGGCGAATGATCTGGAAGATTCGGATGATATCAGGGTTGGACAGAAATTATTACTTCCGTAACGGGGATTGCAATGCTATAATGATAGAAACGTAAGCGAAAAGGAGAAAAATCGGTGGCTGAAAAAACGGAATTTAAAACCGTAGAGACAAGTCAGGAAGACCTGGAGGAACTGGAAGAAAAAATCAGGAGACACAGGCATAAAATAGCCCGCAGGACGGCACTTGTGATCGTTACTGTTGTAGCAGCAGTGATTTTCGTAGAACTTTGGTCTGCACTTCGCACATATTCAGGATTTGAGGTGCAGGCATCGGCGGAGAGGAAGGACAGTGCGGCAACGGGATATAAGATGTTCCAGGGAAAAATACTGGAATATGATAATGACGGAATCGTGTGTCACGATACAGATGACCGGCTGATCTGGAACCAGTCTTATGAAATGACTACGCCGGAACTTTCCGTGTGTGAACAGTATCTTGCAGTTTATGATCGTGGAGGGACATTTATTTATATCATGTCGGATCGCGGACTGGTAAAGAAAATCGAAACGGCAACACCGATTGAACGTGTATGTGTTGCCCGTCAGGGAACGGTGGCTGTGCTGATGAAGGAGGATGATGTCTCGTATGTACGGCTTTATGACAAAAAGGGACAGGAACTTGCCAGCGGTGAATTTTATCAGGAAAAAGGAAGTTTTCCTGTAGATATTGCGCTGGCTCCGGATGCGCAGAAACTGGCAGTAGATATGCTCGACGTGACAAAGGGCAAAACCTGTTCCACGGTTACTTTCTATAACTTTGGTTCGGTTGGGCAGAATGAAATCGACAACAATGTGGGAACGTACAGTTACAAAAATACGATGATATCGGAACTGGTTTATACCGAATCCGGAAAACTTCTCGCGATCAGCGATGCCGGACTGATCTGGTTTGACGGAGCACAAAAACCTGCGCCGAAAAAACAGATAAAGTTTGAACGGGAGATACAGAGTGTCTTCTATAATAATAAATATGTCGGTATTTCATACAGCGATACCAAAAAAGAAAACAGCTGGCACATAAAAGTCTATGACATGAATGGTAAAACGGTCATGGAGAATGATACAGAGATCGCATACAACAGAATCGAGCTCCTCGATAATAATGAAATATGTGTCCGGGATGATTATAACTGTGAATTGTTTACCATACACAGCATCCGTAAATTCCGTTATACGTTTGACCGGCAGCTTTATAACGTATTGTCGGGATCGGATGGTCAGAATTATACATTGGTATTAAACGGAGAAATAGAAGAGGTACGATTACAATGAACTGGTTATTGATACTGGTTGTATTACTTGTTGCCGGAAATATTGTCTGGGGATTCTTCCGTGGTTTCCTGCGTGTGGTTTATTCAATGGCTGCCTGGATACTGATTCTGTTTTTTGTTACGTTTGCAACGCCGTATGTTGCAGACTGGATGACAGAACACACAGGCCTGGATACCAGAATTGAAAAGAATTGCAAAGAGAAATTGCAAAATGCCGTGGCAGGGGAAGAAAAAAGTACAGAAGAACAAAACACGCAGGAGCAGAAAGATCTCAGCGGTCTGGGAATGAAACTGCCGGCAAACGTATGGAACCAGATAGGGGACACACATAAACTTGCGGATGGCTGGATGGAGCAAAGCGGACTGTATAATACGATTGCGTCAAAAGCATCATCCCTTGCCATGAAAGCGATTGCATTTGTTATTGTTATGCTGATTACGGTGATCGCCTTTCATCTGATTGCCACTGCGATTGATCTGGTGGCAAAACTGCCCGTAATAGGAGAAGTAAATCATATGCTTGGGGGAATTGCCGGATTGATCAAAGGGCTGTTGCTGGTATGGCTGGTATTTGCGTTTGCAGCAATGGGGGCAGCGACAGAAGCCGGGAGTGTTGTGATTGAAGCGGTATATCAGTCGGGAATTCTGCAATGGCTATATGAAAATAATTTAATACTGACGATTCTGCTTTCGTTTTTATGATTGAATTGTGGTTTGTAAGCACCCAGGGAACAATATCTTGTGGTGCTTATATTTTTGCAAATAAAATGTAAAGTTTTTGTTGACTTTAGGTTGTCTGCGTGATATTATATCTAAGCTGACTCGTGACGAGGACACTGATACAGGCACTGGCAGGAAGCTGAGTGATGGTTGGTGGTCATGATGATGAAAAAAGTTGTTGACAAACAATGACAAACATGATAAGATATCAGAGTTGTCG
>ENA-OPLX01000919-OPLX01000919.1-human-gut-metagenome-genome-assembly--contig:-NODE-919-length-11961-cov-2.731396_pt1 | contig 11961 bp, 7 predicted proteins | sample MGYA00241447_ERZ501726 | MGnify/ENA primary metagenome ERZ501726 (study PRJEB25962, sample SAMEA2042617) | human gut metagenome | biome: human gut; feature: human-associated habitat; material: faeces...
GCGGATTTTCCGCTTATCCGAGTAGGCAAAAACTACAAGGTCAGCGAACAGGCATTTGTTGAATGGAGTAAAAAAAGAAGAGTTTAACGATTTAAAGTAAAAAACTATTGATTCTGAATCGTTTCTGATGTATGATGTTACTATCGGAAACGATTCGGCGTCTTTAGGTTCCGAAAGGACGGATATAATGAACACTAAAGGCAAGAAGCCGAAAAGAAAAGTAAAAATGGATTACGGTGACGGCTCTATTTACTTTGTAAAAAGCCGAAACTGTTACGCCGGACAGGTTTATCTTGAAATCGACGGCGAAAAAATCCGCAAGAGCGTTTACGGTAAGACCGAGCGAATTGTAAAGGACAAAATTCGTGAGCTTCAAATTCAGGCTAAAGCCGGTGCGTTTAAGAAGGTTGATAAAACGACCTTTTATGAACTGGCTGAAAAAATGATAGAGGAGCAGGTTGCTCTGAACGAAATCAGACAATCCACCTACAAGCGCAAGCTGGAAACGCTGAAAATGCTCAGCTCTTTGTCCGATAAACAGCTTCGCAAAATCACGGAGGATGACATTATCGCATACTTCAAGGATAACCTCGATTATGCGCAGTCAACGCTCAACAAGCTGTATCAGCTGCTCGGCGCTGTTTTCAAAAAGGCAATGAAAAAGGGAATCATCAGCAAAAGTCCGCTGGAGGATTTGCGTGTCCCGAAATCCCACAAGAAAACGGACAAGGTCAGAGCGTTAACGGTAGAGGAGCAGGCACGGTTGCTTGATGTGCTGAATAACAACGACATCAATTACTCCGAGATAATGCTGGTTTCTATGTTTACCGGAATGCGCGGCGGAGAGATTTGTGCGCTAAATATCGAGGACATTGATTTTCAAAACAACTGTATCATCGTGAACAAGACCACATCACGCGGCGGCGACAATTCGGTTATCGTCAACGAAACGAAAACAGAAGCCGGTATGCGCAAGGTTTTGATTAACAACGATTTGGCAGCTTTTTTGAAGGAGTGTATCGGTGAGAGAACCGGCGGCTCATTGTTTGTTTCAAGCAACAACAAGCCGGTCACTACACAGCAGGTCAACTATTATTTTTGGAACACCTTGAAGCAATACGATATTCAAGACAAATCGCTGCAAGGAAAGCTGACCTTCCACTCGCTCCGTCATACCTTTGCCACGCGCTGCATCGAAAGCGGCGTGCCGCCGAAGGTCTTGCAGAAAATACTCGGTCACAAGGACATCTCTGTTACGATGAACGTATATTGTGATGTTTTTGAAAAATTTGAAGCCGCTCACCTGAACGCTGTTGACAAGTATATGAAACTGAACAATATCGTATTGGGAAAATCCGAAACAAAAACCGTAAAGGTTGCATAAACAGGGCAAATCGCATTCAAAATCGCAGTCAAGCCGCTGCAAGCCACTGTTTAAGCCATTTAAAATGACTCCCGCAACCACTAAGAAACGGCTTAACCACTAAGGTTTTGCCGTTTTTCTTTTTATGTTCAATATTTGTTTTCTTACATATTTCCCCCAAATTTCCCTCGGATGACCTGATTTTTCGTGATATTATACTGATTTACAATTTGAATATGATATGAAAATAGCCTGAGTATCCAAGACAAAATTACTCAGGCTGTTTTTTTTTTTTTTTTTTTTCTTTATTATTTTTTATTTCTCTTTTTTACTTTTTATTATTATAGTTCACGCTCATATGTGCCAACAATTGATCCGTTAGAATATGAGTCATTTCGTATCCATGCATTTTTGTAAAAATCCGATGATGTGTGAGAAGTATAATTTGTTGATAAAGCTTTTGCAGCATTTGCTGAATCTGTTGGAGATAAATGTGCAGGATAACCATTATTCCATTTACCAAACAAATTCCAATTCGTAGGACACTCAAAAACGGCTGTTGTTAATCCCGACTGATAAAATGCGTAAGCTCCGATATAATCAACATAAGTTGGGAAGTAAATATCTGTTAATGCAGAACAACCATAAAAAGCATAGCCTGCTATTTCCTGCAATTCACTGTCAGTGCTGATGTTTACATTTTTTAAAGTGTTGCAACCATAAAAGGCACGGGTGCCGATACTAAGAATACTATTTGGAATATTAACAGTTTTCAAAGTTATAATATTCTCAAATGCATTACTATATATCTTGGTAACAAATTTACCGTTAAATTTTGATGGTATTGTGATTTCTGTTGGATTATCAACCAAACATCCTGTTACGGCATAAGTTCCGTCAGAAAGAAGAGTGAATTCAAGTGTATCACTTTCATTTAAAATAACATCATCACTTTTTCCAATAACCGATTTTGTTCCGTCAGTATAAGTTATAACAATTTCTCCATTGATAATTGCCATATCGGCAATACCTCTGCCATCTTTACCATCAACACCATCTTTGCCGTCAGCACCTTTATCTCCTTTTTCACCTTTTTCTCCTGTGTCACCCTTTTCGCCTTTGACATTACCGAGGTTTAACACTGTGTTATCGGTGAGAAGAATACTCAATTCACCATCAGCTGACAAAGTAACAGTCTTAATACCAATTCCGTCTTTTCCGTCAGCTCCATCTGTTCCGTCAGCCCCTTTTGCACCAACGACAACACCGAGTTTTGCAGTTTCTCCGCTTGTATAAGTCAATATCAACTCACCGTTTGAATTGATTTCTGACTTAGAAACACCTATGCCGTCAGCACCCTTAATGTTACCGAAGTTAAGTACAGTACCGTTGGATAATTCAACGCTCAAAGCACCTTCAGCAGAAATCGTTACATTGACAATGCCTGTGCCGTCTTTACCGTCAGCGCCGTTTATACCATCCTTACCATCTGCACCATTTGTACCGTTAATGCCGTCTGCTCCTACAACTTTTCCGAGATTAGTAGATTGACCATTTGTATATGTAAGTACAAATTCTCCGTCAGCATTGATTTCTGATTTTGAAATACCAATACCGTCTTTGCCCTTGATACTTCCGAGATTTAGTGTTGTTCCGTTTGTAAGTTCAACATTCAAAACACCATCATCAGTAATTGTTACATTGGCAATTCCGATACCGTCTTTACCGTCAACACCGTTAGCACCATCTTTACCATCTTCTCCATCTTTACCGTCAGCGCCATTTGCACCATCTTTGCCATCAGTTCCGTTAATACCATCCTTGCCGTCTTTTCCGACAATACAGCCGAGGTTAATACTTGATGAATCGGAGAAAGCAAGTTCCAATTCACCGTCTGAATTTATAACTACATTAGAAATGCCAATGCCGTCTTTGCCATCTTTGCCGTCTGCACCATTTTGACCGTCTTTTCCGTCCTTACCATCAACTCCGTCTTTACCGTTGACACCGTCTTTACCGTTAGCACCAACTATAACACCAAGATTAGAAGAAGTTCCATCAGAATAAGTTATTACTAATTCTCCGTCAGAATTGATTTCTGATTTTGTAACACCGATACCATCCTTACCGTTAGTACCATCTTTACCATTCTTACCATCAGTACCGTTTTGACCGTCTTTTCCGTCTTGACCGTTAATTCCTACAACTGTACCAAGATTTGTAGATGTTCCGTCTGAATACTTAATAACAAGTTCACCGACAGAATTTATTGTTGTTTCAGTAATTCCGATACCATCTTTACCATCTGTGCCATTTGTTCCGTTAGTACCATCTTTACCATTCTTACCATCAGTACCGTTTTGACCGTCTTTTCCGTCTTGACCGTTAATTCCTACAACTGTACCAAGATTTGTAGATGTTCCGTCTGAATACTTAATAACAAGTTCACCGACAGAATTTACTGTTGTTTCAGTAATTCCGATGCCATCCTTTCCGTCTGCGCCATTTGTTCCGTTAGTACCGTCTTTGCCATCAGCACCGTTTTTACCGTCAACACCGTTTGTACCATCCTTGCCGTCCGCACCCTTAATATTGCCGAGATTTAATTGTGTACCGCTTGTTAGAGTAATTTCGAGTTCATTATCTGAATTGATTATTATATTCTGAATACCAACTCCGTCCTGACCGTCAGCACCGTTGGCACCATCTTTGCCGTCTTTTCCGTTAAGACCATTTTTACCGTTAGCGCCGTCCTTACCATCTATTCCATTTTTACCGTCTTTACCATCAGCACCATTGATACCGTTTTTGCCATCAGCACCAACTACAACACCAAGGTTAGAAACAGTATTATCTGAATAGGTTAAAACAAGTTCGCCCTTTGAATTGATTTCCGATTTTACAACACTTATACCGTCTTTACCATCAATACCGTTTGTGCCATCTTTACCGTCCTTGCCATCTGTGCCGTTAGTTCCGTTGACGCCATCTTTTCCATCCTTGCCGTCAAGTCCGTTTGCACCTATTACATTTCCAAGATTAGAACGCTGTCCGTTCGAATAGGAAAGTACAAGCTCACCGCTTGAATTGATTTCAGCATTAGTTACACTGACGCCGTCTTTACCATCAGTACCGTTAATGCCGTCAACTCCATCTTTACCATCAGCGCCATTGATACCGTCTTTGCCATCAGCACCTACTATAATGCCAAGATTAGCAACTGCATTGTCTGAATAAGTTAAGACTAATTCGCCCTTTGAGTTGATTTCGGACTTTATAACGCTAATACCATCTGTACCGTTTTTACCATCAATACCGTTAGTACCATCCTTACCATCTTTTCCATCTTTGCCATCAACACCGTTAATGCCGTCTTTTCCGTCCTTACCATCAACACCGTTAGTGCCATCTATGCCATTCTTACCGTCTGCTCCGTTAAGTCCGTCTTTACCATCAGCACCGACAACTACACCAAGGTTTGAACGCTGTCCGTTTGAGTATGTAAGAACCAACTCACCGTTTGAATTGATTTCAGAATTTGTAACACTGATGCCGTCAGTACCGTTCATCCCGACAACCTTGTCAAGATTAACAGTTTTTCCGTCTGAAAAGTTTAGTACAAGCTGACCGTCAGAATTGATACTTGCATTTGTAATGCCAACACCGTCAATACCATTTGTACCGTTCTTTCCGTCTACACCGTCTTTACCGTTAGTACCGTTAATGCCGTCAGCACCATTTAAACCGTTTGCTCCGTCTTTACCGTCAACACCATTTTTACCGTTAGTTCCGTTTTTGCCATCTTTGCCATTAGAACCATTGACGCCATCCTTACCGTTAATGCCGTTAATTCCGTTTGTACCGTCCTTGCCATTAGCGCCATTCTTGCCGTCAGCACCTATAGCTTTGCCGAGATTTAAGACAGAATTGTCGGACAAGGTTATAAGCAATTCACCATCCGACGAAAAAGAAGCGGTCTTTATGCTTGCACCATCCTGCTTTGATGAAGCTTCAAGTGCAGATGTCCATTCTTTTTCAGTGCCTGAATAGCCATTATCTACCGCAATATCATAGGCAGATTTGCCTGAAAGAGAATCAAGCCATTCCTGCACAGTTCCCTCATAGCCGTATTTTACAGCCAATTCATATGCAGAAAGTCCGTTTTCTACTTTTGAATCACCCTTAAACACAACAAAACCTATTGTGCCAAGCAAAAGTAAAATAATCAGAATAACACTTAGTATCTGAAAAAATTTGCTGTTCTTATTCTTTACTTTTTGATATTCATTTGTTTGCTGTTCTGTTTGTTGCCGTAACATATTCATACCTCCGTGTCAATATAGTATATTAGTTTCATTATATTACTCGTTTCGTAAACTGTCAACGCATTTCGTGTTATTATCTAAAAATTTTTGTCAATACCATATAAGATATATACGAGGTGATTTAATGAATTTTGGTGATAGATTAAGGATTTTAATTGACGAACGAGGCATTACACAAAAAGAATTAGCTTCACAATTAAATATAGCTCCCTCAACAGTAAGCAGTTATGTTCAGAATACCCGTGAACCCGATTTTGCTACATTAAAATCTCTTGCAATTTATTTTAGTGTTTCAATAGATTATCTTTTGGGGTGTCGAACCAACAAAGCCTCTTCTCGTCAGGAGGATGAACTATTAAGAGTATTTCGCAGTCTTACAGCAGAGCAAAAAGAAGTGTGTATTGAACAATGCAAAGTGTTTGTAAGGCTTAATCAAAAAGCAAGAGCAAAATCATCGTAATCGATTTTGAACAAAATAATTTGTAAAAATAAAACTGCCCTTGACTAAATTATAATCAAGGGCAGATACTTTGTCCTGTGACCCGACCCCCAAAAGTTAGACCTAAAAAATCTAACTTTTGGGGGTCGGGTCAGTCATATCGGTGCTGTTTTTTGTTTTTATTATAAAGTTTTTTGCTGAATAATCAAAGCTTAATGTTATTCATCTCGTCACCGAGGACATCGGCGATTTCTTTCAGGTGGCCTGTGCGTTTGCCTTTTAGTTTATAGAACTGCAAAAGTCCGTAGCCCGGGTACTCGTTGCCCTCAACCATAACGGGACCGTTCTTTGAAAAGGCGATATCCCATCCGATATATCTCACCTGCGGAATCTTTTCCGCTGCCTCAACAACCATGTCAAGAGCCTCTCGAACGCCTGCAATCTTAACCTCGGAGAACTTTTTGCCTGTCATCGGGTGTTTGTCATAAACATTGCCGTAGTCGTCAATTACATTACTGTCGATTCTGCCGTCTGCATCAAGGCTGAGGTAGAGGTCATTTGTACAGCCGATAACATTTGACTCGTCCTGATTGATACGGAGAGCGTTATTTATTATATGTGCCTTGCCGTCCTTATAGAGCGTAACAACTCGCCATGAATTTACAACGCACGGATTGATTTCGTTGAGGTCATCACTCTGAACGATTGCTTCCTCAACAAGAAGCTGACCGTTTGCCTTGAGTTCATCATAAAGCTTGTTGCTGTCCTTTACATCGGCAACGGTGATTTTTGAAATGCCGTGACCGCCCTCGCCTGTCGGATCTTTTGCAAAAACGGTTTCTCTGCCGTCAAGGAACTTCCTGAAATCTTCTTTACTGCCTGTGCGAAGGTTGATGAAATCTCTTTTGAGATACTTTTTGAAAAGCTCGTCAAAAACAAGCTTGTCACGAAGAAGAACGATATATTCCTCATCGTTGAGATATTCAAGAATTTTGTAGAAAGTTTTTGCAGTTACAAAGGTTTTTTTCTCTTTAGCCGAAAGATTGATAAAATCGCAACGGAAATAGTCCGTGTAGCCTGTGCCTCTGATGAGAAAGTTGCGGATTATGTCGAACTTGATATAAGCCTTTGACTTACCGCTGTTCTTAGCGATAATGTCAATGTGCTTATCCATTCTGCTGTGGTTAATATCTCTGAATTTATTCAAAAGCCATTTGTGTACCGAAACTGCCATCTTACTTCTCCTTTACAACCTTACCGTCTTTTACATAAAATCTCGGATTGTTCTTGCCTATATTCACAAGCGCCTCGGCATTGCCCATACCCGAACTTCTGCCGAACATTCCAACTGTTATGCCGTCACCGAGGAGTGTTACCTCGTCATCAATTTTTACCGATGAATCAACCTTAACAGCCGTCATATTCATACACATCTCACCGACAACAGGATATTTTTTGCCGTTGATAACAACATGTCTGCCGTGATTTGCGTGACCGATGCCGTTGTTGTAGCCGACAGGAAGAATTGCAAGAATAATATCCTCATCTGCCGTGTATGACGCATTGTAGCCGAACCACTCACCCTTGTTCACCTTTTTAAGCTGAAGAATACGGGTTTTCATCTTCATAGCCGGCTGTAAATCTATCTTTACATCAAAATATGTTTCGCTGATGTTGTACTTCTTAATGAAGTAATTGTTTCGCATTTTGCGAAGTTTGTCCTTTGGCGAATTTGAAAGAGAATCGGGGGCAACATTGTAGCCGTAGATTGCAATGCCCATTCTCACGCCTGTTGTAAAAGGCTGTTTCGGGTGGGTGAGCATTGAAACGGAACTGCCCATATGGACAATCGGGATTTTCTTCAAATCAATAAGCGATGTAAGCTCCTTGAAGTTTCTGACCTGCTCGTCCCAATGGGGATCAAAAATTCCGGCTGTTGCAAAATGCTGATAAATTCCCTCAAGAACAAAATTTGAACCGTTAATCATATCAACGGCAGTTTTAACCTCGTCCTTATCCTTGAAACCAAGGCGGTTAAATCCTGTATCAATCTGGAGATGAACCTTGAAATTGCAGTCAATGTTCAAATCAAGCAACCTTTTGAGGTAATCAAGCTCATTCACGGCAATGGTGAGATTAAGCCTCTTTGCCTCCTCAATTCTCGAAAGATGAACCGGATGCAGGCACAAAAGCGGAGCGTCCTTGTTGACCTTACGAAAGCTTTGAGCCTCCTCAAGAGAGGACACGGCAAAATAGTTAATGCCGTTTTTGTACATTTCATTTGCCACTTCCATACCGTGGCCGTAACCGTCACCCTTGAGAACGGCAATAAAATATTTGTAGTCGCTGTATTTTTGTGTTATCGCACGGGCATTTGCACCAATTTTGTCAAGGTCAATTTCAACATATGAATCCAGCATTCCAAAGCCTCCGTTAATACACTATACCCTTAGAATTATAGCATAATTGCATGGGTAAATCAATAGCGATATTGAACAGTAACTGTGTACGGTTCGGGCATAAAATTGAAAATTGAAAATTGAAAATGGAAAATTATGGTCGGGAAGACAATTTGCAAAAATGCAAAACATTGTTGCCCGACCGTTTTTGTATATGTGGAAGTTGTTGCAAATTTGTATGGGCGGATATTATACGCCTACAGATTTGTGCGAACAATCACAATGCTATGCAAAGCAAAAATTGCATCAATGCCGTATCGGGCATTGGTGCAATTTCCTAATCTAACTATCTTCCGGAAAGGACTGCGGTGTACCACCGCAGTCCTAAATTTTCCATTTTCAATTTGCCAACGGCTTGCCGTTATATAAGCCCTACAATATACATCTGAATTGTGGTTGCATCAATGACGGTAATATCGGAATCAAAGTTTACATCGGAGTTTATACGCTCTATCTCGTTCTGATTGACGATACCCACAATTGTTTTCTGAATTGCGGTTGCATCAGCAATATTTATTTTGCCGTCACCGTTTGCGTCACCGTAATATGCCTTTTCGGCTGAATTGGTGCTTGCAGTCATAACATAGTTTGTCATACCGATTGCAAGGTTGCCCTTGTCAACTCTTTTTACATACTGCAAAGTTGCCTTGTTGTTCGGAGAATCCGACACGGCGGCATACATTGCGTCACCCTTGAGAACCATGCCGTAGCAAAGTCTGCCGGATGACACCGACACACCGTTGATGTCGGATGCGGCAACTGCCTGTCTGCCTGTTTCAACATCGTATGAATACACGGCGTCGGAGGTATTAAAATACAGAGTATCGTTGTATTTTTCAAGGCTCATAAATGTATTTAGCCAGTAGGAATTACCACCTGCGCTCCATCTTTCGTTCAATTTCAGCTTTTTCTCATATGTATTGCTGTCAAGCTTGTATTTTAACAATGCACCCTTGTTAGCTGAAGAATTGTTGTTGACAAAGCCGTAAAATTCACCGTTAACCTCGCAAAGCCTTGTGTCGAAATTATGGATTTCGTAATTATCATATTTTGTCGAATTTGCACCGTAGCTTATTGTGTAATCATAGTGCTTTGACGGAAGATTCTGAATGGCATTGTCACTCAAAAGGAAGTATGTATGCTGAGCGTGTCCCGGTCGGTCATTAATAGGATCATCCCATGTAACATCAACATTATACCAAGCGTTGCCGATATGAACCTTGTTCCACATATGGTTCATTGAGTTTGAAACAACAAGTTCGGAGTCTATTCCGACAAGTGAAAGCATGTAGGAATACGCAAGTGCATAACCCTGACATACGGAAGTTTTTTCAACAAGCGAATTGTAAATATCAGCCTTGTTGTAATCTGATGTGCTGTACTCGCTCATAATGGCAAGCTCATCGTGAATTACGAGTGCCTTTTCGGAATCGGTCATATTCTCGTCCACAAGCAAAAGAATTCTCTCAACCTCTTTATCAAGCGACTTTTTCTGTGTTGCATACTCGCTCTTGCTGATTGTGTACTCGGGATAGATTGACGCAACCTTATCCTCTGACGGATAGTAGGAGTACGAAAATCCCTGATTCACATAGTAAAGCTCCGGATGAGTCAAGGTCAGCACCTTAAAAAATTCCGCAGCATCGCCTCTCGGAACATTAAGACTGCTGATATCGATTTCCTCGTCAAAATTTTTAAGGCTGTCAAGAACCATACCTTCAGCCTTACCGTATTTGTCGTACATTGTTTTGTTATAAAAAATTTTGCCCTCTTTCGGCGCTGTGTATGCCGAAGCTGTAAAAATACCCGTTGACACCGCACATGATACCAAAACCGTCACCGTGAGCATCAGTGCAAAAAATTTACCTGTTAATTTTTTCATGTATATCTCCCCTTCTTGAGTCAAAGATGCAAAATGCACAAAAAAATTTGATTTTCTCTGACTTTTACAACTAAATTATACCATTTACAGACACAACAATTCAATTTACATAAACACCGAAGTTATGAACACTAATTTGTCTGTTTATACAAAAATTTAGTATAGTCACAGATAAAACACAATAAAACGCAATAAAACATACTAAGCTATACCGTCATACAATCTGCTTTTTGCACATACAATCTATTACAGATGTCCCCCTAAGGAGGACAGACAGGAGGGCTGTATGTGAAAGGTATCGTAGAAGAAAGAGCGGCAATGCTCGGCGAATACATAATCGAAAGCAAGGCAACCGTGAGAAGTACGGCAAAAAAGTTCGGTGTGAGCAAAAGCACCGTGCATAAGGATGTCAGCCAACGGCTAAAAGTACTTAACCCTGCACTTTACCGACAGGTGAGGGAAATTCTTGACACCAACAAAAGTGAAAGGCACATAAGAGGCGGTCTTGCAACAAAAAAGAAATATCTGCAAAAGAAAGCATCCGAAAGCGAAAAAAGCTGAAAATCAACTGCAATACGGCTCATACACCATACAAAACCGCATTTTCAGAGTATATTTTGGGTATTTTGGAACTTTACTTTTTATGACTTGCGTTGTATAATTTAATATAGGTGTCATTTGCTCGTTTGGCGATTGAAACTTAGAATTTCAGTAAAGATTTAACCTTTTGCCGAAATTCCGATGAGCTGACGCACCTTTGTACTGCTTGCAATCGGTTGCAACTTTTGTTTCGGTTAAAAGAGTGCAATATTTTCAGATTTGTCTATAGTTTGTGTACGGCAGTGGTTAATGCACGGCTGTACCTGAGGAGAAATTAAAAATGAGAAAAATTCCCTTTTCGCCGCCTGACCTTTCTCAGGCAGAAATTGACGAAGTTATAAAGGTTCTGAAATCGGGCTGGATTACAACAGGTCCCGAAACAAAGCTTTTTGAAAGCCGTATTGCAGAAAGATGTCACACGGAAAAGGCTGTCTGTCTTTCATCGCAGACCTCTTGTGCCGAACTTACTCTGCGTATTCTCGGCATCGGTCCGGGAGATGAGGTTATCGTTCCGGCATACACCTACACGGCAACCGCATCAATCATCTACCATGTGGGCGCAAAGCCTGTTATGGTTGACTGCAAAAGCGGCAGCTTTGAAATGGACTACGATAAAATGGAGGCGGCAATCAACCACAATACAAAAGTTATCATTCCTGTTGACCTTGCAGGTGTTGTGTGCGATTATGACCGTATTTTTGAGGCTGTTGAAAGGAAGAAAGGCGTTTTCAATCCACGCAACGAACTTCAGGAAAAGTTCGGCAGAGTTATTGTTATGGCTGACGGCGCTCACGCATTCGGTGCGCAATGGCACGGTAAAATGTGCGGTGAAATTGCCGACTTCACAAACTTCAGCTTTCACGCTGTAAAGAATATGACAACTGCCGAGGGCG
>ENA-OPLX01000925-OPLX01000925.1-human-gut-metagenome-genome-assembly--contig:-NODE-925-length-11881-cov-2.317182_pt1 | contig 11881 bp, 3 predicted proteins | sample MGYA00241447_ERZ501726 | MGnify/ENA primary metagenome ERZ501726 (study PRJEB25962, sample SAMEA2042617) | human gut metagenome | biome: human gut; feature: human-associated habitat; material: faeces...
CCGCGGGCAGTCGGCGCTTCCGGCTTCCAGGCATGCGACCGGTGCCATGGAGTTTTCCGTGAGACGCAGGATACTTCCGACGGTATACTGTTCCGGCGCTTTTGTGAGACGGTAACCACCGCCTTTTCCGCGGACACCTTCTAAGAGTTTCGCTTTTACGAGGACTTTAATGATGCCCTCGAGGTATTTTTCAGAGATTTCCTGTCTTGCTGCTGTATCTTTTAATGGAATATAGCCGTCGGTCTGGTGCTCCGCAAGATCGATCAGGACGCGGAGAGCGTAGCGGCCTTTTGTTGAAACCATCATAATCTGTATCCTCCCATGTTGCTGTGTGCTGCTGAATATTTTTGATCGTAATGTAAGTTTAACATTATTCCTATTATAATACAAGGTTTAAGGGAAATAAAGGGAATAAATACAACGCCGTTGTGCAATATGCAGAGAAAATGAGAAAAAGTGCCATAAATAGTTTAAAGATTGACATACTTCATAGATATGTGTAGAATTTGATTAGTCATAACTAACTTAGCCATAACTAACTAAAACGATCAGGAGGCAATATGAAAAAGAAAATCAATCGAGTATCTGTTTGTGCAGTGGCAGCAGCAGCCAGCCTGTTTACAACGAGCTTTAGTGCAATGGGCGCTGGAGCAGGTGTCGGCGGATGGCGACAGGAGAATGAGAAGTGGAAATATTATGATGCATCCGGGATCTTGCTGACCGGATGGGTCAAAAACGGAAATGACTGGTATTATATTGATCCGTCAACTGGAGAGATGGTAACAGGATGGCTCCATACGGCGGATGGACATTGGTACTTCCTGAATAATATAAGTGATGGATTTAAGGGGCGTATGGTAACAGGCTGGCAGTGGATCGATGGACGGTGCTCCTATTTTGAACCAGACACCAGCGGTCAGGGCAGTCTTTATACGGGCGGAAAGACACCGGATGGATACCTGGTCAATGCGGATGGCCAGTGGATCAATAAGAATGGAGAGAGTCATGTTTCTGTAAATAAAGGATTTAAGACAAAAGAGGAGTCAGTAAAGGCAAGCACCGTGAAAACGAGATATAGCGGCAGTTCTGGACGTTCCAACAGCGGATGGTCTGACAGCGATGACGATGACAGTGATGACAGAGATACTAGGCCAGTACAAACGGGAAGCAATGCGACCCCGGACAAGCCGGGGATTCCCAATAAACCGAATACCCCGGATCAGCCAGATACTCCAAGTAAGCCGGATACCCCAGATCAGCCGGAAATTCCGGATAAACCGGATACCCCAGACAAACCAGACACTCCGGATCAGCCAGATACTCCGGATAAACCGGATACTCCGGATAAACCTGATACCCCAGACAAGCCAGACACCCCGAATAAACCGGATACCCCAGACAAACCAGACACCCCGGATAAACCGGATACTCCAGACAAACCAGACACCCCAGATCAGCCGGGTGCCCCAGAAGAAATAACAGTAGTGGGATACGAAAATCTGAAGGAAGTTAATGCGGAATATGGTGAAGATTGGAGCCAGGTCTTAGAACGCCTTCCGAAGCAGCTCACGCTGAAATTAAGTAACGGGGAAACGAGAGACGTGGATGTAACATGGCCGTCATACCTGAACACATATCGTCCGGGAGAAGTAAAAATATATGGAAGATATGACCTGCCGGAAGATGTAAGGGGAGATAAACCGGAAGTTTCACTCACGATTATCGTAGCAGAAAAGCCGGAGGTGCCGGAGATCATCACGGCAGTGGGATACAAAGCAATCGACTCTGTAACTGTAAAATATGGGGAAAGCCGAACTGGTATTTTAGAGGCGCTTCCAAATACGATCACATTGCTGCTGAGCAACGAGAAAAGCATTGATGTGAATGTTGAGGATTGGATGACCTCGAAAGTGAATACATGGGCAGCAGGTACATATTACGCTGAGGCACAGTACGAACTTCCGGAGAATGTTACAGGAGATAAGCCGGAAGTAAAAGCTGAGGTCATTGTAGAGGAAAAGAAAACTCCGGACATGACACTGGATCAGCAGGATTACTACTATGACGAAAATCCGGTCATTACTTTAAAAAATATGAATTTCCCGGAAAAAGTGACAGTGACATATCTCGGCGATTATTCTGATAAAGAATATACAGATGGAGTGGAGTACCGTTATGATAAGGAGAATGGAACGATTACTCTGTTTACACAGCAGATCTTAAAGAGAGACAGCGGAAGCTTATCTTCAGCTGAGTGGGTATATCTGAAAGTAAATGCAGGCGATCATTCAAAGAATATTACAGTAAGTTATAAAGCGAGCAAATCCGTATATGCTTATCCGACTGAATATGAAGATATCGAGACTGGTGCAACAGTAAAAGCAGAAGTGATCGGTCTTGAAAAAGCAGATTATGATGCTCTGAAGCTGTATGCAGGTGATCAGGAACTTACAGGAATTGAAGTAACAGAAGAGCGTGTGGATGGTGAAATGTGCACATATATCAATATTCCGTATGCTGCTGTCAAAGACCAGCTGGATGAAAATGGTTCTGTTGCCCTGACAGGAAAGGTTCCTGGAGCCAAGACATTTACGCTTACTTTATCCTACAAGCACGAAACAGAAGCAAAAACATTAAATGCTGAAATTCCGGAAACAGAAGACGGCACGAAGTATGGTTATCCGATTTATCCGTACGGTGAGTACAGCAGCATAAAGATCAATATCAATGACAGTGAGCTGACCCTTGACAAGATTAAAAAAGAACTTCAGATCAATATGCAGAGCGAAGGGGAAGAGCGTTTTACAGTGCCGTCACCGATCGACAAGGAGACAGATTCTTCTAAGCATGGATATTGGAGTGTACAGAAAACAGCAGATGGTTTTAGAGTCCTTCTCCCGACAGATCAGTCAGAGGGAACGTTAAAATGGCAGATCAAGCCGGGAACAGATTATGACCGGTATGTGACAACGATCTATCTGAAACTTACAGGGTATACAGAGACAGAACTGCATGTTGTACTGATGCCGTAAGTAGGGGAACAATAACAAAAAAGAGGGCTATTATGATAAAAAAGATAAAAGACCTGACGTGCAAAGCACTTGTACTTTCTATGCTTGCATCTACAGTACTTCCGGGATTCTCCGGAAGTGCTTACGGTGCATACGGGGAAAAAGCTGCAGCTGATTCCGAGAAAACAGAGTATGTACTGTCAGAAATTGAAAGCCTGCTGAAGGGCAGTGCACCGTACGATATACTGATCAAGTGTACATATTCCGATGATGGTACGGGGCTTTCCAGAAAGGAAAAGGCAAACAAAGCACAGAGGGAGCTACTGGAACTACTGGAACAGAAAACAAAGGATCAGTCTGTGACGGAGTATCAATCCTATTATATTGTAAATGCGGTTCATGCGGTCATCACATCGAAGGAATTGATAAAGCAGATCGCAGAACTTCCGAATGTGGAAAAGATTACACCGAACAATAAAATTGAATTGGTCGAGCCGGTCGAAGATGACGAGGAACCTGAAACGGCATCATATTTAGTTCGGAATTCAATTTTTGAACCGGATGAAAAGAACATTGAATGGGGAGTATCCATGGTCCACGCGGATAAAGTGTGGGACGATTTCCATATCAATGGAGAAGGCGTTACCGTAGGAATCATCGATACCGGTGTTAATTACAATCTTCCGGCAATTCAAAAGGCGTTTAAAGGTTATGATGAATCGACGGGAAAGATCGATAACCGCTACTATAAGGATTTTATAGACGATCTCCCGGAACCGGAGGCATCTTCTGTCAACGATCATGGAACGCATGTAGCCGGAACGATCTGCGTACGTGAAGGCGACAACCTGAACCAGATCGGTGTAGCGCCCGGGGCCAAATATATCAGTGCGAGGGCTCTGAATGATGAAGGCGGAGAAGTCGCGAATCTTCTGGAAGCAGCAGAGTGGATGCTGGAGCAAAAGCCGGACGTTATCAATAACTCCTGGGGGGGAGACAATGATGACGATGACTGGTTTTCTGAGATCACAGAAGCATGGATCGAAGAAGGAATCGTTCCGGTATTTGCTGCCGGAAACCAGTCTTCTGGAGATCCGACACCCGGATCGATCGCAAACCCGGGAAATCTTCTGGAGGTACTTTCTGTAGGGGCTGTGGACAGAAATAAGAATCTTGGAAAGTTTTCCCTGGTGGGACCGTCGGCGTTTGATGAGACAGGAAAAATTATTAAACCGGAGATTGTAGCACCTGGCGTACAGGTTAGAAGTGTGGATGCAACAGGAAATTATGTAAGCTGGAATGGTACAAGTATGGCAACACCGCATGTGACTGGTGTAGTTGCACTTCTGAAACAGGCTGCTCCGGGACTTTCTGTCCGGGAAATCAAAAATGTGATCACGGAGACTGCAGAGCCGCTGACAGATCGGAAATATCAGGAAACACCCAATATGGGGTATGGATATGGTCTGATCAATGCATATGATGCAGTTGCACGTTTGAAGGGAAAGACGATCGGTTCTATTTCTGGAACAGTAAAGAAGCTGGGTACGGATACAGGAGCCAGCAGTGCAGAGTTCATTGGCGATGATTCTGGATATCTGGGAAGAGATGTCGAAGTGTCTGTAAAGGTAAAAGAGGATGTTTCTATTAAGAAGGCAGCCCTGTATTATCAGATTGGACAAGACGGTGATGAGATAGAAATTCCCCTGAAACTGACAGACGGAGAACAGAATGATGGAATCTATGGAGCAGTTCTGGACGCAGATATCCTGGAAGAAGGAGAATTGAATCTCAGAGCTGAGATTACGGATTATGCGGATAATATCACAAAAATCGAAAAGACGATGCAGATTCTTCCCGGTATTAAAGTTCCGTGGAAACAGGATTTTGAGGAAGATATGCAGGGATTTCTGATCGAAGGAAACTGGAAGTTATCCCATCGCGAGTCAGCAGCTGAACCGGAAATGCCGGATGATGGAAATACATATATTGGAATTGACGGCGGACAGAGTACGTTTGAAAAGCGTGTGGACAGCTATTTATATCTTCCGCCGGTTGACCTTTCTGATATGAACGAGGGGGATTCGGTATTCCTCTCAGCAGATATGTATGTGGGATTTACGGGAATCAGCCTTTCTGAGATCCAGGCATCTTATACAGGAGATGAGGATGACTGGGAAGTTGTCTATAATCTGACAAAACGACCGGATATTACGGAACGGAAATGGGAGCACAATACATATTCCCTTTCTAAATATGCTGGAAATTCCAAACCGTTATTGTTGAGATTTTATTTCTTTGGACATGATGCGGACAGTGGTGTGGGCTGGTATCTGGATAATCTGGAACTTGACACCGCTGGAAGTGAGATTCCGGAGAAAGTTACCGGACTGAAAGCTGTGGTAGATCAGAAGGGACTTTGCATAAGCTTTGTAAAAGTAGAAGAACCGGATGTAGAGAATTACCGGATCGAGCGAAGAAGCGCAGACGGCGAATTTGAAGAAGTCGCAGTGCTGGACAAAGATGCAAAAGAAGAATTCATCAATAACGGAGTAGATAAAACTCACTACCGGATCCTCTGGTATGATGATACCGCAGAGGCAGGAGAAACATATTGGTATCGTGTCCAGGCTGTCGACCTTGGTGGGCAGGAAGGGCCATGGTCAGATGAGATAAAAGTGAAGGTATCATCATATGAAACATCTGTATCATATGAGTTTGATGAGAATGACGGGGGATTTACCTCCGAGATCCTTTCTGGGGAAGCAGATGACTGGGAATGGAGCCATCCGGAAAGACCGGACGATGAATACATGGATTTCATTCTCAAACAGGTATGGGAAAACCTGGAAAAGAACGGCTCCGGAATGTGGGGAACCACAGCGAATGGACTCCTTTCCAAAAAGCAGGATTCCTGCCTGCTTATGCCGGAATTTGAGGTTTCTGAAGGGGATTATTTCTATTTTGATTCTCTTACCACGGAAAGTATTGTGGGTTCCAACCGCATGACGGTAGAGATCAGGGAAGCTGATACGGATGAGTGGTTTACTTTGTTTACAAGAGAAGAGGTGCAGAAAAAAGAACAGCAGCATGAATGGCAGACACTTTCAAAGAATCTGTCAAAGTATGCAGGCAAAACTGTACAGGTAAGATTCCGCGTGTCAACAGGCACAGATCTTGTTTCTTCTTACGATCTTGGCTGGTTTATTGACAACATTTTTGTGAGCAAAGCGCGTTCAGAATTTTCAGGAAGCAAAGCGTCAAAGTTGATTGCAACAGGTGGAAATGCTGTAAGAAAATATAATACGGCAACCAGATCAAATGCAATCAGAAAAAAAACTGCTGTTTTCGGTGGACAGGAAAATATCTCTGTGCAGGGAGAAGTGACAGAAATTCCGCTGAAGGCAAAAGTGACAGTACTGGAGACAGGAAAGTACACATATGCCAGTGAGATCGATGGAACTTATCATCTGGATCATGCGGTAAATGTGGAGAAACCATATACACTGGAAGTTTCGGCATATGGGTTTGAAACTCAGAGGATCTCTGTAGATCTGAATCAGGATCCGCATCCAAATATTGACTTTGTTCTCAAAGAAGCACCAAAGGCAGTCATTAATGGTATTGTTGAGGATGAAGCAGGAAATCCGTTGGAAAACGCAAAAGTCCGCGTCCTGGAAAATGACAGTATTCCGCTCTTTGAGACGGATAAAAATGGATCCTATACCGGAAATGGTGTATATGCCGGAAACTGTACACTTCGTGTGTTTAAAACAGGCTATATTCCGCAGGAAGTGAAGGTAACCTTGACTGAAGGTGAAAATCAGGTGGATCCAGTACGCTTAAAAGAAATCGGAGACTTTGCCGAAGAAGAAGCGGATTACGGTTTTGTAGTGGAAGAAACCGAAGGAAGCTATCAAACTGTACACTTTACAAGTGGAATGAAAGGCGCAGCTGTATGGTTCCAGTCACCGCATAAAGGAGGAATTCTAAAGAGTGCTGATATTTTCCTCGTTAATAATAATTATTATGGTGGGGATCATGTGGAGATTGGGGTTCTTGGATATGATAAGCAGGGACGTTTAAGAGAACTTGCACCGTTCAGAGAATATGAAAATCTTGTTCCGAATGAATGGAATAAGATTGATCTGACAGAATATTGGATCCAGAGGGATGAACCGGTTTATATTGCAGTTCAGTATGAAAAGGAACTGGCTTCCTGCATGGGTGTATTTTACGACGTGAAAGCTTCAGATAAGGCGAAAGAAAGATCGTTTGTCTATGATGGGGCGTTCACAAAGACAACGGCACTTTCTGTTCCGGGAGCTTATGCGATGAAAGCATCCTGGTATTATCCAAAAAATGCGGAGAAGAATCCAGAATCCAGTGTAGATGGAGGAAACTCTGGTGGGGATACAGGAAATGTTAAACCGACGGATGAAGAAGAGTTTGTATTTGATCCGGAAACCCAGACGATCACAGAGTACAAGGGGGAGAAAACTTCTGTTGTTGTACCGGCTGAGATTAAGGGTGTTCCGGTGAAGAGAATCGGAAATGAGGCATTTAAAGGAGACGGAAAGGATGCTGATAAGCGGCTCCGTACTGTTCGAATTTCTGAGGGAATCGAAGAAATCGGTAAGGATGCCTTTAAAAATAATAATCTTCAGAAAATCTATCTTCCGGATAGCCTGAATGTTCTGGAAGAGGGGGCATTTAAATATCAGTGGAAGACAGGTATGGATGACGATTCTTTGACAGTACGTCTGCCGGAGAACATTCATATTGTAGAGAAATCCGTATTTGAAAGTGCAGGAAGCCCGCTTAAAGTAGAAATGCCCGGAGTTCTAACAATCAGGACAGGAGCGTTTGCAGGAAATAAGTCAGTGGAAGTACAGGCGGATGTTCTGGAAGAGATTGAAGATGGAGCATTCGGAAATACCTCCAGTGTACAGTTTGAATATGCAAAGGTGTATACAGGAGAAAACTCCGTGCTTGAATCAAAAGATGGACAGTATCTGATCAATCCGGCAGTCGTGGAACTGAATATGATCAATGCTAAGGATAAGGAGGATGTCATTAAAATCGGATTAAAGTATGGAGCAGAAAATCCGTATGGAATGACAAGAAATTATCAGGCATCTGATTTCTACAGGATCGGGCAGACGGTCACAGTAAATGCACCTTCGTTCAGAGATAACGGAAAAGTATATGTAAGTAAAGACAAACCGCAGACGTTAACTCTGAAAGAGAAAAATACGCTTGACTTTTACTATTATCTTCTTGAAGCACAGATCAGAATGCCGGTTCTGGAAGGAGATAAGGAAACTGTTGGATTTGTACTTCCGGGTGCTGAGGTGCAGGTAACAGCAGGAGGCTACACCGGAAAAACAGTGGCAGATGAAGCAGGATACTTTTATCTGGAACTTCCGGCAATAAAAGACGGCGATACGCTCTCCTTCACAGTCAATGGACAGGAAGCAGGAAGTACAGCCGCAGAGAAGGCCGGAAATGGTCGCTTCGTTGTAAAAAATCATGTTCTTCTTCGGTATGTCGGCGCGGATGAGAATGTAGAGATCCCGAACTCAATTGGAAACAGCGGAGCAATCACAAAGATTGGCGATTTTGCCTTTTTCGGTAAAAAAATTAATAAAGTAACTCTGCCGGATCAGGTTGAGACTGTTGGTGCCGGTGCATTTATGGGAACAGGACTTCGGGAATTTGGTTGGAATTTAAATGATATCAACAAGGCAGGTTTAAGGATCATTGAGGAGTATGCATTTAAAGATAACGAACTTTCTTCTGTGAAGTTCCCTGAATTAATGCATGCGGTGAGAACTGGTGCGTTTGAAAATAATCAGATCAAAACTCTGGAACTTGGAAAATACACTGGACATATCGGTGACCGCGCATTCAAGAACAACCAGCTGAAGAATCTTATTCTGACAGGCAAGACAGAAGAGATCGGAAAAGAAGCATTTATGAACAATCAGCTGGAAACTCTGGAATTTGCGGCGAGAGTAGCAGGAGCGGAAGAGACATTTGAACTTCCGGAATACAGCTTTGCTGGAAATCGTCTGAGTGAAATTACTCTTCCAGAACTTGTGTCAGGAGTAGAAGAGAGTGCTTTTGCAGATAATGAGGGAGGAAAAGTAACACTCAGGACAGATGTTGAAAGCATTCAGCCGACAAAGACATATGATGTTTTGAGAAGCGATGGAACAAGGCTGACATTGGATCCGGGAACAGATAAGCCGGGAACAGATAAGCCGGGAACGAATAAGCCAGGAACAGACGACCCGGGAACAGATAAGCCAGGAACAGATGATCCGAGCACAGATAAGCCGAATTCCGGAAATGGAGGCAATACTGGAGGCGGACATTCTGGAAGCAGAGGAAGCAGCTATTCCAGACAAAGTGCAAAATCGGCAGTTCCAGCTGGATATACCGGAGCCGTGCAGACGATGCGCGGATATATTCTTCCGGCAGGTGTGATGGAAGGAACGTGGCGAAAAGAAAGTGGAACGTCATACTGGAACTTATTGGATCAGTTCGGCAATCAGTGTGTCGGAGGCTGGAGACTTGTATATCTGCCTGCGGCATCTGCAAATGGTCAGACAATGCCGTATGGATGGTTCTGGTTTGATGGAAATGGAAGAATGGCAACAGGCTGGATGACAGATGCGTCAGGAAATACATTTTATCTGAATACAGAACAAAATTCCTTAGAGGGCATGATGATAACTGGCTGGCAGAAAATCGGAGAAAACTGGTATTACTTTAAGACAGAGTTTGGTCCGGATATGGGAAAACTTTTGAAGAATACAGTGACTCCGGATGGCTATACAGTGACCTCTGATGGACGATGGAACGGTATGCCGGCAGTGCATTAGGTATTGAAAGACTTCGTGAGTCATAAAACTTATGGCGCGCGGAGTCTTTTTAGTATTGACAAATCCGTATATTTACAATATAATCCCATTAACATATATGAAAGGTAGGTAATAACTTATGGCAAATATATATACATCCGCAGATCAGCTGATCGGAAAGACTCCGCTCTTAGAGCTTACACAGATTGAAAAATCCGAGGGACTTAACGCGAAGATCCTTGCGAAGCTGGAATATTTCAATCCGGCCGGATCGGTAAAGGACAGGATCGCGAAGGCGATGATCGATGACGCTGAGGCGAAGGGAATCTTAAAGGCTGGTTCTACGATCATCGAGCCGACTTCCGGAAACACAGGAATCGGTCTTGCGTCGGTCGCGGCTGCCCGCGGTTACCGGATCATTATCGTTATGCCTGAGACCATGAGCGTGGAGAGACGCCAGCTTATGAAAGCCTACGGCGCTGAGCTTGTGCTCACGGAGGGCGCAAAGGGAATGAAGGGCGCGATCGCAAAGGCGGAAGAACTCGCAAAGGAGATTCCGGGAAGCTTTATTCCGGGACAGTTTGTAAACCCGGCGAATCCGGAAGTTCATGAGAGAACAACCGGACCGGAGATCTGGGAAGATACGGACGGCAAGGTTGATATTTTTGTCGCTGGTGTCGGCACCGGCGGAACCATCACCGGAACCGGAAGATATTTAAAGAAGCAGAATCCGGACGTGAAGGTCGTTGCGGTGGAACCGGCAAGCTCCCCGGTACTGAGCCAGGGCAAGGCAGGATCCCACAAGATCCAGGGAATCGGAGCAGGATTTGTTCCGGATACTTTGAATACTTCCGTTTATGATGAGATCATTCCAATTGAAAATGAGGATGCTTTTGACGAGGGAAGAGCATTTGCAGTAAGCGAGGGCGTTCTGGTTGGTATTTCTTCAGGAGCAGCTTTAAAAGCAGCCACTATTTTAGCAAAGAGACCGGAAAATAAAGGAAAGAATATTGTAGTTCTTCTTCCAGATTCCGGTGACAGATATCTGTCTACTGCATTATTCAGCAACTAAGAGTGTTTCAGGTGCTGATCGTGAAATCAGCAGAATGAAATCAGTTTGAAACAGCCCCCTCATGGAAAATTTGATAAACATACTCCGTGAGGGGATTTTTATGACAATAGATATTCGCCGAGTGTGTATTCTGTTGTTTCGTATCCGATGCTGTAGCCGCTGGTAGGGCATAGGTTTGCAAAACCGAAGTTGGTGGTTCGAATCCGCCCAGTATCACTCTTGAAAAAAGTGCTTATTTCGGAGAAGAGTAAAGCAGTAAAACTGGCGATGGTTTCAATATGAAAACAGAGAATAAGGGAATGCAGTTTATATTTGTGTATATGAACGAAAAAGTAAACTCCTCAAAATGAGGACTTTTAAGGTTAAAAAGTCCTCATTTTGAGGAGTTTTGCATTTTTGTGGAAAAAAGGATATGATAAATTAAATAGAAAAGATGGAGAAGAGAGTCTCAGAAAATTTGTGGAAAAGGAAAACATAATGCAAAAAATATTAATTACAAATGATGATGGAATACAGTCAGACGGTATCATTCGTTTGGCACGGGCGGCAAAAAAATATGGTAAAGTCTGGGTGGTGGCACCGGACGGACAGCGCAGTGCAATGTCACACAGGATCACATTACGTGCAACGATAGAGTTTTTTCCGGTTGATTTTCCGGTGGAGGGTGTGCACGCATATGCAAGTACAGGAACACCGGCGGACTGTGTACGTTTTGGGATTTTAAATATTGTGAAAGAAAAGCCGGACTATGTATTTTCCGGTATTAATTATGGATATAACAGCGGAACAGATATTCAGTATTCAGCGACCGTAGGATCTGCGTTAGAAGCTGCGTGCGCAGGTGTGCATGCGATTGCGTTTTCTGAAGGTGCATCGGAGTGTCATGAGGTGACAGACGCTTACCTTGAGCAGATGCTGAAAGAACTGAT
>ENA-OPLX01000926-OPLX01000926.1-human-gut-metagenome-genome-assembly--contig:-NODE-926-length-11876-cov-2.431097_pt1 | contig 11876 bp, 10 predicted proteins | sample MGYA00241447_ERZ501726 | MGnify/ENA primary metagenome ERZ501726 (study PRJEB25962, sample SAMEA2042617) | human gut metagenome | biome: human gut; feature: human-associated habitat; material: faeces...
TGCAGTTGCCGGCTGTCAGGCTGAATGCGGAGTCGCATCTGCTATGGCTGCTGCAGCTCTTACACAAATGCTCGGAGGCAATGTTAGTGAAGTTATTAATGCGGCTGCACTTGCACTTAAAAATATCCTCGGACTTACCTGCGATCCTGTATGCGGGCTTGTTGAAGTACCTTGTATTAAGAGAAATGCATTCCTTGCGGTTCATGCTGTAACAGCTTCTGAACTTGCATTGTGCGGAGTTGAGAGTAAAATCCCGATAGATGAAATTGTTGATACGCTAAAGATTACCGGGCAGCTAATGTCGCCGCTTCTAAAAGAAACTTCGCAGGGTGGATTAGCTAAAACAAAAACAGCACAAAAGCTTGAAGAAAAATTGTTTAGTAATAAACAGTAAAAATTTCGTCCGGCTTAATTTTAGCATGACCGCCCTTTATAAACATAAAGAAAATACCGGTTCCGAAAAAGATACCACCCGCAATAGCCAGAGGCCTTACCCATAATATCCTGTTTGTACCGTTTCTGGTTATTTCACCATAAAGAGGCTTTCCGCCAATAGAAAAATTCCCGATAACAATCTCTGCAGGAGTACCCCAGGTTCCACGCGGGGATAATGTTTCTAAACGGGCTCTAACAGGTGTTCCTGCCGGATAAAATTTTCCTTTATAATTTACATCAGATATTGTTTTAAATTCCAGAAATGAACCTTCTTCAAGCTTCTTTTTAGAAGAATAGATTTCTTTTATACAAATCTGAATAGGAGTTCTATTCTCTTCAAGAATAAATTCTTTGCGCCTCAGCGGTTTATTTACCGTTTTTGGAAGCTCCTCATCCACAGGTTTCAATTTCTCATATGGTTTTATACGAGAGTATTTTTTATTACTTTCCGCGAATTCATCATTGATAATTGAAGGAGTGTAAGGCTTAATCTGAAGATTTTTGTCCAGACTATTTTCAACAAAGTCATCAATTACTGCTGCTGAATAACAAGCCTGTATATTAATTAACAAAACCAGTGTAAGAATTTTCTTACAAATAATGAATTTTTCTGGTTGAATTACTTTTAACCTTTTGCTGGAATTTTTCACGATTTTCCTTTGATGTTAATAAAAAGTTCTGGTAAAAAGGATTTTCTTTATATGGATTATTTACAAGATATTCAGGATATTTTTTATAAATATATTCATAAACTTCCATCATTCTTCTTGAAGTAAGCGGATGTGTACAGCACCATTCATAACGAGTTTGAGGGAATACCTTACTCATTACCACAATCAACGCAACAGGGTTATAGCCGGCATTAACCATATAGTCTACTGCACGCTTATCCGATTTATACTCGTATTTCCTAGGTGTACATAAGTTATTCAAATTATGAAAAAATCCTCTAAAAATACCATCGTAGCTATCCATACTATGCGAAATTTCGTGGCCTAAAACGGCTGCCAGCTGGTCTTCATCATCCAGAAGAACATACAGTCCTCTGTAAATTATAATCTGTCTGTCCCTGTGGATAGAATAAGCTTTTCTTGAACTATTTGCATCAAAGAAAAATACCGTTCTATTCTTAAGACCGTTCGAATTAAGGAGTCTGATACCGACTTTGCTGACTTCTTTTTGAATTTTTGCAGCTTCTGCACTGCTAATATAATATCCGGTATTTGCAGCAAATGTATTTGAAAAACTCATAAAAAGACATATAAAAAGTAATAAAATCTTTTTCATACCACACCGCTAGAATTGTTCAAGAAATCTCTTATCGTTATTGAAGAATAATCTTATATCATCAATTGCATATTTAAGCATAGCAAGTCTTTCGACTCCCATACCAAATGCGAAGCCGGAATAAACATCCGGATCAATACCAACGCCCCTAAGAACATTAACATCAACCATACCGCATCCAAGAACTTCAAGCCAGCCAGTTCCGCTGCAAATTTTACAGCCTTTGCCCTGACACATTATACATTGAACATCTACTTCCGCAGAAGGTTCTGTAAACGGGAAGAAACTGCTTCTGAAACGAGTTGGGCGGGAAGCTCCGAAATAAAGTCTTATAAACTCATTCAAAACACCCTTTAAATCACCAAAAGTTATGTCTTTATCAACATAAAGTCCTTCAATCTGGTGGAAAAAGTTATTTTTTCTTGCATTAATATTTTCATTTCTATAAACTCTGCCCGGAGAAATAACTTTAATAGGCGGTTTTTGATTTTCCATAACATGAATTTGCGCGCCTGAAGTCTGGCTTCTCAACACAACACCGGACATATCTTTAACATAGAAAGTATCCTGTACATCTCTTGCCGGGTGATCTTTCGGCACATTAAGCATATCAAAATTATAATACTCAGTTTCTACTTCCGGAGAAAGTTCCGGAGATACAACTGAAAAACCCAAATTCTGGAAAATAGTTACAATTTCATTTGTTGTAGATGTAAGCGGATGAACTTTACCCTGTGGAATAAACTTGCCATTCAGTGTGATATCAATTCTATCCTTTTGTAGTTTTTCATTAAGTTCTTTTCTGTAAAAAACTTCATGCTTTTCTCTAAGCAGCCCTTCCAAATCTTGCGTAATCTGGTTTGCAAGAGCTCCTACCACTCTTTTATCTTCATCAGATAAATCTTTAAGTCCTTTTTTAATAGAGTTAAATTCACCTTTACGGCTGAGATATTTTAATCTGATTTCATCAATATCACTGATTGATTGAGCTTTTTCAATGTCGCTCTTTGCTGAATTATAAATATTTTCCAACTGTTCTTTCATAATTTTCTCCCTTAAAAAAATAATATCGCAGCTGCTGCCTTTTTGCAAGTAAAGATGTTACAAGATTTCATCTATATAAATGATAGCATTTTCTTAACAAAACGTTACAATATAAAAAGACATGTTTTAGGACAGAGGGATGGAACAAGACACATCTTACAATAAAATAAAAAGAGCTACAAATGAAGAGTTGGCAGAAATGTGGACTCAGTATTTTGCTGACCACGAAAATAAAGAACTCAGAGATGCCCTTATCCTTCAATACATTTATCTTACAAGATACGTAGTCGGCCGTGTTAAGGTTCCGCCGACATTTTCGTATGAAGATATTTCAAGCTACGGCGTTGAAGGTCTTATAGATGCTGTCGAAAAATTTACTCCAAAGATGGGCGCAAGATTTGAAACTTACGCTCTCGTAAGAATTAGAGGAAATATTATTGATAAAATCCGTTCGCAGGATTTTCTTCCTAGAAGCGTCAGAAGAAAAATTAAAGACGTAAAAGAAGCTCAGGAAGAACTAAAAAAACAATTCGGGCGTGCGGCTACAAATACTGAAATCGCAAACTTTCTCGGTATTGAGAAAGAAAAAGTCGAACAGCTTCTCTCTGATGATACAACCATCACATCAATTTATGATAAAAAAGGTTCTTCTGACGGAGATTTAGAAATTATTGATACTATTCAGGATTCACATAGTCTTGCTCCGCATGAAGAGTTAGAAGAAAAAGACGTTAAAAAAGAATTGGAGAACGCTTTGAAAAGACTGCCGGAGAGAGAAAGAACTATTATGGTTCTGTATTATCACGAAAACATGACCCTGAAAGAAATCGGAGAAGCTATTAATGTATCTGAATCACGCATTTCTCAGCTTCACGCTCAAGCTATTATGAAGCTTAAGAACTTGTTGAGCGAAAACCGTTCAGAAAGATTAAAAAGAAGCATCATATAAATTCAGAAAGTATTATATTACTAATAAGCGTACCTTTAAGATTAAAAGTATATCCGGAAGGCGTTTTTTCAATGAAATCCGAATATTTTTCAAGAATATGTCTATATTTACTCCCAAAATCAATTCCGTATTTTTGGTCAATCTCAGAAACATTTACCCCCGAACGTTTTCTAAATCCCAGAAAAATTTCTTCTTCGAGTTTTTCTTGCATACTCAGTGTTCTTCCGCATTCGTGAATATGAGGTTTAGCCATATACTCTTCAAGAGAAGTGTAATTAGAATACCTTACTCCGTCTACATAGCCGTGCGCAGCCACGCCAAAACCATAATACTCATTGTTATTCCAATAGTTTAAGTTATGACTTGACTCAAATCCGTCTTTTGCAAAGTTACTGACTTCATAGCGATAAAAACCATTCGCTTCAAGAACATCATTTACCACCTCGTACATGTCAGCCTGTTCATCATCAAGGGGTAAATATATTTGATCTGTATCAGATGTTATCAGCAGGTTAGTTTCCTTATTATAACATTTGCCCCAAAACGACTCCTCTTCGATTTTCAACCCGTAAGTAGAAATATGCTGAATATCTAAACATAAAAACTTTTCTAAATCCTTTTTCAGACAGTCCATTGTCTGGGTCGGAAGCCCGTAAATCAAATCAACGCTTATATTCTCAAAACCGGCTTCTTTTGCAAGATTAACAGCCTCTGTTATTTGCTCAGAATTATGTCTGCGGCCGATTAGTTTTAAGATTTTATCATCAAAAGTTTGCGAGCCTATGCTCAAACGGTTTACACCCAAAGACTTTAACTGTTTAAAATAATCTAAATCCCTATCATCAGGATTTATTTCCAAAGTAAATTCATAATCCTCAGAAAATATAAAGGGCTTAATAATTTTCTCTAAAAGTTCAACAGGAAGCAAAGATGGCGTGCCTCCTCCAAAATACAAAGTCTTGAGTTCTTCACCGCTATAGTTTACAGATATATCTTTGAGGAGAGCATAAACATATCCGCTCATCATTTCAGGACGATTATAGGAAACAAATGAACAATATTTGCACTTTGATTTACAAAATGGTATGTGTATATACGCACTATTTACCATAATATCCTCGTAAAAAACAGGCTATTCATCCAGCTTAATATAATTTGTGTCCCACCTTAAATCAATATACTTAACCTTTTTATTAAGCATTTTCACCTGTGGAAGAAGCGACGGTATTCTGTGGATTTTATCAAACGTTCCGGCATTAAAGCTTCCCAATCTGATATTAACTGTAGGAATTTTCACATAAACATCTTTTGGGTTTCTATAGTCTATGTATTCAACAGTTTCACCGGAGTCCATCTCAACTGTTGCTGCTAATTTTTTAAAATTATTGACTTTTGCTTTATCCCAGTTTCTGTAATCATCTCCGCTTCCATATGTAATAACCTTTACAGTTTTAAAATCAGGACTCAAAGGCATATAATCTCTTCCAATAAGCTTTCCATCAGCAGAGAAAAATGCAATAGGCGGTACATTAATATCCGGAGAAATTGTTATAAGCGGAGTTCTTTCAATTATAATAATCTGCAGCCTTGCAGGAAACCAGAAACGTCTTATGTAAACATCCCTTACCGGTTCAAGCTGCATTATACTTTTCTTAAGGTTATCTGTCTTAACAAGAAAAATCGGCTTTGTACAAACCTGATTTCTTCTAAGTGCAGATAGAATTTTTTGTGATGGCACAATCCTGTTATTAGTAATCTCAAGAGCAGGACTGCTCAAATTGTCAAAAGCATTTCTATGAAGCCGCCACTGCGGAAGTTTAAGGATTACAACACCTAAGAATATCAAAAATATTATTATAAACAAACGCCACAAAGCTCTCAACTGGCTTAAACGCCTTTGAGATTTTCGAACCTTTCTCTGCATTTTAGCCTGCTGAAGACGGCGGTTCTGATGATATTTTGGATGCTGTATATCCTCATTTGACATTATTTATTCAATCCTACGCTGTTAAGTATCATTAAAACAAGATTGTCATAATCTATACCGCCAGCCTTTGCCTGAGCTGGTAAATCGCTTGTATCAGTCATACCCGGATTTGTATTAATTTCCAAGAAATAAGGTTTGTCATCTTTTACCATAAAATCAACCCTTGAAACACCGGAACAGCCTGTTTCTATATGAGCCTCGACAGCATACTTTTGTGTTAGTTCATAAGCTTCTTTTGAAAGTCCGGTTGCAGGAACGATAAATTCTGAAAGCCCTTTGGTGTACTTTGCATCAAAATCATACCACTCTGTCTTTGTTCTGATTTCTAAAATTTCAGTTGCAAACGGCTTGCCATCACGCTCCAAAACTCCTACAGTAACAAAGAAGCCATCGATAAATTCTTCAAGCAAAACTTCTGCATTATATTTACGGGCTTCTTTTACCGCGTCAAAAAGCTCGCCATCGCAATTAACTTTACTCATCCCATAGCTTGAACCTTCTGAAACAGGTTTTACCATTATAGGATATTCTAAATCCATAACCTTCTTCACCGGATTGTCACCAGGCAGCAAAAAAGCAGATTTTATAAGAGGTACATTTGTATTTTTAAGAATACGCTTTGTGAATTCTTTATTCATACAAATTGCACTGGCCATAACCCCGCAGCCTGTATAAGGAATTTTCATAATTTCTAAAACTCCCTGAACACATCCATCCTCACCGTATTTTCCGTGGAGGGTATTATAGGCATATTCAAAACCTTTTAAATCATTCATAATATTTTCAGAAACATCAACTATTTCAGCATTTGCATACCCTAAGCGTTTAAGAGCTGCAAGAATATTTTTTCCTGAGCGCAGTGAAACTTCGCGTTCAGAAGACATTCCGCCGCATAGTACAGCTATTTTTGCTTCTTTTGATATAGTATATTGCATAATTCTTCCTCTTTTTCTGTTTTATCCCCGATAAATATGATTTCCGGTCTTAATTCTATTGTATAAGTATCTTTTACAGCATTGTGCATCTTTACCATCATTTCCAGAACATCTTCTGATGTAGCGTCACCTTTATTAACAATAAAGTTAGCGTGCTTTTCCCAAATTTTAACATTCGGAGCTTCGAATTCTTTCACACCAGCTTTATCCAGCAATCTTCCGGCAGAATCATTCTCGGGATTTTTAAAAACGCTTCCTGCATTAGGGTTAGCTAAAGATGGCTGGACTGTTTTACGGAAAGTAAGATTTCTTTCCATCAATGCCTTGATATCCTCCAGAGGAGCACGTTTTAATTCAAATTCTGCATAAAGAAGTATGAACCTTTTATCGTGTAAAAGTGAGTGCCTGTATGAAAATTGCATATCTTCTTTCTTTTTGTAAACCACTTCTTTTGTTTCACAGTCAAAAAGACAGCAAGAAACAAGCGTATCTGCAATGCACTGGCCATGTGCACCGGCATTCATATAAACAGCGCCGCCTATTGTACCGGGAAGCCCTATTAAAAACTCCAGACCGCTCAATGATACTTCGCTAACGCTTTTTGCAAGCATTGGGTCTTTTACGCCGCATTCTGCATATATTTTTGTTCCTCTTATCTCAAACTTCTTCATTTCAGTTGTAATAATTACATTACCGCTGTAGCCGTTTGAAGAAAAAAGAACATCAGAACAGCTTCCAAGGACAACGTATTCATCCAGTTCTCTAAGAATAGATGTCAACTCTTCCAGAGTTTCCGGAAGGTAAAGTGTTTTAACCTTACCTCCTATTTTGTATGTTGTCAAATTTTTTATTTCAAAATTGTTTCTAATTTGCATAATTCTTTTCCCAGATTAGTAATTGTACCGGCACCAAGTCCGATTACAACGTCCCCCTTTTTCAAGCTTGGCATTAATTTTCGAGCCACATCCTGCATATTACCTGATACATATTCGCAAGATAACTCAGCTGCGAAATTTTCACCATTTATTCCTTCTATCGAATCTTCTGAAGCTGCATAAACATCAGTTACAATTACACGGCCGGCATTTTCAAAGGCTGTAAGAAACTCTTTCCACAAAGATTGAAGTCTTGTAAACCTGTGAGGCTGAAAGACAGCAACAACATTTTCCTTACCGAATTTCGAAGCAGCAGCCTGCAATGCAGCCTTAATCTCAGTCGGATGGTGAGCATAATCATCATACACAGTAATTCCATTAAACTCGCAAACTTTTTGAAAACGTCTGCCCATACCTGTAAAGGGGTAAAAATATTGTGCTATTTTTTTTAACTCTACCCCTGCTTCATTTAGAGCTGCCACAACAGCAAGTGTGTTATAAACATTATGAATACCGGCTAGCTGCGTTTTTATAGTGGTAAGCAGGCATCCGTTATGAAAAATTTCAATAGTTTCGCTGTCAACATTTTTTGCCGTGTAGTCTGCATCTTTTAGCCCGAAAGTAATAAAATTTCCGCTAAGAAGAGCTGTTCCGGCATTGTCATTATTAATTAAAACCTTTTTTGATTGTGCTATTTCCTGATTAAAAGTTTTTACTAAATCGGGCATACCATTCTTGTAATGATCGATATGATCCTCTTCTAAATTGTTAATTACAAGAATATCAGGCGAATATTTAACAATCGTACCGTCACTCTCATCTAATTCTGCTATAAAATATTTTCCAGCCCGATGTTGTGCATTAGTATTAATATCTGGAATAATTCCGCCATCTACAAAAGATGGCTCCAGTCCTGCTTTGTCCAAAACAAAAGAAGCTAGTCCGCTCGTTGTGGTTTTTCCGTGAGTACCGGAAAAACCAATAAAGCACTTGCCACTCTGCTGAGCTGTTTTAGCAATTTCTTCTAATAAATCAGAGCGATGATAAACAGGAATACCAAGTTGTCTAGCCTTAACTAATTCCGGATTATTTTCTCTTATTGCCGTACTTATTACAACTATATCAGTATCATCAGATAAATTAGCCTCATTATGGCCAATCTTCACCTGTGCGCCTAATTCTCTTAATTTATCTATATATTTTGAATCAGCAATATCGGAGCCGGAAACAGTGTGCCCGTCTTCCAGCAAATATTTTGCAAGACCGCTCATCCCTATTCCGCCGATTGCTATAAAATGATATCTTCCCACCTTTAACCTCTCTAATTCAGAGATTATTATAGTATAAATACAGGTGTATTTACAAGTCTGGAAAATTAAGATATTACATTATATTCTCGCGCATATTTTGCAATAATATCCACAGCTCTTTCTATTTGCTCAAAATTTAAATCTTTCATAGCGCATAACCTCATACGACATTCTTTTCTTCTAACAGCCGGATAAGTAACAATATTGACATAAACTCCGTTTCTACGGAGTTTGTCATATAATTCAAACAATACAGGCTCGCTATAAATCATAACAGGAATTACAGCAGACTGAGAGTTTCCAATATCAAACCCTTTTTCCGAAAGCTTTAGCTTCAAGTAATTTATATTTTCCCATAACTTTTCCCTGCCTGCATTATCTGAAGCAAGCAGTTTGAACACTTCGTTTAAGCCCCCTGCAACAGATGCTGGAAGAGCTGTCGAGAAAAAATAACTTCTTGCATAAAGTCTTAAATACTGAACAACTTTTCTTGATGCGGCACAATACCCTCCAAGACCACCAGGTCCTTTGCTAAGCATTCCTACATTCAAATCTATTTTACCTGTAACCCCGAAATATTCAGCAGTTCCTCTCCCCGTTTTCCCAACAACTCCAACCCCGTGAGCATCGTCCACCATAACTCTACAGCGGTATTTTTGAGCAAGTTCAACAATTTTATCAAGAGGTGCCATATCTCCATCCATCGAAAATACACCGTCAGTTATTATCAATCGTCCTGTTTTCTCTTCCGGCAAGCGGGATAAAATTCGCTCTAAATATCTCATATCTTTGTGGGGATAAACTTTAATATCTGCACCTGAAAGCATGCACCCGTCAAAAATTGAAGCATGATTTGCTGCATCATTAATTACTACATCGTTTTTGCTGCAAAGAGCTGATACAATACCAACATTTGCACCATATCCGCTAGGAAACACTATTGAATCTTCAACCCCGTAAAATTCTGCAATTCTGCCTTCCAATTCTTTATGTATATCAGTAATACCAGCATAATTAGATACTGCCCCCATACCATACCCGAACTCTTCTAGGGCCTGTCTTGCACCATCCATAACCTGAGGATGAGTAGAAAGATTAAGATAAGAATTAGAGCCTAGCATTATTACATTATGAATTTTTCCATCTTTCTCTCTAATGTCGGATTCAGGACTGACTTTATTCATAGTAACCATACCTAAAGCTTCATTACCTGTCATAATTCCGCTGGACAGAACTTCATCAAGCCTGTCAGTCTTTGCCAAAATATCCTCACCTTGCAATGTATCAACAAAGTTTTCAAACTTTAAATTCATAAACTTTTTGCTTTTCTCTAAATCTAACACGCCATATCCCCTATAACCAAATGTGTGTTAGTATTCTAGTTGAAGCTAAAAATTTTTCATATTAGATAGTAAGGTAAAATATCTTCGACTTACAGGTCATCCCCCTTGCCTATTGCCCAGCGGAAACCAAACGTTAAAGCTACACCGTTTCTACCGCCGTTACGAACCATAGCCTGAGCAAAACCTGTGAAACGGTCTTTCCAGTTGCGCTGTAAACCGACACCATACTCTACATAAGGATCTACACTCATTTTTGGTAAGATGACATCATTTGCACGTACTTTTGAGGAATTCAATACATTCCAGACCATACCTACGCTTGCATAGGGCTGCCACCCGTTCTTTAAGTTACTGATAAATTTCAACTGAGGATTTATCTGGAATGTATGCAAAGGGTCGCTGTCGATTTTTACTCCGGCAGCATTCGTATAATCAAAGGTATTTACAAATGAATAGTTCATAAACAAAATTGGTTGTAAGATATATTTACCATTCTTAAACTCAAAGTTATAACCGCTCTTTGAGCCAATGCCGGCCAGAAGTGCTGTAAAGTCTTCATTGCCATACATTGTTTTGCTGCTGCCGACATTGGCTCCGGCGGTTGCGGTCAAGGCCGTAAAGAAATTACCTTTGTAGAATGTTTCGGTTATACCAAGGACTCCGCCGTTTAATGTCGTATCTACGCCGTCATAACTCAATTGGGAACCATTATAACCACCATAAATCGATTGAACATTGTACCACCCGCGTTTCAGTTCTTTAAAATTGCTGTCAAAACCGACCAGAGTGCCATAAGTAATCGCATCTACGTCTGGCCCGTTATTAAGATTGATTGTTTCAAAACTCGTAAATGGTTTGACCCAGAAACCTTTGTTTATCATTTCAAGCTCGGGTGTGTATTTGGGAGTGCCTTCACTTATGGCATACCGATTGTTATTAATGATGGCCATTCGCTGATTAAAAGGCAATTGAGAGAACAAATCCATATGCTGGAACGCAAATCGGACGGTTTCATTGATTACTGCCTGACTGCCGGCCTGATTCGCTACCGGAGTGGATAATACGGAAGGGTTAAAACTATCGGAAGAGTTTAGACCGCCGCGATTGAATACAAAATATCCGCCATCTGCTCGGTTATCATAATTTACATTGTATTTATATATTGGAGTATAAGCTGTCTGATATTTGTCCGGAAGTTCTCCGGTTCCATTCAAGACATTATCTTTCAACCCCTGTTCGGCAAAATAGATTTCTGCACTGTCGCTTTTTGAATCTGATAAAAGATTCATCCCCGAAACAATAAGGTCGCCATTATGCTCGCCATAACCATTGGAAGTAAATCTATCCATTGTTTCATTTGCAAGATCTACATCAACTACCATTTTAGTATTATTTGAGAGGGTAAAATTATTAACGTCATAAGTATGGATACTGTCATTTACTGTATTCAAGGTGGTTTGACCGACAGTCAAATCAGCATCATACATATCACTGAGCATATAAAATGCTGTATTGTCTATATTATCCCCGGTTATATTGACTTTATAACTCTCCAGCACCGTTATGCGCTCTAAGCTAGCGTCTTGCGGAGCTGCATCACCGCGGATATTATCGGCCATAACAAACTTACCGCCGTTTTTCATTTCAAAGTTGATGGTCGAACCATACCCTGCATAAATTGCATTATCATCTCGTTCACCATTGACTTCTG
>ENA-OPLX01000956-OPLX01000956.1-human-gut-metagenome-genome-assembly--contig:-NODE-956-length-11525-cov-2.524847_pt1 | contig 11525 bp, 8 predicted proteins | sample MGYA00241447_ERZ501726 | MGnify/ENA primary metagenome ERZ501726 (study PRJEB25962, sample SAMEA2042617) | human gut metagenome | biome: human gut; feature: human-associated habitat; material: faeces...
TGCTGTAGTGTTGGAAGTAAAATATAACGGTTTTTTGTTAAGCTATATCAAGCATATGCTTCTGCCCGTTCAGAAAAGCGAGCTTTCCGTGAGCAAATACTGTATGGCAAGACAAATTGGCTGTGACTACAAATTTTAGGAGGAAAGGAAATGAAAGAGACAATTTATAACCTGCTTACCCAGCAGGGGGATATGACCTGGCAGCAAATTACAATGCATATTCTGGTAAGTGCTGTCATTGGTCTGTTTATTTTTATTTCATATGTGATCTCACATAAGGGAACGATTTACAGCAAAAAATTTGGAGTAACACTAATCGTTCTGACGGTTATGACAGGAACAGTTATGACTGTCATAGGAAACAATATTGCATTGTCGCTTGGTATGGTCGGTGCATTATCTATCGTGCGTTTTCGAACTGCAATAAAAGATTCCAGAGATACTGTATATATTTTCTGGACGATCATTGTGGGAATATGCTGTGGAGTTGGAGATTATCTGGTTGCTGCAGTAGGCAGTTCTGCTATTTTTCTTATCTTTCTTATCATGGGAGCAATCCGCAGTGATAACCGTATGCTTTTGATCATCCGTGCAAAAAGAAGTCGCTGTGAAAATATAGAATCCCAGGTCTTTCGTTATTTTGGGACTGGTGCCGTTCTTCGGGTAAAAAATACGACAGAGGAGAATGCTGAGTACATTTATGAATTATCCAGAAAAATACTGGAAAAAGTTCAGAAACAGCATCCGGCTTTAACAGATGATTTCTATAACCTTGGACAAATCGAAAGTGTTAATATTGTAGCTCAAAGCGATGAGATTTATAACTGATATGAAATATAAAATAATAGGATTTACATGCTGCTTTGCGGTTATCCTGATTGCTGTTATTGCGCCACTGCTTTATCAGGACTATCAAAAAACAGAGAGAATTCACCAGCATGAACAGGAAATTCCCCAGGAACCATGTACGGATCCTGCGGATGGCGGTCTGTGTACATATCTTCCGATTGTCAAAATTGATACAGATGGGGTGGTAATCCCGGGAAGACCCATTAAGGATGATGGAAACAACCGCATTTATACATGTGCTGCTGATGGGGAAACTACAATTGCTGCTCAGATGGATATAATCGGAAATGACAGCAAAGAGTACCATCATGCAAATGAAGCGGCAGATGTATCTTCTGCAATCCGCATACGAATGAGAGGTAATTCCTCAAGAGAGTTTGATAAGCCAAGCTATGCCATCAGACTTGTAGATAAAAAAGGGGAAAACAATCCGCTTTCCATTATGGGAATGGATGCGCACCATGAATGGGTATTATACGGTCCCTGGCTCGATAAAACAGCCATACGAAATTATATGTTTTACAATCTTGCCGGAGAAATGATGTCTTATGCGCCAAATGTAAGATTCTGCGAAGTAATTCTTAATGGTGAATATGAAGGTCTATATGTAATGACTGAAATGATAACCGGCGGAAAAGATGGCGCCAGGCTGGGACTTCGTGTAAATACCAAGCACAGCACATTTTCCGGATACCTGCTTCGCCTGGATCATCAGCATGCGGGCGAAGAAGCTTTAAACAGCTTTACAACGTATACCTACAAAACCCCCTTCCAGCTGCAGATAGAATATCCCGGAAGCAGGAACAGGGATGCCAGACTGACAGAAGAAATCCGGCAGGATTTTTCAGATTTTGAAAAAACTCTGTATTCATATGATTATGACAGGGAAAAACATGGCTACACTTCTATGATAGATGTAGACAGCTTTGTAGATTACTTTATAATCAATGAGCTTTCCAGTAATGCAGATGCCGGAAACTATTCCACTTATATTTATAAGGGAACAGATAATCTGTATCGTATGTGTGTATGGGATTTTAATAATGCCTGCAATAACTATTTCGAGGAGGAACTTCCTTATACAGGATTTTTCCTGAACAACCGATTATGGTTTGAAATGCTTATCAAAGATGAGGATTTTACTGAACGGATCATCCAGCGATATCATTCCTTGCGAAAAGGTCTGTTAAGTGAGGAATCACTTTATCGTTATATCGATGAAACCCTTGATTTTATCGCACCAGCTCTTGAAAGAAACGATGCACGATGGGGAAGTGTGGAACAGCAGGCAAAGGGACTTCTGGTTCCGGTATCGAGAAATTTGGACAGCAGATCTGCCGCTGAAGGACAGTTAAAAGGTTACTTGCGAAACAGAGGAGAATGGCTGGATGAAAACATTGAGACTCTGCGTCAGTATTCAGCATCCTCCCGTGTAAAGCAGTATAATGAGGTTAATGATTAAAATATGAAACGATTTATTATCGGCATATCTGCCATCACTCTGCTTCTATTTATTGGATTTATAGCTGTATTTTATGGCGGATTTTATGTAGACTCAGGCCGGGACAATCATATAAACACATTTGTCCGGACTGAGAATAAAGAGATACTTATAAAGGACAACGATAAGTGGAAACCATTTGAAGTCAGGGGAATTGATATGGGAAGCGGTATTCCTGGTGAATGGTCTACAGATTATGCGATCACCAAAGAAACCTATCTGCACTGGTTTCAGCTGATCCAGGAAGCAGGAGCAAATACGCTGAGAGTCTATTCTGTCCAGAATCCGTCTTTTTATAAAGCGTTCTATGAATACAATTCCCAACATGAGGAGCCGTTATATTTACTTCAGGGAATCTGGGTAAATGATTATATACAGAACTCCCGAGTGGATGCATATGCCGACTCCTTTGCAGGAAAGCTTCTGGATAATTGCCTGGTCACTGTAGATGTGATCCATGGAAAACGACTTATCATCAATAATGATGCAGATACAAGTACAGGACTTTATTTACACGATGTCTCGAAATGGGTGCTGGGATATATTATCGGAAATGGATGGGAAGATACAACAGTTGCATATACAGATGAGAAATATCCGGATATGGAACCTTATAAAGGAACCTATCTTACTGCTTCAAAAGATGCCTCTGCTTTTGAATCCCTGCTTACAGAAACAGGTGACAGGATGCTACACTATGAATCAACAAGATATGATGAGCAGCGTCTGATTTCCTTTTCCAGTGGAAATGCAACAGATCCCTTTGATTATCCTAAAGAGATTGCAGAATATTTCCGAAAATGTGCCCGGATTGACACAGAACATATAACTGCAACTGATAAATTTATATCAGGTCAGTTTGCCAGCTACAGTGCATCTCCATATGATCAGGATTACTTTTCCTGTATGGAATACACAACATGGAACAGCTTGTCTGATAAAAAGATTGACTTTAGTGACTGTATCACTCCTGACGGAAAGCGGAATACTTATCGGGCATATTTAAGACTTTTAAACGAACATCATACAATGCCGGTTTTGGCTGTTGAATTTGGTGCAGCTACAGGACGAGGTGAGATTCAGGAGAATCAGGTGACCAGCAGAGGACTTGGATACTATTCTGAAAAAGAACAGGGAAAGATTCTGGTAGATTGTTATGAAGACATTATGGCTGCCGGACTTTCCGGAGGCTGTGTCTATTCCTGGCAGGATGAATGGTTCAAGCATACCTGGAATACCATGTATGCTGTAGATTTGAGCCGTAATATTTACTGGGAAGATGCTCAGACAAATGACCAGCATTTTGGCTTGCTGGCATTTGACTGTGGGGAAAAAGAAAGTGTTTGTTACGTGGACGGAGATACTTCCGAATGGACGGATAAAGATATGGTGATCCAATACGAAGACGGCTCTTTCATCAGTGTGAAGTATGATGCCTCCGATGTTTATTTATATCTCCATAAAAAGGACTTTGATCTGGAAAAGGACACGCTGTATGTTCCGGTTGATACGACCCCTAAAACAGGTAGTACCCGTATGGAAAATTGTACAGCAGAATTTGAAAGACCTACAGATTTTGTACTGATCTTAAATGGAAAAGATAATACTCGTCTGCTGGTTCAGGATCGGTATAATCCCATCCATGCCAATTATGAGGAAGATATTACAGGAGAAGATCCTTATATTGATCCACCAGCTAGGGACAGCGCTGTATTCGAAAATATCTGCATGGTATTACGGGATGTTATTGGTCAGTATCAGGATGCTGCCACACCGTTAAAAACCTTTGAAAGTGGAAAGCTGTATTATGGTAATGGAAACCCATCTGCATCTGCTTATGATTCCAGGGCAGATTTTATCTGTAACGGAGATGATGTGGAAATTAGAATCCCATGGCAGCTGCTGAATTTTTCTGATCCGTCCCGAATGCAGATCCATGATGATTATTATGACGGAAATTATGGCATTGAAGCAGTGGGAATCAAAGAGATGTTTATAGGTTTTGGCAGAGAAGGAAATACAATCGAGATGGGATGCCTTAAACTGAAAGGATGGGAGAATACAGTATCCTACCATGAAAGATTAAAAGAAGCATACCAGGTTCTGAAGACATACTGGACAGGAAAGGAATACGAATGATAGCACAGCTTGTGATTGCTTTTTATTTTATTGTCTGTGTGGGGATTATCATGTTTAACTGCTTTACAGAGATAATCTCAAGATATCGTTCCTGTGTTCTGAAAAGGAGGGAACAACGATATTGCGAAGAATACAGACAGTTGTTTTTAGAAAATATAACGGAAAATAAAAAGCAGGAAAAAAGGCTGGTTAAAGAGCTTCATTCAACCAGTAGACTTCTGACGTTCAGTGAAGCATTATATAAAGTTGAAAACAGTATGCCGGAACAATTCCAGCAGGGAATAGCACCTGTAAGTCGGCTGATGGAAGAACTGATACCGGTTTATGAAAGAAAATCGGATATGGAAAAGGCCTGCTTGGCTTATGTATTTGCCATATTTCATATGACGAAATTCCAGGCTAAGGAAATTGTTTTCCCATTTCTTTTTGACCTGCTTGGAAATAAAAGTCTCTATTGCAGGGAGAATGCTTTGCGGGCATTATACAGTTCAGAAGATATACACGCGGTTATGCAGGCATTGACATTTCTGGATGCAAATGAGCAGTTGCTTCCGCATAAAAAAATACTTGCAGATGGACTTCTTTCCTTCGATAAAAAAGAAGAACTAATACCACTCCTTTGGGAAAAAATGAGTGAATTTCATCCAAGGATGCAGGTAAGCTTGTTGGATTATATTAGATATGCATCGTCAAACTGGAAGGATGAAATGCTGTCTATGTTGGGAACAAGCCAGGATATGGAAATTCAAATCGCATGTGTCCGCTATTTTGGCAGATATCAGGATGAAAGAAGTGTTCCTTTTTTGCTTCATCACGCCGAAGAAGAAAAGGAAGGGTTCTGGGAATTGCAGAATACCTGTATTTCTGCTCTTGCTGTGTATCCTGGACCGCAGACACTGGAAATCTTGAAAAAAGAGACTTCCAGTAAAAACTGGTATGTCCGTCATAATGCTGCAAAAAGTCTTGCAGTTCTGAATACAGATAGGGATGCATTAGCTGATATTTTACAGGGAAATGACCGCTACGCAAAAGAAATGTTAGAGTACCAGCTGGATGAAGTAAAAGCACAAAGGAGGGCGGGTTTATGACCGATGCATTTCGTTTTTTTCTGGAATGTATCAATCTGTTTTTTATTATATATCTGATTGGATATTCCAGCTTTTTGTTTTTGTCGGTTGTAGCAGGCGCAATTGAGCTGTACAGATCATACCGCCTTGAACAGATGCACAATAAACTGTGGCAAAGCTATTACATACCGGTTTCCATTCTTGTTCCGGCTTATAACGAAGAGGTTACGGTGAAGGATACAGTCACTTCACTTCTCAACCTGGATTATAAACTATATGAAATTATAGTGATAGATGATGGTTCTAAAGACAAAACATCTCAGGTCCTGATTGATGCATTTCATATGGAGCGAGTGGCACGCCCGATTCGTCATCTAATCCAATGTCAGCCTGAGGAAGATGTTTATGAATGCCCGAACCAGAAAGTACCCATTACTTTGATCCGCAAGAAGAACGGCGGAAAAGCAGACAGCCTAAATGCCGGAATCAATGCAGCCAGGTATCCTTGGTTTATCTGCATGGATGCGGACTCTATTTTACAGCATGATTCACTGGAGAAAATCGTTCGTCCGGTTCTGGAGGACGAAAATGTAATAGCCGTTGGTGGAAGTGTCCGTCCAGCCAATGGTGTTGTCATAAAAAAAGGTCATGTGATAAAATATAGGCTGCCTAGAAATATAATAGCAAGAATGCAATCCCTGGAATATGACCGTTCTTTTCTGGCAGCACGTATCCTGTTGGATAAAATCAATGCAAACATGATCATATCCGGAGCTTTTGGATTATTTGAGAAAAAAACAGTGATTGCCGTAGGCGGATATGACAGCAGTACAATGGGCGAGGATATGGAACTGGTAGTCAGACTTCATGAATTCAGCCGCATGAATCGTAAGCCATATAAGATTGATTTTGCGCAGGATGCCATCTGCTGGTCGCAAACACCGGAAAAATTAAGTGAATTGGGCAAGCAGCGGAAAAGATGGCAGAGAGGATTGTTCCAGTGTATGTGGGGACACCGTAAAATGCTGGCAAACCCACGGTACGGAGCTGTAGGACTTTTATCCTATCTTTATTTTCTGCTTTACGAATTATTGTCACCATTTATTGAACTTTTGGGTGTACTTACAATGGTTTTATCTGTGATGATGGATATGCTGAATGTGAAATTTATGCTGGTATTTCTTGCCTGCTATGCCCTGTATGGTATTTTACTCACATTAACTGCATATTTTTCAAGAATCTATACCATTGACCAGAAGCTTTCTTTTCGAGAACTGATCCTTGCTATTGCTGCTTGTTTTTTTGAAACAACTTTTCTCCGCTTTTATTTGGCATTTGTCCGTGTGACTGCATTTGTGGGATACAAGAAGAACAAACTAAACTGGGGTAAACTGGAAAGAAAGGAAATGAACAGAATATAGTTTTATTACTATGTCAATTTAATGAGTAATCTAACTGCATACATTATCCTCCTTAAAATGATCTATTCACCACCACTGGGATGGCTACTATCATTATAAGGATTGGATTGCAGAGACTGTATGGAGGCATACGAGGTGCTTGCTAAATGATAAGATTGAGCAAAGAGCAGGTCATTTTACTTCATCAGAGATTGATCGAAACGACGGGAGAAAGTTCAGGCATTTGTGATGAGGGAATGCTTGAGTCTGCGCTTTCGAATCCATTTCAATCTTTTGGAGATGTAGAACTATATCCAAATATACAGGCAAAGGCAGCACAGCTTTGTTTTGGTATTTAGCTGCGGGAAAAATAGGATTTGAGACTATATTGCAATGGATTATCAGCCATCAGAAGTAATGATTTTGGGAGAGATACCTTTACGGCATCTCTCTTTTTGTTTCATAGGAAATTGCGTCCTATGTCACATTATTTAAATAATTCATGTTACCGAGCACTCTGGAAATGCCCTGATTGTGGTGGCGAATATATACGTTCTATTCGAGATATGGCAACAGGAAACCGGGATTGTGTGTACTGTTCAATGAAAGAAGTTCTTTGCAGATTGCCTAACTAAACGGACGCCAGTGCCATATTCGACGGACCGTGTGAGACATAATTGTTGTTGACTTCTCAAACTGACCAATACCTGTTTTGGTATTAGGCGGAGCTGGTTATATTGGTTCCCATACTGTGTATGAGTTGATTGCCGCAGGAGAAAATGTAGTGGTTGTTGATAATCTTGAAACAGGTTTTCGTAAGGCTGTTCACCCGGATGCGAAGTTTTATCTGGGAGATATCCGAGACAAGGCGTTTATAGATTCTGTATTTGAAAAAGAAGAGATAGACGGAGTCATTCACTTTGCAGCCAATTCACAGGTTGGAGAGAGCATGGTAAATCCACTCAAATATTACAATAACAATCTATGTGGAACAGAAGTATTATTGGAAAGTATGGTTGCACATGGCATTAACAAGATTGTGTTTTCATCAACAGCAGCTACATATGGAGAACCGGACCGTATTCCGATTCTGGAAACAGATCGCACAGTTCCAACAAACTGCTATGGAGAAACAAAACTGTCCATGGAAAAGATGTTTAAATGGACAGCGAATGCCCATGATTTACGTTTTGTTTCTTTACGTTATTTCAATGCCTGTGGAGCACATCCAAATGGAAAAAGCGGGGAAGCTCATAATCCGGAAACGCATCTGATACCGTTGATTTTACAGGTACCAAATGGAAAGAGGAAATATATTTCTATTCTTGGGAATGACTATGACACAAAAGATGGTACATGCGTAAGGGATTACATCCATGTGAATGACCTTGCACAGGCTCATATTCTTGCCATGGAATATTTAAGAAACGAAAATGAAAGTAATATTTTTAATTTGGGTAATGGAGTCGGATTTACGGTAAAGGAAGTTGTGGAGACAGCTAGAAAAGTAACAGGACACCCGATTCCCGCAAAGGAAGAAACCAGACGAGCAGGAGATCCGTCAACGCTGATTGCATCTAGTACGAAAGCGAAAGAGATTCTTGGATGGAATCCTAAATTTGATGATCTTGAGACGATTATTACAACTGCATGGAAATGGCATAGAAATCATCCGAATGGTTATGAAGCATAATATAAGGGCAGTAAAATGATTGATCAGCTGATTTCTGAATTGGTCGCTTATGGATTGCAAAGTGGATTAAATAGATGATCCAGATATAAGAGAACAGAGGAAGGAAAAGTTGTATTCAAAAGATTTATAGAAAGCTTATAAAAAAGACCACATCATTTTGTGAAATGGTCTTAAGCAAAATATTCAGTTTTCACAAAACAGTCTGTTTAGTATTTATACATGGTATGGATGCGCAAAATATTCTGTGTAGAATACTAAAAGGTCATTCAGGTATTTTTTAAGGTTGCTCATTTGCAATTCCTCCTTTCCTTGTTTACAAGTCGATTATAGGATAGATAAAAAAGAATTGCTTGCCAAATCGAAAGAAGATATAGACAAATGTTGCAAAGGAGAGTATTTCATGCAGTTAAAATATGTTGACACAAAAGAGGAAATTATAGCGGTCAATAAGAAGTCAAAACATATTGAACCTCATCTTCATAATGCACTGGAGATTGTATGTGTAACAAATGGAGCATTAGAGCTTGGTGTCGGACAGGAACTTTACCATATGGAAAAAGGAGATATTGGATTTGTATTTCCAGATATCATTCATCACTATCAGGTACTGACACCCGGTGTAAATACGGCCATTTATCTGATTGCATCGCCATTAGTGATTAGTAAATTTGCAGATATCATGAAGAGAATTTTGAAATTTTTTTGAATTGTAAAAATGGGTAACTTTAATAAGCCATCTGAATACATCGTATTTCAGATGGGAGAAATTAGTATTAATCCAGTAGATTGACAAAGTTTCTGTGCATTAAAGTCGATATCTTGCCTCTCCAATGCGTAGATGACTCTAATAAGCTTTTTGGCCACATGAGTAATGGCTACTCGATGTGGTTTGCCTTCTCCGCGTTTCTTGGCATAGTAAGTTGCAAATGTCATGTCAAAGCGGATTAACGGTAGTTTTCACTTTACACGGAAATAAAGTACGAAATTAGTCTTTTTCATCGAAAAATTTTTTTAGCTTTCACGCAGTCTTACAACATTCCGCGCTGATCGTCTGCGTTCTTCCTCCTGAGCCGCATAATGTTTTCTGGTCGTATTGACATCATTATGGCCTAAGACGGAGGCGACGAGGTAAATATCTCCGGTTTCCCGGTAAAGGCTTGTACCGTAGGTGCTGCGGAGCTTGTGTGGAGTGATCTTTTTCAGCGGTGTGACAAGTTTTGCGTATTTTTTTACGAGATTTTCCACGCTGCGCACATTGATCCGTTTTCGCTGCATGGAGAGGAAGAGGGCATCCTCATTTCCTGGAACCGCGTCGATCATTTCCCGCTCATCAAGGTAGTTTTCCAGCACATCACGGACTTCATCGCTGAAGTAGATAACGGATTCCTTTCCGCCTTTCCGGTAAACTCTGGCACCGCAGGTATCAAGGTCGATATCATTGATATTTAATCCAACGCATTCAGAGACACGGATACCGGTTCCGAGGAGGAGTGACATCATTGCAAGGTCTCGAACTTTTGTCCGCTCATGGTAAAGCTTCTGTTTTTCGGTCAGTTTGTCACCTTCCTCAACCTCGTCGAGGAGCTTTGCCACCTCATCAATCTCCAGACGGATAATTTCCTTTTCGTGGAGCTTCGGCATGCGCACGAGGGCGGCGGGGTTCTTCTCGATCCGTTCATTTCGGAAGAAATAGCTGTAGAAGCTGCGGAGAGAAGAGACCTTCCGCATGAGTCCACGTTCTGTATTTATAACATCTTCATTCGTATCACTCGGATGACATTTCAGATAATCAATATATTCCTCCAGATCTGTCACCGTCAGCTTTTCAAGATCGGACGGTGTGAGAGTATGGGACGGATTGTCAAAGGTGCCGGGATTGGCAGTCTTTAAGAACTGAAAAAATATTTTCAGATCATATGCGTAGGCAATCCTTGTTCTTGTGGACGGTCTTGTCTCGATTCCGCGGAAAAAATCGGAACAGAAAGAAGGGAGTTCCTTCTGCAGTTCCCGAAGTTTCTTGATATTTTCAATATCCTTCTGTTCATGGTAGGAGAGTGTAGCCATCAGAATTCCTCCTTTTTATTCTTGCTTTCACGGTCATTTTCATGGCAATTATGTGATTCGGAAAGTTGTTCTTCCGCACCGGTCTGATCTCTCTGCATTTTCACAGATGTCTCCGATCGACAGGCTTTATCATCCACCTCATCAGATGTTCCAGCCATTCCGATATTTCCAGAATTCCAGCCTTCAATATTTCCGGAAATTACCGCATGAAACAGCCGTTCCTTAATTCCCGGATTATCTTTATTTAACTGTTTGGTTAAATTTTTAACATATTCGCGTTTTGTATGTCCATCAGCGGGGCATGGATTTTTGCACACAGGAAGATTATACTTATTCTTAAATCCGATCACATCAGCCTCAGAGACATACATGAGCGGCCGGATCACGGTGAGCTCTGTGCGGTCCAAAAATGTCTTTGGCGGGAATGTATAAAAACGTCCTTCGAACATTAAAGACAACAGCATCGTCTCGATAATATCATCCTTATGATGCGCGTAAGCGATCTTATTGCATCCGGCGGCCTTTGCCTCAAGGTTTAAGGCTCCTTTGCGCATTTTCGCACACAGAGCGCAGGGATTTGACTCTTTACGGGTCTCAAAAACGATTTTTCCGATCTCGGTGGGGATTATCGTGAGTGGTACCTGAAAGCCGTCACAAAAGGCCTTTATGCCGCTGAAATCCTGAATTCCAAATCCGAGATCGACTGTGAATGCATGAAGCGTAAAATGTTTCGGATAAAAGCGCTGCAGTTCATGAAGCGCATAGAGAAGAGCCAGACTGTCCTTACCGCCGGAAACACCGACAGCAATGTG
>ENA-OPLX01000961-OPLX01000961.1-human-gut-metagenome-genome-assembly--contig:-NODE-961-length-11456-cov-4.061924_pt1 | contig 11456 bp, 9 predicted proteins | sample MGYA00241447_ERZ501726 | MGnify/ENA primary metagenome ERZ501726 (study PRJEB25962, sample SAMEA2042617) | human gut metagenome | biome: human gut; feature: human-associated habitat; material: faeces...
GTCGTTTTGAGACATACACAATTCCTGGAGAACCAGGAAGTGGAATGATCTGCTTAAACGGACCTGCAGCACGTTGCGTGGCAACAGGAGATAAGATCATCATTATCGCATATGCAGATATGACACCAGAAGAAGCAAAAACATTTGAACCAAAAGTTGTATTTGTAGATGATGAGAATCAGATTTCCCGTTGCACAAACTATGAAAGACATGGACGTTTAGAAGATATGTAGGAGAAAGATCATGTTAAAAGGAAAAACGATAGTATTGGGTGTGACAGGAAGTATTGCAGCTTATAAGATGGCAAATGTAGCGAGTATGTTAGTGAAACGTGGATGCGAAGTTCACGTAGTCATGACGAAGAATGCAACAAATTTCATCAACCCAATCGCATTTGAAAGTTTGACCAATACAAAATGTCTTGTAGAAACATTTGACCGTAATTTTCAGTTTCATGTAGCACATGTATCACTGACAGACAAAGCAGATGCGATGCTGATCGCACCAGCTTCAGCGAATATCATTGGTAAGATCGCAAATGGAATCGCAGATGATATGTTATCAACAACCGTAATGGCATGTAACAAACCAGTGATCATTTCACCAGCGATGAATACAAAGATGTATAATAATCCAATCTTGCAGGATAATCTTGATAAACTAAGAAGATTTGGATATGAGATCGTAGAGCCTGCGAATGGACATCTGGCATGTGGAACAAGTGGTGCAGGAAAGATGCCTTCAGAAGAAGTGCTGGTTGCACATCTTGAGAGAGTGATCGCCAAAGAAAAAGACTTAAAAGGCAAGAAAGTCCTTGTGACAGCAGGGCCAACGATCGAAGCAATCGATCCAGTACGTTATATTTCCAATCATTCCTCAGGGAAGATGGGATATGCGATCGCTAAGATGGCGATGCTTCGTGGAGCAGATGTTACGTTAGTCACAGGAAAGACAGCGATCGACCCCCCGATGTTTGTAGATGTTGTTCCGATCGTGAGTGCACAGGATATGTACGATGCAGTGATAAGCAGAAGTGATGAACAAGATATCATCATCAAATCTGCAGCTGTTGCAGATTATACACCAGCGAATGTCAGCGATCAGAAAGTCAAGAAAAAAGACGGGAATGCCACTCTTATGATGGAACGCACGGAAGATATCCTTTCGTATCTGGGCGCGCACAAAAAACCGGGACAGTTTCTGTGTGGATTTTCCATGGAGACGGAACATATGCTGGAGAATTCCCGTGCAAAACTTGCAAAAAAGAATGCAGATATGATTGTGGCGAATAACCTGAAGGTAGCCGGAGCCGGATTTGGTACAGATACCAATGTGGTGACGCTGATTACGGCAGATGACTGCAGGGAACTGGAAATAATGAGCAAAGCGGATGTCGCATCAGCGATTGTGAGTGAAATTTTAAAGAAAATGTGTTAGTATTAAAATATGACAGACTTAGAAGCCTATTATAATAAATTTAATGAAGAGAAGCGTCTGGACAGCCGACACGGCAGGGTGGAATTTGTGACAAGTATGCATTATATCCATCAGTGTCTGGATGAAATTGTGAAAGAACGTGCAAAAGAGGAAATTCATATCCTTGATATCGGGGCGGGAACCGGACGATACAGCGTACCGCTGGCACAGGAAGGGTTCGATGTGACGGCCGTGGAACTGGTAAAGCATAATCTGGGACGCTTGAAACAGAAGGGTGCAGGCGTGCATGCATATCAGGGAAATGCAATGAATCTGAAAAAATTTTCCGATGATTCCTTTGACGTAACCCTGTTGTTTGGGCCGATGTATCACCTGCATGAGGAAAAGGACAAGCTTGCTGCGCTGCGGGAGGCGGTGAGGGTGACCAGACCCGGAGGCAGGATTCTCGTGGCGTATATTATGAATGAATTTTCCGTTATCACGTATGCGTTTAAGGAAAAACATATTCTGGAGGCGCTTAAGGAGGGAATGCTCACAGAGGATTATCACTGTACTTCAAAAGCCAATCCTCTGTATTCCATGGTTCGTCTGGAAGATATTGAAGCATTGGACCGGCAGGTAGAGGTCAGGCGCCGGCAGATCATAGCGGCAGACGGTGCAGCAAATTATATGCGTCCGTTTTTAAATGCGCTGACGGAAGAAGAGTTTGATGCGTTTCTGCAGTATCATCTGGCAACCTGTGAACGGATGGATCTTATGGGTGCAAGCGGTCACACGGTGGATATTCTTGTGAAAGAGGAGTCTGAAAACGTATGAAAAAATGGATATTGCCAATCCTAATGGCAGGATTTTTGCTGACGGGATGTTCTTCTCCTGCAGCAACGTCATCGGCTTTGCCCTCTTCTACGGAAAAAATCACGGAGACACAGATGACGGAAGAACCGGGTACGCTGGAAGAAACGGAAACCGGGACTGCAACTGAAACGCAGCAGGAACCGGTGATACAGACGGTAAAAATTACGGCGACAGGTGACTGTACGCTTGGGGCAACACAGACGCATGGGTATGCAGGTTCCTTTCATGAATACTATGATAAATACGGGCAGGATTATTTTTTTAAAAATATCAGAAGTATTTTTGAGCAGGATGATTTTACACTGATCAATCTGGAATGTGTGTTGTCAAATGCGACCGAGCGTGTGGAAAAAACGTGGAACTTAAAAGGAAAACCGGAGTATGTTGGTATTATGACAGACAGTTCTGTGGAGGGGGCAAGTCTGGGAAATAATCATACGTTTGATTATGGGCAGCAGGGACTTGATGATACCAGAGAAGTGTTAAATAAAGCAGGGATTATCTTCGGATTCAATGATCATGTGGATACCTATACCACGAAGGATGGTATCAAAATCGGAATTGTCTCCGCAAGCCAGTTGTCTGCAGATGAAAAACATGCCAATTATATCCGGGATGGGATTGCTAAACTTCGGGAAGAAGGAGCGGATCTGGTAATTGCCTGTTGCCACTGGGGGATAGAGGGGGATCATTATCCGAATGATTATCAGCAGAAGCTGGCACACCAGGTGATTGACTGGGGAGCAGATCTGCTGGTCGGTACACATCCTCATGTATTGCAGGGAATGGAATTATACAACGGAAAAATGATCTGCTACAGTCTTGGAAATTTCTGCTTTGGGGGGAACAGGAATCCAAAAGACAAAGATACGGCGATCTATGAACAGACCTTTACCTTTGTGGATGGGGTACTGCAGACAGATATATCAGCCGATATGATACCATGCAGCATTTCTTCCACATCAGAAAGAAATAATTTTCAGCCTGCCATAGCAAAAGGCGACAGAAAACAGACGATTATTGATCATATGAATGAGTATTCGGAAAAGTACAGTAAAATCGGATTTGACGCAAATGGCAGGGTAATCATCAGGGAAGAGTAGGGAGATAATATAAAATTTTATGTGGCAAGTAAATAATAATGATAAGAGGAATCAGCACATGAATGCAAGTTTTTGGAATTATCCGTCAAAACAGAAAAGCTGGCCGATAGACGAAGAAATGGAAAGTCTCGGGGAAGTCATTCATCCACTCGATAATATTGGGGGATTTGATGTACGTCCGGGATTTTATCAGATGAATGGTGCATATCAGACAGAGGAAGGGGTAAGTTTTACCGTAAGCTCCCATGGAGCCACGAGCTGTGTCCTGCTGTTATTCCGGCCGGCGGCACAGGAACCGTATGCAAGAATCCGCATTCCGGAAAGTTATAAAATTGGAAATACGTATTCTATCCTTGTTTTTGGCTTAAAAGCAGAGGACTTTGAGTATGCCTATCAGATGGACGGTCCTGCCGATCAGGCGAGAGGGTTACTGTTTAACAGAAAACATACGCTTCTTGATCCATATGCGAAAGCTGTTACGGGTCAGAGAAACTGGGGAGAAAAACCGGAAGGCGGAAAGGATTTTGTCTACAAAGCCCGTGTGGTGCAAAGTGATTTTGACTGGGGGCGGTATCGGAATCTGAATCACAAATTTGAAGATCTGGTGATTTATGAGATGCATGTCAGAGGATTTACCAAAGATGCGTCCTCCGGCGTAAAAGGCGGGGGAACATTTGAAGGTCTGCGGCAGAAAATTCCGTATCTGAAAGATCTGGGAATCAATGCGGTAGAACTCATGCCGATTTTTGAATTTGATGAAATGGAAAGTGCCCGTGTGGTGGATGGCGTGCAGTTGTACAATTACTGGGGCTATAATACGGTTTCCTTTTTTGCCCCGAATACAAGTTATGCATTTCATCAGGAGCATAATCATGAGGGTGATGAATTAAAGCGTCTGATCCGCGAACTGAAAGAAAATGGAATTGAAGTCATTCTTGATGTGGTATTCAACCATACGGCAGAGGGAAATGAAAACGGTCCATGTTTTTGCTTTAAGGGGATTGATAATAATATTTATTATATGCTTACACCGGATGGATATTATTATAATTTCAGCGGCTGTGGCAATGTCTTAAACTGCAACCATCCGGTGGTACGGAGGTTTATTACGGATTGTCTGCGGCACTGGGCAGTAGAGTACCGTGTGGATGGATTCCGGTTTGACCTGGCATCGATTCTGGGAAGAGATCAGAATGGTGCACCGATGGAGAATCCGCCGATTCTGGAAGCCCTTGCATTTGACTCTATTCTGGGGGATATGAAGCTGATCGCAGAAGCCTGGGATGCGGGTGGCTTGTATCAGGTTGGAAGTTTCCCGTCCTGGAACCGCTGGGCCGAATGGAACGGAAGATACCGTGATGATATGAGAAGCTTTTTAAAGGGCGACAGTGGCGTCGCAGGGCGTGCAATTACACGTATCACCGGATCTTCCGACATGTATGATCCGGCAAGCCGCGGATATAGTGCATCCGTCAATTTTCTGACCTGTCATGATGGGTTCACGTTGTATGATCTGTATTCATATAATGAAAAGCATAATGAGAAAAACGGATGGAACAATACGGACGGGGATAACAACGGCCTGAGCTGGAACTGCGGGGTGGAAGGTGAGACGGATGATCCGGCGGTTATGGGCCTGCGACGCAGACTCGTGAAGAATGCATTTGCCGCGTTGTTATGCAGCCGTGGACCGGCTATGTTTTTTGCAGGGGATGAATTTTGTAATACGCAGTATGGAAATAACAACGCATACTGCCAGGATAATATTATTTCCTGGCTGGACTGGAACAGACTGGAAGAATTTCAGGAGATTCATGATTTTGCCCGTTTTATGATCCATTTCCGTGCAAAGCATCCGATTCTGCGAAGGGATACAAAGCCGGCAGTCTGCGGGTTACCTTCCGTAAGTATCCATAACGGAGAGCCGAACCGGAATTATACGGACTATAATACACATTTAATTGGAATCATGTATGCGGGAAGAAATGCCGATGATACGGATGATGATATGATCTTTTACGGAATGAATGCGTATTGGGAGCCTTTGGAGATGCGCCTGCCTTCGTTGCCGGAGTCTTATCATTGGAAACTTGTAGTAAATACTTTCTGTGAATACCAGGATGGGGCAGATTTTGAAGCCCAGACACAGGGAGATCAGACACGTGTGCGTGTTCCGGAACGTTCTACGGTAATTTTACTGGCAGAACATGATTTATAAAAAAGAGTTGAGCACCGCTCTGGAAACAGGGCGTGCTCAACTCTTTTTTTCGGTGGTATCGGGTCTGGTTGTAATTTCACTGGTTCCGATGAGGTAATCTGCAGAAACATTCAGAATCTGCACGATGGCTGCAAGATCCGCAACGGTCGGAGAACGACGACCGGTACGGTATCCGCTGATCGTGGACGGCGAAACAAACATTGCATTTGCCAGCTGGATATTGGAAATATTTTGTTTATACATAATCAGACTCAGACGGTCACCAAAATCTTTGTATTTATTTTTATCATTCGTTTTCATACAAATGATTTTATAGAAAGTTGATATAAAAAACAGAGAAAACGCGTATTGCGTTTTAATTCTTAAATAAATGGAAAAAGATTTCCAAAAAGATAAGAAATTAAATCCATCCACCGTCTAAGGTGAGAATCTGTCCATTCAGGTAATTGCTTGCTGTGGCAAGAGAATATGCCAGTGAAGCAACTTCTTCCGGGGATCCCATACGGCCGGCAGGAATTTCTTCGATGAGTGCAGAGCGTTCTTCCTCGGAGAAACAACGGTTCATATCCGTATCGATTACCCCACAGGCGATGGCATTTACCTGGATATTGCTAGGGGCAAGTTCTTTGCCCAAAGCGCGTGTAAGGGAATTGATCCCGCCTTTGCATGCAGAATAGGCAACTTCGCAGGAAGCTCCGACATTTCCCCATACAGAAGAAATATTGATGATATGTCCGGATTTGGCATGAACCATGGAAGGGATGACCTGTCTGCAGGTGGAAAAGACGGATGTGAGGTTTGTCGCAACTATCCGGTTCCAGTCGGTAATATCCATGTCGGTGAGCAGACCGATATAAGAGATGCCGGCATTGTTGATTAACATATCAATCTGGCCGAAGGTATCCAGTGTTTTTTGCACCATGTCACAGATAAAAGTATAGTCTCCTACATCACCACGGAAGCAAAGCACCTGTATGGAGTAGGTTGTTTCAAGTTTTGTGGCAAGTGCCTGCAGCGTTTCATAAGAGTTATGGCAGCAAAGAGCCAGATGATAGCCTTCAGCGGCAAATCGACATGCCAGGGCTGCACCGATTCCACGGGATGCACCTGTAATCAAAGCAGTATGTTTCATTGTTCTTCTCCATTCTTTTTTTGTATTGTACCATAAATTAAAAAAATTCACTAGACAAACACCGGAGAATGTGTTACTATAATTGGGCAGTTGAAACGGCGCGTGGCTCAGCTTGGTAGAGCGCTGCGTTCGGGACGCAGAGGTCGCAGGTTCAAATCCTGTCGCGCCGACGACACAAGGATTCCGGTACATGGGTGAGAGAATCCTTGGCAGGGGCAACCTCAGAGGCTTTTAGAGAGCTTCTGGGGTTCTTTTTTTGCCTTCAAAAGTTTTAGAAAGGCTCTATGTCAAAAAAACTGTCGCACGAATTTTCGCGCGACAGTTTTTTCTTATTCTACCGTTACAGATTTTGCCAGGTTACGTGGCTGATCCGGATTTAAGCCTTTTCCAACGGATGTGTAATATGCAATCAGCTGGAAAATTACAACAGATTCAAAAATCGTAAATTCGTCGGATACATCCGGAAGATTGATGTGTACATCACAGATAGAAGGATCTGTGATTTCTTTGTCTTTGGACAAAAGAATGACATAAGCACCACGGGCTTTTACTTCTCGGATATTGGAAATAACTTTGCTGTATACATGTTTCTGGGTAGCAGCGGCAATGACAGGAACCCCTTCACTGACCAGAGCAATGGTTCCGTGTTTTAATTCACCGGCAGCATAGGCTTCGGCATGAATATAAGAAATTTCCTTTAATTTCAAAGCACCTTCCATGCAAAGGGTATAATCGAGTCCACGGCCGATAAAGAACGCGTTGTTGGCATTGATCATGCGTTTGGTCAGCTGTTCAATATCAGGAGCCTGTGCAAGAACTTCCTCGATGTAATTTGGAATTTCCTGCAGTGTTCCAATAAATGTACGTGCTTCTTCGACAGAAATCTTTTGCTGTTTCATGGCAAGTTTGCATGCAAGCAGGTAAAAAGAAGCAACCTGAACGGTGTATGCTTTTGTACTTGCAACAGCGATTTCCGGACCGGCATGTGTATATAATACATAGCTGCTTTCACGTGCAATGCTGGAGCCTTTTACATTTACAATAGACAGTGTTTTCTTTGTATATTTATTTGCAAGGCGAAGAGCTTCCAAAGTATCAATGGTTTCTCCGGACTGGGATACGACGATTACCATGGATTTTTCATTGATTACCGGTTCTTCATAACGGAACTCCGATGCGATTGCCACGGTAACCGGAATATGCAGGCGGTTCTGGATCATGGTTTTTCCTACCATTCCCGCGTACATTGCAGTACCACAGGCAACGATTGTAATGTCGCTTACATTTTCAAAGAAGGAATCCGCAATGGCATCTTCCGAAAAATCCGGAAGCATATCTTTGATACGTGGGGTAATGGTTCTTGTGATGGCAGCCGGCTGTTCATGAATTTCTTTGATCATGAAATGCGGATAACCATCTTTCTGGGCTGCGGTAACATCCCAGTTTACTTCCATATATTCCGGTTCTACGGAATGACCGTCTAAATCCTCTAACGTAATGCCGTCCGCAGTCATAGTTAAAATATGATATTCCGGCACGATGAAATAACGCTTGTTGTATGCGATAAAAGCAGTCAGGTCAGATGCAATAAAAGCACCGTCATCACAGTATGTTGCAACCATAGGGCTGACATTTCTTACCGCATAAATTTCACCCGGATGATCCTTGAACAGAACGCAGAAGGCAAAGGAACCTTCAATTTCGGCTACTGCTTTGCGCAGAGCTTCTTTTGGATCTCCTTCGTAGAGTTTATTGATCAATGCGGCGGCAACTTCGGTATCCGTTTCGGAAATCAGTTCATCCGTCAGATCGTATTTGGTGGCGAGATCATGATAGTTCTCGATGATACCATTGTGGATCAATGCAACCTGTCCGACCTTATGAGGGTGTGCATTGGCATTGGTAACGCCACCATGGGTTGCCCAGCGGGTGTGGCCGATTCCACACGTAGAATTGTTATCATCATCGCAGATGGCACGAAGATCTTTTACTTTTCCGACAGTTTTCCGAAGTGAAATTTTTCCGGTATCTTTAAAGTACGCAATTCCCGCACTGTCATATCCACGGTACTCAAGGCTTGCAAGTCCTGTCAATAAGACATCCTGGGCTTTTAATTTACCTGTAAATCCAATAATTCCACACATAATTGAAATCTCCTTTTTCTCATATAATTTTATGATCCCGATATTGTTTTCGTTCATCAGAATATTTTTCATTGTGCATTATGTGGTAACACGTAAGTGTTATCACCTATGCCAATTGCTTCGCGTAAGCAAATTCTCATGCAATTGGCTCCATCGGGGTACGAATCCTTTGTTCGGATGTTACCATCCTGTTTGTGATTCGTATGCGCAGCCCCTTTCTGCGTTCAGGCATCCGCCGAATCTTCGATCACCTGAATCCTCGTTAACCCTTGTGGTACAGCGAAAGCTGTATCACAGGGTACATGGCGCTAAAGTTTTTAACTTTTCGAAATCTGTTTCTCCTTTCTATAACAGACACCCCCATCTTAACATAAACCCCGGGGTTCTCACAACCGAAAATATCCACAGAGATTTACAGTAATTGCATAAATTTTTCACGTTACTTACAATCTTAAAAAAATTTATACATCTTTGCCTCTGGTATGATATGATTAATTCCAAATGAAAAACATACAGGGAGGAATCTATGGACGAACAGACAAAACAAAAACGAAAAGATATCGTGGGGTGGGTGATTTACATAGCAGTTCTTCTTGCCATTATTATCACATTCCGTTGTTTTTTGATGATCGGGCGGGTGCCATCTGAGAGTATGGAACCGACACTGATGGTTCATGACTGGCTCATCGGAGACCGTCATGCATATGAGGAAGAAAAACCACAACGCGGCGATATTGTCATGTTTTATCAGAAAGATGAAAATGAAACCATGGTCAAACGTGTGATCGGACTTCCGGGGGAGACGGTTTCTTTTGTCGGCGGAAAAGTATACATCAATGGGGAACCGCTGGATGAATCGGCTTATCTGGATGACACTGTCGAAACGGATTGTGGAGAAGAAGATAAAACCTTTACCGTTCCGGAGGGCTCTTATTTCATGTTGGGGGATAACCGGGAAATTTCCCTGGATGCGCGATATTGGAAACATACCTACATTACAACGGATGACATGAAGTCGAAGGAAATCCTTATCATCCCGTTTCACAGGCTTCCGTGGTTTTAAACCTTTTGTGTCTTGACACCTGACGAGCATGTGAGTATACTCTATGTAATGTGTTGAATGTAACAAGAAATGTCTGTATAGAAGGGTATTTCGTGAAAAGGAGTATTTTATGTTAACGACAAGAGAACTGCAGGACGAGATCATCCGCCTGAAGAAAGAAAAGGATATCTGTATTCTGGCACATGCATATCAGAGTCATGATATCTGGGAGGTGGCTGATTATGTAGGGGATTCCTATGGGCTGAGCGTGCAGGCTGCCAAGGCAGCGCAGAGCACTGTGCTGATGTGCGGAGTCCGTTTTATGGCAGAAACCGTGAAGGTTCTCTCACCAGACAAGAAAGTACTTCTTTCCAGCGGTGAAGCAGAATGTCCTATGGCAGAACAGCTTTCTGTGGAAGAATTGAAAGAATTAAAAAAACAGTATCCGGATTATACAGTAGTAGCTTATATTAATACAACTTCTGAATTGAAGACATTGTGTGACGTATGTGTTACATCTGCATCAGCAGTATCTATTGTTAAGAAGCTGGAGAACGACAAGATTCTTTTTATTCCGGACTGTAACCTCGGAGCATGGGTAGCAGAACAGATTCCTGAGAAAACTTTTAAATTTATCAAGGGTGGTTGCCCAACTCATCTTAGAATGGGCAAAGCAGATGTGGCAAAAGCAAAGAAAGCACATCCAAATGCGAAGCTTCTTGTCCATCCGGAATGTGCCGCTGCAGTAACCAAGAATGCAGACTACATAGGAAGCACAACTGGAATTATGTCCTATGCGAAGAAGAGTACAGATAAGGAATTTATCATTGGAACAGAAAACAGCATAGTTTCCCATTTACAGTATGAGTGTCCGGATAAGCTGTTTTATCCACTTTCCAAGGATTGTGTATGCCACAATATGAAACTTACAACTTTAGTAGATGTATATAATTGTCTGAAAGGCCTTGCAGGTGAAGAAATTATTTTACCTGAGGAAGTAAGTAAGGGAGCAAAACGCTGTATTGACAGAATGCTCGAATTAAATTAACACAGGCGGTCGTAGAGGTAGATTCTACGACCTGTGCTGTGAAATTTATTCTATAGACTGTGAGAATAGCGTCTATACAATCTCAGTTGGTACAGAAGGTAGAAGTATTTTCTTGCTTCTGCTTCTGCTTTTGTGCTATAATCAAACAAAGCATATTTTACAAAATCTTCATGACATTTTTGTCATCTATATTCTAAGAACGACAGATTAACCCAAAATAATCTGCGTACTTCATTCGTATCTATGCTTTTTGTTACCCATCAACAATTGAAAAGCAGGAGACGAACGAATTTAGAGATAGTATCTGTTACTCTCCTGTTAGGACAGTGTTTATTATGAACTGTCCCACCAAAATCAGGAGGAAACGATTTATGGCAAAATGCAAAAGAAACCGTAATAAGACAAAAAGAAATTTTACAGTCAATACACCAACGACAAACCGGAATTATAAAGACACCGTTTTTCGGATGTTGTTTT
>ENA-OPLX01000963-OPLX01000963.1-human-gut-metagenome-genome-assembly--contig:-NODE-963-length-11421-cov-2.591677_pt1 | contig 11421 bp, 13 predicted proteins | sample MGYA00241447_ERZ501726 | MGnify/ENA primary metagenome ERZ501726 (study PRJEB25962, sample SAMEA2042617) | human gut metagenome | biome: human gut; feature: human-associated habitat; material: faeces...
GGTTGAAATCATAACAAACTTCTTTGCCTTGTACTTTTCCGCAAGGGTTGCAACATTGAATGTGCCGAAGATGTTGTTCTTTACAGCCTCCTCGGGAACGGTTTCCATAAGCGGAACATGCTTGTGAGCGGCAGCGTGGAATACGAGTTCGGGGCGATATGTCTTGAAGATAAGCTCCATTTTGTCGTAATCACGAACCGATGAAATAAGCGTTACAAGGTTAAGCTTTGTGCCGTATTCAAGCACAAGCTCCTGCTGAATGTCATATGCGTTGTTTTCGTAGATATCAACAATGATGATTTGTTTTGGATCATTTTTTGCAATCTGTCTTACAAGCTCACTGCCGATTGAACCGCCGCCGCCTGTAACAAGACAAATCTTTCCGTTGATAAGGTCATGAATCTCCTTTCGGTCAAACTCAATGGGTTTTCTGCCGAGAAGATCCTCAATCTTGATTTCCTTTGCCTGTGAAATAAGCTGTGTATGCCCGTCATCAAACAAAAGCTCACCGAGATAAGGGATAATCTTGATTTTGCACTCTGTTGCGGAACAGTAATCAAGAATCTTCCTCTTCTCATCTTCCTCACATGACGGAACTGCAACAATAATATTGTCTATGCGGTATTCATCACATATTTTAACAATTTCGGGACAGGTTCCGACAACGGGGATTCCTTCGATTTTCTGATTCAGCTTTTTCAAATCATCATCGACAAAGCATACCGGAATGATGCTTTTTGAAGGATTATTAACATCACCCTGCTCTTTCGCATTGTGAATTTCACGAACAATCATTCTGCCGGCATTGCCTGCGCCCACAATAAGGGTGCGCTCTCCGCCCTCTGCCCTTCCTGCCTCGGTAAGGTCAAGAAAAGCCCTTCTGAAAACAAAACGGAATGCAAGAATTCCGACAAGGGCTATTGCGAAATGTACTATACAAAAAATCTTTCTCTGCGGAATCTGCAAAAACAACGAGATTACAAAGCCGAGCGTAAACCCCGAAAAGATGGCAATTCCGCACACAATATAGTCCTTTGCGTTAAAGTATCGCCACAATTTTGAATATGTTCCGCTTATATAAAGCGTAAACAGACACATGACAAGATCAATAACAATATAGCTCAACAAGCCTTTGCTTGAAGCAGCACCTATGTAGCCAACAAGCAAGAGAATATAATTTGCAAGAATACCGCTGACAACGATAATAAACACATCTGCGAGAGCCAGAAACATCTTACGCAAATTAATCTTCTTCATAACCCATACCTCTTCTGTTTAACTTTGTGTAAATTCCCGAGTAACATATAAATACAATTATGATTTATTATACAACAGTGCAAAAGGAATGTCAAACAAAGCAATTCCTAAATCAACTTAAAATCCGACAATCAAAGCACAAGGAACAGTAATAATCAGACTTGTTCGACACACATTTGTTGACAACCGCACAAAACGAGCCTAAAATAATACCATACTTAATATGAGCGGTGAATTGAATGAAAAAATTTTCGATAATCCTCGGAGCAATAATACTTGCGCTGTTTGTGACTCTCGTAATATGGGGCGTTTACTGTGACAACACAATTGCAATCACAAATTACTGTGTAAACAATACTAAGAACGACGCAAAGCTGAAATTTGTTGTCATCACGGATCTGCACAACAAGGAATACGGAGAAAAGAACGCAGACCTTGCAGAGCTTGTAAAGGAACAAAATCCCGATTTTATTGCAGTTTGCGGAGATATGGTCAACCGTGGCGATCCCGACACAACAAAGATGAAAGATGTGCTTGAAAAGCTTTCAAAAATTGCACCCACATACTGCTGCCTCGGCAACCATGAGCGTGACAATGCCGCCAAATTCGGAACAGATTTTAAAAGCGAAACAAATTCAACAGGCGCTGTATTGCTTGATAATGAATACATAAAATTCACCAAAAACGGCAAGAGTGTGCTTATCGGCGGAATGAGCGACTACCCTTATTATGAGTTCTACTCTCCCCTCCCGATGACGATGTTCCGTCAAGAACGCTGTGGGAAGAATTTGCCGAAAAAGCAAAGAACAATTTCACAATTCTTCTGCACCACCAGCCCGAATACATTGCCGAGGACGCAAAGAAAACCGACATAGACTTAATCGTCTGCGGTCACACCCACGGAGGACAGATTCAATTGCCGTTCATCGGCGGAGTAATCGCTCCGAATCAGGGACTTTTTCCGAAATATGACAAAGGCGAATTTGACCTTGACGGCACAAAAATGATTGTCTGCGCAGGTCTGAGCAACACCGTATTCATCCCCAGAATCAATAATCAAGTTGAAATAGGTGTTGTGACGGTTGTATAACATCGGTTCTCCCCTATTACTTTCATATAAAGCAAAAATTGCATCGATGCCGTATTCGGGCATCTGATGCAATTCCTTTATCCGAGTATCTTCTCAAATAGATTGCGGTGGCACACCGCCGACCGCAATTTTCAATTTTCCATTTTCAATTTAAAAAGCTTTCGCATCGATACGACTGTCTTCACGAACCGAGAACGGTGGCTCGCCGTCAGTTCTTCTCACTGTAATTCCTAAGTTCCGCAGGAGTTCTGCCGTATTCGGACTTGCAGAACAGGATAAACGAATTTACATTTGGAAAACCGTTTTCAATCGCCGCCTGTCTGACGGTGATTTTTTTGTTTCTCAAATCATCAATAGCGTGTTCAAGACGAACACGGCGAAGATACTTTGAAAATGTTTCCTCTGTTTTATCCTTAAAATATTTTGAAAAATGAGCAGGCGTCATGCCAACATAATTGGCAATTTCATTGAGCGTGATTTCGTGTTTGTAATTATCGTGCATATATCTGATAGCACTTTTGGCGCAGTCAAAATCATCAGCCTGAGAACCGTGAACATATTGTATATCGTTGTCAATGCAATCACGGATGAGATAGTACGCAACGCTGTACATCACCGCTCTTACCTTCATGCTGATAAGCTTGCTCTTGTACTCTTCATATCCGTGTAATATGTCCATTGCTTTTCTGATAAACTCAAGAGCTTCGCCCTCGGGTTGTTTGAAACTCGGCACAATATGCGGATCGTCAACATACGGTGCAATTGCCTTTGGAATGATATTGAGCATAACAGCCTGAGTATCCTCACCGATGTCCTCATAGGAATGAACCTCCTGACTGTTAAGAACATAGACATCGCCCGCATTGAGAATAATTTCACAGTCAAGCTTGTTAAGCCTTACCTTACCTTTTTTTATATAGGAAATTTCATATGAACCATGCCACCTGAGTCCTGCTTCAAAGGCAACTTTTCTGTCCGGATATCTTGTAACCCTGCCGCTGTAATACGGCTCGGGCGGTAACAACACCTTCTTGTACTTCATGGTTTCATCCTCAACTCAATTAAAATCAATCAATTGTTAATAACATAGTCAGCGCAAAAATAAATATATTTAAGATCCGCAATTACCGCAGAATGGTCTGTTTTTACTACAACTGTTCTGCGTTCTTTTTTGCTGATTTCCTCAACACAGCGTGCAACATTGCACCTTGAAGGCTCGTAGCCGTACTTTTCAAAAAATTCTTCCGCAGTCATAACAAGCGAGCCGTAGCCCTCAAACATATGCAAAAGAGAATAGTCAATCAGCTTGTATTCATCTTCAATAAGGCTGATTCCGATATCGCAGTTTGTGACTGAACCGATGTAATACGGTGCGTCATTGAGGAACAAGCCTGTCTTGAACGAACCGATTGAAACGGTAAGATCCGAGTTTACCGCCGTACTGCACACACCCGTGTCACCGTTGATTCCGCTGTTGATGTCTGCACTTATAACATAGGCATTTGTCATATTAATCTGCTCAACCGCTTCAAGCATTTCACCCTTTAATTCACCCGAAAAGCCTGTTCCGAGCAGACAGTCAACTACAATGTCAAATCCCGTGAAAGCCGCCGCCTGTGACATCGGCATCTCCTCGGCACCGAGCGACATTGCGGTTTTATAATAGTAAAGGCCATCCTTTGAAAAGCCGTCGCTTGCTCTGAAAATTGTCGGTGTAAAGCCGTTTTTGCATAAAACACAGGCGAGCGCATAACCGTCGCCGCCGTTGTTGCCCTTACCGCAAACTATGGCAACCCTGCCCACAAACTTTGCCGAATTAAAAATCCCCTGTGCGGCTCTGTACATAAGCTCCGCCGAAGGAGTATGCTCCGCAATCGTCCTTGCGTCGCTTTTTCTCATATTTTCAACCGAAACGACCTGAACAAATTCCATCTTATATTCCTCCGCTTTCTGAAATTTCCATAGCCTTATCCGCCGTTTGCGGCATTGTAAGCCGTCATAACAGCACTTTCATCCATATTACAACCGAGCAAAAACAACGGTGTTTCCTTAAAGAACTCATCAAGCAATTCAAGCAGCTTTTCCATTCTGCTCCGCTCAACATCAATAACCGTTGCCTCAAGCAACTGTTTCATAACCTGTGACGGTAACACCCTGACTGCCGTGTTCTCTTCTGCTCTCTGAAGAATATACACAGCCTTAACAGGTGCTTTTGTATTTGTTCCTATGTCAGCTTTCCCCATCCACGGAGTTCCGTAAGCATAAAATTTTCCGTCACATTTTCGTATAACCGGCTTGTCATCGTTAATCATCGTCACCCTGTTGCCAAAATGCCTTCGCCACAGAGCCGTGTGGGTAGACTTGCCCGTTCCGCTGACTGCCGAAAAAACATAGCCCTCGCCGTCAAGCTCAAGACAGGACGAATGAAAAAAGAATCCGTCAAATCCGTCAAGCACGGCGTTGCAGAATTTTGAGAGTATCAGAACATCCTCCGCACCTTGTTCGCTGAGGTTGTCAGAAAGCCTGAGATGCTCACGGATTTCGTCATCCGAAACCGATATCTCAATGTCGGTCTTTCCCGATTCATTCGACTTAACGGCATAGCTTTCAAGCCGTTTCCTGCATATTTTAAATTTTGGATTAACTTCAACATTCAAATCAGCTATTCTGTATATCGGCATATCTGCTCCGCTAAATACTATAATGAAATATTGTAACACAAATTAATGTTTTTTGCTACGGCGAAATGAATAAATATTATTTTACCTTTTAGTGCAAGTTGTTCAGTCGCACAGCTTTAAAGGCAAATATTGCACAATACAAGCCGTGTTATTTTGTAACAATGCACATACAGCTTATTTTTTATTCATTTTAAAGCCTGTAAAAAAAGCATTATTTTACGACTTTTTCAATTTTGTTTACTTTACTTGTCCGACTGCTTTTTTTGCATACTCTTCAAGGTATGCTCTTTCATAAATTCAAATATCCTGTGCGTAACCGTTCCTATAAGAATCGGAATGAATATTCCTGCGGCAAGGTAGATTATGCAGTAAAAATTTAATCCGTTCGGACGATAAATGTACCAGATTGTTGACTTGAGTTTTAAAATATCGAAATCTTTGAACAGCGGTGTAATTACGCTCAATCCCCAAAATGCCCATTTTACAATCATAAAGGCAAAAATGTGGTGAATCATTATGCTGTAGGTATTGTCCGAAATCATCCTGACAAGCTTTTTGTTCTTGATAATCGGAGTAATCAGCTTTGCAACCCTCAGCCAGAACGCAATGCCCGTGATTGCGGTTACATAAGGAATGACGCAGCCGTTGTCAAACTTCACACACTTTGATGGGGTGTATTCAAGATTTTCACAGAATGTGAGGAGAAGAAGCTGAACTCCGAGAACGATTGCAAAATATGCAACGCTGTTGAGATTATCGTGTTTTTCAAGCTTTTCGTGATAAAATCTGCCAAACTCAAAACACGGCAGAAAAAACATTGACCTGAACAACAACAGCAACGCACCCTTTGGGGCAGGATTCCAAATGCAGTATTGCACACCGAAAATTCCGATTGCAAGATACACGGCAAGAATGACATACTCGTTGCCCCTGTGAACCTTTTTGAGCAGTTTACGGAACAGTATGTTAAAAACATAAACGCAGAACAGCGGATATACAAACCACGAACCGAGGTTGTAGGCAAAACTTTCGCCGTCAATAAACGGCATAACAAAAAGGTTGTACAGATCAAATTTGCCCTGAGCAATCGTATAGCCGACCTGAGTAAGTGCGAATGCGATTATTCCGTAAACAATGTTCCATAGATAAGCAGGAATCAACAAGCGTTTTGTCCGTCCCCATATATATTTGAAAATATGTTCCTCGTGCTTTTCCTTGTAAAAATATCCCGAAATGAAAACGAACAAGGCAAGATTGTACGAATACTTTGGAAACCAATCATACATCAGCGACACACCGCCGTTGTAGCAATGCCCCGAAACTATGATAATAATGCCGATTGCCGACAAAATTTTAAAAGTAAAATTAATGTTTCTGTCATCGCCAAGCCTTTTGTTTTCAGCTGTGACACTGTTTTGTTTAAGTGCAGATTTACTGCGTGTTTTGTTCTTTCCCATAATTTCCTCTCATCTGTATTTGTCGCAATTTAAAAATTCCGCAAATTCACACGGTAATTGTATCACAAAAGCAATCCGCAATCAATATATCAAATTCACCGTGCAAAACACATATAAATCATTATTTTGCACAATCTCACTTTTGTTTCAACAGGCATTTAAATCTTTTAGTCACATCTGTTCCGCCATACAATTGTGTACATACCCTTAAAAAACTAAGAATAAAATGTAAATAAATTCAGTCAAAAAAGCCGGGCAAAGCATAAAATAAAAAAATATACAAAAAACTATTGACACAACCTTTACATAATGCTATAATAATAAAGCTGTAAAAAACAGCAGAGTTGTATATCGCGGGATAGAGCAGCTCGGTAGCTCGTCGGGCTCATAACCCGAAGGTCGTCGGTTCAAATCCGGCTCCCGCAACCAAACAAGACGGTTTTTCGAAACCGTCTTTTCTTTTTCCAATTTTTTCGAAAATGCCTGAAAACGGCTTATCTATGCGGTTTATAAACGGCAACAAAATCGAGTTGGGAAAAGTTGAGTCAGAATAAATACAGTTAAATCGCAGTCAAAATCGCAGTCAAATCGCATTCACAAATAAAACCTGAGCCGCCGAAATCGTTTCCGACAAATATTTTTCGGAGGTTAAAGTTATGACAAACACAAAAATCACTTACACACAGCAGGGCGACTTTCTTCTTCCCGATTTAAAATTGCTCGAACAGCCAAAGGTGGAAATCGGCATATTTGGGAAACGGCATCTTCGCTATTTGGAGCGTAACCGTAAAATCCTCTACACAAATATGCTTACTAAAGGTAAGCTGACCGCTTATCTCGCCGATATCGACGAGCAGGCGGAGAATATGTTTGATCAGCTGGTAAGGCAGCTCGCAGAGCGTGAGGGCGTGACGGAACAGCTCAAGGCGAACAATCAAATGCTGTGGGTTAAGAAGATGAATTCTATCCGCAACCGAGCAGAGGAAATCGTTAATCACGAGCTCATTTACAGCTAAAAGCAGATCGTGAGGTAAAAGGCGTTTCGGTAAAGATAGTTGAAGCGTGGAAAGCAGGAACCAATAAACCGATCGGAGCGGCAAGGCGTTTTCTCAGTGTACTGAAAGCCGACCCAAAGCTGCTCGTAAAAAGCAATATTATCAGCGCATAAGATGAATCAAATGCCCCTTGATAGGCAAATCGCTTATCAAGGGGCGTTTAACTTTAGATTCACAAGACATCCGTGTACCAAAAACGCACCATCTTGCAGTGTATTATTATTGCAGAATGAATTTCAATATGATATGATAGAGATAAGAGGTGGTATGATGTTCGCCAAATCTCCGAAAAAACTGATAATAATGAATATTTTGGATATCCTCAAACGATACACAGACGAAAATCACCGGCTAAGCCAGAAAGAGATTCAGGATATTCTTGAGCGTGAATATGATATGACGGTTGAGCGCAAGGCGGTCAACCGCAATCTGATGAACCTGATCGAGTTCGGCTATAACATCAACTATAGCGAGAGCGTGCGCATATTCAAAGACAATGACGGCAAAGAACAGGAGAATGTAATCCTTTCCGACTTTTATCTGGAACATGAATTTACCGACAGTGAGCTACGACTGCTGATTGACAGCGTTCTGTTCTCGAATCATATCCCCTATAAGCAGGATAAGGAGCTGGTCGATAAGTTAGCTTCTCTGTCCAATATCTATTCCAAAAAACGAGTGAACCATATCGCCCGTATGCCGGAGGATAAGACGGATAACAAGCAGCTTTTCCACAATGTTGAGCTGTTAGACGAGGCGATCGACAAAAGACGCAAAGTGTGCTTTCACTATCTTGAATATCACACTGACAAAAAGCTGCATAAGCGGCGAAATAAAAACGGCAAGGTTAGGGAATACATCATCAATCCTTATCAGTTAGTTGCCAAAGAGGGCAAGTATTATCTGATTTGCAACTATGATAAGTATGACGATATCAGCAACTATCGCATCGACCGCATAACGGATTTGGAGATCCTTGACGAAAACATCAAACCCTTTGATCAGCTCAAGGGCAGCGACGGCAGAAAGCTCGATCTTGAGGAGTATATGGATAAGCACGTCTATATGTTTTCGGGCGAGAATGTGAGGGCAGTGTTCAGAGCTGACAAGAGCCTGATCAGCGACATTATAGATATGTTCGGCAAGGAAGTCAGATTCAGTGAAGAAACCGATGACGAAATAACTGTGACAGTAAACGTCAACGAGCTTGCTATGGAGCAATTCGCAAAGGCATTTACACCGTGGATTGAGGTTATCAAGCCAGTTGCTTTGCGGGAGAGAATGATCAAAAACCTAAATAAAAGTTTGGGAAAATATATGTCAAACATAGTTTTATAACAGGTGAGATACAATGACAGATATGGATTATTCAAAAACGAGGATATTTGAGAGGCATACGAATTTGGAGACAACAAATAAAAAGAATGCTGAATTAAAAGAGATGTATCAAACCTTTTATAACGAGATGTATCAAGCCTTTAATATAAAGAAGAAGGTTAAGTTTGAGACGGAAAAATACAACGGCATCCAACTTCTCACTTGCTTTGATTCTTACCTTAATGCAGATAATAAAATTATGATTTACGGTCAGGAGGCAAATACAGACGAGGGCTGTGTTTTTGACTTTTCACCGCAGTATCAGAAAGACGGTTATTATAAATATGAATATTAAATGACAGAATTTCGTCAAGCAAAATATACGATTTAGTTGATGAACCAAATCATCATAGTTTCAAAATTGGCTTTACAGCTTATAATTATTTTTATGTTGTATTTCAGTACAATCTTGATATTATTGGTTGTTATATTGAAGTTGGAAATAACATATGTGTTCCGTTGATAACTGATAAGAATTGCTATTCGGATACAGTTATTGAAGATTATATTTCAAAAATAAAAGATGAACTGGAACTCAGAATACCGGATAAATATTTGAAAGCTAAAGGTTGGCTGTAATATTAGGACGATTACCATTATCTGATAAAATCATCAAGTGATTTTGATGTTCAGCTTAGAACACGGAATACTCCTAAAGATGGTGACAACAGTACCTGCAACTTGCATGACGTTGTTGATAGTATGAGTTCTTTATCAAAAATAGCTCTCACATTTGGACAAATAGGCGGAGGAGTTCAATTTGAGTTACCTAATAATGTAAGTTGCCTTATAAAAAATGGATTTTTAAAGGAGATTTTTTGGTAAATGGATAGAAAAGAATTTATAAAAAAAGTCAGAAAGCTTCGAGTTCCAAATTTTTTATTTAATTTAGATGGCGTTGGCCGTGATGATGAAAGATTTTGCCTTGTTAAGGTAGGAGAAAAATGGAATGTTTATTATTCAGAAAGAGGCTGTAAAACTACAAATGAATTTTTTGACACTGAAAGCGATGCATTGAATTATATAATAAAAAGATTTTCTGAATAAAAATGTGATATTAATAATACGGTTATAACAAGACTGACTGTTAATAATTAAGGAGAATAAAATGAATTACGAAGATCTAATAAAAAATGCTATAAGTAAAAACGAAGTGGTGCAGTTATTGTGCGGAAGTGGCGGATATGAGATTCAAAGCTCAGAGTTCGTTCAAGATGTATTTCCTACAAATATAATGTCAGTCCTTGTTAATTGCTTTTATAAACAAAAAGATAACATATTTAATATATGTGAGATATTTTCTAATGCACTTGAGTGTATGATTCAGAATGATCCCAAAGAAATATATATAGCAACACTATATTTTGATACATGTGTATTTAAAGAGGAAACGCATAGTGCTTCTTTTTGTATAAATAAAGAAAAATTTGCCAAAAAGTTAAAAGTGGCAATAAATACATATACAAAGGAATTGAATTCTCCTATAACTTTTGACAATGGAATGACGAAAAAATTCCCAATGAAAAATATAGAGAATTTTAATAAAAATTATATCTCAAAATATAATTTTAGTATTTTATAGTTTAAGATTGAAACTTAAATATGAATACAGTATAAATAATAAAAAATCACAGATATAAAACAGTCTTGTAGAATAATTTTCGCATAGGTGAGTGTTATGGAAAATTTAGAAGTAAGATTTTTAAAAAAAGATTTAATAGGATTTGGGTTGATATATTTTGTATTTACAATACTATGTGTTGTAATGTTCGTAATTGGTTATAATTTTGCATTAAGCTTGATTTTTGCCATCTTTTTATTTATTACGAGCATAATGGTAATCCTATCCACTTGTTTGTTTAGGATTAGAGTTATAGGAGATAACTTTAAAGTCAGAACGAAATTTGGACAAAAATATGAATTTAGTATTTCTGATATTCAAAAAATAAAATATATCAAACATAATAATATAAAGCGTGGTCCGCAGTACGCTTTGGTTATAACTGCTGGAAATAAAGAACTGGAACTGAACAAGCAAATGGAAGGTTTTGATATTATGGTAGAATACCTTTTGAAAAAATATGCTGATGGGAAAATAGATAATAAAGTAATGTCGAAATATTGTAAAAATTCATTAAGCAAGATAAATATTTGATAGAAGAAAGCAAAATAACTTATAAAAATAGCAAATAATTTCATAAAAGAATAAAAATTAGACATTATCTTGTTAAGATTATTTTTGTAGGAGGTTTCAAGTGGCGACAATAACACTATACAAAGAAAAAGTCAATGGTGTTGGTGGACTGATAGATAATTTGATAAAATCATCAAGTAATTTGGATGTTCAGCTTGGAACACTGAAAAATACTTTCAAGGTGTTGATAGCAGTACTTGCAATTTGCAGGATACTGTTGATAGTATCAGTTCCTCGTCAAAAAGTGAAAAATCAAAAATCGAAGATTTAAAAAAGTTAAATAATAAGCTTAGCGAATTCATTGAGACTG
>ENA-OPLX01000972-OPLX01000972.1-human-gut-metagenome-genome-assembly--contig:-NODE-972-length-11343-cov-1.695340_pt1 | contig 11343 bp, 9 predicted proteins | sample MGYA00241447_ERZ501726 | MGnify/ENA primary metagenome ERZ501726 (study PRJEB25962, sample SAMEA2042617) | human gut metagenome | biome: human gut; feature: human-associated habitat; material: faeces...
CCTCAAATGTATTGTCATTCCGGGTGCTGTAAATAAACATTGGCGATCAGCAGGTCTTCCGGTGTTGTAATTTTGATGTTGCGGTAACTTCCCTCGATCAGCTTTGACTTTTTGCCTTTGATGCGTTCCAACACCATAGCATCGTCCGTAATCGCAGTATCCTCTGTTTTTAACATTTCCTCATATGCCTCGTAAATGAGTGCATACGAAAAAGTCTGTGGTGTCTGTATCATCCAAACATTTTTTCTGTCTGGTGTCTGCTTTGCATAGCCTTCTTCATCTGCAATCTTAATGGTATCTTTCACTGGCATACCAACAACACATGCCTGATATTTCTGTACCTCCAGCATGCAGCGCCTGATGATTTCCTGATTCACAAAAGGTCTTGCCCCATCATGGATCAGCACATAATCCGCATCACTTGTCTGCTTTAACCCTTCAAACACAGAATGATAGCGTTCTTTGCCACCTTCAACGATAGCCTTGACCTTAGAAATTCCGTATTTATCCACAATCTCTTTTCTGCAGAATTCCTCTTCGCCCTTTCCAACTACAAGAACAATTTCATCTACTGCACTATCTTCAAACGCTTTTAACGAATAATACAGGACTGGTCTGTCCTGTATTATAAGATACTGTTTATGCACTTGGGAATTCATTCTCTTTCCGGAGCCTGCTGCCAGAACAATTGCAGCATATTTTTGTTTTTCCATCCCTGTTCCTTCCATCATCAATTCTATAGCCAATTATTTATTAACGTTCTCCAAGTTTTAGGTTTGGAACCGCATTCAGATCTAATCCATCCCTTTTTCCTGCCAGAAAATCATAGTAAGCTGCAGCACCAATCATCGCTGCATTGTCGGTACAGAAAATTGGTGACGGATGATAAAACTTCACACCTTTTTTCTCACAGGCTTCACGCATAGCCTCCCTTAATGTTCCATTGGACGCCACACCTCCTGCGATTGCAAATTTGTCCATTTTAAACTCATCGATTGCTTTCATCGCATTTCCAACCAGCACATCTGTGACCGCTTTCTGGAAAGAAGCTGCAACATCAGCCTGCACAACCTCAATACCCTTCATATTACATCCGTTAATGTAATTCAACACCGCCGATTTCAGACCACTGAAACTGAAATCGTAGGGTCCATCTTCTATTTTTGCACGTGGAAATTCCATCGCATATGGATTTCCCTCATGTGACACTTTCTCGATTTTCGGTCCGCCCGGATATCCTAGTCCAATGGCGCGTGCAACTTTATCAAAAGCTTCTCCCGCTGCGTCATCTCTCGTTCTACCAAGAATCTCATATTTTCCATAATCAAGTACTTTCACAAGGTGTGTGTGTCCACCCGATACAACAAGGCATAAAAACGGCGGTTCTAATTCCTTATTTTCAATGTAGTTTGCACTGATATGTCCCTCAATGTGATGTACGCCTACCAACGGAATGTTTTTGGCATAGCTGATTGCCTTCGCCTCTGCCACTCCAACAAGGAGAGCGCCCACCAGACCAGGTCCATAAGTTACTCCTATCGCATCAATATCATCCAATGTAACAGATGCATCTGACAATGCCTGTTCAATTACCTGATTTATTTTCTCAATATGTTTACGCGAAGCAATCTCCGGTACAACGCCACCATATAAAGTGTGCAGTGCGATCTGAGACGATATCACATTGCTTCTGACATCGCGGCCATTTACCACTACGGCTGCTGCGGTCTCATCACAGGAGCTTTCGATTGCAAGTATTTTTATCTCTTTATTCATCATCCGAAGAATCACCATTCACCTGATAGAACACCAGAATCTTCCAGTTTCCATCTGCATCCTTTCTCAATACGTACATTTGATAAGTCCGACTATATGCGTTTCCCTCTTTTATAAAATAGGAAGCCTTCACATAAGCACAGTCGTCCCCATCTACTTCTTTGTATTCCACATCATTGCTGCTGTCTACAGCAGAAGACGCAATGGTCTTACTTTTATCATGATACTCTGAAATATCTTCTTTCAAATTCTTAAAATATTCATCTCTTGGATTATTTTCCAGCAGTTCATCATCAAAAAGTTTTCTCGCCTGATCTCCAAGATCATAAAGTTCATCATCCGTATATTCATCATTATAAAAACAGGTGATAATACGATTGTAAAGCTTCACAACTTCACGAGGAGTAGCTGGAAAATTTTTATCCAGATTTTTCGTCGTCAGTTCCTGTATCTCTGTCAATGTAATATTCTCTTCTTCTTTTGCATTGTTCCGATTGGTCAGATAGTAATAACCACCCAATATTACACACACGCACACCACGATTATGATCACAAATTTTGTATTCTTCATAAAATCGCCCTGCCTTTCTTTTTATCCAAACTACATGTAACATTTCAGGATCCAAAAATCCTATTCATTTTCATCAAAAAGTAATTCGACACTCTTCCCATCTTTTCCAAGATAAGCATTTGGAAAAATCTTTTTTACCTCAGGCATATAATCTTCTGCATGAACTAAAGATGGTGAAAAATGAGTCAGCCACATTTCTTCCACCCCGGCTCTTTTGGCCATGTCTGCGGCTTCATAAAATGTCATATGCTTGTATTGTTTTGCTTTTGCTATTTTATCTTTTTCTGCATACATACCCTCACAGATGAAAAGATCGGAATGCCTTGCACATTTTACAATGTCTTCTGTTGGTCTTGTGTCCGTACAATAGGTTACCTTGATTCCTTTTCTCGGTGCCCCAAGCACCATGTCCGGGGTAAAAGTAATTCCATCCTCCGTTGTGACTGTCTGACCTTTTTGTAACGGATTCCACAATTTCTGTGGAATGTGATTGTTTCTGGCTCGTTCCACATCGAATCGTCCGGCACGTCTGATCTCGACTGTGTATCCATAGCAGCTGATATTATGATTTACTTTAAATGCATGAATATGATATCCGTTGATCTCCATATCCTCTTCCGGTCCGGTCAATTCTATGTACCTGATCTCAAAAGGAAGTTCCGGGGCGATCATGCGCAGCGCACTTACTACTTTTTCAAGTCCCTTTGGTCCGATCATTGTGAGTGGTTCTGTCCGTTCCGCATTTCCCATTGTGAGAAGCAGCCCCGGAAGTCCGCTGATATGATCTGCATGGTAATGGGTAAAACAAATAACGTCAATCGGTTTGAATGTCCATCCTTTTTCCTTGATGGCGATCTGCGTTCCCTCACCACAGTCAATCAACAGATTGCTGCCGTTATAGCGCATCAGCGCTGCGGTAAGCCATCTGTGTGGAAGTGGCATCATGCCTGCTGTTCCTAAAAGACATACGTCTAACATGGATTTCTCCTTTTCTAACTCTATACTATCTCTCAGTGCCCGTGTACCATTACATAGGCATCCTCTTTTGGAAATTCATAAAATCCTTTGCGCATACCACACTGTACAAACCCATTGCGTTCATACAGCCTGATGGCACTGTCATTTGATGCACGTACTTCCAGAACAATTCTTGCGACGCCTTTGTTTTCTGCAATTTTTAATAATTCTGTAAGTAACATACCACCAACTCCATGGCAGCGCTCTACCGGTGCTACTGCAACATTGGTAATTTCTCCCTCATCCATTGCCAGATACATACCAACCTCAGAGCACTCACCCTCAAAGTTAGCTCTTAAGTCAGCCATGATATCCTCAGGGGAACCCTGAGCAACGCCAACCTCGTGAACTGTTGCGAAAGACGCCTCCTCGTCCATCTGCTTAAATTTTTCCTTCGGTGCCTTACAAACAGGGCAAGCCTCGGGAGCTTCGGGACCTTCATAAACATAACCGCATACTGTGCAATACCATTTCATAATTACTTCTCCTTTGTAATAAATATTAGTGATAAATATTAGTGTACTTCTGCCGAACATTTAGGACATATGCCGTAGTAGATAACAAATCTGTTTTCTACCTTAAATCCCTCTTCGGCAAGCTGTGACTCAAGGTCATCAGCATTTTGATTGTCTTCAACATCAATAACTGCATTGCATTTGTTGCAGACAAAGTGGGGGTGTGGCTCTGTGTTGCCGTCAATACGCTCCTCACCGTTTACATTGCATATAACGCTGACCTTTCCTTCATCCTTAAAAAGAGCAATGTTTCTGTAAACCGTGCCAAGACTAAGGTCGGGAATTTCGGGCTTTAATTTATCATAAACCCAGCGTGCGCTCGGATGAGTGTCCGTACCGCACACAGCGTTATAAATTGCATTGCGTTTTGAGCTGAAATTTCTTTTTGCCATAATTCATAAATCCTTATGCAATATTAGTCAGTACCGATTGACCGAAATCAGTAATCAGTATTAACTTTGGCTATATTCTATCACGCAGATGTTTAATTATATTTACAATAAAGAATTATAGATAAAAAATCTTGCACAAAGAATTGGGAGGAAATATAGTGAAATCAAACAAAACAGTAAAAATTATCATTTTTACGGCATTATTCCTGTCTGCGGTAATTTTAATATCGGTAATGACAGGTGCAGTAAAAGAAACAACGGCTGATACCGACAGCGTAAAACTGCCCGTAATAATGTATCACTCACTTTTAAAGGACGAAAAACTGCAAAATGACTACACTGTTTCACCGACTCTTTTTGAAAACGATTTAAAATATCTTACCGAAAACGGCTACACAACCGTTGTTGTAAAAGACCTTACCGATTATGTTTACGGAAAAAAATCATTGCCCGAAAAATGCATTATGCTGACCTTTGACGACGGCTATTATAATAATTATTATTATGCACTCCCTTTGCTTGAAAAATACAACTGCAAGGCGGTCATATCTCCGATTGCCTCAGTGTCCGAAAAATTCACCGAAACCAAGGACATTTCCGTGACCTACGGTCATATAACTTTTGACGATATGAAAGAAATGTCCGATTCGGGCTATGTTGAAATTCAGAATCATTCGTACGATATGCATTCTTTGAAATCACGAAAGGGTGTTTTGCCAAAAGCGGGGGAGAGTGACGAAGCATATAAATCTATTCTTACGGAAGATGTTGTCAAAGCTCAAGGCTTGCTTGAAAATGCAACAGGGAAAAAACCGACCTGCTTTGTATATCCGTTCGGTGCAAAAAATGACCTGACCGAAAAGCTGATAAAAGAAATGGGCTTTTCGTGTACACTAACCTGTACGGAAAAGCCCAATATAATTACTAAAAATCCTGACAGCCTCTACGAGCTGGGACGATACCGCCGTGACCGCAACGAGTCAATGCAGAATCTTCTTATCCGAATTGAAATGCAGTCATAACATTTATACGGCAGATACGGCAGATTTTTCAGCCTTGGCGTTTCTTACAAAAGCTTCGCACAAAGCTATGAAGATGAAAAACAGCGGAGTTGTAATCGGCTGATAAAGGTTTACAACAGACTGAACAGCATAGCAGATAACAGCCGAAACGCACGCAATCAGCATCGGATTTTCCTTTGCATACTTGACTGCGTTCTTAATCGTACCGCACACAATGGCAAGATAGGAGAGAAGTCCCGTAATTCCGATTGTGATAAGGTAGTTTAGATATTCGTTATGGGCGGCATTTGTTGAGCTGTCACCGTATTTTGAAAGGTCGTCAAAGGACTGAATGCGGAGTAGAACATATCCGGACCTACGCCGAACAGCTTTTCAATGAATGAAGCGTCGCCGAAAATCCATATCGACCTTATCCACATAAATCCTCTGTGCGTACCCCATATATCGTTAAAGCGGATAATTCTTTCAAAACTGCCGAGGTCGGTTTTGGTGTCAATACAGCTGAAATAAACCATAATTCCTATCATGGCAACAGCACAAAATCCGAATACAACGGCAAGAGCAATCGGCACGGCTTTTGAAATTGTGATGTTTGGTTTTTGGTAATCAATAAGATACAAAATCCCTGTAATAACGGCACAAGCTGCAAGCAATATCCAGCCGATGCCTGAGAAAACGAAAATTTCCTGAAACTTATCAAAGCCCTTGCTTTTGTCGTCAAAGCAGAGCGAGAACAATCTGAGCAGCTTTGCAAACAACAGCATAACAGTTGCCGAAAGGAAAAATCTTTTCAGCCTGACAAGGCTGTTTGAAAACCATACAAGGTAAATAATCATAAATACAGCCATGCCGAGAATGCCGGAATCGCTGTCGGCAGTCATAAGAGCCGCAAAGCCAAATCCTGTTGCTACAAGATAAATAGCCCTGAGCAAGGTTTTCTCCGTGATAACCGACATTGCAATCATAACAGGCATAGCGATGCAGATGTAGCTTGAAAGCAGATTTTTGTTGCCGATTGTTGAAGTGAAGTCGGTAATAGTCTGTTGGTCGGTGAGAAGAGTAAACATCCCGAGAGGATCAATATAGAATGAGTTAAGCACCGCAAGTGCATAAACTATCATTGAACCGAACGCAAGCGCAACGAATATGTATTCAAAATATTTAAAGCACCTTGTAATCATAAAATATGCTGCGGTGTAAAATGCCATAAGCACAAGACCGTTGTTTCGTCCCTGAGTACCCAGAAGTGCATCCAAAGGGTTTGCAGACAACAGCGTTGAAATGACATTTATTCCTAAAAATACAATAAATGCCCAGTCCATAAACGAAAGCTCTTCATACAAATGCTTTGGTTTAGGCTTTTCAAGCTTTGAGTCTTCCGGCGGTTTATCAACGCTTGCGGTCATAATAATAAGAAATTCCGCAATAACGAGAATACCCGTCAATATAATGAAAAAGTAATACTTGTCATGCCTGATGTTAAAATATGCGTCGGTAAAAAACAACGGAAAAAGCGTGAACATAATAAGCAGATAATAGTTTGTGAGCGCCTGCTGTACCGAATATTTTTCTTTGGGTTTGGCAGGCGGATTTTTATGCTTTGCAGAAGTCATAATAAAATAACCTTTCAATATAATGTACTTCAATTTTATAACGCACACACGATGTTGTCAAGAAATAAAGTAAGTTGAAAGCTCTGGTTTTCGACTTGTTTCGATTGGCATATGCTTGCAAAAGAACAATAATTGCATATTTTTCGGCACTTTTATTCCCAAATTAATACTTGTGGAGAAATTAGTATTGTATTTATCTCCGTAAAATGGTATAATTCCCCTTGAGATGTATTTCCATATTTGCAGGACAAAGACTTTTGTAAAAAATTGTTTATGAATTTATCTATTTGCAGATTGGGTGGTTTTATGAAAAAATTAGTTATTTTTGGCTTTGACGGCACTCTTGCCGACACAGCCCCCGGAATTTTATATTGTTTCAATACAACAGCAGTTGCAATGGGCTATGAGCCTGTTGAACACAGCGCACTCTACGGAGTAATCGGCGCACCGCTTGAATACGGATTTAAAACGCTCTTTAATATGAGTGATGACGAAATTGAATATGCCGTAAAGAATTACAGCAAGCTTTATTCCCAGAAAGGAAAAGAGATGTTCACCGTCTATGACGCTCTTCGTGAACTCAAGAAAAGCGGTTTTAAGCTTGCAATAGCAACTCAAAAGCACAGAATGTTCACAACGGATATTCTTGAAACCTACGAGGCGTCGGATGTTTTCGACGCAGTATGTGCAACAGATGTCGGTACAAACCTCACAAAGAGTCATCTGCTTTTGCAGGCGTGTGAGCAGACAGGAGTTTCTGTTGAAGAAAGTATCCTTGTCGGCGACAGCACAATCGAGGCAAAGGGTGCGGAAGAAATAGGTATGGACTTCCTCGCTGTGCTATACGGCTGGGGCTTTAAAACCAAGGAAGAAACCGAAGAGTACAAGTGCGTCGGCACAGTGTCATCTCCGGCAGAAATCTCTCAAAAAGTCATGGCACTCTGATTACGGTTAGTGCGTGTAAAACAGTGCATAAATAGGATTAAAATTGTAAATTTTCCAAAAACAAATCGGGCAGTCATAACGATTGCCCGATTTTTTGTTACAATATAATTCTATTAAAGAACAATCATACACGGCGAGCCACCGTACCCAATTCGTGTAGATAGTTTGTAATGCAAAAAAACACATTATACCCGAGCGTAACATTGTAATTGTTTTCACAATTCAGTAGGGGCGTTCATTGGACGCCCGCATTGATGAAATATTATGTTTAAATAAAATCATTTGATGTTATCAAAGTTGTGTGTTTAAATGTCAAAGATTGTAAAAACAGATAGCAACGCTCGGGCGGCATAGTTTCCGATAAATCTAACTATCTGCCCGAGAGTAAATAAAAAGGAGTGAATGCTTTGGCTGATATGGACAAGGACAGGCTTAAAGAGCTTGAAATCGAGAGCATACTCGAAGAAACCCACTATCTTGCCGATCAGGAGCGAATGGAGCAGACGGCACAGAAATACCGTGCAAAGCCGAAGATTGAAGAGATTTTCAGCAATGCCGATAAAAAGCCGAGGTTAAAAAATACAAATCCGCTTGATGAATCCGAACCTGATACTTCAAACTCAATAGTCGGGGATAAGACTGCCGCCACAATGCAGGCAGAGCTTATAATGGACGGAAATGACGATGACCTTGTAACTCCCGAACAGCTTAAAGCAGAGGCTGAAAAAAAGGCTGCGGAAAAAGCCGAAAAAGCCAAGCGTGAGTATGAGGAGGCAAAGAAAAAAGCCGCCGAGGAAGAAAATAAGATAGTTACCCTCACACCTGAGTATGATGAAAATACAGAATTTTCGGGCGAAGTGCTCGGAGAGGTTGACCAGTTTCGTGACGAGGCTGAAATTAAAAGCTACCATACCATAGATATCGACATTCCCGAGGATAAGCCAAAGGAAAAGACCGAAACCAAAGAAAAGAAAGAGGCTTCGCAGACTCCCGTTCATCAGTTTCCGAATACAGAAAAACCGCCTCGCAAGGTGGTTGCAAAAGTTCCCGTGTATCGTCCCGATGAACCGAGAAATATTCTCAATGTCAAGGCAGGCAGATTTTCCGAGGCTGTAGCGAATGAGTATGAGGAGTATGTGCGTTCAAAGAATCCTTCGGTAATCGCTCATGTGCTTCGTCCCGAGCCGACAATCGTTGATGAGGAGATCGCCCCGACCGAGGAAAAGCATAAGGATAACCGCCCTATAGGCGAAAAGGTTATTTCTGCCCTTGTCGGAATCTTTTCAAAGGATGAATCCGACGATAACGATACCGTAAAAGAGGAAAATTCAAAGCCTGTTGAGGATTATACAGGCGAGGAGGACGAAAAAAGTATTCTCTATGAGCTGAATCATAATATAAGAAAGCTCTTTATGAGAAGTCTGTTGTCGGGAATAATTGCCGCAGTTGTGGTTGTTCTCACAATCGTTACAAGAATTTTTCCGAGTGCAATATGTTCGGCAGTTCCTTTTGCACCGGCGGCATACGCAATTTTGTTGTTTATTCTTATGGCGGCGTCGCTTGTGCTGAACCGTGTGGCAATGCTCAGCGGACTTTCGCCGCTTGTGCATATCAAAGGTAATTCCGATACAGCCGTTGCCGTTGCAGGTGCGGCAGGAATGGTTCAGATAATTGTTTCATTCTTCTGCCTTGGCGATTTGAACGGATTTCATGTGAACTACTACACGGTAATTCCTATGCTTGCGTTCTTTGCCAATAATGTGGGAAAGCTTTATATGGTTCTTCGTGTAAAGGACAATTTCAAGTTTGTTTCGTCAAAGGGACAGAAATATGCGTCAAAAATTTACAACAACGAGTCTGTTGCAATGCAGATGATGAGCGGTACTGCCGCCGATCGTCCGATAATTGCCTATCAGCATAAGACCGAATTTCCGTCAAACTTTCTCAAAATATCTTATGCACCCGATCCGAGCGAGGATTTGGCGTCAAAGCTTGCCCCGATAACAACAATTGCATCAATAATCATTGCGGTAATGTACGGTGTTGTTAAGCTGTCATTTGCAGACGCTTTGAATGCATTTGCACTTATTACGGCGGTGTCTGTGCCTGTGGCAACACTTCTTTCTGTTAATGCCCCCGTGAGAAAGCTCTGCAAAACTCTGCTCTCCTACGGCTCGATGCTTTCGGGTTATCCGTCGGTAAAGCAGTTCTGCGACAGTACGGCTATAATGATAGATGCAAATGAATTGTTCCCTGCCGAGTCAATCTCGCTTGAGGGCATCAAAACCTTTGAGGATTACGGCATTGACGAATCTCTTCTCTGCGGAATTGCAATTCTTAAAGAGGCTCAGAATCCGATTGCAAATGCTTTTGATTCGGTAGTTGCAGAAACCGAGGAAACACTTCCCGAGGTTGAAAGCGTTCTTTATGAGGATGAAATCGGACTTGTGGGATGGATTAAGAGCGAAAGAATCCTTGTGGGTTCACGCACGCTCATGGAAAAGTACAGCGTGGAAGTTCCGAATATGGAATATGAAGAGAAATATACTTCTCAGGGCAGACAGGTCACGTACCTGTCAAGAGCAGGCAGACTTGTTGCAATGTTTGTTACAAGATACACCCCCGACGCTCAGCTCAAGGCTGAAATGCAGAGAGCCGAAACCAACGGCATAAGCTTCCTCATCAGAACAACCGATTATAATGTTACAAATGACCTTGTTGCAAAACTCTACGATTTGTTCTACCGCAGTATCAAGGTGCTTCCGACAGGACTCGGAAATGTTCTCAGGGAGGCTGAGGATACGGTTGAGGAAACCTCCCGTTCATATCTCATTACAAACGGCAAAGCCATCGCTTGCCCGTGCAGTTACGGGTTGCGTAAAAATCAAGCACAATATTTCGCTTTCAATCATAATTCAGCTGATTGCCGTAATTTTCGGTTTGCTCGTTGCGTCAACACTTTCGCTTTATGCCGGTGTACAGGTTATGGGTTCGCTTGAAGTGCTGATTTATGCGTTGTTCTGGGGCGCCGCCGCTGTTTTTGCTCCGGCTGTCCAAAAACCGTAGGAAAGGATGTAAAATATGAAAATAGCTCCGTCACTTTTGTCTTGTGACTTTTCAAAAATGGGTGAAGAAATTGAAAGAATGGATCTGGCGGGTGCCGATTGGATGCATCTTGATGTTATGGACGGTCACTTTGTTCCGAACATAACCTTTGGCGCTCCCGTAATCAAGGCGGTAAGGAAGTTCTCAAACCGCCCGTTTGATGTTCACCTTATGATAAGCGATCCGCTTAAATATATTGACGATTTTGCCGATGCAGGTGCGGATATCATCACCTTCCATGTTGAATGCGACTCTGACATTGATGATACAATTGCGAAAATCAAGTCAAGAGGAATCAAACCCGGACTTGTTCTAAAGCCAAACACTCCTGCTTGGACAGTATTTCCGTATCTTGAAAAGCTTGACCTTGTACTTGTTATGACGGTT
>ENA-OPLX01000976-OPLX01000976.1-human-gut-metagenome-genome-assembly--contig:-NODE-976-length-11318-cov-2.297168_pt1 | contig 11318 bp, 7 predicted proteins | sample MGYA00241447_ERZ501726 | MGnify/ENA primary metagenome ERZ501726 (study PRJEB25962, sample SAMEA2042617) | human gut metagenome | biome: human gut; feature: human-associated habitat; material: faeces...
CAATCGGATTCGCAGACAAGTGAGTGGTATAGTTATTTCGAAAACGATGTACTAGAATTGAGGAGTGGGTTATGGATCGCTTAGCACTTATTTTTGATAAACCAGCAGAAGCCTGGAATGAAGCGCTGCCCCTTGGAAATGGAACCATGGGAGCAATGTCCTATGGAAGATTTCAAAATGAAAGAATAGAATTGAATCTGGATTCGCTTTGGTCTGGAAATGGAAGAAACAAGGAAAATCCCAACAAAAATGTCGACTGGGATCTTTTTAGAAAACACATTTTTGCAGGGGATTACCAGGGAGCAGAGAATTATTGCAAAGAAAATGTGTTAGGAGACTGGACAGAAAGCTATCTGCCTGCAGGAACGCTTTCCATTAATGTGAAAGAACCCATTCAAAATGGAAACAGCTTTTATAGAAGAGAACTGTGCCTGACGAATGCAACTGAAAAAATAGAATTCTGCCAGGATGATTTGATTTATCAAAGAGAATTTTTTGTGAGTATGTCAGAACCAGTGATGGCAATTCATTATCATACTTCTCCAAATTGCAATCTTGAAATGTCAATAACACTGGAAAGTGAAATAAAGCACAAATCTGCTTTTTTTGCAGAAAATGGAATTATATTAGAAGGGCAGGCACCCATTTATGTTGCACCACCTTATTATTCCTGCGAAGTTCCTGTCGTTTATGAAAAGGGGCAGGGAATCCGTTTTGCAATTGGATTATATGTACAAACGAACGGTGGAAATGTATATCAGCAAGCGGATAAGCTTTTTATAAATACTCCAAATGATGTGTATATTTACGTGTCCGGAGTAACTGATTTTAAACAAAAAGAACTCTTTTTTTCAAAAAGAAACTGTATGATGGAAAACATCCAGCACATTCAATATGAAAAGCAAAAAAAGGCGCATATGGATGTATACGCAAATTATTTTGATAGGATGCATCTTGACATTAATTATACACCCGATAATGAACTTGCATTAAAAATGTTTCATTATGCCCGCTATCTGATGATCTGTTCATCTGTACCCGGTTCACAATGTACAAATCTTCAGGGAATCTGGAATCACCATATGCGTGCTCCCTGGAGCAGTAATTATACTGTAAATATTAATACGGAAATGAATTACTGGATGGCAGAAAAAGCAAATTTAAGTGACTGTCATATGCCTTTGCTTGAACTTATAGAACGTACCTCAAAAAAAGGTGAAAAAACAGCTCAGGATGTTTATCATCTGGCTGGCTGGGTAAGCCACCATAATCTGGATATTTGGGGACACTCAAGCCCGGTTGGACAATTTGGACAGGACGAAAATCCCTGTACATATTCCATGTGGCCGATGAGTTCTGGATGGTTATGCTGTCATTTATGGGAACATTACTGCTATACATTGGATGAAGCTTTTTTAAAAAAGAAGGCATTTCCGATTATACAAGGGGCCGTAGAATTTTACCTGGGCTATCTGGTACCTTATAAGGGATATTATGTAACTGCTCCCTCTACTTCACCTGAAAATACATTCCTTGCACCAGATATGACGACACATAGTGTTACGTTTGCGTCAACAATGGATATCAGCATATTGAGAGAACTGTTTGGATTATATTTAAAAGCATGTGAAATTCTGGGAGTAGAAGATTTTACAAATGCAGTCAAAAATGTGCTTCAGAAACTTCCTCCCTATAAAATTGGGAAAGAAGGGCAGCTTCAGGAATGGTTTTATGATTACCCGGAAGCAGATATCAATCACAGACATATTTCTCACCTGTTTGGATTATATCCTGGGAACCAGATTCATAAAGAGAATGAACCTCTTATAGAAGCCTGCAGAACTTCTTTGGAAAGGCGTGGGGATAAGGGAACCGGCTGGTGTATGGCGTGGAAAGCCTGCCTGTGGGCAAAACTTGGAGATGGAAATCATGCCCTGACTTTATTAAAAAATCAGCTTCGCTTAACAAGAGAAGAAGCATGCAGTCTGGTAGGTGGCGGGATATATCCGAATATGCTTTGTGCCCATCCTCCGTTTCAGATTGATGGTAATTTTGGATTTGCTGCTGCTGTGCTGGAAATGCTGGTTCAGTATGAAGAGCAGAAAATTGTTTTTCTTCCGGCATTACCAGATGAATGGAAAGATGGGATGGCAGAAGGCGTGAAAGCGCCTGGTAATATCACACTTAATTTCAAGTGGAAAGAAAAACGGGTTACGGAAATAAATCTGAAATCTCCAATTGATGCGAAACTGGTAATCTTATATAATGGTATGGAAGAAGAAATCGTCCTGAATGCTGGAAGCAGTTATCAGAAGACGCTGATATAAAGAATATATTATGATATATGAAAGGCAGGATATCTTGTGATTATAAGACATCCTGCTGTTTTATATCAGATTACCTGCTTATAGATGAAATCGTTTCCCATATTCAGAAGGTGAAATTCCCATACACTTTTTGAATAATCGACTAAAATAAAGTTGATCGTCAATTCCTACCATAACGGAGATCTCCTTCAGGGAAAAGGTATTCTCCTTTATCAGTGTAGCAGCTTTTCTTATCCGCAGATTGTTTAAGTAGCTGGTAATACTTGTTCCTACTTCGGACTTGAAAACACGGCATAAATAGCTAGTGCTGAGATTGACATTTGCCGAAATGGAGGATAATGTGAGACGGTGCATGTAATTATTTTCTATGTATGTAAGGGTTTTGGCAACATCATTTTTATAATGCCCCTCACTATGAAGAAAGTCCTGATATGTGGTCCTGGCCTCTTCATAATTTTTCAGATTTTCTTTATATGGCATATCTGGTGCAAAGGATTGGTACATGGTAAAACGGTTATACAGCTTTTTTATCAGCTGTTCCACTTTTACTTGACTGCACATTAATTCTTTTTGGGAAAATACTACGAGCGCATTATGGGCACTAAGAACAAGAATGTATGGCTGTAGCACTCCCTGAACAGCATCCAGTATCATATCTCGCAGCAGATTAGCTGATATAGAAAATGCATCATTTGATAAAAATTTTTCAAACGTTACATAGCATACAGCACAGGAATGTTTCATAAATCCAAATTTTTCTGCTCCATATCTTTCAATGAACGAATCGAGAGACTCTTCTCCCTGAAAAAAGGAGAGAAGATGATCGGTTATGGGTTCAGTGATGTCTGTTTTCAGAATGGAATCTTTTCGGTCAGCTGTATTTTGCATTTTTTTTGTGGTTTTGTTCAGACAGGCAAGGAGTGTATCTGGTTGAATTTTGATTTTTAACAGATAGTCCGCAGCACCTAAAAGCAATGCACTTCTTACTGAATCGAAGTCTTCGTAGTTACTTAGTACCAGTATTTCTCCGGGATATTCTTTTTCCTTCAGAAAACGAATTAGTTCCAGTCCGTCCATTTCAGGCATTTTCAGGTCAGTGATAATGATATCCGGATGATGTTTTTCAATCAGTGGAACAGCCTCAAGACCATTTGATGCTGTTCCACAAATGAAAAAACCATGCTCTTCCCAGGGAAGAATGGAGCGAAGCGCAATTTTTACGATTGGTTCATCGTCAATAATTAATATACTGTACATAAAAGTCCTTTCTGTGGGCAAAAGTGGTTGTGATTTTTAGTTGTTATAATCTTTTGACAGTTCTTGTACATATAGTAAGGGAAGAGTCAGCGTACATGTAGTTCCTTCTCCAGGGTGACTATTGACCTTAAGTCCATATTCCTTTCCAAAATTCAGCTGTATTCGGTCATTTACATTGGTAATTCCAATCTTTTTCCGGTTTGTATGAGGTTCCAGCGCTGCAGGTGTCACTTCAAATCCTTTTCCATTGTCACAGAGTTCTATGATAAGATGATTGTTTTCTTCCCAACAGGTGATTAGAATTTCCATAACGGAGCCGTCATCAGAAGAACCATGCATAACAGAATTTTCTGCAAGGGGCTGCAGGATTAGTTTAGGAACAAGGCAGGAGAGCAGTTCTTCCTCTTCTACGTCAAAAGAGTACTCAAAGCTTCCGGCATACCGGATTCTTAAAATCGCGAAGTAGTTTTCCAGGTTCTCAAGCTCTTCCTGAATGGTTATATACTCGTTTTTATTAGTCAGTGTATTTTGCAAAAGACTGCTGAGAGCCTGGATTCCATCACTTACAATCTGGTCTTTATGCATGGCGGCTACAAAGCGCAGACTGTTTAAAGTGTTGAAAAGAAAATGAGGATTTAACTGATATTGAAGCATCTGTAGCTCCAATTCTCTTTTTTTCTTTTCCTGGCTTTTCTGTTGTTTCATCAGGCTCTCAATGGTATCTGCCATATGATTCATGCTTCCGGAAAGATCGGAAAGTTCGTCTTTGTGGTCATCCTGGATCCGTACGGAAAGATTTCCCTTTGATAATTCCCTGCAAAAATCCAGCATGCTTCTGATGGGGGAGGTAATTCCAGGATACACCATAGCTACAATTCCAATGCAGAGTAGAACAAGGAAGAATGCCACAGCCAGGATTTTCCAAAACATAGTGTTAACTTCAGAATTAATATAATGATATGGCATGGTATATACAAACAGCTGGTTCAGGTTTTTATTGAAAATATAAGTAACCAGCTGTTCTTCGCCATCTTTGTAAATGCTGAAAAAATCTGTTCTGTTTGGAAGTCTTGCTTGAATATTTTTCAGCAGCTTTTTTTCGGTTTTTTGCCCCAGTTGAATACTACGATCCCAGGAAGAAAGGATTGTTCCATCCATATTCAGATACATAATATTGGAAGAGTCAGCCAGACCTACTGGTTCCAGTACTGTTTTGGAAAAAATTTTTTCATCAATGGAAATCAGGGTATAACCAATTACACGACTCTGACTGTATTGTTCATAAATTCTTCTTCCAAGAATCAGGATGTCCCGGTTACGGTAAGTATGTGCGTATGCCCATACATCCTGATTTTCTTCTTCAAGACGACTCAGGATCCTGCTTACATCATCCGAATATAACCCATCATATCCCAAATCATAAAAAATATTCCCATCTGTATCATATACTGTAATGTTTTTTGCCTGTGCAGGATAGATGATTTTACTTCGGATCATATGTTGGATTTCATTGATGGCTTGATTCTTTTCCGTATCTGTCATACCCTTTTTCAGAAGACCGTCCTTGATTTCCTGACTGATGCAGATGGAGCCGCAGAGATACTGATACTTTTCAATCTCACTTACCATATTCAGATTGATCATGGATAAAGTCTGTGAGATGGAAGTGGAAAGTTTTTCCCGAAGCGCTTCTGAAAAAATATGAAACGAATAGAAGCTGATTCCTGTTAATGGTACAATAGAGATCAGGAAAAGCGCTATGATCAGCCTGGTTCTAATACTGAATTTTCGAAATCCCTGATATCGTTGTCTTTTTTCCATGCCGCTGTCCCTCATTTCTAAAAAATAATTCGTACATGGTCCGGTAAAGATGGAAAAAATCGTTCTGATTTTCATGACTGTATCGGATTGTGACAGATTTATTATACAGGAAAAAAACAAGATAATCCATTTAAAATACAAATAGAAAAAGATTGTACATATATGTCGCAAGAAAATCCATATTATATAAAAATAACAGAAAAATGTTCCATATAAAGAATTGTTTTGTGAATTTACCACAAGAAGATTTTTCATTATACTAATATCATCAGGCAAACATAATAAAAGCCAACAAGAAGGAGGAAACAACCTATGAAGAAAAGATTTGCAGCTTCTGCTATGATCCTTGCTATGAGCGCAGCAACAGTACTTTCCCCGCTTACTGCATTTGCAGAGGCAGAAGAACAGGAATTGAACATTGCCATTTTCCAGGGTGGATATGGGGATGCTTACTGGAATCAGATGGTGGAGCTTTTTGAAGAAAGCCATGAGGGCGTGAAAGTAAACATGACTATCAGCCCTACAATTGGAGATATCATCCGTCCACAGATTGTAGCTGGAAATGCACCTGATTTTATCTGTCTTAACGATGGTGGTGAGGATGGTGTAATCCTTTCCCTGATCAAAGATCATGCACTTCTCAACCTGGATGATGTTTTTGACGGAGAAAATTATGCTGGAACCGGTACCCTTCGCGATGATATTACAGATGGGATCCTTTCCAGTACAAAGTGCGCACCATACGGAGATGATGAGATCTATCTGGCACCATTCAACAGTGGTCCGCAGGGTCTGATTTACAACAAAACATTCTTTGATGAGAATAATCTGGAAGTGCCGAAGACCTGGGATGAGTTCTTTGCACTTGGTGATAAGGTAAAAGATATTGACGGACGTGCACTTTTCACATATCAGGGAATTTATCCGGGATACATGGAAGAAATGCTCTGGCCGGCAATTGCAAATGAGTGCGGCGAAGAAGCGCTTACTAAGATTGCCAATTACGAAGAAGGTTCCTTTAATAATGAGGGTGTGTTAAAGGCTTTAAGTCATATTAAAGAGATTGCAGATAAAGGCTATCTGTTAGAGGGCACTGTTGGTATGAACCATACAGAGTCTCAGACAGAGATGATGCTTGGAAAAGCTGCATTTATCACAAACGGAACCTGGATGGAAAATGAGATGCAGGATGCGCCAAGAGAAGATGGATTTGAATTTGCAATGGCTCCGATCCCGACCGAGAACGCAGACGATGTGCACTATGTATTTGACAGCTGCGAGCAGTTTTCCATTCCGGCAGCTGCCAAGAATCCAGAACTTGCAAAAGAATTTCTTCGTTTCCTGTATAGTGATGAATCTGTATCTGCTTTTGCAGAAGCTTCCGGTGCCCTCTATGCTACCAAGAGTGCCCGTGAAGTAGCAAAAGATAAGCTGTCTACTGCAATCTACAACATGTACGGAATCTACGAAGAGGCAAATGCCTCCTCCCTGATTATGAGCTTCGCAGCAGTTCCGGCTGATTGCAAGGTTAACCCGAAAGATGAGATATTTAATCCGATTACATCTGTTATGAATGATGAAATGACAGTGGAAGAGTGGGCACAGAATGTGGAAGATGCTTTTGCACAGGTTCGTGCTGATATGGAAGCTGCCAACTAAACTTCATATACCAGCCGGATAAAAACGGTAAAGCATGGAAAGGCTGCTACACAGTGTATGCTATGCAGCAGCCTTTTGTAACCCTGAACAGATATATCGCCAATCGGTGATGTCATCCACATTTATTAAATACTTTAAATTTAAAGAGGTGAACAAGCGTGGTAAAGAAGCCCAGATTATTTATAGCCCTGTGTACGCTTCCTGCATTGATTTTAACCATTGTTTTTATGATTGTGCCTATGGTAAATGCCATTTATCTGTCTTTTACCAGTTCCACTGCACTTAGCGTAGGCTTTAACAGCAAATTTGTATTTTTGGATAATTACAAGTATATGTTCCAGGATAAGGATTTTCTTCAGGCACTGTTTAATACTCTTAAGCTGATGCTGGTAATCCCGGCTGTGACCATATTTCTAAGTCTTGTATTTGCATTTATCCTTACTCAGGGACAGCTCAAGGAAAAGTCATTTTACCGGACCATATTCTTTTTCCCAAGTATTGTTTCCATGACTGTAGTTGGTATTGTGTGGTCTTTTGTGTTTAATCCCACAAGAGGAATTCTGAATCATATGCTGGATCTGTTCCATCTCTCCACTTGGAAACACGCATGGCTTGGAGAGGGAAAAACGGCTCTCTGGTGTATCGGTGCAGCCCTGGTGTGGCAGGCTATTGGTTATTATATGGTTATGCATGTGGCTTCCATTGACGGGATTTCCCAGGAGGTTTATGAAGCTGCTTCCATTGACGGTGCAACAGGAGTGCAGAAGTTCTTTAGGATTACCATTCCTCTGCTTCGCAGATCCATTGGAACGACCTATATACTTTCCCTGTCTGGTACTATCAATTTAAGTTTTACTCTGTCCAACGTTATGACAGGCGGTGGACCAAACGGTGCTTCCAGTGTGCTTTTACAGTATATGTATACGCAGGGTATGCGAAACGCTAATTTTGGATATGCCATGGCAATCGCCATGTTTACCCTGATTCTTGCAATTGTGCTTGCAATGATTTCTAAAAAAGTATCATCTGAAAAAGAATAGGAGGGAGACTGATGAAAACTGTAAGAACCTGGTGTATCAGAATCCTGATGATTCTGTTTACCGTTATCTTTTTGTACCCGCTTTTCTGGAACCTGATGTCTGCGTTTAAGACAAATGCAGAATATTTGACAGATCCCTATGCATTGCCCACAGCTTTGAATTTGGATAATTTTGTGGCAGCATGGCAGAAAGCAAATATCGCCGCTTATTTTGGAAATTCCATATTTGTGACTGTGTTTTCCACTGTATTGCTATTGCTTCTGGTTATTCCCATTTCTTATGTACTGGCAAGATACCGTTTTGCGGGCAGCAAACTGATCTCTGCCATTTATATGGCATGTATTTTTCTGCAGGCTACCTACATTATGATTCCTTTGTTTCTGGAATTACAGGCTGTGAATGGATTAAATAACCTGCCGGTATTATGTCTTGTTTATGCAGTTATGCAGTTTCCTTTTTGTATCTTTACTTTACAGGGCTTTATGTCTGCAGTACCCAGAGATTACGAGGAATCTGCAAGAATTGACGGTGCTACTAATATCCAACTGCTATCAAGAGTTATGGTGCCTCTTGCAAAACCCGGAATTGCGACCATTACGATGTTAAGTGCCATGGGCTTCTGGAATGAATATCCATTGGCACTTGTTCTTCTCACGGAAGATGCAAAGAAAACTCTTCCCATCGGAATGGCAAACTTGTTTGAAGTGCAGAAATATGCCACGGACTGGGGTGCACTGTTTGCAGGACTTGTAATTATTATGATTCCAACAATCATTATTTATCTGATTGGACAAAGATATCTGCTTCAGGGAATTGGTGCAGGCGGGTTAAAAGGGTAAAATGAAAGGGGAAATAAAATGCCAACTGATCAGGAATTAATAAAAATAGTTCCCTCCAGCCGCCAGCTTGCCTATCAGGCAACAGAGTTTTATGCGTTCTTTCATTTTGGAATGAATACATATACCAATCGTGAGTGGGGAGATGGAACAGAAACACCACAAATTTTTAATCCTACAGAGTTTATTGCAGACCAGTGGGTGTCTGCAGCACAAAATGCAGGTATGAAAGGGGTAATCCTTACCTGTAAACACCATGATGGTTTCTGCCTGTGGCCGACCAGATATACCAGCCATAGCGTTGTCTCCAGTCCATGGAAAAATGGAAGGGGAGATGTGGTCTGGGAAGTGTCTGAAGCATGCCGTCGTTATGGGATGAAATTTGGAATTTATCTTTCACCATGGGATCGCAACAAGCCTTGTTACGGAAGCGGAAAAGAATATGATGATTACTATCTGGCACAGCTGACTGAGCTTCTCACCGGTTATGGAGATATTTTTAGTGTCTGGCTAGATGGTGCCTGCGGAGAAGGACCAAATGGAAAAAAACAGATATATGACTGGAAACGCTATTATGAATGTGTCAGAAAATATCAGCCAGACGCATGTATCTGTGTGTGTGGGCCGGATATCAGGTGGTGCGGAAATGAAGCTGGCGATGTAAGAAAATCTGAGTGGAGTGTTGTTCCTGCACGTACAGCACTTGCAGAGAGTGTACAGGAAAGAAGCCAGCAGACCGATGATAAGGAATTTAGAATGCGCCGGATCACCAGCGACATGGAAGATCTTGGAAGCAGAAGAGCGCTTGAAGGTGAAACGAATCTGATCTGGTATCCGGCAGAAGTAAATACTTCTATAAGACCTGGATGGTTTTATCATCCAGAAGAAGATGATCAGGTGAAAAGTCTGGAGGAGCTGATCTATATCTATATTGGGGCTGTTGGAGGAAATGCAACCTTTTTGTTAAATATTCCACCTATGCCAAACGGGCTTCTTCATGAAAATGATGTTAAACGTCTGGAAGAATTTGGAAGTTGGAAAAAGAAATCTTTTACTCATAATTTAATGAGTACAGCACATATTTTTTCAGAAAATGAAGATCCGACGCATCCGGTTTCTGATTTGACAGATGATACTTCAGAAACCTGGTTTCAGCCTGAAAGCAGCGAACTGCCAGTAGAAATAACCATTTGTCTGGACGGTTCATACAACTTAGGGTATCTGGTATTAAAAGAGGCTGTCTGCTATAGTCAGAGAGTGGAAAAATTTGAGATATTTGTTAAAGAGGGGGAAATATGGAACAGTATTTACACAGGAACGGTAATTGGTTATAAGAAGATCATTTCTGTTAAGGGGCAAAAAGCCCAGAAAATGAAAATTGTTTTACATGATTTCCGTGTACTTCCGCTGCTCTCATTTGTTGGAATTTATCCTGAAAGTCTTTAATAGGGAAAGCATTCTTTCTCATAATATCTTAAGGTAGAAACAAGAAGATATTATTAGAAAACCATTGAACCTGCTTGAAAGAGAGAACATTCAAAGCAAAATTGCCAATTGGTTTGGAATAGATTTTTCCAAACTGTAGATTGTTTTTATAAGTAATCTTGGAACTAATGCAGGAGTCATGGTGCAAATGGACAATGTTCGCAGAAAGCACTTGTCTTTTAGAAAGACTCGTATTAAAATGCTTGTCAGTGATCAGGTTGCAGAAACTTGCGATGCCTGCGACCGGACGGAGGACCTCCATTTTTCTATATACGCAGATTTTTATAGCGATAGAAAAAGCATTAAAACCGATAAAACTATTTTTGAACTATGAAGAATAGATTAGAAATCTCATTGCGCGAAAAGGGATGATTATTGTTGACCGTGAGTTCACTGCGTCTAAATTAAAAGATATCAGTTATTTTGCCCTGATAGATGGGTACAAAAATCTGTTTTACAATCCCATGAGTTAGAAACGATTTTTGACCATAACACAGTTAAAATTAATCAAAAAATCAATCGCAAATTTTTACGATTGCATTGACAGTGATTCTCCTTATCTATATATTATTGCAGTAGGAACAACTTATCAAGTACTCGGAAATAACTAACTTGGTAATAAAATTTTTACTGGAGGTTATCAGAAATGACAGAAAGAGAAAAAATGATAAGTGGAGAGTTATATGATCCAACGGATAAAGAATTGGAACAATTTTTAATTTCACCTGCTTGGATGTATGTGAAGTACATATAGGAGATAATGTGATGATTGGTCCAAATGTCACATTGGCAACTCCCATGCACCCATTTTTACCTGAAGAACGTAATAGCAGAAAAAGAGAAGATGGAAGCTTTTATAATCTTGAATAGGCGAAACCAATTACTATAAAAGA
>ENA-OPLX01000977-OPLX01000977.1-human-gut-metagenome-genome-assembly--contig:-NODE-977-length-11309-cov-4.622356_pt1 | contig 11309 bp, 6 predicted proteins | sample MGYA00241447_ERZ501726 | MGnify/ENA primary metagenome ERZ501726 (study PRJEB25962, sample SAMEA2042617) | human gut metagenome | biome: human gut; feature: human-associated habitat; material: faeces...
GTACTGCGAGGGCATTTTGCCGCGGCGCCTGCCGAAGGTGCTCTGCTGCTGCACGAAGGCGCGGGCCTTGGTCTTGGTACGCACGGCCGCCGAAAGCTCCTCGGCGATCTCCATCTGCGAACGTTTGCGTTCCGAGATGTCGGTCAGGGCGATGCGGACGTTGCCCGAGCCGCTCGATACGCGTGCCGTGACCGACTGGGCCTCCGGCACGAGCGAATCGACCAGGCGGTTGATGTCCTCGGTGTAGTCGCGCAGGTATTCGTAGGTGGCGCCTTCCGACCCGCGGGTAATGATCGAAATCTGCGAACGGTCTTCGAGCGGCGCCATTTCCGCCGGGATGGCCCGCCACAGCCAGCCGATCAGTCCGACCATCAGGGCGATGAGCGGCAATGCCACCCAGCGCCGCCGCAGGAACCCGGCCAGCGTGCGCTGGTAAAAGTTGTTCATTCCCACGAAGAAGGGCTCGGTCTTGCTGTAAAACCAGCTCTTGCGCTCCTGCCGCACCAGCAGTTTGGTCGCCAGCATCGGGGTGATGGTCAGCGCAGCGAAGGTCGAGATGACCACCGCGCCCGAGATCACCATGCTGAATTCGCGGAACAGGCGGCCGGTCATGCCCTCCATGAAGACGATCGGGAAGAACACGGCGATCAGCGTGACCGACGTCGAGATGACGGCGAAGAAGATCTCCTTGGCGCCTTCGATGCCGGCCTCCTTGGGCGTCATGCCGCGTTCGATGCGGATGTAGATGTTCTCGGTCATCACGATGGCATCGTCGACCACCAGCCCGACCGAGAGCACCACGGCCAGCATCGACAGCACGTTGATCGAGAACCCGGCGACGTACATCAGGAAGAACGTGCCGATGAGCGAGACCGGGATCACGATGCACGGGATGAGCGTCACGCGCCAGTTGCGCAGGAAGAGGAAGATGATGATGATGACCAGGATGAAGGCCTCGTAGACGGTCTGTCGCACCTCGTCGATCGAGGCGCGGATGAAGCGCGTGTTGTCGAACCCGTAGGAGGTCACCACGTCGTCCGGCAGGTCTTTCTTCATCGTCTCCATGCGCTGGTAAACCGCATCGGCGATGTCGATGTGGTTGGCTCCCGGCTGGGGGATCACCACGACGCCCACCATCGGGATACCGTTCATCTTCATGTAGCTGCGCGTATCCTGGGGGCCCAGTTCGGCGCGTCCCACGTCGCTCAGGCGGATGATGCGGTTGGAGGCTTCGCGTACGACCAGGTCGTTGAACTCCTGCGTGGTGTGCATCAGCCCCATCGTGCGGATCGTCAGCTCGGTGGTGTTGCCTTCGATGCTGCCCGAGGGAAGCTCTACGTTTTCGCGGTCGAGGGCGTTCTTGATGTCCACGGGCGTAATGCCGTATCCGGCCATCTTGGCCGGGTCGAGCCACAGGCGCATCGAGTAGCGTTTCTCACCCCATATCTGCACGCCGCTGACGTTGTTGATCGTCTGCAGCTGCTCCTTGACCGTCAGGTCGGCGATCTCGCTCAGTTCCAGCAGCGAACGTTTGTCGCTCTGGATGGTTACCATCAGGATCGGCGTGGCGTCGGCATCGGCTTTGGTGACCGTCGGAGGGTCGCAGTCGCGGGGCAGGTAGCGCTGGGCGCGCGACACCTTGTCGCGCACGTCGTTGGCCGCGGTTTCCAGGTCTACCGAGAGTTCGAATTCGACCGTGATGCGGCTCTGTCCCTGGCTGCTGACGCTCGACATCGAGCGGATGCCCGGGATGCCGTTTATGTTCTGTTCGAGCGGCTCGGTGATCTGGTTCTCGATCACATCGGCATTGGCTCCCGGATAGGAGCACGTCACCGAGATGATGGGATTGTCGACACTCGGGTATTCGCGTACGCCGAGGTAGCTGTACCCGATGAACCCGAATAGCAGGATGATGATCGTCAGCACCGATGCCATTACCGGCCGCCGGATGCTCAGTTCGGAAATATTCATGCGGCGGCGGTTTTATTCGACGGTGTCGAGTTTTACGGGGAGACCTTCACGCAGCTGGAGCGTGCCGGAGACGATCAGCGTGTCGCCCGGGGACAGCCCCTCGACGACCTGTATCCGCGATTCTGTCCTCAGCCCGGTTTTTATGGCTACGGCGTGGGCCTTGCCGCCCTTATAGAGGAATACCTTGTCCACGCCCATTTCGGGGACGACGGCCTGCGTCGGGATGGCAATGGCGTCGGGGATGTCGTGCATGCGGATCTTTACGCTTACGAAGCGTCCGGGTAGCAGCCTGCCCCGCGTGTTGGGGTAGTGCGCACGTACCGAGAAGTAGTGGGTATTGGGGTCGATCTTCGATTCGGTGGCGTATACCTCGGCGTGAAACGTCTCGTTGTACCCCTCGACCGTGAACGTGAGGCGCGTCCCGGGTTTTATCTGGCTGGCGTAGCGCTCCGGGACGGAGAGGTCGATCTTCAGCGGCTTGATTTTGGTCAGCTTGGCCACCCCGACGCTCGGCGAGGCATAGGCGCCTTCGCTGACGTTGCGCAGGCCGATCACGCCGTCGAACGGGGCGTGCAGCTCCGTGAGCGCGATGTTCGAACGCACGATGTCGATATCGGCGTTGAGCATCGCCAGTTCGGTGCGTGCCTGTTCGTAGGCTTCCAGGCTGACGGCGTCCTTTTCGAGCAGGGCACTCTGGCGGTAAACACGGTCTTCGGCCAGTTTGAGCTGCGCTTCGTAGCGCGACAGCTGTGCCAGCAGCGGTTTGTCGTTGACTTTGGCCAGCAATTCGCCCTTGCGGACGGTTGAGCCTTCCTGGAAGTTGATCGAGACGATCTTGCCCGAGGTCTCGAACGAGAGGTCTACCTCCTCGTCGGGGAGCAGGCTGCCCACCGAGGTGATGCCGTCCGTGAGGGTTTGCGGCCGCACGACGAGCCCGTTGACGTTCAGGACACTATTTTTCCGGGGTATGCTGATTTCCGCCGGGTCGGCGGCGGACGAACTGCCGCGGTAGTGGTTGTAAACGAACAGCCCTGCACAGAATACTACGAGGATGACGGACGTGATGATCCATTTCTTTTTTTTCATACCGGAGAGGTTGTCTTTAATGAGGGATGTGCAAAGATACGAAAAAACCCGCTATGCTTCCGCTGCCGGAAGGTATAATTGCACCCGTTTGTCGTAAAAACGGGGCCGGTTGCGGGTTCGTGTATGCCCGTTTCCGGCGAAACGGCAAAAAACGCCGGCGAAACGACCGGCACCCGCCGCATTCCCCTACCGTTGGGAGCAATACCTACATGTTATTATTCTGTCCCGAAAATTACCTAAAACAGGGAATTGTCCGGGCTTGGCGGGCACCTTAACTTTGCCACCGCAAACAAAATAAACGGAGAGCCTATGCGTCTTGGAATTTTACTGTTTACCCCTATTTTCTTACTGGCGGGTGTTACCCTGCATGCGCAGGAAGCCGTGAACGCCCCCGAACCTGCGGCCGCGGCCGATTCGGCTGCCAATGCCGAGCTGAAGGCACAGCTGAAAGCCGAACTCCTGTCGGAGATCCGGGCCGAGCTCTCTTCCGAAGTGAAGACCGCCGTCAGCAAAGAGGCCGACAAACCCTCACGGCTGACCGTGGGCGGGTACGGCGAGGCCGTCATGACGCGCAATTTCTTCAGCGACAACTACCTGCGTTATATCAGCCCTGACAAGTACAAGAATGACAAAAGCCACGGCCGCTTCGACCTCCCGCATGTGGTCATCTACCTGGGCTACGATTTCGGGCGCGGCTGGTCGATGGGCACCGAGATCGAATTCGAGCACGGCGGCACGGAGAGCGCCTTCGAAACCGAATTCGAGGAGGGCGGCGAGTATGAGTCGGAGATCGAACGCGGCGGCGAGGTCGCCCTCGAACAGTTCTGGCTCCAGAAAAGCTTCAGCCCGGCCTTCAACCTGCGCCTGGGGCATATGATCGTGCCTGTCGGCGGAACCAACCAGCACCACATGCCCACCGAGTTCTTCGGGGTCTACCGTCCCGAGGGCGAGAATACGATCCTGCCCTGCACATGGCACGAAACGGGCATCAGCCTCTGGGGACGTGCCGGTGACTGGCGTTACGAGGTGATGTTCCTGCCGGGACTGGATTCCGACCGGTTCGGCGACAACGGTTGGGTCAGCGGCGGTGCCGGAAGCCCCTACGAATTCAAGATCGCCAATGCCTATGCCGGGGCGTTCCGCATCGACAACTACTCCGTCCCGGGCTTGCGCCTGAGCCTGAGCGGTTATGCTGGCAACAGTTTCAGCAATACCCTGAGTGCCAACCGTACCGGTGCGGACAGATACAAGGACGTGAAGGGTACGGTGATGATCGGCGCCTTCGATTTCCTCTACGATGCCCATAACTGGATCGTTCGCGGTAACTTCGACTACGGGCACCTGACCAATTCGGACAAGATTTCCCAGTTCAACCGCGATATGCCCAACGCATCGCCCTCGCCCAAGCAATATGTGGGTTCGGACGCCATCGCCACGGGGGTGGAAGCCGGTTACGACATCTTCTCGCAGATACGCAAGCTCAAGGAGAGGGGACACCGCTTCTACGTCTTCGGCCGTTATGAGTTCTACGATTCGATGTTCGATACCGCCAAGTCGGTGATCCGCCAGGACTGGTGCGGCCGCCAGCGGGTAGCCGTCGGGTTCAATTATTATCCGATCAAGAACATTGTCATCAAGGCCGAGTACGGCATCGGCCTGCTCCGGTCGTACGACTATACCGACTCCGCCACCGGGGAGACCCGCACGGGGCGTTTCAACAACGAGCCCTCCCTTTCGCTGGGGATCGCCTATTCCGGCTTTTTCAGACGTTAACCAAATCATAATGAGAATATGAAAAATCTGTTCAAAAATTCCGTTTATGCAGCCGTGGCACTCGTCCTGGCGCTCGGGGCCGCATCGTGCAGCGACAGCGACGGCGATTACACGTTTGCCGACGAGCGTGAAGAGGCGCTCAAGGATGCTGCCGTAGATTTCGTCGACAATAACGTGATTCCGACCTATAAGGCCCTGGCCGACGGGAGCATCGCCTTGCAGGAGGATTGCGAGGCCATGCTGGAGGCTTTCGACGCGGGAACCCTTACGACCCCGCTGGTGCAGGCCGCCTGCAACGACTGGATCACCACGCGCAAGCACTGGGAGCTCAGCGAGGCCTACCTTTACGGCGCTGCGGCCGATTACGACATCGACCCGCATATCGACTCCTGGCCGCTGGACGGCACGGCGCTTCAGAACCTGCTGAACAACAACAGTATGATGGCCGAGATCGAGAGGAATCCCGATTATGTCAGCGCCAATCTGGGTTACGGCCTGCTCGGGTTCCATGCGTTGGAATACATGCTCTTCGAGAATGCGGGCCCCCGCGCCCTCGGCAAATACACCCGTCCCCAGTTGGTATACCTGGTCGGTGTGGCCAACGATCTGTGCAACATGTGCGTACGCCTCGAAGCTTCGTGGGCGGGGCTGGACAATGTCACCGAAGAGAAGCAGACGATCCTGGGCGATGCCGAACTGGAGCCGACCTTCGACTACGGCGCTTCGATGCGCAATTCGGGGAAGGGCGGCAGCAAGTACCGCAACTATAAGGATGCCGCCGAGGAGATCATCCAGGGCTGCATCGACATCGCCACGGAGGTCGGCTCGCAGAAGATCGGCCGTCCGGCCAACGGAACCAGCTCCGAGGATATCAATTACATCGAGTCGCCTTACAGCCAGAATTCGAAGACCGATTTCATCGACAACATCATCAGCATCCGGAACACCTACCAGGGCATGACCTCCGGCGACGCTTCGGTGAGCGACTGGATCGAGGTGGTAGACCCCGTCCTCGATACGGAGGTTCGCAATGCGATTTCCACGGCGATCGAAAAGATCCAGGCCTGCCCGGCCCCGTTCGTCGACAACCGTACGGCACAGGCATGGAAGGATGCCGCCACCTATTGCAATAACGACCTTGTGAACGCGCTTACGAAGGCGCTGACGGCACTGTCGGTCGAAAAATAACCATTTTCAGCAATGAAAAAGCACTTGATTTACAGCCTGTGCATGTCGGCAGCCCTGATGGCTGCCGCGTGCGCTGATGACAAGGGGACGGATCCCGCCCCCGATCCGAATCCCGACCCCGTTCCCGAGGAGTATTACGCCGGCGGCAAGCTCGGCACGGCTTTCAACACCACGTCGGTGGCCTACGAGCAGCCTACGCCGGTCGTCGATGACGACGCCGCGATGACGCAGCGTTTCCTGAACGGCGAGGCGCTGTTCGAAAAACCCTTCACGGCCAACTCGTCGGGTGTGCGCTACGGCCTCGGGCCGCTCTATATCCGCACCTCGTGCCTGCACTGCCACCCGGGCTACGGCCACGGCAAGCGTATCGAAGGCGCGTTCAACACCAACCAGATCGGCAACGGCTATCTGCTGGTCATCACCGACGAGGACGACAATTACCTGACATCGCTCACCGGTATGCCGCAAACGCGGGCCGTGGCGCCGTTCAAAGCCCCGATCGACGAATCGAAGATCATGATCGGCTGGCAGGAGTATACCGACGAGTGGGGCAATAAGTTTCCCGACGGCGAGTCTTACAGCCTGATCTATCCCGAAGTGACGATCCCCGAGGACGCCTATTACGTGCCGCTGATCGGCGCCAAGGGCGAGGTGCCCTATGCCAAGGTGCGCGTGCGCCTCGAATCGACCATCGGCATCTACGGTACGGGCTTGCTGGATGCCATTTCGGACAGCGACCTGAAAGCCGAGTACGTTCGCCAGGAGCAGAACGGCGTGCCGCTCAATCCCGCGATCTTCAGGAACGGCGAGTGGGTCAAGACCTATGGGACGACCACCCATCCGCTGCGCTATACCTATGCCCTGAGTCGCGGCCCGTTGCAGGATGCGGCGGGTGCCAATGCCATCTGGAACATCACCAACGTGACCCGCTCTGACCGCCGTTACCACTACATGACCGCTGCTTATGCCGAAGTAGCGTCGAAGGACGCCGATGTGCAGCGGGATTTCTACACGCTTTTCCCGGCGTGGAACAAGACGGGCGACGTTGCGCAGGATATTTACAACTATCTGATGAACAAGGAACTGCCTGTCGAGATGAGCGATGAGGACTATGTCGACTTCATGGTCTGGCACCGCGGTCTGGCCGTACCGGCGGCGCGTAACCTCGACGATGCGGACGTTAAACGCGGCAAGACCCTCTTCCCCGAGATCGGCTGTGCCACCTGCCACCGTCCGACCTGGACGACGGGCGACGATGTCTTTACCGACCCCAACGGTTTCTTTGCCGACGGCGACAGCCGCCTGCCGCGTTATCCTAACCAGAAGATCTGGCCCTACTCCGACATGGTGCAGCACCGGCTCTTCATGGTGAACGACATCCGCACGGGCTGGTGCCGTACGACGCCGCTCTGGGGCCGTGGCCTGAGCGAGAAGTGCACGGGCGCCAGCGACCGCCTGCACGATTGCCGTGCGCGGACGGTCATCGAGGCTATCATGTGGCATGGCGCGGCGCAGAGCGACGCCCGCTGGTCGGTCGAGAAGTTCCGCACGCTGAGCAAGGACGACCGCGACGCGGTGGTCGAATTCATCGAATCCATCTAACCCTTCCCGGATATGTGCGAAGCGCCGGTGCCCCGTGCATCGGCCTTTGCCGTGTCCGGACGATGCATTCACACACGAACGAACGGATGAAACTGTTGAAACTGTTGAAACGCCTTGCCTTCGGGCTGCTCGGAGCCGTGATGGCGGTGCTCGTTACGGCCACGGTACTTGAAAAGATATACGGTACGGATTTCGCCGCTGCGCATATCTACGGCGCGGGCTGGTTCGCCGCGCTTTGGGGTGCCCTCACCCTCGCGGCGCTGGCCTGCCTGTTCCGCCGGAAATTGTGGCGGAGGCCCGCCGTCCTGTTGCTGCACCTCTCTTTCGCGGTCATCCTCGCGGGGGCTTCCGTGACATGGCTCTTCGGCCGGCAGGGGACGTTGCACCTGCGCACGGGCGATCCCGGGGCGACCGCATTCGCCGGCCGTGACGGTTCGGAGCAAATACTGCCCTTCCGGGCCCGGCTGGACGATTTCCGCATCGAGTATTATGCCGGCACCCGTGCGCCGATGGATTTCGTCAGCCTTCTCACCCTGACGGCCGACGACGGGTCGCTGCACGGTGAAGTCGGCATGAACCGCATCCTGGTTTTCCGGAATTATCGGTTCTACCAGTCCGCCTATGACGAGGACGGACGGGGTACGACCCTTTCCGTTTCGTATGATCCGTGGGGCATCGGCATCACCTATGCCGGGTACGGGCTGCTGCTCGTTTCCATGCTGGCGTTCCTGTGCGACAGGCGCGGGGGTTTCAGGCGGTTGCTGCGCAGCCCTGCGCTCCGCAAGGCGGCGCTGTGTCTTGTCCTCTGTACGGCGGCCGTACAGGGTGCCCGGGCGGCTGACACCTTGCCGCAGACGCTTCCGCGCGAGGTCGCCGCGGAATTGGGCGACCTGTATGTCTACTACAACGACCGTATCTGTCCGTTGCAGACCCTGGCTAAGGATTTTACGGTGAAACTCTGCGGGAAGAGCCGCTACCGGGGACTTACGCCCGAGCAGGTGCTTTCCGGCTGGCTGTTCTATTACGACGACTGGAAACGCGAACCGATGATCCGCATCAGGAGTGCCGGGGCACGCCGCCTGCTGGAGGTCGGCGGGCGTTATGCGCGGCTGTCGGATTTCCGCAACCGGGTCAACGAATACCGGCTCGAAGGGGCTGCCGGGCGTCCGGCGGGCGAGGCCGATGAGAAATTCAACATCATCGGGATGGTCTGCACGGGCAGTATGCTGCGGATTTTTCCCTATACCGACCCTTCGGACAGCCTGCTGCGCTGGGCGTCGCAGGTCGACGGCCTGCCGCGGGAGCTGCCTCACGGGCAGGCGCTCTTTATCGGCCGGGCGATGAACTACGTCAGCGAACTGGTCGTAAAACGGGATTGGGCGGGGGTCGCAGGGGTGTTGCGCAAGATCCGCAGCTACCAGCAGAAGGAGGGCGGGGCGCATATGCCTTCCGGGCTGCGTTTCCGTGCCGAAAAACTTTATAACCGGCTCGATTGGTCGCTGCCGCTCGCCGCGGCATTCATCCTGACCGGGATCGGAGGATTCCTCGATGCCTGCCGCCGGATGGTGCGCGGGCGGGCTTTCGGGGCGAAAACCCGGGGCTGGCTCCTTGCGGGCGTTGCCGCCGGAGGACTGTATCTTACGCTGATGCTGGCGCTGCGGGGCTATGTCAGCGGCCACTGGCCTGTTTCGAACGGCTATGAAACGATGCGCTTCATGGCATGGTGTACGCTGCTGCTCACGCTGCTCTTCGCCCGCCGCTTCCTGTTCCTGCTGCCTTTCGGTTACCTGATCGCCGGGCTGTCGCTGATAGTTTCGATGATGGGGGAGTCGAACCCTCAGATCACGCAGCTGATGCCGGTTCTCGACTCGCCGCTGCTCTGCATCCATGTGATGCTGGTCATGGTGGCCTATGCGTTGCTGGCGTTCGTTATGTTCGGCGGCGTGGCAGGGGTCGTCCTGCACCGCCGCGCCCGCGGGGCGGCCGCGCAGCTGCAGGCCGTCAGCCGGCTGATGCTCTATCCGGCCGTCTTCTGCCTCGCCGCCGGTATCTTCGTCGGCGCCGTCTGGGCCAATGTGTCGTGGGGACGCTATTGGGGCTGGGATCCCAAGGAGGTGTGGGCGCTCGTTACGCTGCTGGTTTATGCGCTGCCCCTGCATGCCGGATCCCTGCCGTGGTTCCGCCGGCCGTTGTTCTTCCATTGGTTCTGCATCGCGGCGTTCCTCTCGGTGCTGGTCACCTATTTCGGGGTCAATTTCCTGTTGGGCGGCATGCACAGCTATGCCGGATAGGGGAGCGGCGATCCGGGGCGGGATGCCCATTCCGTGCGTCCCGGTCGTCCCTATCGTATGGCGGGGCCGTCATTGCGCAGCCGAGCGGTAAACCGTTCCGGCAGCCGGGGCATGGCGCCGTGCTGCGAGCAGACGTGGGCCGCGACATCCACGGCCAGCCTGTGTGCTTCCCCGATGCCGAGCCCCGAGAGCAGGGCGGCCAGGAACGATGCCGTGAACGAGTCCCCTGCACCGACCGTGTCGGCTACTTCGACGCGCGGCGTGGGGATATATGACCGGGTGTCGGGGGCGAATACCGAACTCCCGGCGGCGCCGCAGGTGAGGATCACGATCCGCAACCCGTACCTGTCGAGCAGCGTGCGGCACTGCTCCCCGGGCTGCATCCCCTCCAAGCCGAACATGCTGCCGACCACGGCCAGTTCTTCGTCGTTTATCTTCAAGATGTTGCACTTCCGCAGCGACTCTTCGACCACCTGCTGCGTGTAGAAGTGCTGCCGCAGGTTGATGTCGAAGACCTTGTATTGTCCCTCGCCGTCGGGCATCGTTTCCAGGAAACGCCCGATCGTGCGGTGCGATACGGGGCTGCGCTGTGCCAGCGACCCGAAGCAGGCTGCACGGGTGTGCCGGGCGAGCTCCTCGATCTGCGGGGTGAACGGTATGTTGTCCCAGGCTACGCCCTGCCGGATCTCGTAGCTGGGGATGCCCGCCCCGTCGAGCGTGACTTCGACCGTCCCGGTCGGGAACGGCACCGTTTCCAGCATATGTCCCACCCCTTTTTCGCGGAGCTGGTTGCGGAGTTCGCGTCCCGCCTCGTCGTCGCCGACGGCGCTGACCGCGCAGCTGCGCAGCCCGAACTGCGACATGTGGTAGGCGAAGTTCGCGGGAGCGCCGCCGATCTTCCGCCCTTCGGGCAGTATGTCCCAGAGTGCTTCGCCGATCCCGACGACCCACTCTGTCTTTCGGTTTGCTTCGGTATTCATTGTCGTTTGCGTTTGCTGCGAAGTTAACGGTTTTGCTCGATATTTTTCCGCTTGCGCGGTGTTTTTCAACATGGCGTGAGGCATTTGGCCGTAATTTTCGCGGCATTCGGTTTGTCCTGCCGGGACGGTTTCCGACGACAGGGCGGACGAATTATGCCCGGAAAGTTTGTATTGAACGGCTTTTGTCTTATTTTTGTCTGACACAAAACCCGAAACCATGATGCTGCGAACCCTTCCCGCCCGATCCGGCTTCCTGTGGGTGCTTCTGGCGTGCATTTCCCTCGCAGGATGTACGCGGCACCCAAAATACTCGCTTCAGACCGAAGCGGCGCTGGAACGGCTGGATGCGGAACTTTCCCGCAAGGATCGTTACCAGCAGTGGCGGCAGGCGCAGAACGACAGCCTGCGCCGGGAGGTG
>ENA-OPLX01000982-OPLX01000982.1-human-gut-metagenome-genome-assembly--contig:-NODE-982-length-11252-cov-2.270162_pt1 | contig 11252 bp, 9 predicted proteins | sample MGYA00241447_ERZ501726 | MGnify/ENA primary metagenome ERZ501726 (study PRJEB25962, sample SAMEA2042617) | human gut metagenome | biome: human gut; feature: human-associated habitat; material: faeces...
ATGCATGTTCGATCCTTGTTGTGATCACATGCTTGCCGGCTCTGCGGTTTGCGATCGCTGTTCCGATGAATGCCATATTATTCGACTCTGTTCCACCGGATGTAAAAATAATCTCTTTTGGTTTGCATTTTAATTGAGTGCAAATCGTTTCTTTGGCTTCTTTGATATAATTTTCTGCGGTAATGCCTTTTGTGTGCTTGGAAGACGGATTTCCAAAGTCCTCTTCCATCACATGAACCATCATCTTCCGTACTTCCGGAAATACTCTGGTTGTTGCCGCATTATCTAAATATGCTTCCATGGTATCTGACTCCTATTATCATTTTATATCTTTTTAATAGTTATTCTTCTTATATTGGTTATTTCTATCGTAATATTTCGTTTCCGGTTCTTTTTATATTTTTTCAGATCCTTGACCAGTGCTTCAAAGCTGTTGTTATAAGGGGCGATGTTGCGGGCAGCAATATCCACATGCATTTCCGTCCTAAAATATCCGTACTTGGTCTCCATGGTAGCCAGGGTCACCACGGCATTTTTCTCTAAAGTAGCCGCTACCTGTTCCCCACTGTAGAGAATGTTCATCTGTCCCGGCAGCACATAACCTTTTCTGGCACGTTGTTCCATGCTCTCCCGAAATTCCAGTTCGATGGCATCCGCCTGTTCCTTCACTCTCGCCGGTTCATCGATGTAGAAGACAAGAGAACGCCCCGCCATATCTGACAGCAGTTCCGGCATGGTTACCGTATTTTCATAAAAATAGCGGATGTACCCTTCCAGATTGATCTTACTTTGGAATTCCAGCAGCTGCTCTTTTAATTCGCTGACCTGTGTGGCGATCCTGTGGGCTTCCTCCGGCTGGTGGGCATCCCGGAAGATTTTTTCCTGTTTGTCTGCTTCTTTTTCAAGCTTACTGATGCCCTTGCGGATCTGCTCTTCCGACAGTACAAACTCTGTGGCCGGGTAGACAGTGATACTTTCCAGCTTCTCAATGGAACGCTGGCTCAGGATGTCGAAGCTGCGGATGGACTCCACCTCATCTCCCCACAGTTCGATACGATAGGGGTTTTCCTCCGTCAGATCAAAGATATCCACAATGCCGCCACGGATGGAGAACTGCCCCGGGCTTTCCACCTGATAGGCTTTCTCATATCCCATAGCCACCAGTCTGGATGCCAGTTTGCTCTCGTCCAGACTGCCGCCCCGCTCGGTGCGGATGATGTCTTTCTCCTCCCACAATACCTGCGGTGTCATCAGTGCCGCATAGGTGGTAACAATGGTGACCGGCTTACCCTCCACGACTCTGCGCAGGGTCTTGATCCGCTCCTGCACCAGCTGATTGCCGTGGATATCCGCCTGGAAAAAGATCAGGTCCTTCGCCGGATACAGCATGACATTTCTGTCATAAAATCGGTATTCCTCGTAGATCTCTTTGGCCTTTAAGTCACTATAAGTAACGATGACCTTGTATTTCAGGCCATCGCTGAGTCCGTAGATCATATGAAGTTTCTGGGAGTCCACACAGCCGGACAGTGCTACGGTTCCTTTTCCCTGTCTGGTCACTTTTCGGATCTCATCATATTCCGCCAGTTCTTTCAGTGGCGCAATCAGTGCCTGCATCGCTTTTTCCTCTTACTATACAACCGTTACGCTTTCTTACTGTTAAAATGGTTCATGGCTGCATCCGCATTCTCAGTGATGATCATACGGATAGCGTCTGCTGCGGTCTTCGCCGCTTCGTCCATGGTGTTTCGTTCCTCCGCTGGAAAATGTCCCAGCACGTAGTCTGCCAGATCGAAGTTCTTCGGCTTCTCTCCCACGCCCATACGCACGCGGATAAAAGTATCATGCCCTAACATTTTGATGATATTCTTGAGGCCGTTATGGCCACCGGCGCTGCCCTTTTTGCGGATACGGATCTGTCCCACATCCAGACTGATATCGTCGGAGATCACGATCAGTTCCGCGGTGTCATCCACCTTGTAATAATCCACGATCTCCCGGATGCTCTCACCGCTCAGGTTCATGAAGGTCTGGGGCTTTGCCAGGATCACCTTCTGTCCGGCCACATAGCCCTTGCCGATCAGCGCCTTATGCTTACTCTCCATGACGGCGATATTTTCTTCCTCTGCTAATCTGTCTATGACATCAAACCCGATATTATGTCTGGTATTTTCATATTCTTTGCCTGGATTTCCCAGCCCTGCGATAATATACATAGCTTTCTCCTTACCTTCTTGCAATCAATGCGTTATCTTATATTTTCGCATTTTTACGCAGAAAATGCAACTATTGGTTATTTTGCACAAATTTTATTTTCGGGAAAACAGCCAATTTCCGCATGGCATATTTCGTTACTTATTTTCCGAATCTAAAGTATCTATTCCCGGCATTGTATTTTATAATAATAGTGGAGTGTTACCAAAACGGTAAGCGGTTCACCTTTCGCCAAAATGATGACATTTTGAGAGCTTCCAGTATTATTGGAGGTGATACAGATGGGAAATCTATTGAAAGGTACATAAGATGCTGGAAACAGTGGTAGGCATTGTCGGTATTGTTGTTACGATCATCAGTATCATCGTAACGCTTATCAGTATCGTACAGACTGCACGGAAACATAAACATCAAAAAAGCAACCGCCCTCGCCAGGAATAGGTTGCTTTCTTGATCTGTAACTAAAAACCAGGTGAACCGTTGCTGTACGGTAACACTCTTTTCTTTTATTATTATCTTAACACTCTCTTTTGATTTCGTCAATAAAATTCACCATTTACATAAGTCCCCTGAAATGTCTTAAATCTCTATAAAGCGGAGAATAAACCCATTTTCAAGGCTTTTCTTTTATCTGGTTCTATCTCCCCTTATCTAATCCTGTGCCTGAATTGTGCCAAAATTGTACCCGGGCTTGACTTTTTCCGGAATACTGGTATACTGGTAAGGCTGAAATGCCCTGAAATCAAGGCTTTTCGGAAATCCATTCGTGTGTTCGGGACCTTCCACACGTAAATAAAAACTAAAGGAGAAAACAAATGAACAAGAAAGTACTGTACCTCGTACACGGAGCGGTGATCGCTGCTCTCTATGTTGTGCTGACCATGTTAGCCAACGCTCTGGGACTGGCAAATTATGCCATTCAGGTCCGCTTCTCGGAAGCCCTGACCATTCTTCCCGTATTTACCCCTGCTGCCATACCGGGACTTTTCCTGGGATGTATCATCAGCAATACCATGACCGGCTGTATGCTGCTCGACATTATCTTCGGCAGTCTCGCAACCCTGATCGGTGCCTTCGGCACATATCTGCTGCGTGATAAGAACAAATGGCTGGCTCCCCTGCCTCCCATCATCGCCAACACCATCATCGTTCCTTTCGTGCTGGCTTATGTGTATCATTTAGAGGGTGGCATTCCTTATTTCATGCTGACTGTGGGTATCGGTGAGATCATTTCCTGCGGAGTGCTCGGCATGCTGTTACGCACCGTGTTACAGAAATACCGCAAATACATTTTTGACGTACAGAAATAAGCGGTCATCCCGCCAAAAAGGCGTCCGGATCCTTTCACAGGTTCCGGACGCCTTTTGCTGTCCACTTGTATTTAATTTTCTATTTTCATATAGGAAATAAAATGATTGCCGTTCTCCGCGAACCATGTTGTAGCATCGTTCATTCCCTTTTTGTACAACTTTCCGGTGGACGGCTCCATGATGACAACGTTGAATTCATTAAATCCGGTCACCAGCACCGCCTCGCCATCCTCCAGGATCGCCAGTACCGGAATATCCTGATTCACATAATACAGTACCGCATCCAGACTACAGCCGCTCAGATCCAGTACCTGTACGCCTGTCATATTTTCTTCCAGAATCTGTATTGCCGTCTTGCCCTGCGCCAGGTCATATTCGGTGTTGCGGGTGATTCCGGCATGCCGCAGGATATTGTCCAGACATACCGTCAGGCTGTTCTTCTGGTCCGTGACACTTTCTTCCTTGATTGCCATGATCTGGTTCCTGCTGACACGATTGCCCTTCAGCCATACCGTAATGCCTCGGTCGTTCGCAACAACCCCGGCGGAATCGTAGGCTTCCTTCACCGCTTTCCCGGGAGCACTGTAAATGCCCTGTACCCCATAAGCATTGTATACATAATATCTGGAAACTTCGCTGACCGCATCCAGTGTCAGTTCTCTTCCGCCCTCAAATACGACCTCCTTCGGATTCAGCACCTTGATAGTCCTGGTATCAATGGTTGTCTTGGTCTGTATCTGCACATATCTCTCATAAATATCAATATCCGCTGTGACTACTTTATTCTGTCCCGGCTCTTCTTCCACATTGTTCATGATCTGGTCATCCAGGATCTCCTGATAGCTGCCGTTCTCAGAACGCTGTATTCTCGACAGGGTGATCTGATTGCCCTCGATGGCGCAATCCACGATGTAGATGCCATCCTGTCCGTATTCCTTCAGATTATCTCCGGAAGAATTGCTGATGCAGACCTTATACATGGGGTAAAAGATCTGTCCGGAATTCTCTGTCCGGATGTCGCTCTCCCTGGCCACGCCGTAGATAATATCTTCTCCCATGAAGCCAAGCGGCCGGATAGCCTCACCGTCCTCCGCCCGGATCACTGTCTGTTCTCCGGTATTCAGATTCCGGACATTCAGCTGGTTGCTGTGGTTGATGTCATCCCCTTCCTGCCATACGATGATCTCATGATTCTCCGATACCTGAAGGCTGTCATCCTGTCTTATACTTACCAGCTGTTCAGCGCTGCGATTCTCCAGATCCACATCATAGACACCGTTTTCCAGGAAAAAATATACATGTTGCTGTCTGTTCCGGTACAGCAGCTGTTCCATCTCATCCTTCAGCACCGCATAGCTCTTGGAATATGGGATATAGACTTCTTCCTCGATCGTATTCAGCGAATTGTCATAGCTGATGATCTGAATGCCGGTCTCCCCCTCATGTCTTCCGCGATTCATGTAACCATACACGGCAAATTTCACATTACCGCCCTCGTCTACATCCAGGATCTTGATGCCATGATTGTCATACAGAGTCCGCCGGTCGGCATTATCTTTACCATAGAAGGAGAAGATCACTGTCAGTCCGTTGGTAGCCGCATTATAGCTGAGTAATTGCCCCATATCGGAGAACACCACGGTATTGCCATCCGCACTCTCCATCATATCCACATTTTCATCCGTGATTCCCAGAAGGATCTTGTCATTGGCATACATCCGGGTAGTATCCGGGATCTGTGTCATGGTACGCTCATAATCCAGCAGATACATTCTCTCCGAAGTATATCTGACTCTGTAATACTCTTCGACATTGTAGTAGATCTTATTTTTGCCCTCTCCGGTGGATACCACAAAATCCATCAGCAGAGAGGCCACATTCCCACTGATCTGTGTCAGCCGGATGGAAGCCGCGTCCTCCTGGACCGGTTCCAGACTGCCCCAGGTGATCTGCTGAAAGCTGCTGTGAATATTCACTTTATGAAAAGTGCCGTTATCTGTCAGCTTGGAATTCGATTCCAGATATTTCGTCAGTTCCTTGGCCATTTCCTTGTCGTATAATTTTCCGTGGAAATCTGTCGCAAATTCCAGGATTTCCGAAATATGCACATCATCATTCCATAAAATAGTCGTATAATAATATACCTTCTGTTCCCCTTCCAGTTCCAGGATCAGGGTCAGACTGTATTGTGTATTCGTGTCGATCAGGTCTTTTAACGTAAGGGAAACGGAAAAGCTTTTCCCATTTGCCTTCCATCCGGTGACTTCACTGTTCTCGATCAGCCGGCTGCCGTCGATGCTGCGAACCTCTGTCGAGATCCCCGTAATTTCTCTTCCGAACGTATCCACGGTGAAATTCGCCTGTCTGCCCTCCCCCAGCAGAGTAATGCAGTCCTTCTGGTAAGCCACATCCATCTCCACGGTATTTCCGTGCAGTTCATTGCATGCCACACCGCCGCTTTCCATGGTGATCATAGGCAGAGTGGCCGGAGCCATCTCCATGGTCATATTGTTATGTCCCTGATTCATAATGCTGCCGATGATCAGTGCTGATGCCAGAAATACTACAACACACACGGCAATTCTAATGATCGTTTTCTTCATTCTTGATTCTTCACTCATTCATTATTCAGCAATTTTTCCAGTGTCGGTGCCACATGGAGCAGTTCCTCCACAGTACCGATATCTGCGCTTTTCTTCGGGCGCATACCATTCTTTTTCACTGCCCGGATCAACAGATTCTTCGGGGTATGTTCCATATCGATGAATTCCAGGATCTGGGTCTCATAGCCCTGTTGTTCCAGCAGATTTGCTCTCAAAGCATCGGTGAGCAGTGCTGCCACGCGCTCCTTGATGATGCCGTATTTTAACACTGGTTTTAAAGGATCACATTTTATCTGCCGGTTCAGTTCATGCTGACAACAGGGAACCGCCAGAATGACTCTGGCCCCCCATTTTACCGCCTTGTCTAACGCATAATCTGTGGCAAGGTCACAGGCATGCAGGGTCACCACCATGTCCGCCACATCTGTGCCCTCGTAGGTACTGATGTCTCCCCTCTCGAACTTTAATCTGTCATACCCCAGCTTTTCCGCCAGTTCATTGCAGTGCTGGATCACATCGGTCTTCAGATCCAGTCCGGTCACCTGGATATCTCTATGCTGTAATTCATGCAGATAATAGTACATTGCAAAGGTAAGATAGGATTTGCCGCAGCCAAAATCAATAATGCGGATGGTACGGTCTTTCGGCAGTTCATCGATCACATCCTCGATAAATTCCAGATACCGGTTGATCTGACGGAATTTATCAAATCTCGCCCTGGTCACCCGGCCGTCCGGGGTCTGCACGCCCAGTCCTACCAGGAAATCCACCGGTTTTCCTTCCTCTAAAATATAATGCTTGGTACGGTTGTGAGCCAGTGCCTGCAGTTCCTCCTCTTCAGAAGCAGCCGCCCCCTCCGTCCGCGGTGCCTTGCCACTGTTTTTCACCTTCAGTGTCAGCTTGCCCTTTTTGCTGACCAGAGCGGTGGCCTGCAGGGTCTTCGCTGAGAATTCTCCCTGCCGGAACTGCTCCTGTAAGGCGGTGCAGATCCGGTCCGTCAGCTGTTCTGCTGTAAAATTCTCGTGAAACGCCTGAGTTCCTCTGTAAGCAGTCTCCTGGAACAACAGTTCCTCCCGGATCAGCACCGGGCGGATCTTTACCTTCTGGGTCTGTTCTGGATGACGGCTGTTGCTCAGGATGATCTGCTGCAGATCTTTATTCAAAATTTTCTGTAAAAGTATTTTCAGTTCTTCCATGGTTTATCCTGTTTTTCAAATGTTTTGCGCATATTATAGCACGCTTTCCTATAAGAACGCAATCATTCCCCGTCGTCCACCGTGTCTCCTTTTGTAGATCTCATTGCACACCAACACATGGATCAGATCCTTTGATACTTTTTCCGCTTCCTGTTCCAGGATCGTGCTGATCGTATCCGCTATCCGGAACAGACTCAGGCGGTCCGGATATTCATCATAGATCATGCTTCCTTCATAGTCGTATTTGTCCAATATTTCCGCAATTCTGCGCTGACAGCGTCTGACCTCTCCGGGATAGGTCTGCTGCAGATATTCCAGATCATTTAAGATCTCGTTTTCATCCATTCTTCCCGGATAGCCCGGAAGTGTCATAAAAAAAGGCCTTGATACCATATCCAAATGCCTCATGCTTTTTTATAGCATATGCGTAAAAGAAAAAAGAGGTGCTGCGAAGCTTATCGCAGCACCTGAATTCTCGCCATTGCTCTCTGCAATGCCGTCTCTGCCCTGGCAATATCCGTCTCCGGCGTCTTGCTGCGCAGTCTCTCTTCCGCACGGTGCAATGCTGCCTCCGCACGGTTTTCATCGATCTCATTCGGCCATTCGATAATCTCTGCCAGAATGGTAACTCCTTCGGGAAGGATCTCGGCGAATCCGGAATGCAATGCTGCCTCCTTCTCTCCGTCCTTCTCCGTAATATGCAGGATACCCGGCTTCACGATCACCGTCAGGGGAATGTGGCCCGGAAGGACACCAATCTGTCCTTCCGTGGTATTGAATTCTACCATATCCACAATTCCCTCATAGAATACTCTTTCCGGGGTTATGATACGAAGTGTGAATTCTTTATCTGCCATATCTGTACTCCCCTCTCATGCTATGCATGAACCTTTGCCAGTACATCATCAATGCTTCCGGCATTCAGGAAGTAGCTCTCCGGAATATCATCATGCTTACCGTCCAGGATCTCACGGAATCCACGGATGGTCTCGCTGATAGGTACATATTTCCCTTCCAGACCGGTGAACTGTCCTGCCACGAAGAAAGGCTGGGACAGGAATCTCTGGATCTTACGGGCGCGGGATACGACCAGCTTGTCTTCCTCGGACAGCTCATCCATACCGAGGATAGCAATAATATCCTGTAATTCCTTATATCTCTGCAGGATCTCCTGTACACCGCGGGCGGTCTCATAATGCTCCTTACCTACGATTCTGGGATCCAGAATGCGGGATGTGGACTCCAGAGGATCCACTGCGGGATAAATTCCCAATTCTACAATAGAACGGGACAGAACCGTGGTGGCATCCAGATGTGCGAATGTGGTCGCAGGTGCCGGGTCTGTCAGGTCATCCGCAGGCACATAGACAGCCTGTACGGAAGTAACACTACCCTTATTCGTAGAAGCAATTCGCTCCTGCAATTCACCGACTTCGGTAGCCAGAGTGGGCTGATATCCTACTGCGGAAGGCATACGGCCTAACAATGCGGATACCTCACTACCTGCCTGTACGAAACGGAAAATGTTATCAATGAACAGCAGCACGTTCTGGTGCTCTTCATCACGGAAGTACTCTGCCATGGTCAGTCCGGTCTCGGCTACACGCATACGTGCTCCGGGGGGCTCGTTCATCTGACCGAAAACTAGCGCAGTCTTCTCCAGAACTCCAGACTCCTTCATCTCACTCCACAGATCGTTACCCTCACGGGAACGCTCTCCGACACCAGTGAAAATAGAATATCCACCGTGCTCGGTAGCAATATTACGAATCAGCTCCTGAATCAGCACGGTCTTACCTACACCGGCACCGCCGAACAGACCGATCTTACCACCTTTTGCATAGGGAGCCAGCAGATCGATAACCTTGATACCGGTCTCCAGCATCTCTACTACAGGACTCTGCTCTTCGAAGGAAGGTGGATCTCTGTGGATGACCCAATGCTCCTCTCCTTCCAGGGATTCTCCACCGTCGATGGTCTCTCCCAATACGTTGAACAATCTACCCAGTGTCTTATTACCTACCGGCACCTGAATTCCTTTTCCGGTAGCAATGACATCCATATCCTTGCAAAGTCCTTCACTGGCACCCAGCATGATGCAGCGAACGGTATTGTTGCCAATATGCTGTGCCACTTCCATGACCAGACGCTTGCCTTCACTGTATACTTCCAGGGCATCCTTGATAAAGGGAAGATCATTGTTCTCGAACTCTACGTCTACAACAGGTCCCATGACCTGGACGATCTTACCATGATTTTTTTCCTTTACGTTACTCAATTGTTCAGGACCTCCTTTCTTGCCTTTTTCTTCTTTTTCTGAGCCTTGGCACCGGCAATGACCTCAGTGATCTCCTGTGTGATCATAGCCTGACGTACCCGGTTGTACTGAATGGACAGATCATGGATCATGGCGGAAGCATTCTTATTTGCTGCCTCCATGGCCATCATCCTGGCGTTCTGTTCACTGCAGAACGATTCTACCAGTGCACCGTATACATATCCCATGACAAAATCCGGAACAATGTTATCAAGCACTGCTTTCGGGGACGGGGTCATGACAAGCGGATCCTGATACATACTCAGATCCTGTCCGTCTTTGGTAATAAACCGTTCTTTTACGATAGGTAGCAGACGCAGCATCTGCGGTTCCGTCGTCACGCTGTTTACCATATTGGTATAAATAATATATACCTCATCCAGCTGCTCTTCTTCGAACTGCTCCAGGATCGTCTCTGTGATGATCCTGGCACGATGCAGGGTCGGGTTCTGTGCTGTATAATGGAACTGCTCAGCCACCTTGATTCCTCTGTGTCCGAAATACTGACGTCCCAGCTCACCCACGACAAACAGCTTGTAGCTTCCTGTCTGTCCGGCTTTCTGCATCTGTTCTTCTGCCATTTTCAGTACATTATGGTTATAGGCTCCGGCCAGTCCCTTATCCGCGGTGACTACTATCAGTCCCGTAGTCTTCTCCCCAGCCGGTTTGTCCTTCCGTTCATCGAAATATTTATTATCGATCTCCGGTAAATGACGGACAATTCTGCTGACCATCGTCTGCAGAGTATAGAAGTAAGGCTCTGTCTCTTCCAGATTCTTCTTAGCTTTCCGAAGCTTTGTGGAAGAGATCATATACATGGCATTGGTGATCTTCATGGTATCCTGAATGCTTTTCATACGACTTTGTATTTCTCTCGTATTTGCCATGTTAACCTCCTGTTATTTGTAACTATTCAGAGCCAATGGGCGAAGTAACCACATAAGCAAAAGTAAAGCCCTGAAAGAGCGGTTTTGCGAATGGGTTTCTGAATAGTTACATTATTTCTGTAAAAATTCCTTTTTAAATTCTGTTGCAGCATCACAGATCTGCTTGTTCAGCTCGTCATCCAGAGCCTTGGTGGTCTCTAACTGACGAACGATGTCGCTGTGCTGTTCCTTCATGTAGTCTAAGTACTTCATCTGGAAATCCTTTACCTGATTTACAGGCACATCCAGCATCACTCTGCCGTTGGCTGCACACAGGGTCATAACCTGCTCTGCCATGCTCAAAGGTCTGCACAGAGGCTGCTTCAACAGTTCCATCAGTACATGTCCGTGCTGTAACTGTTCCTTTGTGGCGTTATCCAGATCAGATGCGAACTGGGTGAACACTTCCATCTCGCGGAACTGTGCCAGGTCGATACGGATACTTCCGGCTGCTTTCTTCATTGCCTTGGTCTGTGCAGCACCGCCGACACGGGATACGGACAGACCGACATTGACTGCAGGTCTCATGCCGGAGAAAAACAGATCACTCTCCAGGAAGATCTGACCATCTGTGATGGAAATAACGTTTGTAGGAATATAAGCGGAAAGGTCACCTGCCTGTGTCTCAATGATAGGAAGTGCAGTGATAGAACCACCGCCGGCCTTTTCATTCAAACGGCTGGAAC
>ENA-OPLX01000983-OPLX01000983.1-human-gut-metagenome-genome-assembly--contig:-NODE-983-length-11245-cov-2.203485_pt1 | contig 11245 bp, 9 predicted proteins | sample MGYA00241447_ERZ501726 | MGnify/ENA primary metagenome ERZ501726 (study PRJEB25962, sample SAMEA2042617) | human gut metagenome | biome: human gut; feature: human-associated habitat; material: faeces...
TTCATATGTCGGTTCTTCCGTGTAAACGGGAACATAGTTGTCATCGCCGTATTCCGTTGTAGGCTGTACCGTTGTCACCTGTTCCGTTGACGGTGCTGTGGAAGCCTTGTTATCATTTTTTTTCTGTGAACTGCATTGTGTAAATGCAAAAACAACGGCAACAATAAGGCAGATTACCGCCGCAATTGTTAAGATAACCGCCACATTACGGCTCGTTCTCTTTTTCTTTTTAACAACCTTTTTACGCTTTGGGTGTATCGTTGATTTTGTGTAGTAGTTACCAATATCGTCAGATGAAAGGTCATACTGAAAATCCTTTGTAGCCTTTGACACTTGCTCCCCTGTCTGAGAATCAAAATTGTCGCCATAGTCGGGAGTCTGTGTGCGGTCATCCCTTTCCGACGGCATTTTTACGGGAGTTTCCATATCGTCCTCAAAGTCGATTTCCGGCATCTGAACGGCGTCTTCGTCATAATCGCCGACAAATTTTACATCATTGTCAAAGTTATCGCCGTAATCCTCCTGAATATCGGAAGATCTTTCGGGGGCGTTGTTTCTTCTTGCAGGAAACGCAACCTCGTCATCAAAGTTGTCAGGCTCATAATCCTTGTTTCTATTATATTTATTGTTATCGTCCATTATGTAATTCTCCTTTGAAAGAAAAATTTTGAAACAGAAAAATACGGTGCATTTATTCTGCACACCCCGTACCAAAATAATAAATCAGCCGTGACAATTTGTCAACCGAATATTAGGACTGTTAAGTTTAAAAGCATAATTTTTGCCATATACAAAAAGTACCCGCACAAGCCGTGCAGGTACTCGTCGATTTAAGAAAAATCAGCAGTGAATCAAGCGTCTTCACCGTTATCGGTTTCGTCTGTTGATTCGCTTTCATCCTCGGAAAGTTCCTCTGTTTCAACCTCTTCGGATTCCTCAAATGCAGTATCTTCTGCGTTTTCGTCATCTGCAAGATCAGCCTCAATGCCTCCCTGAACAGGGTTGCCTGTTTCTTCTTCAACAGCCTCATCATCGGCAACTTCAAAACCGCTGAGGAATGAGTAAGGAATTCCGTAACCGAGTGCGATACTTGCAAGCGTTACAATAACGCTTAATCCCGAGCCGTTTGCATTTGAAAATACATCATAAAGCGGAAGTCCCGGAGCTAGGGAAGCAACGATTATGTAGAGTGACGGGAGCACCATTACAATAAGTGTAACGAGCGAAAAACGCTTTACCGCCTTGCCGTCACCGACACGGGTTGCATAGAACATCAAAAGACCGAACACAGCATACACAAGAATCGGAATGATTGAACCGAGTGGCTGTGAAAGGGCTGATGCGTACTGTGAGAAGAAGTGTGCGCAAACGATAAATGCGATGATCAGAAATGCAGAGAAAAACAGATTGATTGTATCTCTTTTAGTAGGTTTTTTCATAATATGTCCTCCGTACATACGATATTAGTTTAAGTCTAACATTGAAATGTGACAGTTTTGTGAACAAACAATGATATGTACATTAGAATAATGTAAACAAGGCGTAAAAAAACGCAACCGCCTTTTGTTTGACAAAATCTGTAAGGGAGTTTATCATAAATCATAAAGGGATTATGCAACTGATTTTTACATAAAGTGTAAAATCAGGTTGGTAGAAATTGCGTTACATATGAAATATACTTAACTCAGGAGGTATGAAAAGTATGATTGGTATGAATTTGAAGTATCTTCGGAAAAAGTACGGATATTCACAGGAGGACCTTGCGGAGAGGCTTGAGGTGTCAAGACAGTCTGTTGCAAAGTGGGAAAACGAGGAATCTCTTCCCGATGTCGAAAAATGCGTGACGATGGCGCAGATTTTTGAAACTACGGTAGAAATGCTTCTTGTGTGTCCTTTTTACGAGGAAGAATCTGACGGACTCACTCCCGACGGTGACGGAAAGTACATTTTCGGCATTGTTAAGGTCAGCGAAAGAGGACAGATTACACTCCCTAAACATGCCAGAAAGGTATTCGGAATTGAGGCAGGCGACAGACTTCTGGTTCTCGGTGATGAGAAAAAAGGTATGACACTTGCAAAAATAAAAAATCCCTTTGATAAGTTAATGAAGTAAAATTTGACTTGAATCCCTTTTATCCTGAATTGAGGAGAAAATATGTACGCAATAAAAACAGAAAAACTTACAAAAAAATATAAGGAAAAAACGGCTGTATCAAACCTTGACCTTAAAATCAACGAGGGCGAAATGTACGGTTTGCTCGGAGTCAACGGTGCAGGAAAAACAACAACAATGAAAATGCTCACAACGCTTATTATGCCGACATCGGGTGAGGCAGAGCTTCTCGGTCACAGCATAAAAACCGACAGAGCAGCGGTAAAGCAGATTATCGGAATTTCACCGCAGGAAAGTGCGGCGGCAATGAACCTTACCGCAAGAGAAAACCTTGAACTCATGGCAGAGGTTTACGGCCTTTCAAAGAAAGTTGCAAAAGCCAAAGCAAGCGAACTTATCGAACGCTTTTGCATGCGGGAATTTGAAAACCGCAAGGCTAAAAGGCTGTCGGGCGGTGAGGTCAGAAGATTGAGCATTGCAATGGCACTTATCTCAGAACCGAAAATACTTTTTCTTGACGAACCCACGCTCGGACTTGATGTAATTGCAAGACACAGCCTTTGGGTTGAGATTGAAAAGCTCAAGGGTAAAATCACCGTTATTCTCACAACGCACTATCTCGAAGAGGCTGTTGCACTCGGCGACAGAATCGGTATTATGGCTCACGGTAAATTTGTGTCTGAGGGTACTTCCGATGAGCTTGTTGCCCTTTCGGGCGAAAAAGATTTTGAGTCGGCTTTTGTAAAGCTGACAAACGGAGGTGCGTTGTAATGAGATTGACTGCGTTTGCTTCACGAAATACAAAGGAAATTCTCCGTGATCCGCTGACATTCTGTTTCGGACTCGGATTTCCCGTTGTACTTCTTCTTTTGTTGTCGGCAATAAATTCAGCAATCCCCGAGCAGGCTCAGATGACAATGTTCAACATCGACAAGCTGACGCCCGGCATTACGGTTTTCGGAATGAGCTTTATCTCGCTGTTCTCGTCAATGCTTATTGCAAAGGACAGAACCACAAGCTTTATGATGAGATTGTTCACATCTCCGCTCAAAGCACACGAGTTTATTATCGGCTACACACTTCCGCTTTTGCCAATGGCAATTTTACAGAGTGCCGTATGCGTTGTTGTTGCGTTCTTCCTCGGACTTGAGGTCAGCGTGAACATTTTGCTTATGCTTGCGGTAAACATTCCGATTGCAATTGTGTTTATCTCGCTCGGACTTCTGCTCGGCACACTTCTGAATGAAAAGGCTGTCGGCGGAATCTGCGGTGCATTGCTCACAAACCTTTCGGCATGGTTTTCAAACATTTGGTTCGATACTGCAATGGTCGGCGGTTGGTTCAAAAACCTTGCAAACGCACTTCCGTTTGCCCATGCCGTAAACGCCGCAAGGGATGCAATTTCGGGCAACTATTCGGATATTATGCCCGAACTTATCCCCGTCTGCGGATATGCGGTTGTGTTGCTTGTTCTGGCTGTGGTCGTCTTTTCCGTTATGATGAAAAGGAATAAATAATTGATGAATCCAAACGGTAAAGCCTTGTTAAAAGAAAACAAAAGATATTATCTTCTCGACTCTCTGCGTGGAATTTCAACTGTCAGTATGGTTGCGTTTCACTTATGTTACGATATTTTTATGATGTACGGACTTAACACAAGCTGGTACTTTTGTCCCATGACAGCGGTCTGGGAACGCAGTATCTGCGTAGCGTTCATACTGCTTTCGGGAATGTGCCTTAACTTTTCGGGAAACGGCATAAAAAGAGGTGTTCTTTTGAATCTTGCGGGCTTTGCCGTTACCTGCGTTACCGTGATAGCCGAACCGAATCAGGCGGTATGGTTCGGTGTACTGAATCTGATAGGCTGTTCAATGATGATTGTTTCCGTTCTGTCGGATAACCTCAAAAAAATAAGCCCCCTGTCGGGAGCGTTGATTTCACTTTTGTTGTATGCGGTTTCGTATGATTTGCAAAAAGGCTGTGTCGGATTTTTCGGGCTGGATATCGTAAAATTGCCCGATTTTCTCTATTCGTGCAAGTACCTTGCATTTCTGGGATTCCCCTCGTCCGACTTTGTGTCGGCAGACTATTTCCCGATTATTCCGTGGATTTTCCTCTTTACGGCAGGCTTTTATCTTTGGAATTTAATCGCACAAAAAAATCTTGCAAAATATTTTGAATTCAAAATTCCGCTGTTTGACAAAATCGGCAAATACAGCCTGTGGATTTATCTTGCCCACCAGCCTGTTATTATGGGTGTTTTGATGTTGATAATGTGACTTTGCCGATTGAAAGTTATAAACAAAAAAATAATGTCGGAGGTGTACCGCCGACATTATTTTTTATTTTAAATTATTTCCGATTGTGCTGCTAAGCCTTCGGATGCTGCAAAGGATTCTTTTCTGTCAAACACACCGCAGAGCCACATATATGAAGCTGTTGAAAGGGCAATGCTTACAAAGCCGAACCAGATGCTGTTCACACCGATAAAAACGCTTGGAACGCAGGCAAGGACAACACCTATATGATAGCTTGCAAGCGTAAGCCAATAGAATTTAGCCTTTTTCTTCATATCCTTGTCCTTGTCAATAATACCCGTGAATGTTGAAACCGTTGCAACACGAAGGTTGTTTGTCGAGAAAATCGGAGATGTAACATAACTTCCGGCTGTTCTGAATGAATTCCACAAAACAGGAGTTACGAACAGAATCGGCAGAATTGCAAGGTAGTTGTTTGAAATATTCGGAAAAATTGCGATAATCAGAAGTGCAACCGCACTTGCAATAAGGCTGACGGTTTTGGTTTCAAGCTTAATAAAACGGTCGGCAATTACAAAGAAAACATTGCCGAGAATATATGTAAGGAGAGCGATGACGATAAACACAACGCCCTCAAAATCACCCGTAAAAATTTTGCTGACAAGGTGAATCATATTTGCTGTCTGTGCGTTACCGAACACATCACAGTGATTGTAAATTGCATATCCGCCCATAAATCCGCCCAGAGAGCTGACTGCAAAATGCAGAATATGCTGTTTTTGTTCTCTTGTCATTTTAAAGACTTCCTTTTTCGCCATAAAACGTGTAATTGCTTAACATAATTATACACCTGCAATTCTGATTTTGCTATTATCCCCCAATGGAATTATACTCCGTTTTGCAATAAAAATTAAGTCACATTGCACAAAACAGCTGTCTTACTGTTGTACAATGTGACTTTTTTGCTTTTTATGAAGTTTTAAAGAATCAAACTGTCATTAAACTTTTTCAGGCATTTCATCTGCCATACATTCAACAAGAACAGCCTTCTGAGCGTGAAGACGGTTTTCTGCCTCCTCAAAGATTTCGTTTGCGTGTTCTTCAAATACATCTGCAGTAATCTCTTCGCCACGGTGTGCAGGGAGACAATGGAGAACCATACAATCCTTGTTTGTAACAGCCATAAGCTCCTTGTTAACCTGATAGCCTGCGAATGCTGCCTCACGGATTTTCTTTTCTTCTTCCTGTCCCATTGATGCCCATACATCTGTATAAACAACATCGGCATTCTTAGCGGCCTCAAGCGGATCTGTTACGATTTCAAACTTGCCGTTACCGTACTTTTCACCGAACTCGATAATATGCTTAGGCGGCATATAATCCTTTGGACAGGCGGCAGAGAAGCTCATGCCTGTGCTGAGTGCGCCGACGATGAGTGAGTTCATCATATTGTTGCCGTCACCGATAAAGCACATCTTGAGTCCTTCAAGCTTGCCCTTGAATTCACGAATTGTCATAAGGTCTGCGAGAACCTGACATGGATGACAATAGTCTGTAAGACCGTTGATAATCGGGATTGAACCGTACTCTGCAAGAGCCTCAACTTCTTTCTGCTCAAAGGTACGAATCATAATACCGTCAAGAAAACGGGAAAGAACACGGGCTGTGTCCTCAACAGGCTCGCCTCTGCCAATCTGAAGGTCATTTGATGAGAGGAAAAGCGGATAACCGCCGAGCTGCGTCATACCAACCTCAAATGAAACACGGGTACGGGTGCTTGACTTTTCAAAAATCATACCAAGAGACTTGCCCTTGAGAATTTTATGCTCAATGCCGTGTTTCTGCTCATATTTAAGCTGATCAGCAAGGTTAAGTGTGTTGATAATTTCTTCTGTTGACCAATCCTCAAGTTTAAGTAAGTGTTTCATTAGTTGTTCTCCTTTATTGTTTTTTCGAGTATATTAATCGCCTCGTCAATTTCATTGTAATCAATAACAAGCGGTGGGAGCATACGGAGCAAATCTTTTGCCGTGATAATAAGCAAGCCGTTTTCAACGCATTTGATTGCAATGTCGTGTGCATCGCCCTTTTCAAGCTCAATACCAATCATAAGTCCCATTCTGCGAACGCTCTTTACGCCGTCAATTTTTGTGAGCTTGTCCTCAAAATACTGACCTTTTTTCTCAACCTCGGCAAGAAATTCGTCATTTGCAACTGTGTCAAGAACATAGTTTGCACCTGCACAAACAACAGGGTTTGCGCCGAATGTTGTGCCGTGAGTTGACGGTGACATAACATCCTTGAGCTTTTCACCGCACATACAAACACCGATAGGAAGTCCGCCGCCGAGCCCCTTTGCAACCGTCATAAGGTCGGGGAGGATACCGTAATTCTGATGAGCAAACAGCTTTCCTGTTCTGCCTACGCCTGTCTGAACCTCATCGACAATAACGAGAATATCGTTGTCGTTGCAATACTTAACAAGTTCTTTTACATATTCGGAATCGAGGATATTTACACCGCCCTCGCCCTGAATGAGTTCAAGCATTACTGCGCAGGTTTTGTCCGAAACAACTGCTTTCAGAGCGTCCATATCGTCTGCGTCTGCATACTTAAAGCCCTCTGTAAACGGGAAGAAATAGTTATGAAAAACATCCTGACCTGTTGCGGCAAGAGTTGTAACAGTTCTGCCGTGAAAGGAATTGTTAAGCGTTACGATTTCATTTCTGCCCTCGCCGTACTTGTCAAAGCTGTACTTACGGGCAATTTTGATTGCGCATTCGTTAGCCTCTGCACCGCTGTTGCCAAAGCAGACCTTTGAAAGACCTGTAAGTGTGCAAAGCTTTTCGGCAAGGTCACTTGCCTGTGAACAGTAAAAATAGTTTGACATATGCTGAATTGTGCCTGCCTGCTTTGAAACAGCCTCAACCCAACCGTCATTGCAATAGCCAAGGCTGTTTACACCGATACCCGATGAAACATCAATGTACTTTTTGCCGTTTTCGTCATATGCGGTAACGCCTTTTGCACTTTTGAGAGCAACATCGTAGCGACCGTATGTGTGCATAATATATTTTAAATCTTTCTCTTTTGTAGTCAAGTTAGCCACACCCTTTCATATTTTATCGTTGCTGAAGGAGTAAACAAAAACATCCTCACGCTTTTCAAAGCCGAAATCACGCCAGAAGCTTTGACCTGTTTCGTTGTTCTGATAACAGAAAATGTGAGTTTTGTCGATGCCTTGTTCACGGATTTTTTGGATAGCGGTCTGTGCAAGAGCGTGACCGATTTTCTTTCGTCTGAATTCGGGCAGAACAGCCATATGGTGGATAAATCCCCGTCTGCCGTCATGACCTGCAAGCACGGTTCCGACAATTTTTCCGTCAACCACGGCAACCTGACTCATACCGGCGTTGTGCTTGAGATAACGCTCCATCTGATCTTTTTCATCAGCCTTAGAGAGCGCACGCTTTGTGGTAATCTGCCACATCTCATAGACCTCGTCATAGTCGTCAATTGTCATTTCTCGTATAATCATTGCACCCTCCAAAATCTAATCTGTAGGGGCGAACCGCTTTCGCCCGCGGGAGCACATGGTGCTCCCCTACAAACAATACACTGCTTTTGTCAAATGAAAATTTTAAGTTAAACAGAAAGTTTTATTTAGCGAGCGACCAATGACCGCCTCTACTGTTTTTACAAATCAGCAAAACAGCAATGCTAATCAATAAAACATTGTACCGATGCCTTCATCGCTGAAAAGTTCGAGCAGAATTGAATGTTCGATTCTGCCGTCAATGATATGGGCACGGTTTACACCGCTGCGGACTGCCTCAACACAGCAATCAATCTTGGGAATCATACCGCCACTGATGATGCCGTCACGCTTGAGCATAGGAACTTCGCTGACATTGACAACCGGGATGAGTGAATCCTCATCGTGAACATCACGGAGAAGTCCTCTGATATCTGTCATAAGAATGAGCTTTTTTGCGCCGATTTTAGCGGCAATCTGCGATGCCGCAATGTCTGCGTTAATATTGTATACATTGCCGTCATAACCGCCTGCAACGGTTGAAACAATCGGAATATAACCGCTTGCAAGAGCATTGTTGAGCGGTTCGGGATTAACCTCCTTAATTTCGCCAACATAGCCGAGGTCTGCGCCTGTAACAAGCTTTTCAGCCATGAGCATTCTGCCGTCAAGGCCGCAAAGTCCCATAGCCTTACCGCCGTGACTGCCAAGGAGCTGAACAAGGCTCTTGTTGACCTTGCCTGCAAGCACCATCTGAACAATGTCGATAGTTTCCTTGTCGGTCACTCTCATACCGTTGATAAACTTGCTTTCCTTGCCAACGGCTTTGAGCATTGCATTGATTTCTGGTCCGCCACCGTGAACAAGCACAACATTGACTCCGACAAGCTGCATAAGAACGAGATCGCTCATAACTGCCGCTTTAAGTTCTTCGTTTATCATAGCGTTTCCGCCGTATTTTACAACAATTGTTTCGCCCGAATATTTCTTGATATAGGGCATTGCCTGTATAAGTACCTTGGCTCTCTTTGAAACATCCATTTTCTTCAATCCTTTATGTAGTTGATTTCCGCTCACACAATCAAATCGCATATTATGTGCGGTAGTCACCGTTGATTTTTACATAATCATAGGTAAGATCGCAACCGTAAGCCTCGGCAGATGCATTGCCGTCACCTAATTTCACGAGAATTTCAATTTCGTCCTCAAGCAAAATCTCCTTAGCCTTGTCCTCATCAAACACAAGACCGTTGCCGTTCTTGCAAACAAGGATTTCACCCTTTGCGGATTTATATGAAACATCAATTTTTTTAACATCCGTTTCGGCACCGCTGTAGCCGATTGCGCAGAGGATTCTTCCGCAGTTTGCGTCAGCCCCGAACATTGCCGCCTTTACAAGACTTGAACAGATGATGCTCTTTGAAATAATCTTTGCACTCTTATCGTCTTTTGCACCGTCAACTTTGCAGATAAGGAGCTTTGTTGCGCCCTCACCGTCTTTTGCAAGCTTCTTTGCAACCTTTTTGAATGCATCGGTAAGAACGGCTGTAAAGGTTTTGTAATCATCGTTCTTTTCTGTGATTTCCTTGTTGCCTGCATAACCAGATGCCATAATTGCAAGGGTATCGTTTGTTGAGGTATCACCGTCAACGCTTACCATATTATAGCTGACATCAGCGGCTTCGATAAGTGCGGATTTGAGCATTTCGGAAGAAATTGCCGCATCGGTTGTTACAAATGAAAGAGTTGTACCCATGTTAATATGAATCATACCGCTGCCCTTTGCAATACCGCCGATTGTAACCTTTTTGCCGTCAAGAACCGTTTCGACAGCCCACTGCTTTTTCACGGTGTCGGTTGTCATAATTGCCTCTGCGGCAGAGGTTCCGCCGTCCTTTGAAAGCGTGCCTTTGAGCTTTTCAATTCCGCTTGCAATGGGTTCAATCGGGAGAGGCTGACCGATGACACCTGTTGATGCAACGATTACATCGTTTTTGTCAACACCGAGAGCGTCTGCGGCAAGACTGCACATTTTCTCAGCCTTTTCATAGCCGTCAGGGTTACAGGCATTTGCATTGCCTGAATTTACGACAACAGCCTGAGCCGTACCGTTTTCAAGGTGTTTTTTAGTAACATATATAGTGTCGGACTTTACAAGGTTCTTTGTAAAGATAGCCGCACTGTTGCAAACCTTGTCGCAGTAAATGAGCGCAAGGTCTTTTTTAGTTGTGTTAGATGCTTTGACTCCGGCACAAATTCCGTTGGCTGTAAAGCCCTTTGCGGAAGGGACCGAGCCGTTTTCAATATACTTGATTTCCATAGATATTCACCCTTAAAATGCAGGCGGAACGATTACCAAACCTGTTTTTTCGTCAAGTCCGAAGATGATGTTCATATTCTGAATAGCCTGACCTGCGGCACCCTTGACCATGTTGTCGATTGCGGCACAGGCAACGAGCTTGTTTGCTCTCTTATCGTGGTGAATTGAAACATCACAGAAGTTAGAATATTTGATATTGTGAATGTCGGCACATTTGCCGTCATCAAGAAGTCTTACAAAAAATTCGTCCTTGTAAAAGTCCTCATAAGCCTTTCTGATTTGTTCAAAGGTTACACCGTCTTTGATGTCGGCATAAACAGTTGCAAGAATACCACGGTTTACGGGGAGAAGGTGCGGAACGAAGGTGATAATAACCTTTTCACCCGAAAGCTTTGAAAGAGTCTGCTCAATTTCGGGAGTGTGGCGGTGGCTTGCAACCTTATAAGCGTGGAATCCCTCGTTGAGTTCGGGATAGTGGTTGCCCTGATTTGGCTTTCTGCCGGCACCCGTAACACCGCTTTTGCAGTCGCAAATGATGCCCTTTGTGCTGACAAGTCCGTTTACAATTGCAGGAGCAATTGCGAGAGGTGAACAGGTTGTGTAACAACCCGGATTCGCAACAAGCTTTTTGCCCTTGATTTTATCTCTGAAAAATTCAGGAAGTCCGTAAACTGCCTGTTCGTGAAGTTTTTTGTCAAGAAAAGTTCCGCCGTACCATTCGGTGTATTCTTCTTCGCTTTCAAGGCGGAAGTCAGCGCCGAGGTCGATGAATGCCTTGCCTGCATCAATGCACTTTGCGGCAAGCTCCTGTGAAAGACCGTGTGGAAGAGCGGCAAAGATAACATCGCTCTTTTCAACAACGGCGTCTTGATTTTCACAAACCATATCGTTCAAAAATGTATAAGACGGATAAACATCGCTCAGCTTGTCACCCTCAAAGGAAACAGAGCTGATTGCCGAAATTTCAGCCTCGGGATGAGCGGTAAGAAGTCTTACAAGCTCTGCACCTGCATAGCCGG
>ENA-OPLX01000984-OPLX01000984.1-human-gut-metagenome-genome-assembly--contig:-NODE-984-length-11244-cov-1.570650_pt1 | contig 11244 bp, 8 predicted proteins | sample MGYA00241447_ERZ501726 | MGnify/ENA primary metagenome ERZ501726 (study PRJEB25962, sample SAMEA2042617) | human gut metagenome | biome: human gut; feature: human-associated habitat; material: faeces...
TCGCTTTGCCGTTTCCTTTTTCTTGCCCGGGCGAAACGAATTCTTCTTCCTGGCTTATATTTTCGTTATTGTGTATATCGTTCATAAATTGATTTTTTCATTATATATTATTGTACGTGAAAACAGTTTCAATTGGGTCTGATATTTTGCATGACTTTTATGCAGAGATCCGTAAAAATGATTTTTGCATTTCCGTTCCGGCTGATGTCGCTATAAGCACGCTCGAACTCGTTACTCAATGGAATGACATTTCCTTCATGTACATAAGGGGCAAAGCGTTGTGAGAAATTTTTCTCCCGTTCCGTCATATAATTCAGTTGCTCCAAACCGAAATTCCGGACAAAATTTTCCCGGATCATCCGTGAGGCATGCGCTAAGAAATTCTTTTGCCTTTCTCTTCCAAGGCTGCATATTTCATTGACCCATTCATTCACCGGAAGCATTTTTCTTTCCCAGCACAGCCGCATGAGGCTGATAAATTTTTCCTGGTTGTAAATTTGCTCTTCTGTTTCGTCCAGCAACCGCAGGGCTTTATACCAGTTTCCCGAAGCTACATGGGCATATTCTTCCGCTTTTTGTGCAGCGATTCCTTTTTCAGCTATCAGCTGTCGTTGTATTTGCTCCTGATGCAGGGGAGGAATGTGAATACGCTGCAAACGCGATTGTATCGTATTGATGATCTGTTCCGGATGCTCCGAAACCATCAGAAACAATGTCTTGTCGAACGGCTCCTCGATGATCTTTAACAGTTTGTTCGAGCATTCCGGATTCATCTTTTCCGGCAACCACATCACCAGAATCTTATAATCCGATTCGAATGATTTCAGGTTCAGCTTACGGAGAATATTGGCACTTTCTTCGGTATATATCGCGGCTTGTGCATTATCCTCTACTCCCATTTCCGTATACCATTCTTCCAGACCGAAATAATTCGTCCGCGTCAGCAGACGCCGCCATTCGTTGATATATTCATCACTGACCGGGCTTTTTGTTTTCCGGACAACCGGAAATACAAAGTGCAGATCCGGATGGATGTATTTCTGTATTTTCCTACACGAAGGGCATTCTCCGCAGGCATCTTCTTTTTTATCACCTGTGCAAAAGACATATTGGGCGAATGCCAAAGCCAAAGCCAGAGAACCGTATCCCGTTTCTCCGGCAAATAGTTGGGCATGACTGATCCGCCCCGTCCGGAGAGAGGTGATCAGTCTTTGCTTGATATCTTCATGTCCGATTACATCCTTAAACACTTGTATGAATTTAGGGGTAAATCATTGATTCAGTTTAATGCCTAATTCCTTGAATTGCTCGGCCGAAATCTCCGACGGAGAATCGATCATCACATCCCGGCCCGAATTGTTTTTCGGGAAAGCGATGGTGTCTCGAATGCTGTCCAGGCCTGCAAACATAGAAACCAAACGGTCGAAACCGAAGGCGATACCACCATGAGGAGGAGCGCCGTATTTGAAAGCATTCAACAGGAAACCGAATTGTTTTTCAGCTTGCTCCGGGGTAAATCCCAGACATTTGAACATCCGTTGCTGCAATGCTGTATCATGGATCCGGATAGAACCTCCCCCTACTTCCACGCCGTTGATCACCATGTCGTAGGCATTCGCTCTCCCACCTCCCGGCCGTGTTTCCATCAAATCGATATCCTCTGGATTCGGAGAGGTGAACGGATGGTGCATCGCATAAAAACGTTGTGTCTCTTCATCCCATTCCAACAACGGAAAGTCGACGATCCATAACGGTTTGAATACATTTTTATCTCTCAATCCCAGCCGGTTTCCCATTTCCAGACGAAGCTCACACAACTGGGGTAAAGTTTTGTTTTTCGCTCCGCATAAGATTAGGAGCAGATCGCCCGGTTGAGCTTGGCAGGTGTCTAGCCATACTTTCAGCTCTTCGGCCGTATAGAATTTATCTACCGACGATTTTATGCTGCTGTCTTCATTGTATTTGACATACACCAATCCTTTCGCTCCTACCTGCGGACGCTTCACGAAATCGGTCAGCTCGTCCAGCTGCTTACGGGTATACGAAGCACAACCCGGGACACAAATCCCTCCGATATATTCTGCACTGTTGAATACTGCAAAGTCCTTGGTTCGGGCCAGACGGGTCAGGTCTACGAATTTCATACCGAAACGGATATCCGGTTTGTCACAACCATATTGCTCCATCGCTTCATGCCACGTCATCCGCGGAAATGCCGGGATATCGATGCCTCTGATTTCTTTAAAAAGATGGCGGATCATATCTTCGAAAATACCGAGTACATCTTCCCGTTCTACAAACGACATTTCACAATCGATCTGAGTGAATTCAGGTTGACGGTCTGCCCGAAGGTCCTCGTCCCGGAAACATTTCACAATCTGATAGTATCGGTCGAAACCGGCGACCATCAACAGTTGTTTGAAAGTCTGCGGGCTTTGCGGTAATGCATAAAACTGTCCCTGATTCATCCGCGAAGGCACCACAAAATCACGGGCTCCTTCGGGAGTACTCTTGATCAATACCGGCGTCTCTACCTCCATAAATTGCTTGCCATCCAGAAAATTACGTACCAAATGCGCCATCCGGTGACGCAATTCCAGGTTCCTGCGCACCATTTGCCGGCGTAAATCGAGATAACGGTATTTCATCCGGATCTCGTCACCCCCGTCCGTATTGTCTTCAATAGTAAAAGGAGGTATCTCCGAACGGCTCAGAATCTTTACCGTATCTAAGATAATTTCGATCTCTCCTGTAGGTATTTTATTGTTTTTACTGGCTCTCTCCACCACCTTACCTTGAATTTGAATCACAAATTCCCGTCCTAACTGTGCCACTTGTTTTTTTATCTCTTCAGAAGCAGATTCTTCTGCCACCAATTGGGTAATTCCGTATCTGTCGCGGAGATCGATAAATGTCATGGCTCCCAGGTTTCTGATTTTCTGAACCCAGCCACTCAAACAGACATTCTCGTTTACATTTTCAATCCGAAGTGCTCCGCATGTGTGTGTTCTGTACATTATATTTTGTTTTTATAAAGTGATATGTTAACAAGGGGGTATAAGAACCCTATTTACCAATTGGCGAAAATACTAAGAATTTATCAAATAATAGAAAATGAAAGGAAAAAATGCTCCCGATAAATTCGTATCTTTGAAACCCGTTTAAATCGGATTTGCCATGAACTATATTGACATTGTTATTCTCTTGTTTTTACTATACGGCGCTTTCCGTGGATTCTCGAAAGGATTGATTATCGAGGTCGCCACTTTAGCCGGGCTGATATTGGGGGTTTTCATTGCCATACGTTACAGCCCTTTTACCGAAGGGATATTGAAAGACTTCCTGAATATCACGTCCCGTTACTTGTCTTATATCGCTTTGGCCGTTACCTTCCTGTTGGTTGTGATTGTTGTCTATTTGCTGGGGAAGATGTTGACCAGACTGGTCGATATTATTTCGTTGGGGTTGGTCAATAAACTGCTTGGCACCCTCCTCGGTATCGCAAAATATTTCATTATGGTTTGTGTACTTTTAATGATTGTCGATGCTTTGAACGATAAATTCCATTTTATCAGCGAAGAAACCAGGGAGAACAGTTTGTTATTCGATCCTTTTCTTAACTTTGCACAACAGATGTACAACACGATCCGCTTTTGAAACGATATAAAATAGAATACGATGAATTTTGTTGATGAATTAAAATGGAGAGGCATGATTCATGATATCATGCCGGGAACAGAAGAACTATTGGCTAAAGGACAAACTACGGCATACGTAGGTATCGACCCGACTGCCGATTCTCTGCATGTCGGACATCTGGTCTCTGTGATGATGATGAAACACTTTCAGATGGCCGGGCACAAACCGATTTTTATTATCGGTGGAGCTACCGGTATGATCGGCGATCCTAGTGGCAAATCACAGGAAAGAAACTTGTTAGACGAAGAGACTATCCGTAAAAATATGGCCGGGATCAAAGCTCAGTTATCCCGGTTTATCGATTTCAACTCTACTGCTTCCAATGCTGCTATTATGCTGAATAACTACGATTGGATGAAACAATTCTCATTTCTGGATTTCATCCGTGAAATCGGTAAGCATATTACCGTCAACTATATGATGGCTAAAGATTCCGTAAAAAAACGCCTCAGTAGCGAGTCGGCCCAGGGTATGTCGTTTACAGAATTCACCTATCAGCTGGTGCAGGGATACGATTTCCTTCATCTGCGTAAAAACTACGGTTGTATGTTGCAGATGGGAGGTTCCGACCAATGGGGAAATATTACTACCGGAGGCGAATTGATCCGTCGTAAAGAAGGGCTCGACGCCTATGGCTTGACCTGGCCGTTGATGACCAAGAGCGATGGAAAAAAATTCGGGAAAACCGAATCGGGGAATATCTGGTTAGATCCCGAACGTACTTCTCCTTATAAATTTTATCAGTTCTGGTTGAATACCACCGATGAAGATGCCGCACGTTATGTCAAAATCTTCACCATCCTGCCTCCCGCTCGGATCGATGCTTTGATCGCTGAACACCGGGAAGCTCCGCACCTCAGGAAATTGCAGAAAACCCTGGCAAAAGAAATTACTTGCCTGATCCATGGGGAAGAAGCTTACAACCTGGCCCTGGAAGCCTCCCAAATCCTCTTTGGGAATGCAACCTCCGAGACCTTGAGGAAAATCGATGAAAATACTTTCCTGTCCGTATTCGAAGGGGTTCCCCAATACGAAATTGCGGCGGCCGATTTAAAAGCAGGTATCTCCATTGTCGACTTCTTAGCCGATAAAACAGCCATCATGTCTTCCAAAGGAGAAGCCCGCAGCGATTTGAACTCCAATGCTATCGGTATCAATAAAGAAAAAGTACAGGGTGAAGAAACCATCATCGGTGAATCTCACCTCATCGACGGAAAATATATCCTCGCCCAAAGTGGCAAAAAGAATTATTTTCTCGTAATCGTTAAATAACGGCTCCATAAAATACAAGGCTACAAAAAAGTTTATTCTTTTTTGTTGCCTTGTATTCTTTAGGCAGTTATATACATGTTTATACTTATAAACTTACATTTAGGGTAAATTATGTATATAAACACCTTTTTTATTTCAACTCTCCCCCCCAACTCATCAACTCAGTAACTCATCAACTCAGTAACTCATCAACTCAATAACTCATCAACTCAATAACTCAGTAACTCAATAACTCAGTAACTCAATAACTCCCTATCTGAAATGCAATCGGAAGCGTATAAGCCACCCTCACCGCTTTGCCTCTTTGTTTACCGGGTTTCCATTTCGGCATCACCGACACCACTCTCACCGCTTCCTTATCCAAAGAAGCATCTACTCCGCGCACCACTTTGATATTGCTCACACTGCCGTCTTTTTCAACCACAAACTGAACGAATACTTTCCCCTGTACCCCGTTCTCAAGGGCAATTTGAGGATACTTCACATGCTTTGAGAGCCATTTTTGTATATTCTCCGGAAATACCGGCATATCCTCGCTCGGCACGAAAGCGATTACTTCGTCTGTGTCGTATTCCTCATCGTAATTCAAATTATTCAGGTCGAAAGATTCTTTATTATTACTTTCGTCATCTGCATCGATGATATCCAGATCGTCCGACAAAGGATCTATTTCATCCACAATTTCCAGTAAATCGAAAGGCTTCGGGGCTGGGGGAGGAGGTGGGGTAATCTGATGCATCATGGTGATCGGTACCATCTCGATTTCGGTCGGGATTTCAGATACCGTGACGAAATCAGCGGGTTGACGCCCGGAAACTTTCCATTCGAATGCGAATAGAATAGTACCCAGGGCAAGCATAAGACCTATTTCCAAAAAAATATTTTTCTTGTTTTCAAGGTCTGCCTGAGGTGATTTTTTTACTTCCATAATCTTTCATTTTAATGTTTCCAGACTTTTCCGGTTCATTAAAAATAAAAGAATATGTTTAAAAAACAAAATTATGAATGATTGATTTTAAGTATTTGTTAATATTAAAACGTTTTCGTTGAAGTATTGTCTTAATATTAACAAATAGTAAAGAAACCTACTCTTCTGTTTCCGGATTGTTTTCGGTATAATCCTGGTATAAAAAGTCATTATAGGGGAATCGTGCCGAATGGATCTCTTTGACGATACCGTAAAGCTTTTCTTTCAGTTCTTCTATATTCTCCTTTTTAACGGCCGATATATATACGGTTTCACTTCCCTGTCGCGACATCCACATTTGTTTCAGGTCGTTCAGACTATAGTTTTCTCTGGTCACAGGGGTTAAATCGTCTTCTTCCTTCTGTACATAATGAAAAGCGTCGATTTTATTGAAAATGATAATCGTCGGTTTGGGTTCTTTGATCAATTCTGCCAGAGTAGCATTGACCACCTTCATCTGATCTTCGAATTGCGGATGGGAGATATCCACGACATGAAGAATAACGTCTGCCTCGCGCACTTCGTCCAACGTAGATTTGAACGATTCCACCAGGTGATGGGGTAATTTACGAATAAAACCTACCGTGTCTGCCAGCAAAAACGGCACATTTTTAATCGCAATTTTCCGCACGGTCGTATCTAGTGTAGCAAACAATTTGTTTTCTGCAAATACATCTGATTTACTCAGCAGGTTCATCAACGTCGATTTTCCGACATTCGTATAACCTACCAAAGCGACACGCACCAGTTTACCCCGGTTTTTCCGTTGAATGACCTTTTGTTTGTCGATCTTGGTTAGTTCATTTTTCAAACGGCTGATTTTATCCCGGATGATCCGGCGGTCGGTCTCGATTTCCGTTTCTCCCGGTCCTCTTCCGATACCTCCTTTTTGTCGCTCCAGATGTGTCCACATTCCGGTCAGACGCGGAAGTAAATACTGGTATTGAGCCAGTTCCACCTGGGTTTTGGCATGTGCCGTACGTGCCCGGCTGGCAAAAATGTCCAGAATCAGGTTCGTCCGGTCCAGCACTTTGATTCCCGGAAAGACAGATTCTATATTTCGTAACTGTGTCGGGCTCAATTCATCGTCGAAAATAACCATATCTACCGGGTTTTCTTCGGTGTAAGCTTTGATTTCTTCCAGTTTCCCTTTGCCGATAAAAGTGGCATGTACCGGTTTATCTAAATTCTGTGTGAAAATTTTTACCGTTTCTGCTCCCGCTGTCTCTGCCAGAAATGACAATTCGTCGAGATATTCGGTCATCTGCTCGTAGGTGATCCCTTCCGATTGAAGGGCTACTCCTACTAATATCGCTTTCTCTGCTTCCTGATCCGTATAATACATATAAAATAATAAAATTTGAAGGCTGCTGCAATAACGTAAAACAGAGGCCTGCTGTTTCGGCATTCACCTTTTTCATGACAAAAGAAAGGGCTGACAAAAGATGACAGCCCTTTATAAATTTGATCGATAATCTGCTAATTGTTCGATAACTGGAAGTTGATCGGCAGAGTGTAGGCTACACGTACAGGTTTACCTCTCTGCTTTCCTGGTTTCCATTTCGGCATCGACTGCACAACACGTACAGCTTCCTTATCCAAAGAGGCATCTACTCCTCTCACTACTTTTACGTCGGTAATAGAAACGTCTCTCTCGATCACGAACTGAATGAAAACTTTCCCCTGAATACCGTTTTCCATGGCCAGAACCGGATATTTTACATTCTTCGCAATCCATTTCGATACATTACCACCCGGGAAGCTCGGCATATCTTCAACTACCTGGAAAATCTCTGACTCTCCGGTATTCTCTTCACCATATTCTCCAAAATCGGCGACATTTTCTATCACCTGGTTCTCCGATTGGTCTTCTGCGTCTAAAATTTCAAGATCATCGTCGATATTGGTGTCATCCTCTACAATATCGATCAAGTCCGTCAATTTCGGGGCTGGAGGAGGAGGAGGTGGAGGTTTTAGCATTTGTTGCGTAATCGGAATAATCTCATCTTCTATCTGTTCTTCAGCGGGAGTCTGAAATGGAGTTACTTGTTCGGTGGAAGATTTCCATTCAAAAGCAAATAACAGCACCGCTAAAGCCAGAGTAAGTCCGATCTCGAAGAAAACGCCTTTCTTCCCTTCCAGATCTGCTTTCGGTGACTTTTTAATTTCCATGATATTAAATTAATGTATTTATGTTGTCTTTTTTCTAGGGGGTAAAAGTAAAGAAAATCGGATTAAATACCAATATTTCAAACGTTTTTTTTGAATGAAACGTTAAATTTTCAAGGAACTGTTTTGTCAAATCTTAAGGATTTTAACAATTTTACGATTTTTTTTCTCCAAGCTTATCGTATTTTTGTAATCTTTATTTCAACCGACATGCTTAAAATTTATTATTTACGGATTTCCGATTTTCAGCATCTCTCCGAAGATGAACTGTTTCCGTTAGTAGGTGAAGACACGGTCCGGAAAGTAACCGGATACAAAAATCCCGGAGTCAGGCGTACAAAATTATTGGGTGAGGGGATGATTCGGCGGTTATTGTTCCGTTTGTGGGGACTGCACAAAGAAGATTACCTCATCCGTATAGGTGAACATGGTAAACCATTGGTGGAGAGCCGGTTTACGGTTTGGTATAATTTATCGCATTCCGGTGATTATATCGTGGCGGCTTTTTCGCATCTCGAAGTCGGAATTGATATCGAGCAAAAAAGGAAAGCCCGCATGGAAGTGGCCCGGCGTTTTTTCCATCCTGCAGAAATTCAGTGCCTGCAAAATCTTGCCGGAGATGCGCAGGATGAACTGTTTTTCCGTTATTGGTCCGTGAAAGAAAGTTTTTTAAAATACACCGGTAGCGGCTTATCCTCCCCCTTGTCCGGTTTCGAAGTCCGCTTCGACGATCATCGGCCCCGCATATTTCAGTCAGAAAACCTTCGAAATCTCTCTATCTCTGCCTGTCCGGTCGATCCCGCATACAAATGCTTCGTTTGTGCAGAGACTACCGAAGAACCCGGGATCTTTCCATTCCTCGTCCCGGATCTCTTCCTGCCGGATGAATAACCGTTGTTATTCGCTTCCTTCCGTTTAAAGTCCTTTTTTACACAGATATTCGGCAATCTGTACTGCATTCAGAGCGGCGCCTTTTTTGATTTGGTCACCTACTAACCAGAAAGTCAATCCTTTTTCGTCCGCCAGGTCTTTGCGGATACGGCCTACATACACCGGATCTTTGCCTGATAAGAAAAGAGGCATCGGATAATCCTGTTCTGCCGGATTGTCTTGCAATACCAGACCTTCGGCACGGGAAAAAGCTTCCCGGACTTCCTCTACCGAGAGCGGGCGTTCTGTTTCGATCCAGATACTTTCCGAATGGGCCCGTAAGGCCGGTACTCTCACACAAGTAGAGCTTACCCGGATATCCGAATGCATGATTTTCCGTGTCTCGTTGAACATTTTCATTTCCTCTTTGGTATAGCCGTTATCCGTGAAAACGTCTACCTGAGGAATCAGGTTAAAAGCCAGTTGATAGGCGAATTTCTCCACCGTAGGTGTTTCCCCTGCCAGGATTTGCCGGTACTGATTATACAGTTCGTCCATAGCTGCTGCGCCTGCGCCGCTCGCTGCCTGATAGGTCGATACACGGGCCCGGGTGATGTGGCTCAATGGTTCGATGGCTTTTAAGGCAACCACCAGCAGGATAGTCGTACAGTTCGGATTCGCGATGATGCCACGGGGACGGTCGAGAGCATCTTCCGGGTTGACCTCCGGTACCACCAAAGGTACCTCTTCGTCCATTCTGAAAGCACTCGAATTATCGATCATTACAGCCCCGTATTTGGTGATCGTTTCGGCAAATTCTTTCGAAGTACCGCCTCCGGCCGAAACGAAAGCTATGTCGATGTCCTTAAAGTCGTCGTTGTGTTGTAAAAGTTTTACAGTCAGCGGCTTACCACGAAACAGGTATTGGGTGCCGGCGCTCCGTTTCGAACCGAATAACACCAACTCATCCATAGGAAAATTTCTTTCTTCCAATACGCGCAGAAACTCTTGTCCTACTGCTCCACTTGCCCCGACGATAGCTATTTTCATATTTTCAGGTTTTAAAAATGTATGATTATTGGATTGCAAAATTAATGTTTTGATGATCTCTAAAAAATATCCCGGTCGTTTTTTTCATCAAACATACTGTGTGTTTAATTTTAAACATCGGCTTTCCCGATAAACCTGTGTTTCCTCGGAGATTCCGGTTGTTAGCGTTTACCGGTGGTCCAGATGATTTTTTTCGATCATAGCTTTATCTTGCTTCTTCAAGCCCGAATTATACCAGAAAATAGGTTGATCGTGATCGGTCAGATACATCCTTCGCCGGGCTTTATAATCAGGGCTGATCAGTGAGTAACCGGTATTCAGTAATGGGGTCGTGATAGAGGCCATGTCCAGCATCGTGTGAAAAGCCACGATTGTAGATACCGGTTGTGTCTGGTTGGCGAGTGCCGTTGCATATCGTTCCGGGAATTCCTGCCGGTACTGATCGGAAAACCATAAGAATAGTGGTATGTGCAATTGATAATACGTCGGATGGGGCGAAGCATGCAGGAAGCGTTTCCGGTCGTCGTCCAACAAATCTTCCCCGTGGTCCGGGCTATAGTAAAGTGCTGTCGTATGATTCGTCGAATCCAGAATCTGGATCAGATGGTGCAGAAAATAGTCCGTATAACGGATGCTGTTATCATATGCGTTGATCAGTTGTTGCCGGTTTTTCACCTCCACTTCTGTCGCTTCGTCCGGGGTAAAATGGGCGAACTCCCTTGGATAACGTTCAAAATAGTTGAAATGTGAACCATAGGTGTGCAACACAAAAAATAAGTTATCCGGTAATGAATCGATATAATGCTGCACCAACGGAAGCAGGGCATCGTCGTAGTTATTGACGGTATAGATCCCTCCTGCCGATGCCGGGCGGATATTGTGGTGGAAATCCGCTTCTGCTGCAAAATAGTCGGTAAAAGTACGGTTAGGCGTCTGATTCGAGAGGAAAATCGTTTTGAACCCTGCTTCTTTAAAGGCTTCGACAATACTTTTTTGCCCATAGATGTCTTCGAAATGCTCGGCATTGGCGGCGGATAAAATCAGGGGAACACTTTTATGTGTAGCATTTGCCTGTGTAATGGCATCTTTATATAAAGCCAGGCCCTGAATCTGGGATAACAGGGGGTTCGTTTCCCGTTCATATCCCCAAAGGCTCCAGTTCACCGCCCGGCTGGCTTCTCCTACTACCAACACATAAATCTCCCTATCCGCCGATT
>ENA-OPLX01001013-OPLX01001013.1-human-gut-metagenome-genome-assembly--contig:-NODE-1013-length-10967-cov-2.140213_pt1 | contig 10967 bp, 10 predicted proteins | sample MGYA00241447_ERZ501726 | MGnify/ENA primary metagenome ERZ501726 (study PRJEB25962, sample SAMEA2042617) | human gut metagenome | biome: human gut; feature: human-associated habitat; material: faeces...
AGCAAGATTATCTTCTACTTGATCATAAGTTGACATACCACTTAAAACAACTTTAACATTTGGAAGTGAAGCCACAAAACGTAAAGCCCAACTTGAAATGCTGACATTTGGATTATAGTCAGTAAAAACTTGTTCAATATCATCTGAAAGGCTAGCAAGAGCTCCGCCTTTAATAGGTTCCATAATAACTAATGGTACATTCTTTTCTTCTGTAAGTTTATAACCTTTCATTCCTGCTTGGATATCTGTATCAATGTAATTTAATTGAATTTGACAGAAATCCCAATCACGATAATTAATGATTTCCTCAAAGACTTCATAATCATCATGGAATGAAAAACCAAAGTTTTTAATTCTTCCTTGTTTCTTTAATTCTTCACAATAAGGAATGATATTTAAATCCATAACTTTTTTCCATGTATCTTTATTTAAAGCATGTAATAAATAGAAATCAACATAATTGACATCAAGTCTTTTCATTTGTTCTTCAAAGATTTCTTTTGCTTGTTCCAATGAATTAATTTTAAACATTGGTAACTTTGTCGCAAGATAAAAATCTTCTCTTTTATACTTCTTTAAAACTCTACCAACAAATGGTTCGCTTTCACCATCATGATAAGGATAAGCTGTATCAATATAAGTCACACCACTTTCAATAGCATGATCTAACATTCTTTCTGCTTCTACCTCATCAATAGTGCCATCTTCATTTTTAGGAAAACGCATGCAGCCAAATCCTAATAATGAAGGATTGACATTAAGTTTATCAATTTTACTATATTCCATCCTTTTATCCTCCCTAAATTAACCTATATACATTGTAAACCCTAAAGCTCGGTTTATGTCAATATTTTTAGAAGATGAAAAAAACAAGACCGTGTCTTGTTTCATTCATCTCTTTCACTTCGATCAGGTAAATTTGAAGTAATATCATTTACATTTTATAATACTTTAATCGACATATTAAAACTTTTCATATCAGGATCAAAATAGTAATAATTCTTTGTTAATTCTTTGCGCATTTTAACAATACCTGCTTCTTTTAAGACCTTTAAATGATGAGATACAGAAACTCTTGATAAGTGTGTTTTTTCAACAATTTCATGAACACGTACACCAGAACATTTCCCCATTTTAATCATTTCTAATATCATATGTTGGCGGTTTTCATCACCTAATGCGAGTAAGATATCTTTGCATTGTTCAAATTCTGATGTAAATGTATCGAGTTCATTATTTAGCTCCATGTCCTGTCACCGCTTCAAAATGGTATTTCACTATTCCGAGATCTATCTTTGAATAAAAACCACGTAATGCTTTAGCACTTACAACACCATTGTTTAATTCAAACATAAACTTTTGTTGATTCATGGCTGTTGGGGCAAGAGCTACAGCTTCCATTCCTTGTTTAAACCAGTCACATTCTTGATCATATTTACATAATGTATCAAGTTCTTTGCTTTTATGAGGAAAACCTTGATTCTTCCCATACCCTAATGAAAGAAGAATTAATAATTTCTTTCCTTTTTCTATTTTAGCTTGTGTTTTACCATGAGTCATTGCGACCCAACAGGTATTTAAGCCTAATTCTTGACACTTTAATACAAGTTTTTCACCATAGTATCCTGCTTTTTCTTGTTGGCTTTTTTCTCCAACAATTGCAATATGCTCTCCTGGCAAAATATCTAAACAAATATCTTCAAGAACGTTTTTCTGCATCTCCGGATAAGAAAAAAATACATGTTCCAAACAAATTTTCTTTTGGCTAAAAGAAATTTGTGGTTGTCTATCTACACATCGTTTATCTTCCTTTTCCTTAAATTCTTCTCCCAATTTTAAATATGCATCATAATTATTATAAAGACTTAAAAGCTCCGGCAATTCTCCTACTGCCTCCAGAAATGCTTTTATACAATTCTGCATATTCAATAATGCGGAAATCAATGCACCAAATACACAAGCTTCCATCTGTCCCCATACGGCAAGCCCCACGGCAAGTAGTAATGCTCCTATATATCCTGCAAATTGAATTATGTCACATAAGAAACACCATACTGCATCCTTTTTCTTTTCCATCCATAACTGTTCTCTTACAAGAAAACTTTCTTTCTTCCATAGTCGTGATAGGTATTCCTGACATCCCAATACTCTAAGTTCTTTTGCGCTATCCTTTCCTGTCAATATTTTCCAATAATACTCCATCTTGCGTACCATCTTGCTTTGTGAATTTTTTACCCGTACATGACTTTTCCCCCTTATAACTTTTACAATTGGAAATGGCAATACTGCCAAAATAGCTGCCAGTGCAAGAACCCAATGATAGTCCAGCATGATTCCCAATACTGCTACAACACCAAACGCTGCTGATGCCGCCTCTAAAAACTGATAAAATACCATTGCCGGAACATCCTCTTCAACTGTTCGTTCTGCACGCTTCTTCTGATCTAATATCTTTGAATTTTCCATATTATATAAAGACATTCTTGCCGTTTTTTCCTGCAGAAATTGCCTAAAACACATGCTGCCTTTTTCAAAAATCCCCGTATTGACCAAAACACTATATCCATAATTCAAAAAATACATTCCCCCTCGCATCCCAAGATAAATCGCTACATTTTTTATCAGGAGTTCTCTGTTACCTTCTTGCAACTCAATTACCCCTTGGAGTATTCCTGTAAATAAAATAGTCGACAACGCTGGGATGATTGCCTGACAAATATAATAAAGTACAGTGACAGCTGTCGAAAAAGGGGCTGCCCAAAACAATATTTTAAATATATTTCCTATTTTCCTCATCACATTCTCTCTCACTCCCATGATTCTCATACCAGCTGCTCTGCATCCTATACATATCTGCATAAATGCCGCCGCGTTCCATCAGCTCCGCATGACTTCCTTCTTCCTGAATTTGTCCCTTGGATAAAACAAGTATTCTGTCCGCCATCTTGGCACTCGCCAGACGATGTGAGATAAAAATACAACTTTTCTGTGTCAATATAGATGCTATATTTTCATACATAGCGTTCTCCGCAATAGGGTCCAGAGCTGATGTAGGCTCATCCAAAATCACAAATTCGGAATCCATAAAATAGGCCCTGGCAATCGCTATTCTCTGCCACTGCCCACCGGACAACTCTATCCCCTGTTCTTCTAACTTTCCAAGCGGTAAATCCAACTCCATCAGTAATTTTTCATTTTCAATCCCCGCCATGCGAAGTGCTTTTCTCACATTTTCATCATCCTCTTTACGCTCCAACGCCCCTGCTGCTACATTTTCCCGAAGTGTCAAATAAAATCTATTATAGTCCTGAAATACTACTGAAAATAGCTTCTGAAGTTGTTCCTGTGAAAATTCCTGCAAATCAATTCCATTTACTACAATTCTTCCACTCTGTGGTCGATATAAACGACACAACAATTTAATAATGGTCGATTTTCCAGCGCCATTTACGCCTACCAACGCAATATGCTCTCCACCTTTGATTTCAAAACTCACATTCTTTAAAATACAATGTTCACTTCCCGGATATGTAAAACTCACATTTTCAAATCGTATACAGTTATCTCCTTTTATTTCCTTACTTTTTGGGGGATCATGTTCTTCCTCCAACCTCATAAACCTCAAAAAGTGAGATACAACATTCGTTCCCCATCTCATTTTCTGCAAAGTCATATATAACGCTTCAGAATCATCCAAGGCTTCTCCCATCGCAGTTAAAACGGCTGCAAAAGCTCCTAATGTAATACTTCCTTCCAGTGCACTCATACATAAAAACACTAAAATTGAGAATAACCAGACAAATGTCAGAAAATTTCCAATCAAATAATAATTGTGTGCCTTTACCTTTACTCTGATTCTCCGATTTAACACCTCTTTCACTAATGCTTTTCTCTTTTTTTCCAGAAATCTAACAGCTCCAAATATCTTTAACTCAAGCAATGAATCCTTTTCTGTCAAAAGCTGTTCTAAGTAATCCCGTTTCCGCTGCTCTATAGTTTGTTCATTATAAATTTCATTCATCATGTCTGCCGTCTTGAAATTGAGCCAAATCAACGGTGCGAACAAAACTGAAAAACTGACTGCAATCCCAACTCCCGCTTTCAAAAAGATTCCTGTCAGTCCTGCTAATATCATAAAATATCGCATTGCTATTATCGTATTTTGAAACAACTTTAGAATCATCCTATCCGGACTTCGCGACATTTGAATCAATGTATCCTGAAATTCCATACTTTCAAAATCCGCATATGGAATCCTCATAAATTTCCTGATTACATCCTCTGATAATTTATCACCTATTTTTCTCTCCATTTCAATCTGTATCATACCATCCACATAACTACTGCATATGATCGGAATCAACATCGCTATCAGAAAACCAATCCCTGCCGAAATAATATATTCTATTGTTCCTCCATTCAAAATCTTACTACTAACTGCATCTACTAACCTCTGCATAAACCAAAAGGAGCAAGAAGTTCCTGCTCCTGATATCATTGCTAACACAATCTTTATAATCGCTAATGTAGGTACATAATGAAATATAATCCCAATTGCCCTCAGCGACAGATGAATGGTTCTAAATTTTTTATTTTCTGCTTTCATATTCTCATTCCTGTATTATTTTTGTGAATTTAAAATTACCCTCTGTAATTTTTTCAATCTCATTTTCTAATACCTCATCCATTTTCTGATTTCTTTCTATTTCATAATTAAATAAATCTGGTTCCTTTGCTGCTGTCCATATCATTTCAATAAGCCGATTCTTAGATGATTCACATTCTGGCGACATGCCGTACAAATTGCCTGTACTCTTTATCGCTACACCTCTGCACCCTCCTCCGCAAAAAAGTTTTACTTCGCACTCTGCACATTTTGAAGGCAAGTTTTTATTAACACTTATTCCTCTCATTTTTTCCAATACGGGAGATTCAAACCATAACGTTTCGATATCATCCGTTAATATATTGCAAATTTTCAATTCCTCTATAATTGTGTTGGGACAAGGGTAACATGTTCCATCTGGCTGAACTGCCAAAGACGAAATACCCGATCCACAAAACAAACACTTTTCCAACATCTTAATGGATGTAAAATGCTGAACATCCAACGATCCAGGAATATATCGATCCAAATCATCATATTTTTTATATATCTCGACAAACTTTTTAAAGACTTTCTCTTCTTCAACCCGCTTTAATCCGTTTTCTTTTGCTCTTCCAACCTCATTAATAGGCTGTAGAAAAACGGATCTTACACCCAATTCTCTAGCCAAAAGGAAATATTCTTCTAATTCTCCATATAGCTCTTCTGTAACAATAGGTGAAAGTGCTACCTGTATTCCTCGTTCAACACATTTTCTAATCCCATTTATTGTCCTGTCATATGTATTTTTCCCCCGAATTCTTTCATGCACTTCTTTACTTGCACCATCCAGTGAAATTTGCACTGAAAGATTTTCAATTTCTTTTAATTGATTCGCAATATTATCATCTATCAGAGTACCATTAGAAACAATATTCAATGATTTGAATCCCTCTTGTTTTAAATACTTTAAAATACTTATACATTCCGGATTCATTAGGGCTTCTCCTCCAGACACATTGATATTGCAAGAATTAACCATCATTTTTTTTAATTTTCCAATTATAAGCTTCACAGATTCTAAGTTCAAAAACTTTTGATTTTTACTAGAAGCATCTATATAACAATGCCGACAAAACAAATTGCAAGTATCCGTTATATTCAAGGTTAAATATCTTATAACAATACTATAATAACTTTTTTCTTCCTCATGTAATTCTCCTTCCTGATATAAAACATTAACCATTTTAAGATGTTCTAATAATTCCATAACATCTAGTTCTTCAATTTTTTTCTTTAAACTTTTTTCAATAAGATGAATAATTTCCCCAAAAGTATGTCCATTAATATATCCATTAATTTTGCTGTCTCTTCTTCCACCATTATCCAATAAGGAGCATCTGGCCAAATTACAATTTTTAAGTTTTCTTCTTCACGTTCCAATATCGAATATTGATCTATATAATTGATTTTATTTTTATCCAACATAATACACATTCCTCTTTTTGCTCTACTATTTTTCAATCATCAACACTTATTTTTTAAGCAGCCAATTTAATCAATTGGCTGCTTAAAAGAATCACTCAGTAGAGCCATAAACAGCTCCATACTTATCAGCTACAATACGTAAACTGATTTTCCTATTTTCTCTAAAAATAGGCTTTCCATAAATTTTAAACATAATCTCACCTCCTAGAAATGTATTTATGGTTAATATTCCTTACAACCTGCAAGGAATTCTCCATCTATATAATATTCTTTCCTCAAAAAACCGTGGTTCCAGCATAGCGGAAATCAATATTTCAAACACGGAAACCACCTTAGATTGGCTTGATTACCTTTAATAAGAAATGGATCTAATGTCAAACCCAGAGCCGCTTCGCGGAGCGTTAGCCGGCTTTACATTAGATCATTTCTTGTATTCTACATACTTACCAATTGGTTTCCTAACCACCGGACAGCAAGGACCTATAAGCCAAATTATTCATATATGCTTAAATTAATTAAAAATCACTCTTTTAATGACATTATAATAGTTTCTAAGAACTGGTAAAAAATTTGTTTTGCATCAGATTCGCCTTCTTTTTACAATATTCTCTCAAAATTTTCATCCTAATAAATCAAGACTCCAAATCCTTTTTCACAAAATCATCCACTTTTTTTCAAAAGCATTTGATAAATCTATCGAAAAAAGTAGTACTTTGTGTTCTTTGTCAAAAGTATATCTCTCAATTGAATACTATTTCTTTGTTGCCTATTAATTTCGGTAATTAGACCCACTTCCAAAACTTTATCTTTAAAAAGCTTCGTAAATATTATCCTGCCACGATACTATTGTCCACTCTATCTAGTACATTATCGAACCTTTTTAAGATTTGAATCTATATTAACGCACTTATGAAACATATTAAATTCTACATAATCTTTATTATTTATAAATTTAAATAAATATCAATATGTTGTGCGCGAAACGACATTTTTCTCTCATTTTTGGTCAAATTGAATATTACGGTGCGGCTGAGTTGTAAGTCCGGTATGGCGAGCCACGGAATAATCAACAAATGAATTTAAAAAGTGTCAGAAACCCTTTCAAGTTTCTGACACTCTAACGAAAACATAGGCGGTTACGTGTAAACAATACAAATCAATCGAATGTGAATTGTCAAGGTATTCCGGCTACTAAAAAGTAGCCAGTTGATTTTTTACTATGACTGAAATTTAAGTGTTTACTTTTCAATCACCTCGTCAAAGCAACCGGCCACTGTAATACAGCTGTCATCATTATCCCAATCGATATACACACTGCATACATCTCCTGTCCAAAAAACTGCAGCAACAGTGCTGCTCCCCAACTCATGCTTGTTAAAATAACAGTTGCTTTTTTATACAACTTCTTTTCTTCATTACTCAGCCTTTTATTTTCATGGTCAATTGGGCTGAAATACCCCAATCCGATTCCTGCAACAGCTGTTATGATTGCTAATTTCCAATCGTACTTTAAATTAAAGGAAAGTCTTACACATAAACTCAACAATAATGTGGAACTTGTAAGACATATCCATAAATGCTTTGCATGATATCCACCGCTGAATTTACGAAGTAACATAAATGGTATTACAATAACAATCCCCTCTTTTATTCTCCCAAAACACAGCCCTACAATTATTGCTAAAAATAGAGGAGTTACCAATAACCATAAACTATAAAGAGCATATTCATATAATTCCTTATCGTCACTCTCTATAGCATCATGATTGATCAGCCACTCCACTATCTTACCTGTACAATATTTCATTTATTTATCCTTTTGAATCTATCCATTTTTTTAGGTTCTTTCGGCTGATAGATCAATCCACAGGATGTTGAATTTGCCTCTACCTTCAAAACTGTTTCTAACACTACTGCTACTTTTTTTGATACTTTCTCCACTGCTTCCTTTTTCATTTTCATCTTAATCTCCTTTTCTGATTTTATTTTCCTCCCCCCATATATATTATTTTACATATTTCCCCGCTTTTTTAAAGTACTCATGCTCCAATGGTCTTTATTTCGACCTATTTTGTCATAAATTCCTTATTCTTCTCTAAAAACAACATGTGTTACAGTATTTTTCTGTTATTTCTTCAAATTTTCCACTGTGATACAGATTTCCTCTGTTATAAATTCTTCTGTTTCGCTCATCCTATTGCTACAATACATACATAAGGGAGAAATTTAACAATGGACTATAATTATAATGAAATGGGCAATCGTATCAAGTTGCGTCGTCAGGAATTAAAGATAAAACAATACGAACTGGCCTCTTCTATTAATATTTCTGAGAATCATATGTCTTCCATCGAGCGTGGATGCGAAAAGCCCAGTATGGATAAATTTATCGCAATCTGCAGACATTTAAAAGTATCTCCGGACTATCTTGTCCTTGGGGAAATGCAGCCCCATAATGTTCCCTTAAATATTCTGGATAAATTACAGCTATGCTCCGATGAAGATGTAGAATTAGTACAGGAATTCGTGGAGCTTCTCGTAAAGAGAAACTCAAAGAGCTATTTAAAGGATAAATAAAACCGATATTCCTACTCTTTTTTATGTCATTTCACTCTGGATACTTGCATTTCCTTTCTATTTCTATATAATAGAAAGTGTTTTTTCGGCAGGAGGTTTCTGCAAATGCAACTTATTATTTGTGATGATGACAAACTATTTATTCAAAAACTCCAACACTGTCTGCAGCTTTTCTTTAAGCAACATCACCTAACACTTCCTAAAATTATCACTTTTACAAGCGGGGAAGAATTGCTGTCCTATACCGGGAGCATTGATATTCTTTTTCTGGATATTGAAATGCCCGGAATGAACGGTATATATATTGGAAATGTCTTAAAAGAACGTAACAAAAATATTATTATATTCGTAGTCACCTCTTACTCTGAGTACCTTGATGAGGCGATGCGTTTCCATGTATTCCGCTACCTCTCCAAACCCTTAGAGAAGCAACGCCTGTTCCGTAATCTGAAGGATGCCCTTGCTGTATACCATACTTTGTCCCAGAAGATTGCCTTGGAAACAAAAGAAGAAACCCTGACCCTTCCTGTCAACGATATTATTCTTATTGAAACTCAAGGGCGAAAAATCATTGTCCATACCTCCAAAAAAGATTATGAATCTATTCACAGTATACAATACTGGATTGAGATCCTTCCTAAAAATTGTTTTATTCAATCTCATCGCAGTTTTATTGTGAATTTGAAGCATGTAAGTAATTTTAATCATGACATAATTTATCTAGAGGACGGACAATTTACTGCCTATCTGACTAAGCGGAAATATACGGAATTTAAAAATGCCTATTTATTATATTTAGAAAGCAGGGCGTGACTATGGAAACATTTATTGTTTTTTTCTTATCCTATTTCATAGAAGCAATTATATTCTGGGCTTATTCCGATACGTTTTTTCCAGCCAAATTTTCTCCCCAAATCCGCGCCGCTTTCCTAAGCGCTTCATATGCCATCCTTCTGGGCTTTTCTTTTCTGAAACTAACCGGATTAAATTTAATTTTATACACTCTGATCAACTTCCTTCTTCTATATCTCCTCCATAGGACAAAATGGTATACGGCATGTTTCCATGCTATTATCCTCTCTGCCCTGATGGCAGCGTGTGAAATTCTGCCGATTGGTATCCTCAGTGTTTTCACCCCAACTTTTTTACATCATTATGATATTTTCCCTTATTCGCTCATTTTTGTAATTTTCAGCAAAGGGCTGTTTTTTATTGCTGCTTATCTTCTTATCTTTTTCTTTAAAAAGGAAACATATCATCCCCAAAAAGATTGGCATAGCTTATTGCTCCTATTTACTCCGGTTGCAACAATATTTACCTTAGCTACCTTAATTAAGGTTGGAGAGTATATCTCTTTACCTTCCTCCATCAATATTCTGGTCTCTATCAGCGCCATATTACTGCTAATCAGCAATATTTTTGCTTTCGGCATCAACCAGTATACACAAAAGAAAGGCGCACAGTATACAGATATGCAGCTTCTATTGCAAAAAGAATCCGACACCGCTGCCTATTATAAAATGCTCTTATCCCAGCATGAGAGCCAGCGTATTTTAATCCATGACATGAAAAAGCACCTGCAGTCCCTTGAGATTTTAAATTCTGCCAAAGAATATGAAAAAATTGACACCTACATCCATACCCTTTTACAATCCTCAGATTTGACAGAAAGCGCCCGTGTTTGCGACCACCATATGCTGAACGTAATTCTTTCCCGTTATCAACGTCAATGTCAGGAAAAATATATCACTTTCCATACGGATATCCGCAGCGGTGTCCTGCGCCATCTCCCGGATGCTGATCTTACTGCTATTTTTTGCAATATTTTAGATAATGCTTTAGAGTCTGCATCCAAAACCGATCATGCCCTGATTGAACTGAATGTACATCGAAAAGAACATACTCCTTTTGCCGTTATTACTATGATAAACTCCTGCCGTACAGATCCTTTTACTGCACATAACCATCAACTGATAACTTCCAAAAAAGAGCCTTCTTCGCATGGATTTGGTTTGAAAAGTGTTCGCCGGATTGTAGAGCGTTATGAAGGCAGCATGAATCTCTATTATGACGAAAAGGATTTGCTTTTCCATACGATCATCCTGCTAAGGCAGCCCTATCCCTCCACCCCCTTTTCGTAATACGAATTCCTTTTTACAGAGTATCCTCGAGGATGTTTTTCGAACACTTTTTCATACAAATCCGGCGTTGCATTTTCCTTATTCCAAATTTTCCACCTTGTTCTTTTTGACTTTCTTTAACAGGGCATATCCCACCAGGCAGGCAGCAAGCTCTGTGATCGGGAACGCCCACCAGA
>ENA-OPLX01001020-OPLX01001020.1-human-gut-metagenome-genome-assembly--contig:-NODE-1020-length-10905-cov-29.968018_pt1 | contig 10905 bp, 20 predicted proteins | sample MGYA00241447_ERZ501726 | MGnify/ENA primary metagenome ERZ501726 (study PRJEB25962, sample SAMEA2042617) | human gut metagenome | biome: human gut; feature: human-associated habitat; material: faeces...
AGCCGTTGTTCGGTCACACCACCGGAAGACATGGCAAGACTATGTGGATGTGTTTTATGAAACTGCCAATTAACGAATGACAATTTAGAATGGAAACAATTGAGATGAAAGCATTAAGGATTAAGAATATCCTTAATTCACTAGAAGAAAAAATCGGATCTGGTAATATAACAATCAGAGAAGCCGCTATTGAATTGCACAAAGCCGGCTGGATAAATTATATAGACATTGACACAACCAAGAAGCCGCTTGGTTTGAATTAATCAAAGAAAGATATGAGTGAATTATATATACCGCCTGAGCGATTTGAGAGGGACTTTATTACCGGACGATTTTTAAAGGGTTGTGTTTCTCGCAACAAGGGTCGTAAAATGGTTTATCATTCAAAACGTTCCAAGGCCAGAAGTATAAAAAATCTGTCTAAAGGACGTGGGGCCTGGCATAAGACTGGTGCAGGCATGAATAAAAAGAGCGTTGTTTTGATAAAGGATGAGAAATTATGTGGAGTATTCCCTTCGATACAAATGGCTGGTAAGATGATTGGCGTGGCTCCTTCTCTGATCAGTGCTATATGTCGGAAAGTGAGAGGCAAACATACGGCTAATGGATACAGATGTTTTTTTGAAGATAGCAATGATTGGTATAATTTAATTAAACAAGATTATGAATAATGACAGGCAGAAGATATTAACTGATTATATTTCTTACATATACACGACAGGAAGGACTTATGATACTGTCGGGAAATATATCAAGCATGTCACGGATTTTTTAGAGATGGCCAAAGAAGTGAACCGCCGTGGTTATTTGAATTACAAGCGTGAAAATGCAGATGTCATGGTGCGTCATTCGCTAATGTGTTCAGCGATATGCGATCTATTATCCTATCTCAACATCGGATATGGAAAAAGGGAAAAGGCGGTGAAACCTTTGGAAAAGCTTGACGTCATTTCAGAGAAAAATAAGAAACTACTCCATGATTTCATAATATGGTTGACTGATAACAATGATTACTCTTCTCATACAGTTGATATATATTACACATCCATGAAGAAGTATTTCGAATACGCCAATGAGGTAAACATGGATAATTGCAGGAGGTTTATAAAAAGTCTTGAAGAAGAAAAATCATCTCCCGCTACCATCCGTTTGCGGATTACAGCAATCGAAAGATTCTCTAAATGGCTGAAGAAGCCTATAGAACTGAAGCGCCCCAAAATAAAGCGCAAACTTGATGTGAACAATGTGCCGACCGAGGAGGAATATAACCGGCTGTTGGAATATCTCAAGGGAAAAAACAATAAGGATTACTACTTTTTTATCAAGGTATTGGGTACAACGGGTGCCCGTCTGTCGGAATTCCAGCAGTTCACGTGGGAAGACATCATATCCGGGGAAGTGACATTAAAAGGAAAGGGTAACAAGTACAGACGTTTTTTCTTCCAAAAGCAATTGCAGCAAGAAGCGAAAGCCTATGCTAAGGAACATGGTAAGACCGGGCTTTTTGCGGTAGGGAGATTCGGACCGTTGACCCAGAGAGGCTTTTCCCAGCACTTGAAAGCATGGGGGAAACATTGCGGCATTGATCCAAGGAAGATGCACGCACACGCCTTTCGCCATTTCTTTGCTAAAATGTTCCTGAAAAAAAACAAAGATGTAATTCAACTCGCTGACCTTCTAGGTCACGGGAGTGTAGACACGACAAGAATTTATTTGCAAAAAAGCTATGACGAACAAAAAAAAGATTTTAATCGAAACGTTACATGGTAGTGTAGCGCAGCTCAATGAACTGTCATCCATGACCGAAGGGATAGACATCCATGACGATACCGGGTGTGTTGACACTGATTTTTTGATAGAAGCGATATCTTGCGTCAGTGCCTTCATGGACGCAAGCAACATAGTTGTTCAAAAAATATCTTCACTTTTAGCGCCGGACGCTTCAACGGACGAAAAGAAAAAACAGGCTGATGAAGGTAAGAAATGGAGCGTGGAAGAGATATTGAAACATTGTACTCTTGAGGATGGTGTTCTCAAACTTCCCCAAGTTCAATTCAACAAAAAATCCTATGCTGAAGCAAAAAAGTGGATAGAAGAAGCCGGCGGCTCATGGCAAGGTGGGAAGGTACAAGGTTTCACATTCCCGTTTAATCCGGAACGTGTGTTTTCCGTTTTGAAAGAGGGTAAACGGTGCAACCTACTGCGAGATTACCAGTTTTTTGAAACTCCGTCCGATGTTGCCGACTGGCTGGTTATGCTTGCCGGAGGGATACATGAGGATGATACGGTACTGGAGCCGAGTGCCGGCCGCGGTGCTCTCATTAAAGCCATTCATAGGGCTTGTCCTTCTGTAATGGTTGAATGTTATGAGCTGATGCCGGAAAACAGAGAATTTCTTCACACCCTTAGCAACGTAATATTGCTTGATGAAGATTTTACGAAAGACAGTGTAGGGCATTACACTAAGATTATTGCCAATCCTCCATTTTCTGGTAATCAGGATATTGATCACGTAAGACTTATGTATGAACACTTGGAAGAAGGAGGAACTCTTGCAGCTATTACCAGTCGGCATTGGAAAATTGCGTCTGAAAAGAAATGTGTTGAGTTTCGGGAATGGTTGGAAGAAGTTCATGGAGAAGTTCTTGAAATTGGAGCTGGCGAGTTTAAAGAGAGTGGAACTACTGTTAACACTATGGCAGTTGTAATAAAGAAATAATTCAAAACATAATTTAGTAATGAGTAAAACAACAATTTATTACCTATTCCTAGTAGTAATGTATATGCTGCCAGGATAGGTGGAAAGGAGAAATATGGATAAAGATAAATTCAACAAAGCAATAGAAATCAACAATAAAATAGAGGAATACAAAGATCATAAGATGGCACTTGAAAATTCCAACATAAAATATGGTGGCGGATTGATATTTACATACAACAGAATGCACAATGATGTACCATTAAAGGAAGAAATTTCTGGTAAGAGTAAGATAAAAGAATTACAAAAAGAGTTTGACGAATTATAAACAAAGCTGAAACGAAGGAAAAAGGCGGAACATGAAAACTGCTGACGGTTATCCTGTGGTATGTTACGGTGTAAAAGGTAAATACAATATACATCGCATCTGCCGCCGTTGTGCCATAACCGTAAATACGATTCGATTCCCGAAAAGCCATGCTACAGGCTTCATGGAATACACCTGTTGGGCAGAAGAGAATGCCCGATCTTTGAACAAAAAATTATCGCAATATCAAAATAACGAAAAATAAACAATATCATGGAACAGAAAATAAAGGCTTATAAAGCATTTGATAAGGATTTATCTTGTAGAGGATTTAAGTATAAGGTAGGTAAGGAGTATGAAGAAACAGGCGACATAAAGGCATGCGAGAAAGGTTTTCATGCGTGTCCTTATCCTCTGGATGTTTTTGGTTACTATGCGCCAGCCGGGTCAAGGTTTTGTGAGGTTGAGCAGAGTGGTAAAATAGACGATTCAGAAAGTGACAAGGTTTGTTCTTCAAAAATAAGAATAGGTGCTGAGCTTGATATAAGGGGGCTTGTGAAAGCAGCTGTATCTTATGTCAAGGAACGGTGTACTAACGAGTATAATGCGGAACCGGGAAAACCTGCCATGACTGGTTATAGAGGTGTTGCCACGGCTGGTGATAGAGGTGCTGCCACGGCTGGTAATTGTGGTGTTGCCACGGCTGGTGATGGAGGTGCTGCCACGGCAAGAGGGAAGGCTTCAACAGGATATAATGGTTTGTCAGTAGCAAGAGGGAAAAATGTTCAGGTAAAAGGCGGAATAGGTGCAATTTTGGTCATAGCTGAGGAAAGGGATGATACGTATGATATTGTTGATTGGAAGGCTGTAGCAGTTGATGGTGAGGTTGTCAAGGCTGATACATGGTATAGACTGGAAAACGGTGAGTTAGTGGAAGTTGATTAACAGTTAACTGATAGAGCAATTAGAATTTAATTGGTAATAATTACCATTTACCTGACATCAGGAAAATGGTTCAAAACGGAACAAATATGAATGAAGTTAGAAAGCTATATAACGATGATGGATGCGTTCTTAAAGAGGCGTCCAGCAATGACTATGAATCATGGAGTTCAGCAAGAACACTTGGTTCTACGGAAAGAAGGAAAGAATACAGAAACCTATGTTATAATTTTGAATATGAGTGGGGAACTAATATCCCTCACTGTGCAAAGAAAGGTGTATGTGATGAGGATTGCGAATACATGAGAAACTTTAAAGAATAGGATATGAAACAGACATTGGAAGAAGCAGCAAGGGAAAATATCCTGTTCAATCACAGGACAGTTGACAGAACTTTGACCGGTAAAGATTTGGCAAAGTTTGGAGAGATGAATTTCGTTCAAGGTGCAGAATGGCAATCCAGGCGATCTCCTTGGATAAGTGTTAAGGAACGGTTGCCGGAAAATAACACAGTGGTTCTAACAAGAGGGGCTTATGGCTTCCTTATTTGCCGGCTTTCATCTTTGGGTGAATGGGAAACTGGAGCAAATGTTAATAAAGAAAGATTAGGCATTACCCATTGGATGCCCATCCCCTCTTTTGACGAGATACTAGAAGCCAACAAGGATGTACTGGAACGGATTAAGGAGAAAGGGGACTAATATGGAAAGGTACAGAATCATACGAGGAGAAGGGTGCAACGGTTGTATTTTTTAAAAGGAGGAATTGATTATGAACCATTATTTCAGGGCGTTATCACAAAGCTACCGTAGACGAACTGATTGAACATTTTAAAATAAAGGAGGAATAATGAAAGCAAAGTATTTTAAAAAGATAAGAAGCCAAGTAAAGTGGTATAAGGTATCATATAGAGATAGTTTATTTTTTGGTTTTAGCGATGAGAAAGAAATATTGGCTAAATCTCCCGAAAATGCTTGTGTCAGATACCATAAACGTACTGGATGTTTTGTTAACAAATATAATCCCAATAGTATTACACAATATAGTGAAGCTGTTTCAAGGTTCAAAGTATGTATAGGTAAGAAAGTAATGTATTTCGATTAAATATGAAAGCAAGAATAAAAAGAAAAATACAAAAACGACCATTTTTATATAATGTAGGACAAGTATTTAAGGCTTGTGATTGGCTTACTGGTATTCAAGGAATGCGAACTTGATTTTTCAGCTATTGACTGGGAACAGAGGCGATATGAACTAGCGAAAGCTGGCATGCAAGGATTTTGCAGCAATCCACATGAACAGGGAATGAGTAATGGTTCATATATGACAGCCCAAAGGAGCCTTAGTTATGCCGATGCGCTAATAAAGAAATTAAAAGGAGAATAAAATTATGACCGAAGAACTTGTAACATTAGAAACAGCAAAGTTGCTGAAAGAGAAAGGGTTTAATTGGAAGTGTGAACACACAATAAGTTGCGATAATATTATTAGAAGATACAGCATTCCGCAAAGTATGTCATGTTGTACGGAAATAGATAACGAACCAGTTGAATTTTTGTGTCCAGTGTTGTATGTTGCCCAAAAGTGGCTTCGTGAAACTAAGAATATTCATATATGCGTATATAACTGTGCCTGTGGCTATGGATACGAAATATCTAAAGCTGACAATGGAACTCATATGGCTAGTTCTGTTTATAAAGGAACAAATGATGGAGAGGAATGGGATAGCTACGAGGAAGCACTTGAAGCAGGTTTACAGGAAGCATTAAAACTTATATGATTATGGAAATAGCAGAATCAATATTTAAATTCATCCTTGCCTCATTAAATGTTTGTGCTCTAGCATTTACTTTAATTTTGGTAAGCAAGTGGCATATACGCATGGAGAATAAGCTGGATGATATAGAAAGATATGTCCGTCGTGTGTCAGATCGTAACGATATTGTTTTCCTTAACCAGCTCTCGGAGCTGCAAAGACTGTTGATAAAAGAAGAACGGTATGAGGAAGCCGATAAGATTGGAAAAATAATCAAGGATGAAGAAATTAAATTAGGAATAAGACAATGAATAATATTAATTTGAACGAACTACGGGATCGAGCTTATAAGACAGCTTGTGATCACGGTTTAATAAATGACAAGTTTTGTTTTTATTCAGATTTTTTGTAACTTTGAATTATAATGTTTCCGTGTAAAGGAGCACGGTACGTTCTTCGGACGAAAAGACTTTTATGGAAAAAAAACTCGTAGCAAATAGAGAAAATTTCTGTCATTATTATATAGAAACAGGTAATGCTACAGATGCATATCGGAAAGCTTACCCTAATAGTATTGGATGGAAGGATGGGGTCGTTAGTAAGCGTGCATTTGAATTGCTGAGAAATCCATCTGTCGCATCCCGTGTAAATGAATTGCAGGCTGATATCTTAAAAAAGTCTGACATGAAGAAGGAAGATGCATTGCGTTTTCTTACAAATGTGGTAAATGTAGACCCTATAGATCTTCAATTAAAAAGTAAAGGTACGTTTATTGTCCGTTCTCTTGATGATATACCAAAACCAGTCCGATGTTGCATCCAATCGATTAAGAATACTCAATATGGAGTAGAGATACGGCTATATAGCAAAATAGCCGCCATTACACAGATAAGCAAGATGCTTGGATGGGATGCTCCAGTAAAAAGTGATGTCAGTACCAATGTGCGCATGATAATTGGGGACGAGCAATGATAGAGATGGTATTCTCGTATAAATTGTTTAATCCCCTGTTTTGGCATATCCGTGAGGCGATGCATGACAAGGATATCCGGTATATTATAAACAGAGGTGGTTCCTCATCAGGGAAATCTGTATCTACGACACAATCCGTGTTGTTGTCTGTATTCTCCGGAGAGGGTTCGGCTCTCGTTGTGAGAAAAGTTGGAGCCAGTCTTAAGAATACGGTATATGAAGAGTTTAAGACCCAAATGAAAGCTCTTCAATTGAGTCAGTTTTTCGCTCCAAAGGAATATAATATAGCCTGTATAAATGGTTGCAAAATCGATTTTACAGGATTGGACGATCCCGAGAAGATAAAGTCTATCACAGGATATCGCTGGATAGTGATGGAAGAGGCCACTGAGTTTGAATATGAGGATTTCACACAAATACGTTTCCGCCTACGAGGAAAGGAGGGCCTACAGATTATATGCAACTTTAATCCAGTATCAGAGGACTCGTGGATAAAAACCAAGATCCTTGATACATACGAGTGGGATGAGCATCCGAATGATTTGTACGGGAAAGTAAGATATCCGATAAAAAGGAGTTTATTACCTAAGGATTATAGCCGGATATTAGGAAAGAGATATAATAAATCTAGAATGATAGCTAATGAGCGTACGGGAAAAATGGAAAGATATCCATCGGATACGGTAGAGCTGCATTCTTCGTATAAGAACAACTTCTGGGTAGTAGGTTCTCCGGACGGGAAGTATGGATACTATGACAGACAGACGATATCTAATTACCAATGGTACAAGGATCATGATTATAATTACTACAGGGTATACGCATTGGGAGAATGGGGAAGCATTAAGACAGGAGGAGAGTTCCTGTATGCATTTGATTCAAACAAACACATAAAAACGACACACTACATTAAAGGGATGCCGGTTCATATATCAATTGATAACAATGTGCTCCCTTATATTTCAATATCATTTTTCCAGGTGGATGGAAGTAGTATAAGGCAGTTTAACGAGATATGCGCCAGTGATCCGTTCAACACGGCAACACAGGCTTCAAAAATGGCGGTAGATTACCTGAAATCAATAAGGTATAATGATATGCTGTATCTGTACGGAGATGCTTCGACAAGAAACGGGAACACTATAGACGAAGAGAAGAGATCGTTTCTTGATAAGTTCGTGGAAGGGCTGGAAAGCGATTACCATGTTGAGGAGAGGATACCGGCTTCTAACCCGTCCGTACCGATGTCAGGTGAATTTGTAAACTACATGCTCGATGGAGGCTCGGGAATGTCATTTTCGGTAGATGATGGATGTAAAAACTCGATAGTCGATTATAACAATGCCAAGAAGGACGTTAATGGAGGGATGCTGAAAAAAAGAGTAAGGGATAAGATTACAGGACAGTCTTATGAGAGATACGGTCACTTGGTGGATTGTCTGCGATATATTACCGTATGGGTATTCAAGGATGAATATACTCGTTTCTCCTTGAAAAGGAAACGAAGTAAAATTAAACAGGAAAATAAAGATATGAGATATTTTGATATGTCTAAAAATATTCAGGGGACAAGACTTGTATATGTTCTTCCCGAATATGCCGGAAAGTTCATTATCGTTTCGTGCTATGTAAATGAGGGAATATATATAGATAATGTGACATATACAGAATCATTTGATGAGGCTGTTCTCCTGTCATTTTTAGAGGGCATATCTCCTGTGGAAGTATTGTTTGAAAGTGAGAAAAATTATTTCCCCATAGCACGGGGCTTAAGGGATAGATACGATGTCAGAATTATGCATAAAAATATGGGAACAGATGCTAGGGTATCTGCTTTTCTGGATTTTATCAAAAATAATGTGATGTTTCGTTCTGACTATGATGAGATCCCGCAATACAATGAGTTTATGGATGGGATATTGGATTATAATGGTTCAGATGATTGCGCTGCAATTTATTCTGTCGCCTCCTTGGCTTATTACGTGTCGAAAAAATATAATATATAATTGGTATATTTTTAAGATATATCAAAGCTTTGATAAAAAAAAATCGGGTGTTATACAAAAAGTATTGGTATATTTTTAAGATTTTTTTTCTCGCGGGTATTTTTAGGGTATTGCGAAACGATATGACTTTAATTTATCTAAACAACACGATTCAAAACGTGATTTTAAATATAGTTTTAATAAAAAAACAACCGGCATTAATGCCGGTTACCGTGATAAAATCTTATAGCCTCATTGACATATAATGATACCGATTGCTCCTTATCCAAGATAGCTGCCACATCCTCTTCTATCATAACAAGTATTCTTTTCACACCATTAACCTTCGGTCTTCGGGGCACACCATTGCTGTCCAATATCCTATATATCGTTTGCTCAGACTTTATATCTGTTTCCTTCATTATCTCCTTAATAGCCATTCCTGCTTTGTACAAGGATATTACCCTAGACTCTTGGTCTTGTACCGGACCACCCGATACGACAAATTACTTATAATATGCTAATAGCCTATAATGAAGTTTCCGGGCAGCATTAGACTGAAAAGTTACACCATTTGAACCAAACTCAATAGATAAACTGGCTGATTTTTCACCTGCAATAATCTTACTTCTATTAGTATAAATATTGTCTGCAACTGTTAGAATGAAGCCAGAGATCGCATAGTTATCGTAAAATGCGTATATACCTTCTCGCAACTTCATGCTTACATTAATATTAGGTTTTAAATCAATTTCTCCAACTGAAGAAACCTGTAGCAGTCCTCCCAGAAGGATTAAAAACTTAGATTTTGATAAGAAATTTCAATATTAGCATTATTACTACTAACATTGATTATACTCATTCTTGCTTTGTAATCAGTTGTATCAAATCTAAATTCAAGACCGAGCTCTTTTATACTGTTACCAGCTATAGTTGTAACAGCATTGTGGAATTCATCGATTAGCAACAATGAAAATGCAGCAGATATATAAATATTTCTAATTACTACAAGTCCTGCACATATTCCTAATTCGTAAGATTCATTACTTCCTAATATTATATTTTTATAATCAAAGGCTTTTTTCAAGTATTTATCCCCAACAGTTCTCCCAGTTTTGATGCAAGCGACTGCATCGTCATTTTTGCCGCATCTCCGCTACTTTGTAAAACTCTTACATTTGCGGCATCCGTCACTGTCGGAAGTTCATTCTCATACACGTCATTTCCTGTTGCCGCAGCGGCGGCAAATGTTGAAGTTTCAGACAAAGCCATAACCATTCTTGTGGAAACCATATCCACCATTTCATCTACTGTCACATTTTGTTCGTTGCCGTCTTTATCCACAGCCTTGAAGCCAACTATATTTTCTAAATTCAAATCACTCATAATATCAATTTTTATAAAGTTCTTATATAAGTTTTCCACGCTTTAGAAGTGCCGCCAACCGATTTGTACAGCTTCTTCCTACCACCTTTTATCTTGTAACGGGAAAGGTTGTTCCCGTTATAGTTCACGGGATAATCCGGATTGCCTTCGTTGGCATACGCCTCCATTTCATACGGAATGGTATAATACGCTGAACTCGCAGGATGGCAGATAGGGTTTCCCTTAACCCATTCGACAAAATACCGCCAGTAGTATTTTACCCATGAGCCGATAACCTGTGCCTGACGCAGGTGTATGGTTTCGTGCGTCAGGCTTTCCTTACCCGCATAGGTCTGCATATACCTATCTATGTTCTCCTTGTTCTCGGCACGGTATATCATCCGTCCGCACCACATCATGAAACGGTATCCCTTGAAAGGATAATGCTTCATGGCAAGCAGCTCAGGAGTATCAAAATCACCCGGCTTGCTTGAGAACAGCATCTTGATTAATTGCCATAATTCTTTCATAGCGTTTCTATTTCAGATTCAAGTTCAGCGATATGGTTATCAATACACGTGCTCACCTCGCCATTGAAGTTTGCTATATCCAGTTCCACGCATCCGGCACTTGACCGGGCGCTGCTGTAGATACGGACATAGCCTCCGTTATTCAATGTTTCCTTAGCCAGCTTCAGTTTCGCCAGTTCGTCATTGATCCGGCTGGCACGTTCCAAATTCTCAATCTTCATGTTGTTCCTCCTTCTTTTTATCCAGATAATCATTCAATGAATCGGCCAGCAAGCCGGACAACATAGGGGTAGAACGTCTTATGATATCCACCTCCTCTTCGTCAAGTTCCACACCATCTACAGTCGACT
>ENA-OPLX01001024-OPLX01001024.1-human-gut-metagenome-genome-assembly--contig:-NODE-1024-length-10834-cov-2.608127_pt1 | contig 10834 bp, 7 predicted proteins | sample MGYA00241447_ERZ501726 | MGnify/ENA primary metagenome ERZ501726 (study PRJEB25962, sample SAMEA2042617) | human gut metagenome | biome: human gut; feature: human-associated habitat; material: faeces...
CCCCTGCCGCATGCATGGAGGTATGTCTGGGAAGTCCCTCCAGACGTCTTGCCATATCGATCAGATAATGAATTTCATCCTGCTCTTCATATGCTTTTTTCAGCTCAGGGTTCATAGTAAGGGCTTTATCTATAGTAATATTTAATTCCTGCGGGATCATTTTCGCAATGGAATCCACCTGTGCATAAGGCATATCCAGTACACGGCCCACATCCCGGATCACACCACGGGCTGCCAGCGTACCAAAAGTAACGATCTGAACCACACAATCATCCCCATATTTACGGCGGACATATTCAATAACCTCCTGCCTTCTTTCGAAGCAGAAGTCAACGTCAATATCAGGCATAGATACTCGTTCCGGATTCAGAAATCGCTCAAAGAGCAGATCATAGCGAATAGGATCAAGCTGTGTGATGCCCAAGGTATAAGCAACCAGACTTCCCGCTGCAGAGCCACGTCCCGGTCCTACCATAATGTCATGATCGCGGGCATATTTAATAAAATCCCATACTATAAGGAAGTAATCCACGTAGCCCATATTTTTTATAGTAGATAATTCGTAATTCAGACGAGCTTTTAATTCCTCTGTAACCGGCTGATAACGTTCCTCCAGTCCCTCGAAGCATAGCTTGTTCAGATATTCCCAGGATGTAAGACCATCCGGCACATCGAATCTTGGAAGCTTGGTCACGCCAAATTCAATCTCAACATGACATCTCTGTGCAATCTTATGAGTATTCTCCAGGGCCTCCAAAGCATATGGGAAAAGTTCTGCCATTTCTTCCGGGGATTTCACATAATACTGGCCGCCCTCATAACGCATTCTGTCCTCGTCTGCCAGTTTCTTGTTTGTCTGCAGACAGAGAAGAATATCATGAGGATCAGCATCCTCCGCCCTTGTATAATGCACATCATTGGTTGCCACAAGGTCAATCCCTGTTTCTTCGTGCATACGGAGAAGCTCCTGATTTACCAGTCTCTGCGCAGGGATTCCATGATCCTGTAATTCCAGGAAGAAATTCCCTTTGCCAAAAATATCCTGATAACGAAGAGCTGCTGCCTTTGCATCCTCATACATGCCTCTCTGAAGATATCTGGCAACCTCACCTGCCAGACAGGCACTTAATGCGATAATTCCCTCATGGTACTCTTTTAATACCGCAAGGTCTACTCGAGGTTTATAATAGAAACCTTCTGTGAAACCCTTTGATACTATCTTCATCAGGTTGGCATACCCCTGATTATTTTCTGCCAGAAGAACCAGGTGGTAATATCTGTCTTCGCCGCTTCCTGCTTCACGGTCAAATCGGGAGCCGGGGGCTACATAAACCTCACATCCCAGAATCGGATTGATTCCCTCGGCTCTTGCTGCACGATAAAAATCAATCACACCATACATAACTCCATGATCTGTGATCGCCGCACTGTCCATGCCAAGTTCTTTGACACGGGCTACATATTCTTTTATCTTATTGGAACCATCCAGCAGACTGTATTCTGTATGGACGTGAAGATGTGTAAACTCCAACTCTATTTCTCTCCTGTTCTAATATCTGCAATTTTATCGCAGTATATTTTTACTGTTATTATTTCGCGTAGATTCTCTTGTCCTTAATCTCTACTTTGCCTTCTTTCATCAGATGACCAATAGCACGTTTAAACGCTCCCTTACTCAGGCCGAATTCTCTCTGGATTACTTCCGGTGATGCCTTGTCATCAAATGGAAGAACACCTGCAAACTCATTGATCACTTCAAGGACATTCTCCGCATCCTCATTGATCTGCAGGTATGCCTTCTGGCGGTCTGTGACATTCATTTTTCCGTCTTCTTTTACTTCGCTGACACGCAGCTCCAGAATCTTGCCCGGACGGTATTTTCCCTTGGCTTCTCTTGCAGGGATCAGTGCAGAATATTTATCATCAACTGCCACAAATACACCGAATCTGTCGCTGATCTCATAAACACGACCTTTCACCATATCTCCCACTACATAAGGAGTTCTGGTGGAAAGATAATGATAAACCTTCATAGTTGCGCAGAGACGACTGCTCTTGTCAATATAGAGTGCTACCAGCACATCTTCTCCCTCTCTTACTTTCAGAGTCTGCTCATGATATGGAAGCAGAAGGTCTTTCTCCAGTCCCCAGTCAAGGAATGCACCAATCCTTGTTACCTGAGAGACTTTCAGAACTGCTGTCTGACCTACCTGAAGCTTCGGTTCTTTTGTTGTTGCAATAAGACGATCCTGAGAATCCTTGTAGATAAATGCTTCAATGCTGTCGCCTTCTTTTGTTCCTTCCGGAACCTGTCTGGACGGAAGAAGAACACGGTTCTTTGCATCTGCCTGCATATCCTCACCCAGATATACACCAAAATCTACGGACTTTACTACTGTTAATTTCTGTTTTTTTCCTAACTCAATCATATAATCTCCATTTCTGTTGTGATAGTATCTTTTTAAAGAAAATTAAAAATATACTATACTTTCATCATCCTCTGACATTAGCTTTATATTTCAGTATAACATAAATAATAAAGGCGGCACAATGCCGCCTTATTATTTTTTATTATCTTATTTTACGTTACTGTTCACTATAGATCAGAATGTATTTTATTCCAACTCGATTTCACATACACTCAGACAGATTCTTTATCGTGTATTATATATTCTGCATCCACTTGCATGCCAGTTCCATCCAGGACTGGCACTCTTTCTGCACGCAGCCTCCGTCTTCATAGCTTGTCTCTTCATTTGCAAGACTCAGTCCATGTCCGCCAACCGGATAAAGATGCATCTCTACAGGTATTTCCAATTTGCGAAGTGCGTTAAAAAACAACAGAGAATTCTCTACAGGAACACAGTCATCCGTCACTGTATGCCACAGGAATGTTGGCGGTGTATCTCTGGATACCTGGAATTCCAGGGACTGTTCTTTTCGTTTATCCAGATCATTATAATCCTCTCCAAGCAGACATTCAAAAGATCCTGTATGCGCAAATTCACCGGAAGTAATTACCGGATAACTTAAGATCATACCGTTTGGCTTCACCATTTCTGAATCTATTCCAAGTGTTTCTGCAATGAAATTTTTCTTCCAGAAAACACCCAGACTTGCTGCCAGGTGTCCTCCTGCTGAGAAACCCTGAATTACAATCTTATTCGTATCAATATGAAATTCTGCTGCATTCTCTCTTAAGAAAGCTACGGATTTCGCAAGTTGCAAGAGTGCCAGCGGATATCTGGCAGGTTCTACACTGTAACGCAGAATCACCGAATGATATCCTTTTGCCAGATACTGCATTGCAATCGGTTCTGCCTCTCTGTCAGAAGTCATTGTATAACCACCACCCGGACAGATTACAACTACCGGACGCTTTCTGTTAATGTTCATTTCAATTGAATTATCCAGGAAATAAGTATATAAATCTGCTGTTTCTTTATATCCGTCTACTTTAATTTCAATCTTTTTATAAATCATAAGTTCCTCCCGTATATACCAAAAATCTCCCGGCTGTTCAAAAAAGCACACTCTTATCCGGGAGATTTTTTATACCTATTACAGGTTCATATCTTTTATTTTCAGATCAGTGATTATTTATTTCCCTGTCCATAATATGCATTTGCACCATGTTTTCTGAAGTAGTGCTTATCCTGCAGATCCTGTGGTGCAGGTTTTACCTGTGGATTGATCAGCTCACAGCGGGATGCCATCTTGGCAACTTCCTCAAGAACAACTGCATTATGTACTGCTTCATGAGCATCCTTGCCCCATGCAAATGGTCCATGGTTTTTGCAAAGTACTGCAGGTACTGCTTCATAATCTTTGTCCTTAAACAGGTCTACGATCAGAAGTCCTGTATTTTTCTCATATTCTTCAAATTCTTTGCCTTCCAGACAGCGTGCACATGGAACCTCACCATAAATATAATCTGCATGTGTGGTTCCATAACATGGGATTGCTCTTCCGGCCTGTGCCCAGCTTGTTGCCCATGAAGAATGTGTATGTACAACTCCTCCGATATTCGGGAATGCTTTGTACAGTTCTACATGAGTTGCTGTATCAGAAGATGGATTATATTTTCCTTCTACCTTATTTCCATTCAGGTCTACAACAACCATATCATCCGGTGTCAGCAGATCATAATCAACTCCACTTGGTTTGATGACAAAAAGTCCTGATTCTCTGTCGATTCCGCTTACATTTCCCCATGTAAATGTAACAAGTCCGTATTTTGGAAGATCCATGTTTGCTTTGTAAACTTCCTCTTTTAATTTCTCCAGCATGATTCGTACCTCTCCTTTTGCTTTTCAGATATTCTTTTACAACAGCTTTCAGATGTTCCGGCTTTTTTCTGCATATCCCACCCGGAAAATCTCTTAATATCTGTATTATAGCACTTGTACGGTACATGTACCAACTTGTATGTTGATTATTTTACTGTTTCTCATACAAAAACTCTTCAGGCAGACTTACCTTGAAATCTTTTGCAAGTGAACGGAAATTGTCCGGTGTAATAGTCTGAAGTTTATTTGGAGTCATAGAAAGAATCTTCACCAGGATCTCTGCAGATTTTTCTACCGTATGGAGCAGACCAAATGTCAGGTCAAAATCTTCACCTGAGCAGAACATTCCATGATGTGCCCAGATAACAACATCATATTTCTTCATTAATTCTGCTGTTTTTATGGCAATTTCTCTTCCACCCGGTACCATCCAGCCGACAACACCTACGCCGTCCGGGAATACAACCGGACACTCTGTAGCAGATTCCCATAACTCTCTTGTAAAGATCTTATCATCCAGTGGCAGAACAAATGTCAGAGCAATTGTATTTGTCGTATGTGCATGATAAATAACACGATGTTTTCCGTTTGTCAGTTTCTTCTTCACTTCATGATTCATCAGATGAGTCGGAAGCTCACTGGTAGGTCTGCCGCCCTCAACCAGGCCCCAGCGGATTCTGTAATTCATTCCTGTCTCATCCAGTTCAATGATCGCAAGACATACTTCCGGATCCACGATAATATTTCTGAAATATTTACCGCTTCCCGTTACAAGGAAAAACTCTCCTGCTAATCCCGGAACCTCTACCCCGATCGGTATCCATTCTCCAGGTGTATTCAGACGGGGACGGATCATCTCTACTTCCTCCGGTTTCAGACGATAGCTTAAGTTTCCGCCGTTTCTCTCATGCCATCCCTGAAGATAACCGTCATTTGCCATTTTGATAAATCCCTGTACAAATTTAGATTCCAGAATTTTCATAATATATATACCCTCCGCTTTTTGTGGTTTTATGTTGTTTGTTTTTAACAATATATTGTTTCTTGTTGTTTATGAATGTATTATATATTGTTTCTTGTTGTTTGTAAATAATTTATTCAAAAAATCTCTCACAAAACCACACATCAATTCCGAAATATCTTTGTCAATTCTGTCCTGCTATTCATCCTGTTCAGAAGATTTTTACCGTTATTTTTGCTGAAATTCTATAATTGCGTATGCTTTTCCGTCTGTATCATCAAGCGATACAATCACCTTTCCTGTTTCTGCTTTTGCTTTCGGGCAGATTATATCTCCAAGTTTTGCCTGCATCTTATACTCTGCACGCATCTGGTATACTTTGAAATCTTCCGGCAGGAAATCTTCTGCCATACAGATATACTGACAGTTGTTTACATGATGATTAGTGTCAAGATGATGCTTCTGCACTGTGAATGATTCCTGTGAAGTCATGTCATCCGGAAGTTTGATTTTCCTCGGTGCATAATCCATTTCCAGCTTTTCGCCGAGTATGTAATTGTCTGTATCTGCAGGTGTCAGTCTCACCGGAATCCCTGTACTGATGGCCAGATGTGTCCAGTTGGAGTTCGCCCAGGCAAGCTTCTTCCCATCCATTGTTTCTATGGTGAAATTACGCATACCCATGAATCCTTTGAAATTATAAGGTGCTGTCGTGATCCTGATTTCCGTTCCCATAGCAGGATATTCATCCACAATTACCTGCCAGGAAGAAAGAACCCACGCTCTGTCTCTTGCCTTCAGCACGTCTCCTCCAAGCCCGACCGACTCCGCATGAAATGTACAGCAATCCTGAAAATAATTCAAAACACCCGGTAATGTCAGTTTGCCGTTCTCACCTGTCTCACTGTATCTGACTCTGCTGTTAAAACTGTAATTCATTTTTTATGTCCCCTTTTCTTATGTCGCTATGATTTTTTAATATACTTCTTTTCTATTATTATAACAAGCCAAAAATATAAGGCATAAAACAGTTTTTATAAACTGGCCTATGCCTTATCTTTGTTCTACGTTATATTATTTACTGTAATTCTTTGCTACAAATGTGATCATTACCTTAAACAGATCCCCATCCAGGTATAGCTTAAACTCACCTCCCTGCAGCTCTGTCAGGCTCTTTGCGATAGAGAGTCCCAGTCCGCTTCCCTCTGTATTTCTCGCCACATCTCCTCTGATAAATCGTTCTGTCAGTTCATCCGCAGAGATATTCAAAGGCTGTGCTGAAATATTTTTCAGGGAAAAGGTTACTTTTTTATTTCTGTTGCTGATCTCTGCGTAAACTCTGGTGCCCTCCATTGCGTACTTCACAACATTGCCGAATACGTTTTCCAGAACACGCCACATTCTCTGACCGTCTGCGTAGATAATGGACGGTTCGTCTGTGAAATGTACCATCATAGTCAGGTTCTTCTCCTGGAATTTCTCTTCAAATTCTCCGATCACCTGCTGCACCATTTCCACAAAATCAATATCATTCATCTCCAGCTTAATGTTTCCGGTGCTTGCCTTGGATGCCTCTACCACATCCTCTGTGAGCACCTTCAGTCTCTGGGATTTCTCATCCAGGATGCGTAGATATTCCTGTATTTTCGGATCTGTCGGGTTCTCCCGTTTCATCAGATCTACATAATTGATAATGGAAGTCAGAGGTGTTTTCAGGTCATGGGAAACATTTGTGATCAGCTCTGTCTGCATTCTTTCTTTTTTCAGGCTGTTCTCCACAGCAGCATCCAGACCACTGCCAATATTGTTGATATATTCTGCCATCACCTTCTGTTTTCCGGTAAGTGTATCTGTTTTGATCTTATACTGCAGTTCTCCATCGCTTATTTTCTTCAGACCATCCATAATAAGATCCAGTCCGTCTGCTTTTCTGATGGCGAAAATCATAACAGCCACATCTACAGCCATCAATGCCAGCAGAAATACTCCTGCACCACTGAATACGCAGCCGATGATCAGGAACTGCAAAAATAAAAATGCACCTCCCACAAGCAGAACTTTTATTTTTTCTGCTGTATTTCTGGAAAAAGCTCTGGCAAAATCAGCAAGCTTCCCACTGCATTTTCCAATCCATTTCAGAACTTTTCTAATCAGACTGTTTTTCCATAAGGTTCCTGCCTTTATTCTTCTTACCAGGCTGAGATATCCGATCAGAAACCATGCCATTGTATAAGTCCCACATATGAGACAGATAACAATCACTGTCACTACTACATGACTGTAACCCAATGATGAGTTGGCGATCAAGGTTCCCGATATGATCGTTCCTGCCAGCCATATACCGATTACTGTTCCTGCCGCAATTTCTGTATACCATCTGTCAAATCCATTCAGATGTATTTCTTCATCCTCTGGTCTCCTTCCTGCTGTCACAGTCAGCCACACCATACCGATCAGCCAGAGCACACTTCCGAAGATTGCTCCTGCCAGCATCGGAAACATAAGCTTTGAATATGTCTCATAGTTCTCTGCCTCATCAGCCATGGAATCTGCCACAGAAAATTTCGTATCAACCGAAACTGCAAATACAAAATCCTTTGTGTCAAAGCTCTGATCAATGGTATGATTCCACACCTGCAGATCTGCACCCGGAATATTTGTAACACACTCACTTAATTCCGGGTAAACAACTGCATATGCTTTTTCCTTAAATATTTTCTCAAGGTTCTGCTCCAGCTGTGCGTAACTGCTGTACGCTTTTTTATTTGTATAGATTGTCTGTGTTTCTTTATCTGCGAAAAGATATGTGAGGTTGGTACTCCCTTCGGTATAGTCTCCCACGCTGTGAAAGACGGATGCCAGTGATGTTTCATAATCATTGAACTGTTCATCTGACTGTATGGCACGGATGCAGTCCAGAAGTGTGAATAACTCCTTATATGCATCCTCCAGTCTCCCATTCCATTCCGTGCTTTTGTTTACCGCATCCAGGATATTCTCAGCTCCCTGTGGTGCAAATTTCTCGTCCAGCTGACTCAGTTCTACGAAAAAACATCCCGGATATTCTGTGTTTGTTCTGGTATCCGTAACGTTGCCGATATTCTCTGATTGTGAGGTATATCTGTAATAAAGTTCATCTGCTACGGTATCCAGTTTCTCGGACTCGGTCTTTGATTCGAAATCATCTTCTTCAAGAAAATCTGTATTGTAATTAATTTTCAGTGTTCCATCTGCCACCATCTTTTTAAAGTCAGTCCGATAAAAATAGTGGCTGGTTCCGTCAGAAGATTCACATCTTATGACCTGTGAATCTTCGTCATAAACACCTTCATAATAGTTTGCCTCCCAGTCTTTTCCCCACTCCAGAAGATCACTTACAGAGTACGCAAGCCCGGAAGTATTTTTCAGAGAAAGGTCTCTGATGGAATCACGGGTGTTTCCTTTTTCCTCAAATTCTGCCAGATCAATCACTGCCGATGAACCAGCATTTTTCAGATAGTTAATGTCATCCTGCGCTGCCAGACTGACCAGAATATCTGATCCTCTGTTGCTGACCTGTTTCTCAAATGCTTCTGATTCTGTGTAACTTTTGCCTCTGTCATCCAGGCGGATTCCAGTCTGATAGATCATCACAAACATAGCTGCACAGACTGCTGCTGCAACTGCTGCCAGATGCGCGATCACGATCCAGATTGCCTTGACAGAACTGCTTCTGTATCCTTTTCCCTTCATAATGTTTGTCCCTTTCCTTTTTTATTTAATTTATTACTTTGTCAAGCGGATATTCGCAATCCGCTTTGCTACTTGCTCATAACCAAATAACTGCTCCGCAGTTTATCAGAAGGAGCTTGCACTCCTCCTGATACAAGCAAGTCCCCACCCACTGCTTATTGCTTTTCGCAATTGAAGCAGGGGACTTACTTGATTTGGTTAAATTTTTTCCACCTTATATCCAAGTCCCCACACAACCTTCAGGTATCTTGGCTCCCTTGGATTAATCTCAATTTTTTCTCTGATATGCCGGATATGCACTGCCACCGTATTATCTGCAGCAACTGCTTCCTCATTCCAGATGTTTTCGTAAATCTGATTAATGGAAAATACCCTTCCCTGATTCTTCATCAGCAGAAGCAGGATATTGTACTCAATGGGTGTCAGCTTCACCACATCACCGTCCACCCTGACTTCCTTCAGGTCATCGTTTATGCTCAGACCTCCTGTCTCGTAGATATGAGCATTCTCCACAGATATTGCTGCTCCCAGCCTTGTATATCTTCGAAGCTGTGATTTCACCCTTGCCACAAGTTCCAGGGGATTAAAGGGCTTGGTTACATAATCATCTGCTCCAGCATCCAGCGCCCCGATTTTATCGGAATCCTCCGTTCTGGCGCTGATCACAATGATCGGCATATTCGACCACGACCGGATTTTTTGGATGATTTCCACGCCGTCCATATCCGGCAGCCCCAGATCAAGCAGTACAATGTCCGGGTTGTGAGACAGCGCTTCCATCACGGCACTTGCGCCGTTTTGCGCCGAAAGATACCTATATTCGTGAGTTTTTAGCGTCATCGTTATTAAATTGCGCACCGGGGTATCATCTTCTACAACGAGGATGAGCGGTTTATTCATTTAAGTTCACCTCACTAAGCGGTATTGTAAAGGAAAAGATGCAGCCATGCGGCGAATTGTCTTTCAACATCATTTCACCATGATGTGCATGAACAATGGTTTGACAGAGCGTAAGTCCAAGTCCAAGACTTCGGCGGCTGTCGCCAATTGGATTGCCCCCAGTAAAGAACATTTCAAAAACACGTTCCTTCAGTTCATTCGGAATACCGGGACCGTTATCGCTGACACATATTTCAGCCATATTTTCTCGTGGGATTGCCGTGATCTGGATGTTCGAGCCAACTGGAGTATATTTGACTGCGTTATTCACCAGATTGATAAGCACCTGCATGATGAGTCCTGCGTCCATCCGTACCAGCAACAGTACGTCTCCGCAATCTACTGTGATGTGATGTTCTGCCGCTCTTCGGTCAATATGCCTGAGTGCTTCCGATATGATGTCATCCACGACCTGATCAGAAAGGCTCAGCTTTACGCTGCCGTCTACAATTTTCGTAATGGAAAGTAAGTTCTCAACCAGTCCCGTCAGCCATTGCGCATCGTCATAAATGTCCGTAAAAATCTGTTTCCGTGTCTGCCCATCCAATACGTCATAGCTATGCAGCAGCGTATCGGCGTTGCCGGAAATAGAGGTCAGTGGTGTCCTGAGATCATGAGAAATCGAACGCAAAAGATTGGCGCGAAGCTGTTCGTTCTTTGCAAGAACGGCAGCTTCTTCCTTTTCTCTGGCATTTCGTAGGTTATCCAGCGCCAGAGAGCACTCACCGAGGATGGAGAACAGAATGCTGGATGTAAATGCGTCAGGCTGCGTTTGCTTCTCCATCGGAATCCCGACAACACCGTAAATCTGCTGCCCGGTACGAATGGCAAGATACAGCCGTTTTGCCTTTGGAAAGTTTTGCGTCGTTGCTCCGGCGCGCTTGCGGTTTTGCCAGACCCATTGAACCACGTT
>ENA-OPLX01001026-OPLX01001026.1-human-gut-metagenome-genome-assembly--contig:-NODE-1026-length-10826-cov-2.158388_pt1 | contig 10826 bp, 8 predicted proteins | sample MGYA00241447_ERZ501726 | MGnify/ENA primary metagenome ERZ501726 (study PRJEB25962, sample SAMEA2042617) | human gut metagenome | biome: human gut; feature: human-associated habitat; material: faeces...
CTTATGGAATCGCCATGCAGCGAAGCACTGCACTGGCACAGGCTGCCGGAGTAACCCCTTCTGACCTGCCAGTCCGGGCACTTGGTCTGGTCAGCGGTATGTTCTATACGAACCGCCTGGATCAGATCGGACTTTTCCTCCCCAGATATCTCTACGGCCGGCATTATAAAAAAAGTGCTTTTGCCCCCTATGTATCTCCGGAGCACCCGGACATCGTGACCAGCCTGCCACCCAGTCTCCTGATCACCAGTGACAACGATAATCTTCAGAGCTATACTCTGAATTTTGAAAAGGCTCTGCGCAGACATCAGATGCCCCATAAACTGATCAACTACCCGAAGGATCCCCGCCTGACCCATGCGTTCAGCGCTTTTTACCCAGAGCTTCCGGAAAGCAGGGAAGTGATCCACCATTTGATTCACTTTTTTGAACATACCGGGGAAGAATGTAAAGGAGGATGTGTATCATGACATACGACGAAAATGTTTTCAAAGAAAAAGCTAATCGGAAAGCCCGCAAGATCTGGATCGTTTTTGCTGTTTTACTGAGTGCCAACTATGGCTCCGATGCGTCCGGGGGATTATATCCCACCACTTCTTACCTTATTTTCCTGGCATTGTGCTGGCTGCCTCTGATCTTCGGCGAAGTGCTGTTACGTGTAAAGGGCTGGGCAACGGAGCTCTACCGCTACGATCTGGTCATCGGTTACGGCATCTTCTATACCTTTGTAATCTGTACCACAGCGTCACCCATCGCATTCACTTACATCCTTCCGGTGACAAGCTTACTGGTCCTGTATAAGAACCGGAAATTCATGATCAACTGCGGTATCGTCAACTCTCTGATCATTGTGGGCGCTGCCGTCTACCGCTACATGCTGGGCTTTAACAGTGCTTCCGATATGAAGAATTACCAGCTGCAGCTGTCCTGTATCATCCTGTGTTACATCTGCTATGTCATGTCCATCCGCCATCTGAACGAGTCCGACGGTGCCATGACCGACAGTATCAAAGCCGACCTTCACAGAGTGGTGACCACCGTAGAACAGGTCAAGACATCCAGCAATACCATTCTGGACGGCATTACCGTTGTCAGAGAACTGGCTTCTGAGAACAAGCACGGTTCCGATATGGTCATGCTGGGTATGAATGAATTGACGGATAATAACCATATGCTGCAGGATCGGACGACCTCTTCCACACAGATGACTTCCGACATCCGTGCCCAGGTGGAAAATGTTGTGGCACTCATCAGCGAAATGGTATCTCTGGTCGGGAAAACCGAATCCCATTCCAGTGTCAGTGCAAAAGATCTGCAAAGTTTGGTAAGCACTGCCACCACGATGTCAGAGCTTTCTACGGAGCTGGAAAATGTCCTGCAGAATTTCCAGCAGGAATTTGGCATGGTGAAGCAGGAGACCGGTACCATCGAAAAAATTACAAATCAGACGAACCTGCTGGCCTTAAACGCTTCCATTGAAGCTGCCAGAGCCGGTGAAGCAGGCAAGGGCTTCGCAGTGGTAGCTGATCAGATCCGTACCTTAAGTACTGAAACCCACGCTTCCTCCGGACAGATCAGAGAAGCTCTGTCCCGTCTGGATGCTACTTCCGCTAAGATGACCGCTTCCATTGAAGAGACCTTGAAGCTGATTCAGGTTACCCTGGAAAAGGTAACACATACCGGTGAAAATGTAAATCAGATCGCATCTGATTCCGCACAGCTCGGCAGACATATTCAGGTAGTTGATAACGCAATTAAAGAAGTCGAAAGCTCCAATACCCAGCTGGTATCCAATATGGAACAGGTATCCAACATCGTGGAGACTATCACCGGCTGTATTGCACACTCCAGCCAGACCAGTGAGCGTATGCTCAGTAAATACGAAGAAACCGCTTCCAATATCAACACCATCGAGGATGTCATGGAGAACATGATGTGTGATCTGGGTATCGGCGGCTTCATGGGTATCGAAGATATTCAGCCAGGTATGAAGATCGATCTGAAAGTAGCCGGCCAGGGAGATACGGAATACCTTGGAGAACTGATCGAACAGATTCCGGAGGGTCTGCTGGTATCCTGTCAGAAGGAGCTAGCACTCACAGATACCGCTTCCTGTACCTTACAGATCACCGCAGGCAACATCCTGTATTGTTGGGACAAGGCAGTCATCTCTCCCGCTCCTGAAAAGGGTGCTCATGCCTTCAAAATCATCATTAATACCAGACCCAGGATCAATAACCGCCGTAAATACCCCCGTATGGATCTGAACAATGCCTGCACCATCAAGTTCAAAAATTCTGATACGGAATATGCGGCCACCATGGATAATATCAGTGCCAACGGCTTTGCTTTCCTGGCGACAGACAATATCTTCACCCAGAGCAAGAATGCCTCGATCACTGTCACTATCCATGATTTCGCTCTCCCGGATCACAATGTGCTGGAAGGACGTATCATCCGCTGCTCCGATGATAACGGTCTGTTCATCGTAGGCTGCCAGATGCCGGAGGATAATTTCTATATTCTGGAGTATGTAGAGAAAAATCTGGAAAGTAAGAAATAGTCAAATACAAAAGGGTGCCGCTGTGCGACACCCTTTCTTGTTTGGTTTTATAGTTTCATCTATGGCTTCAGGAGCCGGGCGATCAGGCCCTCGACCTCCTGGAGCTGTTCTTTTGTGCTCTCCTTGTGGCTTTCCTTGCGGTACTTCGAAGGGGACATTCCCTTCATAGCGTGAAAGGCCTTGGTAAATACCAGGGCATCGCTGTATCCGCAGGACAATGCAATACTCTCGATAGGATAATTCGTGGAGTCCAGAAGCTCTCTCGCCTTGGTAATACGGAAGGTAGTAAGGAACTGCTGGGGAGACATCCCCAGATAGTTCTGGAACAGCGTATATAAATAGCTGCGGTTGATACACACATAGTCCGCCACATCCGTGACCTTGATGGGGTTACAGTAGTTGCTCTGGATAAAGGAAACCGCTTTTTTCACATACTGGTTCCCCTTATCCTCTTCCTCTCTTGCCACCACACCGGCGCTGTCGACAGAAATACTCCCAGCAGTCCGTTCCGGCGCAGATCATCCGCAATGCCAAAGGTATTATGCTCCATCATATCCCGGACAATGGAATACAGTTCCTCCGATTTATCACAGGAAAAAATAGGATGCCGGTCCGACAGTCCCATGCTGTGTAAGTATTCTTCGGCGCGGCTTCCAGCAAAACCCACCCACAGATAGCTCCAGGGATCCTTCGCATCCGCCTGATAAAAAGCCAGTTCATTGGGCTGGATCAGGAAACCGTAACCCGCCTCCAGCCGGTATTCCTTGTCGTGAAACCGGAAATGTCCCTTGCCACTCAGGACATAGTGGATCAGGTAATGTGGCTTGGAGGCCGGTCCGAAGCTGTGCAGCGGTGCCGTCTGGGAGCATCCGCAGCAGTTCACATACAGACTTCCTGTTTTATCATTGACAAAATCCAGTTTAAATGCTTTTTCCATGATCGGACCGTTTCCTTTCCGCGTTGCCGCTCTCTCATCTAATTCACGAGAATCCCGCTGTTTTCATCAAATTCGACACCGAAATCCCGGCTGTATTCATTCATACGCTGCAAAATTCTCTTCTTATCCTCACCTGCTGCCGGAGTAGGCTTAAAATCATTCCGGGTGGACACAGAACTCACCATGCAGGGAATGATCCTGGCATTCCGGTCCTCCACCTTCTGTCCGTTTTCGAATGTAAAGGTCTGCTGGAAGATCATGGTATCCTTATCTGCCGGGTTCCGGTTCGCTCCGAAGCAGAAATTCGCCAGGCTATAGATGATATATCTGCCCTTATATTCTTCGATTCCCTGAAGGACGTGGGGATGATGACCAATGACCAGATCCACACCCCAGTCAATGCATTTTCTGCCAAGTACCTGTTGGTAATTCTCCGGATAAGTATCTTTCTCGATCCCCCAGTGACAACAGGCCAGGATCAGGTCCACATTCTGTTCCCGCAGGGTCTCGATATTGTTCTGGATCAGCTTTTCCGCCTGTGCGCCCCACTCTACCTCATTGACAGAGATTATTCCTATTTTCAGGTTCCGTTCTCCGCCGTGGGCTGCCGCACTGTCCGGGATCTCATAGATACCCACATTTTTATCATAAGCATAAATGATCCCTTCCTGCTCTAATGCCACCACAGTATCCCGGCTTCCCTGTTCGCCATAATCCAGGCGGTGATTGTTGGCGAAGCTGACGGCCTCAATGCTCCCCAGCGTCAGCAGATGAGCATAGGCTGGATCCCCTTTGATGCAGTAGGTCTGTCCCTCCCGCATCTGTTCCGATGTGGTCAGAGGCCCTTCCAGATTCACGATGGTCATATCGTCCGCCGCAAAGATGTCTCTCACATTTTCAAAGAAATAACCTTCGTCCTCCGCCTGATCATAGGCCTGACGGAAGGAGGCACTGTAGTCTTGTTCCTGATGATTTCCCAACGTTACATCCCCTGCTGCGGAGATGGTGATCGTATAGCGTTCACCCGTCAAATCACCGGAGTCATGGCAAGACCCCGATGTTGTTGCGTTCTCTCCACCGGAAGCCGTCCCTGTCTGTGCCCCCGTAGCAGAATCTTCTGCCGTCTGCCCAGCCTGCGTAGTTGCATTGTAACCGCCGATAGGCTGCGCCAGATCTTCCCTTCCCGGAATGTAGACCTGCTGGGTCAGATCATCGCCACATCCACCAAGCATTATGACTGCCGCTGCACAGAACAGTGCTGCAAACCTTTGTTTTCGATACCCCATAAGCTGCTCCCTCATTATCGTAGCATGATCCAATCCGCCGTTCGTCAATCCTGCAAGCACATTGACTCTCATACGTCAATTATAATATCATTCCGCAGAAGCCTCCGATGTGGAAGTAATGTCTCCGTCTCCGTACAGATTCTCCTGCAGGAATTTCTTGTTGGCTTCGAAATCCACTTCCAGCACTGCCATCTTACGGATGGTCGCATCCTTATAGGTGCCCTCCAGTGGAATGCTGTTCTGGATAATATCGTAAGTCACGGCCTTAGGTGCCATAAGGCTCAGCCGATAGCATTCTGTCTGAGTCAGATTCGTGGTCAGATTCGGCATCAGACCATCGATCAGCTCCTGGGGATTGGTCAGCATTCCCTGCGGAAGCTTGTGGATCACCTCTGCCAATACCTTTCTCTGCCTCTCGGTTCTGCCGAAATCCGTACCGATATAACGGTTTCTGCAATACGCCAGTGCCTGCGGTCCGTTCAGGTGTACCATACCGCCGGAAGTATCTTCAAAATAGTCGGTACCTTCCGGTCTTCCCAGCAGAATGTTGTATTCCACCAGATAACCATTGACATATTCCACTTCCTTGCTGGTCAGCTCAAGATCCACACCGCCCACTGCATCCACCAGATTGGCAAATGCTTCAAAGTTCACCAGTACATAGCGGCTGATATGAATATCGAAATTCTGCTCAATAGTCTCCATCAGCAGTTCTGCGCCGCCATAGGAATATGCCGCATTCAGACGATTCCCCTTATGTCCCGGAATGTCCACATACATATCACGGAGCAGGGATGTCATGTAGATCTTCTTCGTCTTGTTGCTGATGGACAGCAGGATCATGGCATCTGATCTGCCGTCTTCACCGTTTTCACGGGAATCGTTACCGATCAGCAGAATATTGGTCACGCCTTCTTCCTTCATGGGAGAGGACGCTACCGACTCGATCTTCTCATAGTTCATCTCTCCGTAGACCTTTCCTACCAGCACATACAATCCTGCTGCCAGGAATACAAGGATCAGCGCCACTGCGATCAGGAAACGCTTGAGTCCTGACTTTTTCTTCTTTCTGCCGCTCCCGGCTCCCTTTTTATTTCCTTTTCTGTTCCTTTTATCCGCTTTCGTGTCTATCTCCTCACGCTTCCCGGATTTTCTTCCGGAGCGTTTTCTATCGTTATAATCGTCCTCATAGTCCTCTACATAGTCATCCCGTCTGCTGCGGCGGGTTCTGCCTGAGGTCTCCTGTCTGCGGTGATCAGCGTTACTGCTACGGCCGCCACCGTTACGACTCTCTGAAGTCTTACGTGCCGTCTCTCTGCGGGCTGCCTGTCTCCTGCGGTATGTGGGATCATCCCAGTCCTCTGCATAGTCCTCATGGGATCCTGCTCTTCTGTCGGATCCGATCACATCCAGTTCCTCCTCTTCCTCGTCATCTTCCCTCATATCATACATCTGCGGAGCCGGGCGGGCTGCCTCACGCTCCGCAGAGTGTGTCCCCGCATTCGCCGCCGGGCGCCCCGTACTGCGGCGGGCTCCCGCCCCGGATGCCTGCATTTCCTGCATCTCCTGTTGTAAAAAGGCTTCCAGACCCTTTTGTATATCTTCCATCTCCTGAATGGAGTCTCTTTCCTTATCGCTCATCCTGTACCTCACTTCCACATACCTGATTTTGCACGCTTTTATTCCTATTCATCTTCTAGGATAATACCATAATCTGCTGTATTCGTCACGACAGAAATCCTTAAAATTTGTTTAAATGTTATCCGGTATTTCTTAAGAAACGACAACAAGAAAGACCATCTGCGGCAACTACACGATTTTCTTTCGTATGCTTTCCTCAGATGGTCTCTGCATTTTTGTTGACTTATGTCTGCTCTATTTATGAGCGACTCTTGCGTCTATGTAATTTTTCAGAGATTCCACCGTCTCTTCTACGCCCAGCTTGCTGCTGTTGATAGACAGATCGTAATTACGGGAATCGCCCCATTTTACCTTACAATGACTATTGTGGTAAGACTTTCTGCGACGGTCCTTCTCGATCATGCGCTCTTCCGCATGACGGGCATCCAACTCATAGATCCGCATAACACGTTCGATCTTGGCCTCTCTGTCTCCCAATACGAAGATAGAGATCAGGTGCGGATTGTCCTTCAGCACGATTTCGGAACAACGTCCTACGATCACGAAGGATTCTCCTGCCTCTGCTTTTTTCTTAATGTAATCGAACTGCATTCTGGCCACATTGTCTGCCGGAGAGCTGTTCATTCCCATTACACTGCGGTACAGGAATTTATTACGTCTCTTTTCGTCGAACTCAGCCAGCTCCTTGCTGCTTACATTCATGCTTGCAGCCACCTCATCTAACAGGTTGTGATCGTACATCGGCAGTTTGTAATACTCTGCCAGCTTCTGTGCGATCTCATGTCCGCCGCTGCCGTATTCACGGCTGACGGAGATAATCAGTTGTTCACTCATGGATCTGCCCTCCTTATGGCTGGATGTATTTCCAAAATTTTTTAAACTCGTATTCTGCAAATACATCTTACAGATATCTTGCATAGATCATCAGCATAGAGATCCCTACTACTATTATAGTCGCAGGTGCCATAACTTTGCAATATTTTCCCCACTTAATCATATGACCGGCTTTCGCTGCGGTGGCGATACCTACTACGTTGGCAGAAGCTCCGATGGGAGTTGCGCTTCCTCCAATATCGGTTCCCATAGCCAGTGCCCATGCCAGAATGGACAGCTCCACACCCTGGGTAGCGGACAGACTGCTGATAATAGGGATCATGGTAGCCGCAAAAGGAATATTATCCACGAAGGCGCTGGCAATCGCAGAGATCCACAGGATAATAGCGATCATCAGCATCAGATTGCCGTTGCTGATGTCTCCGATGAAATTCGCCATAACTTTCAGGATGCCGGTCTGCTCCAGGCCGCCCACTACCATGAACAGTCCGATGAAGAACAACAGGGTCTTGTAATCGATCTGTTTGATCAGTTTCAGTGCGTCCCTGCCTGCTGCAATTAAAGTCACGATAGAAATGAATACACCAATACAGGATACGGTCAGACCGGTTTGTGCGTGGGTCACCAGCAGAACTACCGCACACAGGAAAATAATAGTGCTGATAATAAATCCTTTTTTATCGGTAATGGCTTCGGAAGGATCCGGGTAGGTCTGGTTGCTGCCTGCTGCAGCTGCCTCACTGGCACGCAGTTCCTTGTGGAATACCAGATAGAAATACAGTACGACCACAACCAGGGAAACGCCTGCGATCACACCGGTATTGGTCAGGAAATCCGTGAAGGAATATCCCAGGGAAGTACCGATGATGATATTGGGGGGATCTCCGCACATGGTAGCGGATCCTCCCAGATTCGCACAGAACACTTCTGCCAGAATCATAGGCACCGGATTGAATTTCAACAGTTGTGACAATTCAATGGTAACGGCTGCCAGGAACAGGATTACGGTAATACTGTCAATGAACATTGCCAGAATACCGGATAATACCATAAAGGTGACAAACAGCGGTACAACCTTATACTTGACCATCTTGGCAAGGCGCATGCACAGCCAGCGGAAGAATCCCACCCGGGCCATTCCCTCTACCATGATCATCATTCCTGCTACGAACACGATGGTCTCCCAGTTGATACCACTGGAAGCCTCTGCGGACTGTCCCGCCGTGTACCAGAAATGACTTGTGAAAAAGCTGCCTAAGTTCAAAGTCTCCAGCACTGCGCTCATACTGTGCATTCCCAGTCCGAATACCAGTACCAGTGTCAGCAGACCGCAGCCCAATGTGATAATGTGTCTCTCCCATACTTCCAGGACGATCAGTACAAACATCGCCAGAAATATGATTACTGCAAGTATTTGTGCTACCACTTTCCCTGCCTCCTTGCTAATTTTTCTTTAGAACATACAAGAGTAGATTCTATCCGAAATATCGGCATAAGTCAATTCTTCTTTTGGTTTCTATGCATAAATATTCCGTTAAAGTTTTTTTACAAATTGCGACGCATAAAAAACTCCGGAAGATCCTGCCTGCATACCGATCTTTCGGAGCCTTTTTATTGCTTATATTGTTTTATTCATTCCGGAAGCTTTCGATATCGTTCTTTCCCACATACCGCAAGAACATCCGGTGCATATCAATACCGCTTTCTCCGAAATACAATTTCATGTACTTCTCACCGTCCTGCCGGATTGCCAGCGTGACGGACTGTTCCACCACTTTGCCCTCCGTGCCGTTAATCGTCACAGTTTGCTGCAACGTGTTGTTCAAGAATACGGAAATCGGTAACTGTGCCAGCGGACCCAGCGTGGAACTCATCCGGAATACCAGTTCGTACCGTCCGATCTTCGTGAAACGCAGCTGGTATACCGCACCAGTACCTTTCTTCGTGGACAGCTTCTCCAGCGGAAGTTCAATCTCTTCGCCGGTCTTCGGCTCCGGCAGTTCCAGCCGGGCCAGCACCTGTCCGCTGTCTCCGGCTCCTTCGGTGCTTACCGGACTGTGAAGCTCCGTACACTCCTCTTCCTCTCTGCCAAGCAGCCTCTCCATGGCAACGGAACGTAACAGGAAGCAGCAGATGTTTGCAGCATTCCGCATAAGCTGCGCTCTGGTCAGCCTGCCGTCTGCCAGTCCTTCCGCAGTGTTGTCCTTATTAGAATTGGATGCTGCGTCTGCGGTCACCATGTAAATATCATTCTGCGCCCGTACCATGGGAATCGTCTGTTTCCCGGAGCCCGGCTCACCTTCCTCATTGATCTTTGCCCACCAGTCGGTCATGACAATACCCTGATAGCCCCATTCCTTACGGAGAATGGTTGTCAGAAGATCATAGCTGCCTGCGGTCCACAGTCCGTTCACCGGGCCATAGGTGGACATGATGCTGTAGGCTCCGCCCTGTTTTACGGCGATCTCAAATCCTTTCAGATAGATCTCCCGCAACGCCCTCTCGGATACAATAGCATTGGCATCATGCCGTTTGAATTCCTGATTATTACATGCAAAATGCTTGATGGTTCCGGTAACTCCATATTTTCCCATGCCTTTCAGCTGTGCCGCCGCCATGGTACCGGTGAGGTACGGATCCTCGGAAAAATACTCAAAGTTGCGCCCGCACAGCGGGTTGCGCTTGATGTTGACGCCGGGTCCCAGCACCACATCCACGCCGTAGGAAAGTCCTTCCTCACCGATGGCCTGTCCCTCGGCTTTCAGCAGCGCGGCGTCCCATGTTGCGCCGCTTGTCACGGCGGTGGGAAAGCAGGTGGCAGGCTCGGACTCGTTGACACCCAGCATATCGGCGCTGTTTTTCTGGCAGCGCACGCCGTGGGGACCATCGCTCATCGTAACGGCGGGAATGCCGTACTGCGCCATCGCCTTGCTGTGCCAGAAATCCGCACCGTTGCAAAGGCTGATTTTATCCTCCAGCGTCATTTTAGACAAAATATCCTGTACTTTTTTATCCATCGTGCTTACTCCTTGTCAGCTTGATTCATAACTGCCAGCACCTGCTCAAACAAAGGCTTGATGGAATCGCCGTAGGCGAGCAGCGCGGTAACAGGCTCGTTCTTTACATATTCCAGCATTGGGTTCGACAAGAATTCGGGGGCGTACTGCGCAAAAATTGCCTGTGCAGCCGGATGCTCCAAAATGATATGCAGCGGGGTTTCCAACGAATAGCGGTCTATTTTCAAGCTGGTTTCGGTGGCGTACTCGTAGTGGTAGCTGCCGCTGCCCAAGGTCAGCGTTTCGGTCTGTTCGGGCAGAGTCAGCTCGGCGGTGGTGTTGGCAGGTATCGTGGCATCCACCGTGATCTTGCCGCCCTCGCACCGCCACGCAATGGCAATTTTGCCGTAGACACTCTCGTAGGTCAGTTCGGCGTGGGTGATGCCCTTGATAAACTGCGGGCGCAGGGCAAATTTCTTGTAACCGGGCTCCAGAATTTCCAGCCCGCACAGCTTGGTGTACAGCCAGTTTCCGATGGAGCCATAGGCGTAGTGGTTCAGGCTGTTCAT
>ENA-OPLX01001028-OPLX01001028.1-human-gut-metagenome-genome-assembly--contig:-NODE-1028-length-10785-cov-12.845853_pt1 | contig 10785 bp, 9 predicted proteins | sample MGYA00241447_ERZ501726 | MGnify/ENA primary metagenome ERZ501726 (study PRJEB25962, sample SAMEA2042617) | human gut metagenome | biome: human gut; feature: human-associated habitat; material: faeces...
AAGAAAAAGCCCCATAAATGGCTTGTTTACGCCATTTATGAAGCTCTGTTTACTACTCAAACTCGCAAAGATTGGTTTGATGTAGGTTATTTTAATGTGGTTATCTATACTGTTTTGTATTGATAATCTATACTTTTTCCACACGTTATTTTTCGTTTCACATATTTTTAGTACCAATCCAGTACCATTGCATTTTTTCATTATTGTGTGTAGTTCAGGTGGCTTGCAGGTTTCTTTTACTACTCACAGAATAATTTTCTGTCGGTTTGCTTGTCCACCTATGGAAATTATAATCTACATCCAATATTTCTGCAAGAAAAAGTTTTGTGGTACTAATCGTTAGTACCACGATTGTTTTCTATGTACTGAGCAATATCAATTACCTTTGCAGGCTTTCTCTTAGTAGCAATCCCTAGTCGTTCCATGTCTAATTTAAAAGTTCACTCGGATATCCATACGCATCAAATCCCTCTGGCTGGCAGATATCTCTGTTCAGATACTCACTAAGTTCCCATTGATATTTTGCTTCTTTCTCCAGCTTCTTACCAAAATACTGTGCATCCATTACCATTCTGTTAATGCCACCAACCGATTTCCTACCATGAGTTTTGGTTATAGTTGTATCGCCTGACATTTTAAAATACTGCCCTATCTGTTCCTCGGAATATCCCATTTTCTGCATCACGCCATGAATCACACTGCGGATATACATTGTATAGTAATTCCAGTTTCTTGGTTCAATATCTGTCATTGCTATTGTATAACGATTACTGGCATTCACAATAAACAAGACATCTCATATATCATTGGGATTCCCATTGAATTAGTGTCTATCATATACATATTTACCATAGCATTACATAAGAATGCATTTCTATAATATGGTGGTTTATACCCCGGCTCCAATGCCTGTTCCATTTATAAAGGCAAAGTGCGAAATATTATCTTTATATTCTTTCTTAAACCAATATTTAAACAGAATATTGCACATTACTTCAAATGCATGATTAGAGGATTCTCCATGATTATTAAATTTTGTCCAATCCATATTTCATCCTCCTATCCTTTATTTTAATTATAATATTCTGCCATAAATTGCATTCCATTTCCTTCATTATTCTGAATATACTGTAATAGTTTCTTATCAAACCTATCATTCATATATTCAACAATTATTGGACATACCCAATATTGACTTCCCTCCTGAGGTTCCATATCCATTTCTAAAGCATCAAGATAATCCGAAGAATGAAATTTTATACTATCTATAACTGACAACAAACTCAAAAATATATCTGTAATATTTTGAAGTGTCTCTATAAGCTCTTTATCTTTATCTTCCTTTTTGTTCTGATATATATAATTATCCATTACAAATCTAATGCCATTTGCATGGACATAATTATTTAACTTTCTGTCCTCTCTCAACCACTTATCTACAAGAAAATTATCAAAAATATATTTGACCTTTTCATTATTACTTACCAAATATGATTTGTATTTTGATGCATCAAAAAATTGTTTTCTATCCTTATTATTTTCAGAACTTTCCAATACATTATAAATCCATTTTTCCATAGCTAGTTCTGCATCTGTTTTTCTTTCACCTGAAACCAATATAGACACATCTAACTCTATCATTTTCATCATAGATTCCGAGTTTATGGTGAATTCTTCTGCTTCTTCATCCGTTAAGCCATGTTTATTCTGTATAACATTCAATACAAATAAATACTGCATTAAATCATCTCTATACTTCCGTAGTAAAGTATACGCATCCGAATAAGCATCTCTATGGCAACAAAAATCGATAGTCTCTAGTGTTTTACAGATTGACATCATTGTCTCTCCTGATAACATATATGGTCCTTTTTTTCCATAAGATACATCTACAGACGAAAATGTTGAATCTGCTAAACAGAAGAATATATACCATATTTTTTCAATATCTTGGGAATTAAACTTATAATTTGTGTCTTCTATATCATCCATACATTCTCCTTCGCGACTGCTCTAGATATTGCTTCATTCTCGCCATTTTCTTCATAATCTCTTCATCTGCTTTGCCTTGCCATTCTATTCGGTTAAAAGTCCTATAACATTTCCATGCATTCCTATCTATGCTTTTTGTTTAATTCTCAATTGAGGAAATTCAGAATTATATCTTTCTATTGCAATCATAAGTTCATTTTCCATATCTGAATTCCATAATTTCAGTTCTGAAAGTATAGCTGTTCGGTACAATTCCACATACTTTCTAATATAAAATCCACACTGTCCACCAGTTAATATGTCCTTTTTTATTTTTACATGAAGCATTTTATTTCTGGTATTAACAGTTTTCTTTAAGATTTTCAGAACATCATCTCCATCAAAAATTCGTAGTCCATATGCACGAATAACCGATTCTATCTTATCTCTCAAACTTGGTCTATTTTGCGTTGGGATTTTGAATTCAAAATCACATTTAGGACACCTAGCGTTTCTCTGCCTAGACTGCTGTGAACAATTAATTTGAACTTTTTGAAAATATTCAAGGTGTTCTGATAATGGTTCAAATATCTCTGCAAACAACGCCAATCTTAAATCAGCTGTCATTCCATTGCCAAAGCCAATATAATAAAACATTTGATTCATACTGAGTAGTTTTTTATTAAAACGCTCCCATGCACAAAATCCTCTTTTATATATTGTATCATTCATAGGTTGACTAAATTTTGTATAAGCTTTTTCTCCCTCATAATACGACAGCATGCTTTTTCTCATCTCGGCAGTAATATCTAAGTTGTCAATTTCATATTTTTGCATTTTAAAAAAACGCCCATCAAAAAGACATTCATATCTTAAAATTTTGCAAAGCAATTCATGCACTTTACTCAAAAGTACAGGAGCGGACATTGTTATAATTATACTTTTTCGATTCATTACAGTCATAATCTCCACATTATATTTTATTTTTTCACGCTGTAATGCCCACTCTCGCTGAATGTTATATGAAAGCAACCAATCTGTTTCGTATCGACCTATATATTTTAATTCTTTACAATACCTCTTCTCAAAAATTGTTTCCATTTATTATTTTCCTATCTGCGATTTCAATTCTTGAAAACTCTCTAAGGCACTCTGCAAGTTCTCGATAATATCTGATGCCAGCACATCTGGCTCCGGCAGATTGTCAAGATCTGCAAGAGACTTATCTTTAATCCAGAAAATATCTAAGCTCGTTTTATCTCTTTCAAGTATCTCCTGAACATCATAGCACCGGAAACGACCATCTGGATTTTCTTCAGACCATGTTTCCGTACGCTCATAGCGATTTTCAGGATTATAACATTTAACAAAATCATCCAGATCTGCATCAGTCATAGGATGTTGTTTTAAAGTAAAGTGTACATTAGTACGGAAATCATATACCCATATTTTTTTTGTTTGCATCTCTGCACTAGCTGGGCGTTTATCAAAGAAGATTACATTTGCTTTTACACCCTGCTTGTAGAAGATTCCGGTTGGCAGTCTTAAAATTGTATGCAAGTCCGTAGTCTCCAGTAATTTTTTACGAACGATTTCACCTGCTCCGCCTTCAAACAGCACATTATCTGGAACTACCACAGCTGCTTTTCCAGTTGCCTTCAAAATTGTATTAATATGCTGTACAAAGTTCAACTGTTTATTAGATCCCGTTGTCCAGAAATCCTGACGGTTATAAACCAGCTCCTCCTCTTCCTGCTTCCCTTCTTCATTGGTAAAAGTAATGGAAGATTTCTTTCCAAACGGAGGATTGGTTAGTACATAATCCACACGATAACTTGGATCAGTTAGGAGTGCATCTCCTTGAACAATCGGCACTTTTCCGTAAATATCTCCAATGTTATGAAGATATAAGTTCATTAATGCAGTTTTATATGTTGCAGGCACAATTTCATTACCATAGAAGGTTTCATTCTTCAAGAATTCCTTTTGTTCTCTGTCCAACGAATAGTTCTCCGGATCTGCCAAAAATGCCTGTGCCGCTAAGAAAAATCCTCCTGATCCACAACATGGATCTGCGATGGTTTTCATTGGCTCAGGGCGAACACATTTTACCATTGCTCTGATCAGTGGACGTGGAGTAAAATACTGGCCTGCTCCGCTCTTAATATCTTCTGCATTTTTCTGTAATAAGCCCTCATAAATTTCGCCTTTTACATCTGAAGACATGGCAACCCATTTTTCTTTATCAATCATCTGCACAACTCTATAAAGAATCGCTGCATTACTAATTTTATTTGTTGCTCCTTTGAAGATTTTTCCAAGAATTCCTCCCTGCTCTCCAAGTTTTTCAAGTATGGATTTATATTTTTCTTCCAGTTCTGCCCCCTTCAACGAACTCATATCAGACCATGTACAGTCTACCGGAATACCAGTATCTCTCTTGTAAGGTGGCTTAGAATACTCTTCTGCCATCTTCAAAAATATTAAATATGTAATCTGTTCCAGATAGTCACCGTAGGATACGCCATCATCCCTCAATGGACCACACATTCCCCATACCTTTGAGACTATTGTTGATGTCAGTTCACTCATTTAATTTAATCCTCCTTCAAAGGCTTTTTTTAGTATGCTTTGACGCATGGCTTCAGCTTGTGAAAGTGCTACGTTTACGGTTTGTTCGATACTATCACAAACAGACATGCGTGATTCAATTTCAGAAACAACTTTATCCGCTACCTCATCTGATACAATTGGAACTGACGTATTTCTAATATCGTCCAATCCTAATCCTAACTTTCCACCACCTCTTTTATTACATAGTAATTCTTTTTGTCCATAATCACTTTTTAGATACCACGCCATAAATTCTCCTTGATGACAGTTTAAAAAGCGCACTAATGCTATATGTTGATTAATATAGGCTTCTTCGATATCTTCGGGCACCAATGCAATACTGCCCAAATCAGCCGTAATGGATATTAAAACATCGTTCCCTTGCAACCGGCTTCTTTTCCCCTCCGCTTCTTCAGGTAAAAGTACATGTTGAATTGCATTATTTTTTAATTTAATTTTATCTCTATTCAAGTCTGTAATTCGAATAAATCGAACCCCCTCTTCGCTGTAATATTTTGCCCATCCACGCGAACCGCTTGTTACTAAAGAAGATACTTCTTGTATTGGTTTTCTTTCATTCATTGATGCAAAAACCATTTTCAGTACCGCCTGCCGATATACAGCCAGCTGTTCTTTAATAATTTGCAGTGTCTCCACACCTTTATCCAACTCAGAAAACACTTCCTCGATGCGTGAAACAATACGGGCTTGCTCATTCAATGAAGGAATATATACTTCTTCCTTTTCGACATATTGGTAATGTCTAGCATACCCATGATCCTTTATTTTCAAAACAACATATTTTGTCAAATAGTATAAATACTTTTCAGAACAATCCTCCTTAGGCTTAAGAACTTTTATTCCATCTGCTCCTGCGCAAAAAGGGAAATTTACATATTTAACGCATTTGGTGTGATCTCCAAATACTATAACGGGCAGATTGCACTTAACTATTTTTTCTTCATCATCAGAATAACCGCCAATCAACTTGCTTCCCTGATCAATTACTGGTAATCTGCCATTCTCAATGTATTGCTTTTGCTTTATTTTATTCTCTGCAGGAACAGATATTTTTTTCACCACTTCTTTGTAACGCATTACGCCACCAATTCCTCATTCATTTCTTGTAATATTTCTTCATAATTATCCCCGAAGGCATCATAAAATCCCAACCGTCCACCTTTCCGATCAAACGGTGTCAGATCCAGATCTTCCGGCAAGATACTGAGCGAAGTTGCAATATGATCTTTGATCAAGCGTAGCCACTCCATCTGTTCTTCCGTGAAATGTATAGCACCAGCATTTCTCCGCAATGTCCATTGCATGAAGTTATAATTCACCTTGTCTGCGAATGGCGTCAGATTATCTGTATATCCCATTTCAAAGCGAATGATGGAAATCAAATCTGTCAGCTGTGCTATTGTTCCTCTCTTCACTTTGTCAGACTTCTTAATAGCATAACAATCCCACAGTCGTTCCACAGTAATTCCCTTTGATTTAAGTTTCTCATATAAGGCTTTCAGCTGTTCTATTGCCATAGGTCTGTTTTTATAAGTTTCATCATAGATAATTCGCAATGCCACAATCTCATCCTTGTTTTCTTCAATGAACTCATGGAATGTCTTAATCACACGCTCTGCTGTTTCTTCCTGCTGAGTATCAAAGCCAGCAAAGATTACAGAATCAATGTTTACATTGTCAATAATCTGATCATGATTACGCCTTACATTCTCTATGTATTCACGTACATCTGGATTATGGAACGGTGCTACTGCTTGCTTTATTAGTTCCTTTTGGGCTTCTTTTCTCTCCTCTTCGTCAGGCTCTTCAACACTGGTTTTGAACTGTGCCCTTTTTTCTATCACATCTTCATCAAAGGCGTTCAAAAGTCTTTCCGCGACAGTTCCTGCCGGAGTACCCACTTTCTCTTCAAATTGCTTTCTCTCTGCTGGTGTCATCTGACTATTTAACCGAATCACACGGTTTGCAAGAGAAGTCAATGTTTTTTCATCCTTAGCACCTAAAGCCACATTCATCATCAATTCTTTCATGCTGACGGATGGCTTACTCTCTAATGGTCTGGTATCTGATTTTTTTGATTTTGTAACACCAACTGCATCCACAATAACAAAGTGATCCTTATTTTCTGTAGCAGATGGAGTTACCTTCTGAAGTTCGTCTTTACTTAGTGTTCTGGTTCCCCGACCTTTCATCTGCTCAAAATAATTCTTGCTGCGCACATCACGCATAAAAATCAAACATTCAATCGGCTTAACATCTGTACCGGTTGCTATCATATCAACGGTAACTGCGATTCTAGGATTATAATCATTTCTAAAAGAGCTAAGTACAGATTCCGAATTGTCTACAGAATAGGTAATCTTTCTGCAAAAATCATTTCCTTCCCCAAACTCTTCTCTCACAATCTGAACAATATCATCTGCGTGACTATCCGACTTTGCAAAAATCAATGTCTTAGGAACCTCTTTTCTTCTTGGGAACAAGTTCGTATAAAGATTTTCTTTGTATGTCCTAATGACAGCTCGAATCTGGCTTGGATTTACAATGTCTCGATCCAGCTGTGTCGGCTGATAGTGTACATCCTCATCCAGCTGTTTCCATCTCTTTGCTCTGGACAAACGATCTCTGTATTCAATCAACTGTTTCATCAAATGACCGCCATTTTTTCCAACATTTGTTTCAATCAGGAAAATATCCTCTCCGACATTTACACCATCCACAATGGCCTGTTCTCTCGGATATTCACTGACAATATTTTCATTAAAAAATGCAAATGTCCTATTGTCCGGTGTCGCAGTCAAGCCCACGACAAATGCATCAAAATAAGACAAAACCTGACTCCATACATTGTAAATAGATCTGTGGCATTCATCTACGATGATGACATCAAAGAATTCCGGAGGATATTTCTCATTATAAACCACTTCTTTTGGTGCTTTACTTTCAGCTGTCGTAAACTCTGCAAATGAAGTCTCTTCAGCAGATTCATCAAGTTCTTCACCTTTTAAAATAGAATACATTCTCTGTATTGTACTGATGCATACTTGCACATCGCCTGGAATATAGGAGCTTGTCAATCTTCTAACACCATAAATCTGTGAAAAGGATCTTGGATCATCCGTTGGAGTATAGGCAAGGAATTCCCTCTCTGCCTGTTCGCCCAATCCCTTGGTATCAACCAGAAATAAAATCCTATTGATTTTTCCATATTTCAGCAATCTATATGATGCAGTAATGGCCGTAAACGTCTTTCCTGCACCAGTAGCCATCTGTACCAATGCCTTCGGTCTGTTATCAGCAAACGACTCTTCCAGTTTTTTTATAGCATTTACCTGACATTTACGGAAACCTGTTTCATCCAAAACCGGAAAATGCTTCATATTATTACGAATCGTATCTGGTTGTCTCAGTAACTCACGAAGTGTCTCCGGACGATGAAATGAGAAAACTGTTCTTGACCTATATTTTATGTCCTTATAATCTGTAAATCTAATCAATTTATCTGTCGCTTCATATGCAAAGCGGATAAAATAATCTTTCCTAACCCATTTAAAGGTACTATGGGCGTATCTTCCAGACTGAATCTCTACATCTGTGATTGATTGACCAGCTTCTTCTCTCTTAGCCTCTACTACACCTGCTGGCTCACCATCAATAAACAATGCATAATCTACCTCTCCAGTACTCGTAGGGAATTCTCTCACAGCAACACCTAAAGACACAGCAAGGTTCAGGCGATTCATATCTTGTATAACCCATCCTGCCTGACATAACTTTTCATCAATTATACGACGAGCTTTTTCTTCTGGTGTCATATCAATCTTCCCCCTTGTCTACAAACTCCATAATGTCTCCGTAATCAACATCAAGCGTCTTGCATATTTTTCCAAGAACAGATAGTGTTACTTCTTCATCTCTACGCATTTTTGTCATAGTATTAGGTGCAATGCCAGAGGCTTTTCTTAAATCAGCCTTACTCATCTTTTTATCTACCAATAATTTCCACAAACGATTGTATGAAACTGCCATAATTGCCTCCTTTTGCACCTTTACTCATATTAATTTTAGTTTATCACGAAACATTCATCTTCGCAAGGTCATGCGAATGTCTATCAAATAAAATGAACTGAGTCCTGTTCTTTCTTACAGCTCCTATCTTCCGCCTTTTCTTTACAGGCATCTCTATTGACACTCTCATCATAAATCCTCTGAAACTCCTCATAAAGCTCATCCCCATCAAGCTTTATCCCCAGCCGTTTCATTACATCTGAAAACAATTTTATGCTTCCACTCACATCGGTAATATCAAATCCGAATACATCAGCCTTAACAGAATCACTGACATTCTCATAACCGCCAAGCTCTAATATTCTCCTGATAATCCAACCAACTTTGTCCACAGGCTCAGTTTCTTTAGTTTCCACAAATTCACTTTTACCTGTTACATCAGTTGTACTTTCGTCCATTCTTGCCACATTCACATCAGACGAATTATGAACCTCTGGTATTCCTATACCCTCTAAACCAGTCTGTTGTTTTCTCGCACTATCAGCTTGCTCTTTCTGTCTGCTTATTTCATTCTGATTATTGTCAGGATTCATCACCTCAACATTTCTATCAAGCTCAACCTCAGTATCCTCTTCCATCCCCGGTATCTCAACATCCATGTCAGCAACAATTTCTTCTTTCCCCGACACCGCATAATAAGCCGTATACAAATCTTCTTTTATAATGTCATCAGCAAGCAGTATCTGCCTCTTAACATTTCTCTTCTCCTGCTTCAGCTCATCCAATTCTTCCTGCACTTCCATGTGCCATATCTGATATTCCCGGTACTGCTCTTCATTCTTTATACTGCGTTTCCGGCTAGAGCTTTCTCTGTATATCTCCTTCTGCCTGTCCTCAATCTGCTGGATCTTTTCTTCCTGCTCACCTATGAAATCCACAAGATCCACAACACTTTTGATGTCATTATTTACAATCAGCAGATATTCGTCCTGTAACTGATGAAACCGCTTCAAATCCTCTGTATACTTTGCTCCACCAACCACAAAACGCTTTTGCTCTACAATCCTTAATCTGTATAGCTTTGCATAAAACTTCTTCTGGAATGGTGACAGCTTCGCCCTGTGCAGCCCCCTGATATCTGACGAATAAAAGTAAGGCTTTGACATCCAGGGCATATCCACATAATGCCTTAGCATATCTTCTGAAAACATCTCGTCCAGCTTTGCCAGTTTATGATAATACCGAAATCCCGGTGCCTGCACCTCCATCCATGCGTCTTTCTTAAATACATATCCAAGTCTTTTCATCAGATATTTAAAATGCTCCACATTCCCGGCTGCATATGCACACATCTTGGCATCCCTGAGAATTATCTCTTTCATGGACATTTCCTTTTCCCACTTGTCCCTGCTGATATTCTTTGGATTCTTGCTGTACTCTGCCGGCATTATGGAAAGTCCAAGTTCATCACAATATTTATTTGTGATAGGCTGAAGATGATTCTTCCAGTTGCTTTTCGGTGAATTGTATTTCTTGCCGGTTGTCATGCTGACACTGTTCCAGATAAGATGTCCATGCATATGCTCTCTGTCTGTGTGGACTGCATACACAGCCTCATAATCATCACCAAGCACATCCTTCGCAAAGTGCTCCAGAACGTACATTGCCTGTTCTGCAGTTACTTTTTCTTCCGGCGAAAACGATATAATCACATGATAGCCTTGTCTTTTACCTGTCTTATGAAATATATTCTTTGTCTCCTCCATCTGCTCAAATGCCGTATCCGGCAGGCAGTTAATACCGCCCACCAGTATACATTCTTCTGTCTTATCCGGATTCTGGATATATTCCAAAGCATTCTTCAGGTGCGATGCTGGATTTCTGCCCTCTGACTCCTGTATATTTAAGATCTTTGTAATCGCCATACTTCCAGCACCTCCCCGAATGTTTTCTTTATATCATCCAGACTGCTCTGCAGTTTATCAATATCGCTGTAATATAACTTTCCCTGTGAATTGCCAAGCTTTACCGCCTGATTAATATTATTTGCAATACCTGCTATGATACGGATTGCTCTTGCCCTGTCCTCAGGATAACTTGTATCTATGTTGCCGCCCGTCCGGATCAATTCTCTTATATAGGCACTTGCTGTCATTCCTGTCCGTTTAAGTG